>JAEEGH010011068.1_pt1 | contig 20546 bp, 16 predicted proteins | sample 9134181 | NCBI WGS metagenome assembly JAEEGH01 (sample SAMN16246544, study PRJNA631951) | gut metagenome | biome: gut microbiome; feature: rumen; material: DP-attached | host: Bos | place: Iran: Karaj | collected 2018-10
GAGGTGGAAGCGCACCGCCGAGCCGTCCGGGGCAAGCCCGGAGAGCTGCTTCAGGAACGGCCCGCCGGTGAAGGCGGCCGAGAGGATCTCGACGACGGTCGAAAGCCCGTAGCCCTTGTAGCCCGCGCGCTCCTCGCCCGCTCCGCCGCGGGGGCAGAGAGCCGCGGTCCCGGCCTGAAGGCCCTTCAGTATCTCGCGGGAGTCCGTGAGATATTGCCCGTCGTGGCCAATGACCAGTCCCTCGGGGAGGGGCTCGCCGAAGCGCGCCTTGACCTCGACCTTTCCGCGCTGTATTATGGACGTCGCGCAGTCGAGGTTGAAATCGAAGGCCTCGTCGGTCGGCATGGCGAACGAGATCGGGTTGGTGCCGAGCATGTTCTCGATCCCGAAGGTAGGTGCTATGGCGGGCCTGGTGTTGGTGCAGGTGATCCCGACGCACCCGGCCCTGGCCGCCATGGAGGTGTAGTAGCCGGCAATGCCGTAATGGCACGAGTTCATGACCGCAACGGCTCCGGTGCCGTGCTCCTTTGCCTTCTTTATGGCCAGCTCCATGGCCCTGTACGCGGCGACCTGTCCCATGCCGTCGTGGGCGTCGATGACGGCCGTGGTCTCGGTCTCTTTGACCACCTCGGGATCGGTCACGGGATTCTGGATCCCGGCGACGATCCGGTCTATGTAGAACGGCTTGAAACGGTTGACTCCGTGAGATTTGATTCCGCGGCGGTCGCTCTCGAGGATGACGTCGGCGCATATGGCCGCGTCCTCGGGCGGGACGCCGTAGCGTACGAAGGCCTCGGTTATAAAGGCCGTTATGGTTTTCCAGTCGACAACGTTTCCCGACATTTTCACACCTTCCGTTTCGGACAGTATTATGTCCCCGGTCCGCCGAGGCAGCTCAGGGGTTGTAAGGCAGCGTGACCTCGAGCAGGTCCTCCTGCCAGATATGCTTTTTCACGTAAGACGCGGCCATCAGCTCCTGGACGAAGTATCTGGACACGTCGACCTCCGCCTTGCTAACGGGCCAGAACAGCACGTACGGGCGGGCGTCGGTGTACAGCCGCAGCGTGTCGGCCACGTTGTACCCGTGGTGGGCGACCTCCATCATATCCGCCTTGAGCCCGCGCGGGAACATGGACGCGACCATGTTGGCCTCGCCGCCGCGGCAGTCGCCCGTGAACAGGGTCGTCTGGCCGGACTCGGTCATTGATACAAGGACCGAGGAGTTGTTGAGGTCGGTCCAGGTGCTGTCGCCGGAGAGGTAGTAATCGCCGAGCTCGTCTGGCGTGAACAGCACCTCGAACTCCGTTCCGGAGAGCACGAAGCGCTGGCCGGCCCGCAGGCAGTACACCGAGGCGCCGAGCTTCTTTGCGGCGTTGTTGATGGACGTCTGATGCTTGCTGAGAGTCGTGTCGCTGACGTCGCTCTGGCGGTCCGACGACACGATGTTATACATGACGGTCTCGCAGACGATGGAGCCGGAGTAGTTGTCGGCAAGGTCCAGCAGGCCGTTCATGTGGTCGTCGTGAGGGTGGCTGATTATCACGGCGGCGATGTGGACCTTGCCGTCGGTGAAGACGTTGTTGGACGTCATGTAGTCCATTATCATCTGCGGCGCGGTGTTGTATCCCGTGTCGTAGAGCAGGTATCTGCCGTCGGCAAGCGTCACTATGAACGCGCTGGAGCGCCCGATAAGGATCATCCTGACCGGGTATTTGCGCTCGCCCCCGGAGAGCTCCCACACGGGTTTGGAAGGCAGCTGTTCGGAGACGATCCTCATAAGGCGGAGGGAGGGGAAGTAGTCCACCGAGAGCAGCCTCGTCGCGCCCGTGAAAAAGGCGTAGCGGTTGCCGTCGATGCTGTTCTCGAACCCCTTGACGTAAGAGGAGGATGCCAGCCGTGCGAGATAGGCGTCGTAGGCTGCCTCGTTAACGCCGGCGTAGTTCACGGAGGCCGCCCTTTTCGAGGCGTCGGAGCCTCCGGCGTGCTGTATGTAAGTCGCGCAGAGCCCTTCGGGGAGCGGTATGCGGAGGGAGATGTTCCCCACGGGCTCGGTCCCGTAGAACATTTTGCTCAGCCGGACGGTGTCCCCCTCGGACATCCTGGCGACGTATCTTATCAGCTGGTTCGGAGCTGAAGCGTAGCTTGCGCGGTCGCCGGCGAACACGAGCAGCTTCGCCCCTCTGCGGCAGACCGTCCAGCCGCCCACGGCGGCGTTGTCGTAGATGTCGTTTGCCCTCGCCCAGGCGTAGAGGCCCACCACTATCTCCGGCACGGAGTCCTCACCGGCTCCGCTGACGAGTTCCACCTCGATCCCGAACTCTTTTTTCAGTCCGGCGACGATGGACTCGGCGCAGGTCTTTTCGTCGGCGTTGGCCTTCTCCCGCACCGCTACGCGGAAGGGCGAGCCGCCCTCGGAGATTATATAGTCGGTGTCGTCCTCGGGCATGGGTCCCGCGGGCGCCTCTGTCTGTTCCGGGGCCGTCGAACCTGAGCCTTCGGATCCGGCGGGGCCGCCCCCCGTGCAGCCGCAGATCAGCGGCATACAAAGGAGCAGTATCAGGGCGATGAATGCCGCGTGCCGCAGAAAGGCGCCGGCTGAGCCGCCCTTGAGGAAAGAAGAAGCCGGGACTGCTGACATAAGATTGACCTCCCGTGAAAATGTGGCAGGGGCCTTCCGCGTAACATTATACCATGGGTCGGGCCGGAAATCAATACGCAGAAGGCCAATACGCGGAAGGCAGGCTCCCTTTTCCCATTGTGCATCATTCACATAGCCGTCACGGAGTTTTCAGCTTTTGTAACAAAAAAGCACACGACGCCTTGACAGGGCTCGGGAAGTGTAGTATTATTAACGTGCCAAAAAGGCAAAATATGTGAGAACAGAGGTACAGCATGAAAAGAGCGATAGTCAGCATCGTGTGCGTTGCCGCCATGATCGCCGCCCTCTTCGTGCCGGTGTTCCCGGCCGAGCAGAGCGCCGTGACCGTCATCGACGACATCAACTACAACGGCGATGTCTACAAAGATGCGGAAGACGGCAAGTCCATCAACGACAAGAACTGGACTTCCAGCACCAACACCATCAGACAGAAATGGACTCCCTCCAGAGTGTTCGACAACTCCCATGCCGTAATGTATACCGACGGCACCAGGAAGGTCGCCAAGATCACCGGCAAACAGTGGTTCGACAGAGACAGCGGCTTCCAGAAGGAGATAAAGAACGACTACGGCGGAGCCGGTAAGATCCGCTTCTCCCTGACCCTGAAGCCCGAGAAGGTCACCGGTTACATGGGCACCAATATGAGCTACGGCTCCGGCTTCAGACCCGAGAGAGACAGCGACGAGGAAAAGAAGGAATGGAGATGCGGTGAGTACCCCATTGAAAGCGCTCCCGACGCCCACATCGGCGGCACCGCCGGTTACGGCTGGACCTTCGTCCCCGGACAGCCCACCAAGCTCCTTGCCTACGTCAGGACCCTCGGCACCAAGGGCGCGGACGGCAAGCACGAACTCGACGCCATCGTCTATGAATTCGACGCCGGAGTGGACCTCACCAAGGATTACCACACCTACGACATCTACATCGACGCCGTTTACGACGACACCGCCGAGGGCATCGGTAACAACAAGGGCACCGTGTACTTCGTGTTCGACGGCAAGCTCTGGTGCAAGCTCGTTCTCAGCAAGGCCAAATCCCTCTTCGACAAGACCGTGAAGTACGACGCCGACGACGACGATTACTTCACCACGGCCGTATTCTACTCTCCTAACGGTGTAGAGTATCAGTCTATCAATAAAGATGGCAAAGAGTCAGGCGGTAAGAAGGCCATCTCCGCTATCTCTTGGGGCGCCAACTTCTCCGTCTCCCATGAAGGCGACGTTCTGTACGTCGAGCGCGTGCTCACCGAGACCTTCACCGAGGTCCCCGCTGCCGTCGAAGTGACTGACGATGCTAAGAGCCTCAAAGTAGATACAGGCAAGAAGATAGACGTCCTTGACAAACAGACCGCCGTTTTCACCAATCCCAATAAAAATGCAGGAACCTCGGAACTCCCGAAACTCACCGACGGCGTGTACGCTAAGGCGGGCGGCAACTGCTATTTCAATACCTCCTGGATCAAGAAGGCTGATGTCGAAGGCGCCAAGTCCAACTACAACGCCTCCACGCTCAAGACCAAGAGCGGAGGGGATATTACCTTCAACGGCGTCGACGGCCAGAAATACCTCTACTCATTCGAATTCAAGGATCTCGGCAAGGATACAGGCGGAGTAAAGGCCGACAGCTTTGCCCTATGGATCAACAACAATACTTACTATGCGGATGACGAAGCCTGGGCCTGCCAGCAGTTCGACTGCGAATTCGACATCCTGGTCTCCACCGACGGCGGCCAGACCTACCAGAAGGCATGGTCCTCCGTCCGCTACCAGGAGAAGGCCAACGGACGCTTCCCGTTCGTCGGAGCCAACCTCCTGAAGTCCCAGGGCGGCAACATGAAAAATGGCAAATACGTATTTGCCGACGGTTCCGTCGCTCAGTACAGGTACATCTCCGAGAAGTTCAACAAGGCATACGAGGGCGTCACCAACATCGTCTACGCGACCTCTGTGCCCAGAGTCCAGCAGAAGTTCATCGTTCCCTATAGCGTCACCAATGATGCCGGTGAGACCTACGAAGAGACCTTCTTCAGCTACGTCTGCCGCATCTCCGAGTTCGACGTTTACGATTCCAGCAACGCCGGCGGATCAGCTTCCGCCGCCACCGGAGACTACTCCGTGTACATGATCGTTGCCCTGGTCGCGGTCGCCGCCGTGGCCCTCGGAGGCATCGTGATCGTCCGGAGGAGAAGAAGAGAGAACTGATCCGCGCCAACCGCGGCGGACTGATCCTCTAAGCTTCAGTATCCGAATAAACCGGGGCCGCTTCTGCGGCCCCGGACTTTTAGACGGCCCGGAAACCCCGGCCGTTACGATGATCGGACTCCAAAGGATGATCTGACACCACCGGACTTTCAGGCGGTCCCGGCCGATCCGGGGCAAAAAAATGAAAGGCGGAAACGTCATGGAAGAAAAACTGTGTGCGGAACTCCCCGCACAGCCCGTCTGGGTGCGCGGAGGAGGAGAGAATAACGAATATGCGGATTTCTGTCCGGACGTGAAACTGGTCCCGGGCAGGCCTTATACCATGCGCATCGCCGCGGACACGGACTACAACGTCTTCCTGGGCGGCAGGCTGGTAGGCTTCGGGCAGTATTCGTCCTATCCTTCAGACCTTGTGTACGACGAGATCCCGCTCCGGCCAGCCTCCGCGGACGAGGAGCTGATCGTGACCGCCTGGCACAGCGGGGTGGACTCTTCGGTCCACATAAAGCACCGTGCCTACGCGGTCTTCTGCGTCTTCGACGGCGAGCATTGCATCTTTGCCTCGGGCCCCAGGACGCCGTCCAGGTTCACCCACGGCTATGTCCAGCACGGACGCACCGAGATCACCGGTCAGCTCGGGCCGGGCTTCGACCTCGACGGGGTCAGAGGCCCCGATCCACTGCGTTTCTCCGAGGCCGTCGATATCGGAAAGGTCACCGTCCGTCCGAGGCCGAACCGGCGCCTCGTGCTGGAGGATGCCGTCGAGGGCCGCTCCGTCCGCTTCGGCACGTACCGTCTCAGGGGCGGCGACGACACCGGCAGTCTGATGACTGAGGCTGAGCTCGACGTCCCGCTCGATCAGGCTGACGGCCGCTACTACCTTGTGGACCTCGGCCGCGAGACCGTGGGCTTCCCGGAGATCGAGTTCTGCGCCAACACGGCCGGCACGGCGCTTGTCGGCTGGGGCGAGCATCTTAAGGACGGCCTCTGCCGCGTCTGCGCGGGATGGCGTCGCTTCGCCTTCTCGGCCAGATTCTGCGCGGGACGGAACCGCTTCTTCCCGGCTCTGCGTCGCATAGGCTGCCGTTACATACAGGTGTTCATACCCGGGCTTCCGTCGGACGTCCGCGTCCGCTTCCGCCCCTCGGTCTATCCCGTCGAGGAGAAGCCGAATCCGTTCTCCGGGCTCCGCGCCGAGATCTACTCCACAGCCGTCCATACGCTTCGCTGCTGCATGCACGAGCACTACGAGGACTGCCCGTGGAGGGAACAGGCTCTCTACACCCTGGATTCCCGCAACCAGATGCTGGCGGGCTACGAGGTCTTCTCCGACGGCAACGTCGCCATGGCCAGGGCCTCGCTCGATCTCATCTCCCGCGGCGTCCGTCCCGACGGGATGCTCTCGCTCTGCTATCCCGCGGGACGCGACCTCCCCATACCCTTCTACACGCTTGCGTATTTCATACAGCTGAACGAGTATGTCCGCGCCACCGGCGACGTCGGGTTCGCCGTCGAAAAGCTTCCGGTGCTGAGCGGGCTTATGGACACGGTCCTCGGCCGCAGGGCTGCCGACGGCGAGTTCCGCGGGCTCGTCCCCAGATGGCCGTCCGGAGGCAGACTGTTCTGGAACTTCTACGAGTGGTCCCCCGGTATGGACGGCAGCCAGTGGTCGAACGATCCCCGCGCCGTCGAGGCCAGAAAGATGGTGGTCTACGACCTGCCGTTCAACGCCTCGCTGGTCCTTGCCCTCGAAGCGTATGCCGAGCTGCTGTCTGCGGCCGGCGACGCCGGCAGGGCCTCCCTGATGATCGCCGAGGCCGACGGGGTCAGAGCGGCCGCCGGGCGGGTATTCAAGAGCCCGGACGGGTGTTATCACAGCTTCAGAGGGCCTGTTTACGACGGCTCGCCCTCGGAGGACCGCAGGATCTCCGTCCTGACTCAGGCGCTGTGCGTGCTGGCCGGACTTCCGGCAACGGAGAAGATGCTGTCGCTGATCGCCGCGAACGGCGGCGACGGTTCGGTTCCGGCCACGCTCTCGATGGCCTGCTTCCGTTACGACGCCCTGCTGGCGACCGACGCCGCGAAATACACCGATGTCGTTCTCGGCGAGATCGACAGGGACTGCGGCTACATGCTTGACCGCGGCGCGACGACCTTCTGGGAGACCATCGAAGGCGAGGCCGATTTCGACGGAGCGGGGTCGCTCTGCCACGGCTGGAGCGCCATGGCCGCGTACTATTACCGCAGGCTGCTGCCCGTCTGACACGGGCCGTTGCGGTCCCGGGACCGGTCGGCGCTTGACAACTACTCCTTCTTGTGTTATTATATTACTTGCTTCGCCGGCATCCCGGAACGCGCGTCCCGGGACACCGGCCTGCAGGGAGAGGTATCGAAGCGGTCATAACGAGGCGGTCTTGAAAACCGTTTGGGAGCAATCCCACAAGGGTTCGAATCCCTTCCTCTCCGCCATACAAAAACCCCCTCTTAAATGGCCTTTTGAGCCACTTAAGAGGGGGGTTCGTGCCTTTTTTCGGGGTTGGGTTCAATTTGGGTGTATTCCTTACCCGAAAAAACATAGTTAAAAACGGTTAATTTGAACTGTCGTTAAGTGAGTGCCTCCAAGGGGGGCGTTTTTTTATTTTCTCAAGATATGTCCCACCTAACTCTTTTTTTGACTTTTTATTATACCCGAAAGGGATTGTTTGGCTCCTTCGATAATGATTTATACCCCATAGGGTGTATTTTTGCGCAATTCTCTTGACAATATACCCGAAAGGGTGTATAATATTTGCGAATAATCGTAAGGAGCATTCCAAATGAACAGAATAGCTGAATTTATAAAGACAAACAGACGTGCCGCCGGCCTCACTCAGGAAGAGTTTGCAGTCAGGTCCGGTTTAGGCCTTCGTTTTGTAAGGGAACTTGAGCAAGGAAAAGAAAGCGTAAGGATGGATAAAGTCAACGTCGCTCTTGCAATGTTCGGAATGGAAGCGGTCCCCGGAAGGGTAGAAAAGAAAACGGAGGATGTCAAATGAGCTCCTTCAGAAAAGCCGGTGTATATGTTGATAATCTGTTTGCCGGCATTCTTTCTGAAACGGACGAAGGATATGCTTTTGAATACGACAGCACATATCTGAGTTTTCCCGGTGCTCGTGCTGTTTCGCTTACAATGCCGCTCTCGAAAGAGAAATATATCTCCAAAACACTTTTTCCGTTTTTTGACGGCCTGATTCCGGAAGGATGGCTTCTTGAGGTAGTGAGCCGCAACTGGAAAATTGATCGTAATGACAGATTCGGTCTTCTCCTTGTCTCATGTAAAGACGGAATCGGCAACGTCAGTGTCAAGGAGGAAACAAAATGAATTGCTTGTGCTGCGGCAAACCGCTCAGAGCCGACAATACGTTCAGATGGCAGGAAATGCATAAAAGACTTCTTTGGAACCGGTGTAGTCCCAAAGATCGACATCAGCGATAAAACTCTTGAACTGATCGTATCTGAAAACGTCAGTAAAGGTTTAACCGTTCCGGGCGTTCAGAAAAAACTGTCACTGCATCTTTTTTCAAAGAGCAAAAAACCGAGATTAACAATCATAGATTATCCGACCGGATATATACTCAAGCCTCAGGTCAGTGATTTCAGATGCCTGCCGGAAGCCGAACAGCTTGTCATGTGTATGGCGGATGAATGCGGTATTTCAACAGTGCCGCACGCTCTGATCTCAGATCGCGGTTCGTATGCGTATATCACAAAGCGGGTGGATCGTGTTATCGACGGCGACTATATTACACGACTTGCCATGGAAGACTTCTGCCAGCTCGATCTGCGCCTTACTCAGGACAAATATAAAGGTTCCTATGAGCGGTGCGCAAAAATCGTTGAAAGGTATTCGTTACACACTATGCTCGATATGGCTGAACTGTTTATGAGACTTGTATTCAGCTTTATTGTAGGTAACTCTGATATGCATCTGAAAAACTTTTCGTTGGTAGAAAAAAGCGATGGCAGCAACGATTACGTTTTGTCACCGGCATATGATCTGCTCCCGGTCAATGTAATAATGCCGGAAGACAAGGAAGAACTGGCATTGACTCTGAACGGCAAGAAAAACAATATCCGAAAAAAGGACTTTCTCGTATTTGCAGATTCAAGCGGCATCAGCAGAAACGCCGCGGAAAAGATGATCGGCGAATTGAAATCAAAGAAGCAGACGCTTATTGATATGTGTCGAGATTCGCTTTTACCTGAAGATATGAAAGAGTCTTTTTCTGCATTGATTGAGGCAAGATGCTCGGTTTTATAGGCAAAAAAAGTTGTACAGAAACTGATCGACAAGTTGTACTGCGAGATGGCGGAATACAGCGTAGCGTCTATCAAAACGATAGGCGCTTTTCTTTTGCCCAAATCGAAACAGAAAGCACATTCTTATCAAAAACCTCTTGACATCTTCCAGCATTCATGCTATAATTCATTTGAAATTAAGTCTACACGTAGATAAACTTCTTGAAAAAGGATCATGGCCATGAAACCCATTAAAAGAGACCGTTTTTTGAATGAATTGATCTCCAAAAAAGAAAACGGGATGATCAAGGTCGTCACCGGCATCCGCCGGTGCGGGAAGAGCTATCTGCTCTTCAATCTGTTCTATGAACACCTGCTTGCATGCGGCGTTAAAGAGGAAAATATCATCAAAATCGCGCTGGACGACGAAGAAAACGCCGAATACCGCGATCCGAAGAAGCTGTCGGCGTATATAAGGGAAAAACTGTCGCATAACGGCAGAATGAACTACGTGTTCATCGACGAGATCCAGTACGCGATCAGAAAAGAGGACCTCAAAAAAGACGAACCGCTGCCGCTCTACGGCGTGCTCAACGGGCTTTTGCGCAGGAACGACGTCGACGTCTACGTGACGGGCAGCAACTCAAAACTGCTTTCGAAAGACGTTTTGACTGAGTTTCGCGGGCGCGGAGACGAGGTGCGGGTGTTTCCGCTCAGCTTCGGCGAATTTTACGGGTATCTCGGCGGGGATAAAGCCGAGCTGTTTGAGGAATACGCGCTTTACGGCGGGCTCCCGCTCGTTCTGTCAAAGAAAAACGCAAGAGAAAAGACCAAGTATCTGTCAGACCTTTTCAAAGAAGTGTATTTCAAAGATATCGAAGAGCGCTACAGCCTTTTTTATCCCGACGTGATGGCGCAGCTTACCGACGAACTCTGCTCCTCCGTCGGGTCGTTGACCAACGCTTCCAAACTCGCGCGCTCTCTGAAAACCGCCGGCGGCATCGACGTCACCTCGCAGACGGTTTCGACCTATCTGAACTATTTGCAAGAGTCCTTCCTGTTCGGGGAAGCGAAGAGGTATGACGTCAAAGGGAAAAAGTATTTTTCCTATCCGTCGAAATACTACTGTACCGATCCGGGATTGCGCAACGTGCGGATCGGCTTCCGTCAGCAGGAGGAAACGCACATCATGGAGAATATCGTTTACAACGAGCTTCTTGCGCGCGGTTATTCTGTTGATGTCGGGGTGGTGGAATCTACGAAAACAGGAACTGACGGCAATCGGCATCTCGTTTCGTATGAAATCGATTTTGTCGCGGGCGACGGAAACAGCCGCTATTATATCCAGTCCGCGCTGAACATCGAAGAGCCGGAAAAGGAAAAGAGCGAGCTTCGTCCGCTGCTTCTGACTTCAGACTTTTTCAAAAAGATCGTCGTCACGAAAACGAGGATGAAGCCCTGGTACGACGAACAGGGCATCCTGCACGTCGGGCTGTATGATTTCCTGCTCGACGAGAGTTTTTTATCGACGAAATAACGAAGCAGCTTGCATCTATAAAGCTTGTTCGCCAGGTTTATTAATGCAGTACGGTAGCGGCGGAAAGTTGGAAAAAGGTCGCGTTTTATCCGTCAGAGATCTAAACCGACCGCACACCACAAAAGAGGATTTTTTCGTTTTTTCAACCGATTTTTTGTTGGTGGGCCGACTGCTCCGCCTCCCAGATGAGCTCCTCGAGCGTCTGATACAGATGATCCGGCTCGACGGGTTTTGAGAGGTGGGCGTTCATGCCGACCTGAAGCGAGCGCTGCACGTCCTCGTCGAAGGCGTTCGCTGTCATTGCGATGATGGGCACCGTCAGCGCGTCGGCCCGGTCCAGCCGACGTATGGCGGCAGCGGCCTCCAGTCCGTCCATGACGGGCATGCGGATGTCCATGAGTACGGCGTCGTAATGCCTGACCGGGCTGCGGCTGAACAGGTCCAGCGCGGCCTTGCCGTTCTCGGCGTGGTCGATGAGAGCCCCCCTGATGTCAAGTATCTCCTTGACGATCTCCGCGTTGATGAGGACGTCCTCGGCAAGCAGTATGTGCCGGCCTTTCAGGTCGGCGCGTTTTTTTTCGCTGAACAGATCCATGCCGTTTTTCCGGGCGGCCCGCTCGAACTCGTCTATCACGTCAGATGCGGAGAGCGGCTTCGCCAGGAAGCCGTCGACGCCCGCGTCCAGCGCCTCGTCGATAACCTCCTCCCAGTTGAAGGATGTGAGTATGATCACCGTCGTGCTCCTGTCGTACCGCCTTCGGATCTCTCTGGCGACGGTAAGGCCGTCCATGCCGGGCATCTTCCGGTCGAGAAGCACAAGGTTGTAAGGCGTGTGCTTGGTGTATGCCAGCTCCAGCGTGTGGAGCGCGTCGGGGCCCGACAGGCAGGTGTCCGCCCGGACGCCGACCTCGTCCAGCACGACCCTTGCGTGCTCCGCGGCGATCTCCTCGTCGTCGACGATCAGCACGCGTATGTCCCTGGGCCTTATGAAGGTCGCTGCCGGCCCGCTTCCGTCGGCGTTCTTCAGCGTGACGACGACGGTGAACACCGAGCCGACTCCCTTCTCGGATTCGACCGTAATGGTGCCGTTCATGAGCTCCACGATGCTCCTGGTGATGGCCATGCCGAGGCCGGTGCTGCCGTATTTGCTCTTGCGGCTGCTGTTCTCCTGGGTGAAGGAGTCGAAGACCTTGGGCAGGAAGGAACTGTCCATTCCGATCCCGGTATCGCTGATGTCGAAGCGGAGAGTCGACTGGTCTTCGAAGGTTGCCGTGCGCTCTACGGTCATTTTGACGCTTCCGGGGGAATCGGTGAACTTGATCGCGTTGGACAGGATGTTTATGAGCACCTGCTTCAGCTTCATGTCGTCGCCGATGTAATTGTCGCTGACGCCGCCGATTACCGAGCACTCGTATTTCAGGCCCTTCTCGCCGCACTGGGACATGACCATTGTGTTAATCTGTTCGAGCATCGAGCGGAATGAGAACTCCTCCCTCCGCAGGATCATGCGGCCGGATTCTATGCGGCTCATATCGAGGATGTCGTTTATCAGCCCCAGCAGGTGTCTCGCGCTCTCGCCGATCTTTTCCAGGTATCCGCGCGTCTCGGGCGGCAGTCCGGCGCTTCTCAGGGCAAGGCTGTCAAGGCCGATGATGGCGTTCATGGGCGTGCGGATCTCGTGGCTCATGCTCGAGAGGAAGGCGGTCTTTGCCCTGTTGGCCTCCTTTGCGGCCTCCAGGGCGACGACCAGCGCGTTCTGCTGGGTCAGTGAGCGGCGCATCTCGGCGTCGATGTCCGTAAAGCCCACGCCTATCGCGTGAACCAGGTTGTCCGTACGGTCCTCGAGGTGCCGGACGCCGGCTATGCGCAGCATGGCGTAGGACTCGCGGCCGCCGCGGATCTCCAGGAATCTGAAGGCGATGAGGGGCTGCTTCAGTAGCTCCGCGCGTATGTTGTCCGGCTGGATGAAATGGAAATACGCCTCGCGATAGTTTTCGGCGACGTGATTGATGCCGAATTCCGTGAAAACGCGCAGATAGGGGAAGTGCTCTCCGAGCGACGGCGCCTCCTCGAAGCGCCGGTCCTCGAGGTAGCAGACGGCGTCGTCCTCGTCCAGGTTCACGTAATAGACACTGCGGTAGTCGGAGGAGAGGGCCACGATCATGCTGTTCTGCTGCTCCCTCTGCCGCTGCTCTTCGAGGAGCTTCTCCTGAAGGGCCAGGCGCTCCTCCATCTCCTGCCGGCGGGCCTCGGAGAGCTTCAGCCGGGTGTCAGCCTCGATCTGCTCCGCCAGGCGGCGGGCCTCGTTCTCGGCCTCCTCGCGCTTCTCCGTAATGTCGGAGATGAACACGAAGAAGAGGCCGCCGTAGGCCTGCGATTCGGTATAATGACCGTAATCGTCCACCCACCGCACGGCGCCGTCCTTGCGGACGATGCGGTACTCCAGATAGTCCATGTCGTTGTGGCTGATCTGGGCCTTTATGGACGATTCGGCGGTCCCGTAATCGTCGGGGTGGACGATGCCGCGGAAGGTGAAGCCCGTAAGCTCCCTGAAGTCCTCGAGGCCGTCGCAGCCGAAGATCTCGAAGACCGTATGGTTCGCGTATATGAGCTCCTCGTTCCCGCCGGACCTGTAAATGAAGAAGCCGCCGGGCATGTGCCGGCCGATCTCCTCCACGACGGGAATGGTGTTCTCGTTCAGTTCGAACTGTTTTCCAAACATCGCAGGCCTCCTTGCGGCTATTGCGGGACTCCGGTCCGGCGCCGCGGCGGCGCATCATTTCGGCAGCCGCCGGTGATATTATACCATACAGCCGAGCCCCGTGTCCATAGCCCGGCCCCGGCCGTCGGAGCATCAGGCCCCGGCCGGCATGGAACGTTTCTGTTGAAAAACGATCCCGTTTCGGTTATAATGATGGCAGGGACGCGGTCCCCGCCGTCCGGCGCGGCCGGCCGGGGCAGGCGCAATAAAAGCCGGAATGAAGGAGAAAAGACAATGAAGAACATCCTTATAACCGGAGCCGGCGGGGGCATGGGCCGGGCCGCCGTCGCCCTTTTCGCGCGGCGCGGCTTCCGCGTGTTCGCGCTCGACCGGACGGCCTGCCCGGCCTCAGAGAACGTCATACCGCTGCAGGCGGACGTAACGGACGAAAAAAGCGCGGAAGAGGCCTTCCGCGCGGTCGCCGGGCATACGTCCCGGCTGGACGGCATTATACATCTGGCGGGGATCTACGTGATGGGGTCGCTGGCCGAGATGACGGCGGACGAGTTCGAACGGGCCTTTGCCGTCAATCTGGGCGGCGCCTTCCTGATAAACAGGACCTTCCTGCCGCTCCTCGGGGAGGGGTCGTTCATCATTATCGTCACGAGCGAGCTGGCCGTTAGGGATCCGCTGCCGTTCACGGGCCTGTACGCCGTCACCAAGGCGGCCCTGGACAGGTACGCATATTCGCTGCGGATGGAACTGCAGCTGAAGGGGATGACCGTGTCGGTGCTCAGGGCCGGCGCGGTGGACACCGGCATGCTCGGCGAATCGCAGCGGAGCCTCGACAGGTTCTGCGAGGAGACTCGGCTGTACCGCTTCAGCGCCGGCCGGTTCCGCTCGATAGTCGAAAAGGTCGAGGCGCGGCGCGTCCCGCCGGAGCGGATCGCGGAAAAGCTTTACCGCATCGCCGGCCGGCGCAGGCCGCGGTTCGCCTGGTCGGTGAACCGCAACCCGCTGCTGATCCTGTTCGACCTGCTGCCGCCACGGGCGAGGTTCGGCATCATACGCGGGATCCTTGCCCCTCCTGCCGACGGGGAGGACGGACGGGACGGCAGGCAAACATAAAGTCCTTCAGGGGCTCGAGAGACGGCTGAACGCTCTGTATCCTCTCGAGCTTGCCGCAGTCGTAGCGGTATGACAGGCCGTCGGGTCCGTAGCCGGCAAAAATGAACGTGTGCCCGGGGCGGAACGTACCGGCCCGGCTCTTTTCCGGCCGGACGAAGACTATGTCCCCGGGCTCGAGGCCGTCGGGATCCTCTATCCGCTCAAAGCCCCGGAGATCGCACCAGGACGGCAGGTCCATGCGCGGATCGGCCGGGTGATAGACGACCATCCCGTGGCTCACCGGCTGGTCCGTGAAGCCGACGCGGTACAGCACCCAATCGACCAGGCGGTCGCAGGAGACGAGCCGGGCCGTGCAGTCGACGGCGGGATTCACGGGGGCGTCCCCGTACCTGAACCCGTTCTCCCGGACCAGATCCGTCACCGCCCGGGCTTCCCGCATTATGTCGCACTGCAGGGGCGTCAGAGGGCAGTATACCTCCACGCCGTCATCGCCAAAGACACGGCAGCCGAATCTCGCGTTTTCGCGGGCTATTGCTTCGGCCTCGGACAGACTGGCGGTCACAGCCGCCTCGCCGTCTCTGTCTGCGGCCCTCGGCCTTACAGAATATGATTTGTCCATGCCGTACCTCCGTATGGCTTTTTTCGGTTATGCCGGTCCCGGGTGAGCGCAGAGGCCTTTTTCCGGCAGCCAGGCGGCGGGACCGGCCGTTTTTTCAGGTTCCGACATCAATTTGCGTCCGCACGCTTGACATCGGAGGAACTGTTGTATATAATAAATCGGTATTTTTATCAGGCCGGAGGGCGGTCCTGGCGGCAGGAGCGCGCTTATCCGGATCCGGAGCTTGCAATGAACGGAAAAGAGATCAAAAAAGCGGTGGACATTTCCGCGAGGGCCGGGACCATACTCCTCAGGTCGGGCGCGGACATAACCCGCGTCGAGGACACCATCAACCACATGATGCGCGCCTTCGGAGTCGTCAGGTACGACATCTTCACGATAACCAACGGCATCTTTCTGTCTGCCACGCCCGACGACGCTCCCGAGGGGACGGGCGATTACACCCGCATCTGCGACGTGCCGAAAAACTCGTCGGACCTCGGCAAGGTCGACATGGTGAACACCCTGTCGCGCGATATCGAGGCCGGCCTGTGCGACCTGGACGGGGCTGAGGCGAGGCTCGACGAGATCGAGCGAGTAAAGGGCTATCCCGTGGCGCTCAGTCTTTTCGCGGCGGCTCTGGCTGCAGGCACCTTCAGCTATCTGTTCGGCGGGAGCCTTTTTGACGCCGTGCTGGCGGCGACGTGCGGCCTGGCCTATTATCCCATAGCAATGAAGCTTGGCGGCACCAGGCTGTCGAAGCTCCTCACAAACGGCATCTGCGGCTTCATCCTTGCGCTTCTGTCCGTCTGCTTTTTCAAGCTGCTGCCGGGCGTCAATCTCGACAAGGTCATAATAGGGGCCATCATGCCTCTGATCCCCGGAGTGTCGTTCGTGAACTCGGTCCGCGATATCGCGGCCGGCGACTACATCTCCGGCACCATCCGCATGATAGACGCCATCGTGACTGCCGCGGGCATCGCTCTCGGCGTCGGGCTGACGATACTCATCTTCAGCCGCCTCGGCGTGATCTAGGAGGGGAACATGGGACCTGTCGAGATAATCATGAACATGGCGTTCTCCATGATCGCCACCGGGGCGTTCAGCCTGATCTTCAACATCCCGCGCAGGCACGTGCTGTACTGTTCGCTGCTGGGAGTGGTCAGCTGGATGATCTTCGTGCTCCTGACCCCGGCGGCCAACGACGTCGTCGCCACCTTCGCGGCGGCCTGCGCCGTGGTGCTGCTGTCGCGCATCCTGGCCATCTTCAGAAAATGTCCGGTCAACGTGCTGCTCATCCCGGGCATAATACCTCTCGTGCCGGGATCGGCCATATATTACTCGGCCTACTACTTTGTCACCGACGACGCGTCGTCGGCGGCTTCGTACGGCCTGCTCACGCTGAAGCTCGCCCTGGCTATAGTGCTGGGGATAATAGTCATATCCGCCGTGCCGTTCCCGCGCCGTAAGAAGCAGTGAGCGGTATCAATCGAGCGCCGCGATCTTTTCGTTGAGGCTCTTCAGCGTCGCTCTTGCCGTGCGCTCGGCCGAAGTCCACTGCTTGGCCAGGTTGTTGCGCTCGTAGGCGGTGTTCATGGCATCGGATATGCTGATGCCGAAGACGTCCGCCATCTCGTACATGATGGTCTCGCGGACGGTGTCTATCATGGCTGAGGCCGTGGGATCGGAGACGCGCTTGGTCTTGATCGTTACCTCGTAATAGGCGGGTATGAGCGTCGTCCTGGAGATATAGGCCCAGTAGTCGGAGACGATGGCCAGGCGCTCCCGGTCGACCGACGGGGAGTTCGGCGCACCGAAGATCAGCGCGTACGGGTCGATCTTGTGGTAGTATCTGGTCTGGTCCGCGTTGTATTTCGGGTTTACTATTGCTCCGTAGTCGTTTTCCATATCGGAGAACTGCGAGGAGATCCCCATGCCGCCGTGAAGGAACAGGAAGTGCCCCGAGGCGAACAGGGACCTGGCGTGGTCGTAGATGTTGGCGTAGCCGGACAGATTCTCCTTGTCCATATCGCTGGCCTTCGAGAAGGTCAGGGTCGATTCGGATTCGGACACGACCGTCCTTATGGACGAGAAAATGCCGTCGATCTTTTCCAGCTGATCTCCTACGGCCGCCTCGCGCTTTCCTTCGGCGTCGACCGACGTGAAGCGGATCCCGCAGCCCGTCAGCAGATGCATGTGGGTGCCGTTTGCCGGTCCCGTGGCGGTCAGCATTCCGTATGTGCCGATGCTTCCGTCGGCGGGGACGTTCGACACGCTCTGAACGAGACCCAGGAAGTTCTCGAGCGTCCAGTTTCCGGCCTTCTCGAGGCCGTACGGGTCGTCAAGGCGGTAGTTTTCCAGGATCTGCTTGTTGAAATACAGGAAATACGAGTTGCTGAATCTCGATACGGATATGTCGTTGGCGATGAGGAACAGCCGCCCGCCGAGCGAGTAGCCCTCGACGCAGTTCATGTCCCACCAGGGCCTGGAGAAGTCTATGTCCATGGCCGCCAGGTCGGCAAGCAGGCCCGACGTGACCTTCGGTCCCATAGAGTTGCGGCGCTCAAGGATGAGATCGTAACCCGGGTCGCCGCCCTTGATGTCCGCGGAGAGGGTCTCCAGAGGGCTCGACGCCTCCCGGAATTCCAGCTTGACTCCGTACTTTTCCTCGACCATCATGTTGCGGGAGAGCGCGGCCTCGTCGCACAGCGAACCGTTGTCCTCGCCTATCATGTAATTGGCGGCGTAAGACGTTGCCTTGCTGCTGCGCATATAGACCGTGAAAGTCTGGCCCGAATAGTCTCTGGCGGCAAACACGGGCTCTGTCCGGACGTCGGTCTCGGACCCGGCCGGCGCCTCGGCCGAAGTGACCGGCTCCGTGTCGTTCCCGGCCGGCGAGCCGGCGCAGGCTGACGCCAGCAGAGCTGCCGCGATGACCGCCGCGGCCGCGAACCTGATCCTGATCTTCATGAGGGGCTCCTTTCTCTTGGCGGGGGTTCGGCCGGGCCGGGCCCGGCTCCGGTAGGTCTATTATACCATGCCGGAGGCTTTTGTTCAAGGCGGCATTTTCATTCAGTCCGCCGTCAGGTAAATACCGCCGCACTGGCGGCAGGTCCGGCGGCTATCCCCGCCGGCAGACCGGCCGGCTGGACCGGAATAACGTCATACAGGCGGACGGGCGTCCGCGGAAAATACAATTACGAACAGGATGGAAAGAAGAATGTACAACAGGGATTCACTGGATACGGTCTGCGGGGCGCTCTCCCGCATAATGGGGATAGATCCGCCGGCCTTTGCCGCGGAGCCGAACTCCTCGCTCGTCGAATACGCCGAAGAAAAACTCGCCGGCCGCAGGGCGGGGCGGGTGCTGATGTTCAATCCCGACGCCGTGGCGCAGTGGATCTACCGGAAGTATCCGTGGTTCGTATCCGACGTCGCCCGCATAGGCGAGCTCGAGCTCCCGCTGAGATCCGTCATGCCCTCCGTGACTCCGGTCTGCTTCGGGACCATGTACACCGGGGCCCAGCCCGCGGTCCACGGCATCAGGAAGTACGAGAAGCCGGTCATACGCATCGACACCATCTTCGACGCGCTCATCAGGGCGGGGAAGAGGCCCGCCATAGTGGCCGACGGGGAGTGCAGCGTGGGCAAGATCTTCCGTGAGCGCGACATGGACTATTACATCTTCGACACGCTCGGGCAGATCGCCGAGAAGGCCGTCGAGCTCATCCGCGAGGACAGACACGACTTCATAGCCGTCTATCACGGCAACTATGACCACTGGATGCACAAGTTCGGGCCGGAGAGCACCGAGGCCATTTCGGAGCTCCGGGCCAATAACTACACCTTCGAGATGCTGTACAACGCCGTCAGGAAGTACTGGTCCGGCCACGATTCCCTGATCGGCTTCGCGATGGATCACGGCTGCCATGAGGTCGACGGCCACAGCGGCTCGCACGGGCTCGACATGGAGGAGGACCTGAACATAATGCATCTCTACACCGCCGTCCCGGCGGCGTCCGGCAAGCGACCGGAAGGGGCCTGACGGAAGTATATTGAAATAAATAAAAAACATCTTGCTTTTTGCGCGCCTTTGTGGTATAATAGCCTGCGCCGCTCTGCGGCGGTGTGCGCATCCGCACGGAAAAGCGGCCCGCCTGGCGGCCTGAGACTGTTTATCATTTGTACAAGAATAAGGAGCAAACCATGGGCACTCTTGAAATCGTACTGGGCATCGTGATCCTTGTCATGGGACTTGCCATCATCGTGGCGGTCCTGCTTCAGTCGGGAAAGGACAGCCAGATGTCCGGCGTCATCTCCGGTTCCGCGGAGACGTTCCTCGGCAAGGAAAGAGGCTCGCGCCTCGACAAAGCCCTCAACAAGGTAACACCCATTCTTTCCGGTATTTTTGCCGTACTGATATTAGTGCTTTACCTGCTCGTTTCCGACTGAGGAAACAAAAGACGGGAGACCCGAGCGAAAACGCAGGGCCTCCCGCCTCTTTTTTACGTGATCCGGCGCGGACGGACCGCGCGAGAGTTTTTTACCCGGAGAGCGAAATGAGGACCGAAGGGATAAAGATCAACTGTCTCGGGGCATCCAACACGAAGATCGTCGTGACCGACGGGCGCGAGTCCGTAAGGGATGTCAACTACCCTGTGATACTGGGGCTGCTTCTGCGGTGCACGGTGAGGAATTACGGCGTGTGCGGATCGTGCGTCGCCCTGACCGGCGAAAGGACAGACAGCTACCTTGAGCGGCTGCCGGCCATGGACCGCGACGCGGACGTCGTCATCCTTCAGGGCTGGGGCAACGACAACCACAGGGACGTGCCGCTGGGATCGCCGGGAGACCGCTGCGAGACCTCCTACCGCGGAGCCCTCGCGCTCTGCATCGAGCGCATACGGCTGCTGTTCCCGGACGCGAAGCTGCTCGTGCTGTCGGGCCTCGACCGCAGGCTTCCTCCGAGAGTGCGCCCGGACGGTCTGACCATCGACGACTTCATCGGGGCGTTCTTCGAGACCTGCCGCCGGTGCGGCGCCGAGCCGCACGACTTTTTCCGGGACCCGCTCATAAGAGCCGCGGATCCGTCCGAGATGCCGGACGGAGTACACATGTCCGAAACGGCCTGCAGGCACTATGCCGAAGTGACGGCCGATCTTATAAAAGAACTGTGAAGGAGGGACGACATGTCTTTTTCACCCGAGAATCCCTGGATCAGGGAAAGAGAGACCATCCTGTGCGGCTGGAAGCCGGACTACAACAGAGGCTTCATCAACAATATGAACATGAACTTCTCGGTCGACTGGTATTCTTTTTCCGACCGTCAGATCAAAGAGTACGCCAGGATGATGAAATCGTTCGGCTACACCGGCATTCAGGTTACCGACGGCTGCAACAACTGGCGCTGGTACAGCAGCTGGGAGCCCGTCCACGACCGCTTC
>JAEEGH010011070.1_pt1 | contig 20545 bp, 19 predicted proteins | sample 9134181 | NCBI WGS metagenome assembly JAEEGH01 (sample SAMN16246544, study PRJNA631951) | gut metagenome | biome: gut microbiome; feature: rumen; material: DP-attached | host: Bos | place: Iran: Karaj | collected 2018-10
TGCAGCTACAGGTGATGAACGGCGACATTGGAGTGAACGAGGGGGCACTGGTAGAAAACCAGATAGCCTGCATGTTAGCATCCAAAGCAATACCATTGCACTATTATGACCGAAAAAGCCGCCAAGAGCTGGATTTCATCTATCCCAACAATGGCATGATCAATATCATAGAAGTAAAATCGGGCAATGATTATCGAAAACATTCTTCATTGAATGCTGCCATTGAAAACTTTGCAGACTATATAGGACAAAGCATTGTTCTCGGTCCATGCAATGTATACCAAGACTCCAATATCACATATTTGCCACTCTATATGGCAATGTTCCTTTGAAATAACAGATGGCACGGTTGTTGACAGAGTCATATTATTATGAGCAACCAAAGAATGATTTTTGATATTGACCGGCGCACGGTGACGGAGGGCGACGTGGTGGAGGTGAAGTGGCAGTGCGACGAGGCGGAGAGCGTGAAGCTGACCATTGACAACGGCTACCGCAGCACCGACATACCTCTGGAAACCAGCGGAAACAAACGTTTCAGATTGAACCGTTCGAAGGGACGGACACACCTCACCATCACGGTGAGTATAGGCGGCAAGAGCTATAGCAAACGCATCAACGTGCGGGTGAAGAAGATGCCCACGGTGCGTGCCGAGACTGTTGATGAGCGGGGTCGGCGACAGGGCTGGCTGAGACAGTGGTGGCAGAAGCGGGTGACAAATTGGCATGACTTCCGCACCCGCATGCGTCAAGGGATGCAGGCACTGCCCGAGCGAAAACAGCTGGCAGCAAAAATGCTTGCCCTCATGGGAGTGATATTGATACTGAGTGCTATCTGGCCGAAGATATACGGCTTTGGGATGATGATATTGGTGGCGTATCTTGCCTACGTGATGTTCAAGCGGTAGGATCGTTATTCCTTCGTGAGCAGAGCAGGAGGGTGAGGATTAGGAAGAGGGCGGTGATGAGCAATGCCACGGGGAGGTCGCAATAGATGTCGGTGAGCATGGCATGGGGGAGGGATGAAATCCAGCGGGTAAGTCGGTCAACCGCCACCAGTTCGTGGCTCAACAGCGTTGTCACCCAACCTCCACCCATAAATAGCATCAGCAACACGGTGGCAAGCAGCACCCCTGCAAAGGGCACTACGGTGAGATTGGCAATAAGGAAATAGAGCGGGAACTGGTGGAAATGATACAGCATCAAGGGTAGTGTTGCCATCTGTGCCGCAGTAGAGAGGCAGATAAGTTGCCACGCCTTTAGCGGCAGCCAAAGATACCATTTGGGTTGTATGGGTAGTAGCTGCTGAAGTGGTCGATGCCAAAGCATGATGCCTGCCACAGCTGCGTATGAGAGTTGGAAACCTACGTCGAACAGCAACATCGGCTTGATGAGCAGAAGCAGCCACATGGAGGTACAAAGATTGTTGAAACTATTTGGTTGTCGCTGAAGCATACCCCCAACGAGCAAAAGTGAAAACATCACCCCAGCCCTGAGGGTGGAAGGTGCCATGCCCGTGAGCAATACGAAAAGCCATACCACCCCTATCTGAAATATCCCTTTAGTGACGCGCTGCCACCGTTTCATACCCAAGAAGAAAAGGAGTGCGCCAGCCAGCCACGCCACAATGCCCACATGCAGTCCCGAGACACACAGCAGGTGCGTGATGCCCGCGTCACGAAATTGCTGCTGGGTGGCATCATCCACATCGTCGTGCCATCCTAAAAGAAGGGCTTCAGCTATGCCTTGCTGTTGTGGGGTAAGATCGGTGCGACGTATGCGTTCGACCATTCGGAGCTGGATAGTCTTTGACCACCCGAGGAGAGAGAAGGAGCTGTCGTGTGCGATGGGTTGCCAACGGTCAGCTGGCACGTAGCACTGCCAAAGGATGCCTTTGCGCCGCAGGTGGCGACGGTAGTCGAAATCGTTCCAATTCTCGGGATACTGCGGACGCGCCGAGATGACTAGGCAGTCGCCATAGCGTAGGCGTGCCGACGCACTGTCCTGCCGAATGTAGAGCAGCACCTTGCCATGGGTAGGATGGTCATTGACATTGAGGACCTCGGCAGTGGACTTGTAGCACTTGGGAGTGGTGTGAGGAGTGTCGCAAAGGCGCACAGTGAAGCTGTTGACGGTGGTTGGAAAGGGATTGGAAGGAGCATGGAGCATGGGCAAGACGGCACCTATTCCAATCCAAACGAGCCAAAGCAGGACTGGGAAAAGGGGCTTTCGGACAGTCGGGCGGAGGGATGCCTCCACTATTAATAGCAGCACACACAAACCCACCGTCACACAAAGCCATATCCATGGCGAAAATGGCAGATATTCCGCCAACAGAATACCCACAGCCATGGCCAATGCCAGCCGAAGCATGGGCGCGCGCGCCATCAGGCGGCGGATGAGTTGACGCGGTGTGGGTGTGTTATTGTTTGCCATTTTGCAAAAATACAACTTTTTTTCGTACTTTTGCAAAATAAAATCATCAGTTTGTTATGGCACTACACAACGTCACGGGCAACATAGGGGAGCAGCTGGCTAGGGAATACCTGGAGAAGAAGGGCTTTGCAATCATGGAAACCAACTGGCGGAAGGGTAAATACGAGGTGGACATCATCGCGTATAAGGAAGGGCTGATAGTGTTTGCCGAGGTGAAAACCCGTAGCCGACAGGACTATGGCGAACCGGAAGAGTTTGTCACGATAGATAAACAGAAAGCCTACGTGCGCCTGGCCGACAAATACGTGGTGGCACACAACCGCGAGGAGGAGGTGCGATTTGACATCATCGCGGTGGAGATAGAAGGCCTAGACTACCACATCACTCATCTGGAAAATGCTTTCAACGCGGCGGAATTGAGCCTTATCAGACGTTCCAAGTGAAGCCGTCGAAGGGGTCGACTATGGTACTTGTCTCTGCCGCCTGTTGCTCTGAGAACTCCTGCAGTCGACGGATGCGACGGATGCCCCACTTCCACATGCGGATGTCGAACCAAATGAGCAACAAAAAGAGCACACCGGCCACAAGGCCCTGCCCGTCTTCCATGGTCTCGGGTATCATGAGCAGCGAATCGAAGGTACCATGCAGCAGCATGGGTACAAGGAATGCCAAAAGCATGTAGTGGCGGCGATGACGATTGGTCTCGCCACGATCGCCAAACTTGGCCAATGAGAAGTAATAGCCCATCATCACGCCAAACAAGAAATGACCCGGGACGGAGAGCAGTGCCCGCATGGTTCCCGTGGCCATCGCCTCGGCAAAGACATCCTGCCGCAAGACATAGCCCAGATTCTCAAAGCAGGCAAAGCCCAACGACACAAAGCAGGCATAGACGATGCCGTCGAAATACTCGTCAAATTCTACACTCTTCCATATTGCCCAACGGAGCATGAGGAGTTTGAACAGCTCCTCAGAACAGCCCGCCACAACGAAACCCGTGTAGGCACCTTCCACTATGGGGATAGGAGGAGTGAACTGTATCAGAATACTCTCGAGAATTCCGGCAGGGATGATGGCAAGGGCACCGAAGAGGAAAGCCTTAATCAGTTTGCCGATGGGTTCTTTCTCGAAACGGTCCTGCCTGTATACCACGAAGGCTAGTACGAACACTGGCAAGACGGCTATGGCTATGAGATAGATGTTCATTGAAATTGAAAGTTGAAAATTGAAAATTGAAATTTTTTCTGCGCTGCAAAGATACAGTTTTTTTCTCAACTAGTGACTTTTCTTTAATAAAAAATAGAGTCAAAGCAATATTAAACCAATTGTTACGTTATATAACTAAGAATTTAATTCTAAGTAGGGGCAGACACCGGTGTCTGCCCCTACAACCCTAAAATTTATTGTACAATGCGTTATGTCGACTATTGCATACAAGTTTTTGGCCATCGGATGCAGAAACTGACCATCGATGCTGGTTTCGGCTGCCCTCATCGCGACGGTAAGTTGGGAACGGGCGGCTGCACATTCTGTAACAATAATGCTTTCAATCCATATTATTGCAAGCCTTCGAAGAGCATCACACAACAGATTGACGAGGGCATTGGCTTCCACAGCCGCCGACACCGACAGAGGGTGGGCTATCTGGCCTATCTGCAGGCTTACAGCAATACCTACGCTCCTTTGGCTTTGCTGCGCGAACGCTACGAAGAGGCTCTGACGCATCCGCTGGTGGAGGGACTGGTGATAGCCACGCGGCCCGACTGTGTGGAGGGGGAGACGCTGGACTATATCGCCTCGCTGGCACGGGAGCACTATGTGATGGTGGAATACGGCATCGAGAGCTGTTACGACAGGACTTTGCAGCGCATACACCGTGGGCATGACTTTGCCTGCACCGTCAGCGCCATAGGGGCGACCGCCCTTAGGGGTATACCTTGTGGAGGGCATCTCATACTGGGGCTTCCTGAAGAAAGCCGCGAGGAGATGGTTGCGGAGGCCAAGATATTGTCGCAACTGCCGCTCACCACACTGAAACTCCACCAACTGCAGATACTGCGCGGCTCGCAGATGGGGAAAGACTATCTGAACTACCCGTCATCGGTACCGCCACCGTTCACACTCGAAGAATATGTGGCTTTGGTGTGCGACTTTCTGGAACGGCTGAGGCCCGACATGGTGGTGGAACGCTATGCCGCCAGCGTGCCTCCACGCTATCTGGCAGCACCTGAGCGAAGTTGGAGACATCACGACGGCACACCCGTCAAAGGAAACGAACTGGCAGACATGGTGGAGGCCGAACTCGCCTGCCGTAGGACGCAACAAGGAATCTATTACGGGCAGACACCGGGGTCTGTCCCTACTTTTTATTAAAATGAAATATTCGTTTAATCTTATTGCAATTCTAGTTGCCACATTGCTTTTCAGTTGCTGTGCCACGAACAGGACGATAAGCAAAGATGGGATAATTACCGTGGCCAAGGTGACGGACGAGAACTTCCGAGCCTACCTGCTGGAGAACGGCTATGCCAAGCCCTACAAAGGGTCACTGCACGGGCGAAACAGACTGACCCGACAGGAGGAATGGTTGGAGAGTACCCCCTTGGGGCGCAGCACACTGATTATCGACTGCCACAGGAAGGACATTGCGTCGATGGACGGCATCGAGTTGTTCCCCAATCTGGTGATACTGATTTGCAGCGAGAACCCTATCAGTCGACTCGACCTGCGACACAATCCCAAGCTCAAGCAGCTTGTTGCCATCGAGGCACCTCTGCGCTCGCTCGACGTCAGCCATAATACTGAACTGAAGGTGCTCAACATCAGCTTCCACCAATTGCGCAAACTCGATGTCAGCCACAACACACAGCTGGAGGAGCTGCTCTGCATCTTTGCCCCCGGCATCACTACGCTCGACCTCTCGCACAACCCCAACCTCCATACCCTTTACATCCGCCAGACCAATATACAGCTCATCGACCTCCGACGCAACAATGCCTTCCATGCCCTCCATGCCCTTGAAACACCGCTGGAATATATCGTCGTGTCGCCCCGGCACAACCTCGACAGCATCACCGCCTCGGTCGAAGAGGGCGTGCAGGTGCTCACCCTCTCCCCTACTGCCAAGCTGCCCAAGACACAGCATCTAGACTTGCCCGATACGCTCCCAACTCTCACCCCGCAACATCAAACACGCGTCCAGCGGGTGATGACTCACGCCCAAGCCGCAGCCGAAGGCATCAACGAGGAATACCTGCGCGAGGTGGAGTATCGACCCGCATGGACTATCGACACCGCCACCAAAAGCTTTGAGCAGTGGGGGATGATACGCTCCGACAAGCAGTTGGTGCAATTCATCCTCACATGGAAGATCTTCCTCGAAGGCATCTCGGAGGAGATGGCGGCACAGAACTTCGAGTTCGACAAGCCCTATCGTGGGCACTGCGTGGTCTTCTTTGCCGAAGACGGCTATGCCGACTACTTCCTCTATAACTTCCTCGGCAACGAACGCCCCACCGAAGAGCAGCAACGCCGTTTTGAGCAAGTGATGCAGAAGTACATCGAGAACAACCCCATCGGCTTCTACGGCTCGCGTAAGTTCAGCCAATGCGGCGGCATCAACTTCCAGCCCGGCAAAATCGAGGCGGAGGAGGAATAAACCAAAATCCGAGACCATTGCTGGCCTCGGATTTCATTATGGTTTGAAGGTGCAAGGTCGAAAGAGGCTATTCCTCTTTCAGCAGTTCGTCTATCTCCTCACTGAGGCTGCGGTAATGTTTCTTCATCCGTAGGGCTATAAGCAGCCCGGCAATCAGGCCGGCAAGTCCTCCGAGTAGCTTTGCGGATAAAAAGTCGGGGTTGTTTTTGTAGACAAAGAGTAACAAGAGCAGAGTGATTACACCGCCAGCCGTATAGATGATGGTTTTGTGTCGTTTGGGCGTGTTGGAACTCCTCTCAACACTTTCACGCAGAGATAGCAGACCGGATTTTGAATACATATCGGGTCGCCGCATGCCACGAGTTACAATGAGGCTGTATATAGTCGTGGATATTATTAGCAGGTCGGCTAATAGTATCAGCCACCATGGCCACATGTTGTCATAGAATAGAAATGGGGTAATGAGAACTGTGAAGATGATGAGAAAGACTGAGCATACTAGGTTTAGACGGTACAGTCCTCTGACGTGGCGGCGCACCATGCGGCGCCATACGTCGGTGTTAAAGGTGCTGTGCTGTTGTATATCGTGCTGCAGGTCGCGGAGATCCTGTTGCAGCTCGTTTTTGAGGTCTTGATTCTGATCCATGGTCTGTAGTTTTTAGGTTTGAACGTTTTAAAGTTGCGAGGTTATTTGACTACGTAAGTCCACAGGACTTCCTTAATCTTTTCAACTTTTGGTGGGTTCTATTAATTTCCTTTCATTGTCGCGTCTCTTCGAGACGCAGTTTTCTGGGTTCTTGTTGGTCACCGCACTGCGCATTTTTTAGGTGTTGCTCCCTTCGGTCGCGACACCGTACAAAATGCTTGTACGGTGTTATTAATGGTCTCACCTCTCCGAGGTGACTTATAGAAGTTCCCTTTTTTACCTTTTAAGTGAAACGAACTTTTAAACTTTTATCAATTATTAATCGGTTATTGTTTTGAGTTTTTCACGGATGCGTACTAGGCGCACGCTGACGTTGTCGACGGTGATGCCTAGGATGGCGGCAATCTCATCATAGGGCAAGTCTTCGAGCCAGAGCAGGATCAACGCGCGGTCGAAGGGATGGAGCTTGGCTATGCGTTTGTGCAGGCGCGAGGCTGCCGGGCAGCGGTCTTCCTCGGCGTAGAAATCCATGTCCATCTGCAAGGGGGAGGTGTCTGGGCGACGACGGTGCTTGTTGTTTTGGTTGATGCAGGTGTTCAACGCCACACGGTAGACCCAGGTCCGCTCCTCGCTACGCCCCTCGAAACTGGCAAAGCCCTGCCAAAGGCGGATGAGCGTCTCCTGAAACAGGTCGTCCGCCAGCTGCCGCTCGTCGGCAAAGAGGTAGCAGACGGAATAGATGGTCTGTCGTTGTCGTTCTACCATCTGCTCGAAGTCGGCTTCAAGTTGTTTGTGCTTGTTCATCTGTTACATGTTTTGATGATTTATCATGCCCATTAGACACCAAAACATCGAAAAAACTACAGTCCTATTAAAAAAAATGCCCACACAGAAGGTGGGCTTGGTGTGATTCCGCTGCGATTCGAACGCAGGACCTACTGCTTAGAAGGCAGTTGCTCTATCCAGCTGAGCTACGGAACCGCTTTTTGAGCTCGTCAATTCGTAAATGCGTGAATATGTAAATCAGTGTATCTGATTAACGAATTAATGTATTCACACATTAACACGTTCTCTTGTCGGGACACCCAGATTCGAACTGGGGATCTCCTGCTCCCAAAGCAGGCGCGATAACCGGACTACGCTATATCCCGATAGCCACTTAGGCTGTCTTGAAAAAGAAAGACGCCTCGCGGACGTCTCTTTTTCTTTGGCGGAGAAGGGGGGATTCGAACCCCCGGTACCCTAATCGAGTACGACAGTTTAGCAAACTGTTGGTTTCAGCCACTCACCCACCTCTCCGTAGCTGTGCGATTTCTACTCAAAAACCTGTGTTTTCTTTCAGCGAAATCGGGTGCAAAAGTACGAACTTTTTTTGATATGAACAAAACTTTTTTCGTTTTTTGCACTTTTCAGCCCTATGACTAGTTCTTTTTAGCCTGATTTTTAACGCCTTCTATTTTTTTACGAATTTCTTCCTGATTGCCCAAATAGAAATCTTTTTGCAGCTTCATCTGGTCGTCAAATTCAAAAATATAGGGTACTGCGGTAGGAATATTGAAGCCAACAATCTCATCATCGCCCATTCCCTTGAGGGTCTTGACGATACCGCGCAAACTATTGCCGTGGGCCACCACCATCACCTCGTCGTGCTGCTCGAAGGCCTTGAGGATGGTACCCTCGTAGTAGGGCATCAGTCGGGCAATGGTGTCGCACAGTGCCTCGGTGGCGGGCAGCTCGGCATCGCTAATTTCGGCATAACGCGGGTCTTTGCGCGGATTGCGCTTGTCGTCGGCCTCCAAAGCGGGCGGCTGCACGTCGTAGCTGCGACGCCAGGCCATCAGCTTCTCCTCGCCGTATTTCTGCAGCGTCTCCGCCTTGTTCTTGCCCTGTAGGGCACCGTAGCTCTTCTCGTTGAGACGCCAGCTCTTCTCCACGGGCAGATAGTCCATGTCCATGGCATCGAGAATCTGGTTGAGGGTCTTGACAGCCCGTTTCAGATAGGAGGTGTAGCACATGGTGGGGCGATAGCCCTCCTCTTTCAACAGGCGACCGGCCATATAGGCCTCGCACATGCCATAAGGAGTCAGGTCAACATCGGTCCAACCAGTAAAAAGATTCATCTTATTCCACTCGCTTTCGCCGTGGCGTACTAAAATCAGTTTCTTCATAGTTTATTTAACTTGTTTCTTCTTAATTGTTTCTGTAAAAATGCCTTCTTTGATAACGCCTTTGTGCGAGAGCACCACCAGCACAATGCCGCCAATGATAAACGGGACGCTAAGCCACTGGCCCATGTCGAGGGTCATACCCTTCTCAAAATCCACCTGCTCCTCCTTTACAAACTCAATGAGGAATCGCACACCCCACAGCGCTATGAGCCACCAGCCAAAGAGGCGGCCGTTGTGCAGTTTGCCATCCTTGCGCAGATACACCAGATAGCACACTAGGAAGATGAGCAGATACGAAAGCGACTCGTACAGCTGCGTCGGATGCTTGGGCATCGTCTCACCGTTGCGCTCAAAGATGAAGCCCCACGGCAGCGATGTCTCAACACCGTAGATTTCGCTGTTGAACAGGTTGCCCAGACGGATAAAGGCACCGCCGAGGGCAATCACAATGACCAGCCGGTCGAGTATCCACCAAGCGTTCATCTTCTTCTTGCGACAATAGAGCCAAATGGTGAGCAGTATGGCAATGGCAGCTCCATGGCTTGCCAGACCTTGATAGCCCGTGAACTGACCCGTCTTCATATTGAACGGTAGGAATATCTCAAGCCAATGCTCAGAGGTACAAAAATAGTCGGGCTCGTAAAATAGGCAGTGCCCCAGCCGGGCACCTACCAGTACCGCCACAAACATCCACACCACCAACGATTCCAGGTAGCTCGTTTCCACTTTCTCGCGCTGGAACATCTTATAGACAATCCAATAGCCGAGCAGAAAGGCAAACAGGAACCCCAGCGAATAGTACCGCAACCCGAACGAGCCGATGTGGAACATCACGGGGTCTACATTCCAGTTGATGAAATTAAGCAGCATAATTCTGAATTCGTTAATTCGTTAATTCGTGAGTCTTTGATGCGCCAAGGACTAACACATTTACACATTAACACATTCACACGTTCTTATTTAGCGTAATTCACGGCACGGGTCTCGCGGATGACCGTCACCTTGATTTGACCGGGGTAGGTCATCTCGTTCTGAATCTGGCGCGAGAGGTCGAAGCTGAGTTTCGTTGCCTCGGCATCGCTCACCTTCTCGGCACCCACGATGACACGCAGCTCACGTCCTGCCTGAATGGCATAGGTCTTCACCACTCCGGGGTAGGTCATGGCCATATCCTCGAGCTTCTTCAGACGGTTGATATAGGCCTCCACCACTTCGCGGCGGGCACCGGGGCGGGCACCGCTGATGGCGTCGCACACCTGGATGATGGGCGAAATGAGGTTGGTCATCTCCGTCTCGTCATGGTGCGCGCCGATGGCGTTGCACACGTCGGGATGCTCCTTATACTTCTCGGCCAGTTTCATGCCGAAGATTGCATGCGGCAGTTCGGGCTCTGTCTCAGGCACCTTGCCGATATCGTGCAACAGACCGGCACGTTTGGCAAGCTTGGGGTTCAACCCCAACTCGGAGGCCATCGTGGCAGCCAGATTGGCCACCTCGCGGCTGTGCTGCAGCAGGTTCTGACCGTAGGACGAACGATATTTCATACGTCCCACCATACGCATCAGCTCATGGTTCATATTGTTGATGCCAAGGTCAATGCAGGTACGTTTACCCACTTCGGCAATCTCCTGCTCAATCTGGCGACGGGTTTTGGCGACCACCTCCTCGATACGGGCGGGGTGGATACGGCCGTCCGTCACTAGCTTGTGCAGCGACAGGCGTGCAATCTCACGACGCACGGGGTCGAAACCACTGAGGATGATAGCATCGGGAGAATCGTCGATAATCACCTCCACGCCAGTCAGCGACTCCAAGGCGCGGATGTTGCGACCTTCGCGACCAATAATGCGGCCCTTCACCTCCTCGTTCTCTAGGTTGAACACGCTCACCGTGTTCTCAATGGCGTTCTCGGTTGCGGTGCGCTGGATAGACTGGATAACAATCTTCTTGGCCTGTTCGTTGGCGGTAATCTTGGCCTCCTCCACGATGTCCATAATGCTGTTCGATGCCTCGGCACGCGCCTCGTCGGTCATCATCTCCACCAGATGCTGCTTCGCCTCGTCGGCAGTCATGCCGGCAATGTGCTCCAGCTTCTCGATGCTCTCGTTATACACCTTCTCCACCTCTGCCTGACGCTTACGCAGCACCTCAATCTGGCTGTTCAGGTTCTCGCTCACCTGCTTCAGCTCGTTGCTCTTCTTCTGCAGGTCCTCCACCTTCTGGTTGAGGGTGTTCTCGCGCTGTTTCAGCTTGTTTTCCTGCTCGCGGATGGCATTGTTCTTCTCGTTCACCTGCTTGTCGTGCTCGCTCTTCATCTGCAAGAATTTCTCCTTGGCCTGCAGAATCTTGTCCTTCTTAATCATCTCGCCTTTTTCCTCGGCATCCTTTAGCACCTGCTGGCTCTTGGCAAGCAGTTTGTTGCGTAGTACGCCGGAGGTGAGCCACATGCCCACGCCTCCGCCTACCACGAGACCAATAATAATTCCAATTACTATCATAGTTTGTGTTGTAGTGTGTTTTTGGGGGAACCGTTGTGCCACATTGGGCTGCAGCCATGTTAGAAAAATCCTGCACCAAGCCTTCCGGGAGTTATGATAAACTCGAAACTGATAGGATTTGAGTGCCGGGTGTCTCAGTTATATTATCCGCGGAGATGCTCCGCCAACCTACCCACCCATGAGCTTACTCGGTTTGTGAATGGTGTTGAGTTTACAAACTGTTTCAGACTCGATGCAGGACTAACTCGTGCCGAGCAATTGATTGATTTCAGTAAGCCTGTTCTCCAGCCGCGTGTCGCGAAACTGCTGCCTGTCCTGCAGCCTTAACAACTGCGTAATCTGGGTCAGTGCCACCATGGCCAACAAATCCTGTCCGTCGCCATAGGCATACATCTTAGCATAGCTCTTCGCCTGCGAGTCTATCAACTCTGCCGCCCGACGCAGAAAATGCTCTTCGTCGGGATTGGTCTTCAGCTTATAGGGCCTGCTAAGTATATGTACTGTTGCCGGTATCTCGTTCATTTCTTCGAAATAGTCGTTTTCTCGCCTTAGCCACGAACAGGTTCGTCTGCCTTCGGCTCTCGGAAACGGTCATTCAGACTTGTTAATTAATGCCAAACTCTTATCTATGCTTCGTATCAGTTGATTGATTCTTAGTTTAATCTCCACAGTGTCGCCTTTTTGCGCCAGCGTGTTCCCTAGTTTTAATATATTGTTTTGTTCTTTTAGATTATTAATTGTTATATTTTGATTGTTCACTTGCTCTTGCAGCTCCCTGCACCGCTCTGCCGACTCCTCCACCTCAACACGCAGACGTCCGTTCTCCTCTACCAACTTGCGAACCTTCCATTCAATCTCTGCTACCGTGGTTTCAAAATCGAACATAATAATGTCAGTTTACACTACAAAAAGCGGTGCAAAATTACTAATTTTTTACATTATACACAAAAAATATTTCCAATACGCCCCACAATATCAAACCAAATAAATATAAATCAAAACATTACATAAATTCATTTTATCCTTTACATTCAATCCTAAACACAACAATCTACCCATTTGTAGCATGAGTTCGGGATAAAATACGAGATTTACTCCTCAATTACGGAGAAGAAAGTATTCAAAAAGCATCGGGGAAATAGGGGAAACGAATAACCCCGAAACACAATTCGTTGATTAATAGTGATACAAAACGAAAGTCACAAAAGTCACATGTCACATGCATATGCTTTTGTTATCGGGGATGGGTCTATAATTAATATAATTTATTATTATTATAGGAGGTATTCAAGAACCAAAAATCATTGCATGTGACTTGTGACTTTCTTGCAAATCGTTGATTATTATAAACTTGTAAAAAATGAATGCTTGAGATGTCACATTTGCTTGTAACATCTCTACGTGAGTTTAATTTTATTGCGCTAAATATCAGTCATTTCTCTTATTGTTGGCAAAGTCGTGTTATGAACAGGTGATGCATTTGTTTTTATGCTGAACACATCAGCCAGAAAAACGGTTTTCTGTTGCTCAAACCTCACACTCCTTTTTTGACACAAGAGAGCCTCTTTTTCCACCAAAGAGAGCCTCTTTTTTTTAAAAGTGGGAAAAGTGACATTTTCTGCTCGAAAAAGTTTGCCATGTCGTTAATCCGCGCTATCTTTGCATTCGAAAACGGTCGGGAAGTGGCCAATCTCAGATTCGTTTTCACGGCGTGCCTCCACTCTGCCTTCGCTCTGGGTTTGCTCTGGGTTCGCTTCCGGAGGCGAAGAAAAACACAAGGCAACGCGGCAGCAGAAACACGGCACAAACAAGAGGTCTTTGACATATTTGCTTATAGGATTTCATCAAGACCCGGTGGGTGGCATCGCTCTTCGCGGTCGGAGCCAAGACCAGCCTGCAGCACAGCCACATGTATTGACATATTCCGTTTTACGACAGAATATAATTGCAATACCACCGGGTCTTTCCTCATAGTAGGGTTCTGGAACACCCTGCATTTGACAAGCATCAACCATTCTGACCACACCGGACCCCCAACTTTCCAACCAAGTACATTTGTATAATATTACAGCAATCAAAGGGTTTATGTTTAGCGACTGCAAAGATAAACCAAAGGGCTGACACCACAAAATGCCAGCCCTACTTTTTTCAACTTATCCAAAGTGTTTTATCGAACGCCTCTCTTTTTTACAAATCTAATAAGGAAGGCGGTGACGAGAAGCAACAAACCAAATAGGCCGAGAAGATTGCCGAAAGGGTAATGCATTATCTTGAATACCATACTGATGATGAGGAACAAACCTGCAATTTCTGAAAAGCGGATAACCTGACGTTCATTAGGGAGGACACGCACCAGATGGCGGGCCGTAAGAATGACAAATAATGGTCCGACAAGAATCACTGACATATAGAAAAGGTTGGCAAATGGCCAGTGCAACATCTTAAAAACAAGTCCTATGAGGTTTAATGCGAGCATGACAATACCTGTCCAGTAAGCAGCACTGCGATAGTAAGTGGATTTCGTAGTGGTATTGCCCTTAAGGCTCGGTGAGGTTTGTGCTGACAGAGGTTTGGTGGCGGATAATGGGGTCAACATTTCGTCGATAGTTTTGGAAAGACGGCCTATGTTAATTATTATCAGTATAGTGGACAAAACAAGAACAATGGCTGTCATAACGAAAGAGCTCCTCAAATCGTTCATTTGCAGTTTATCGCCTATCTCGGAGATGAACCACATCATCCATAGGAATAGAGCAAAAACTTCTGTAATCCATAACAACGAAAAGCACGTGTTTGCTTTATCCATTTTCTTTATGAGTGCTTGAACATCTAAATCTTCTATGTTGATATGTAATATCTTTTGACAACTAAACCATTCAAGCAGTCCTGTCAATGCAAAAAGCAATACCGAAATGACTAGGAAGAGGATTCGGAGGTCGAGGTAGTACCAACTCCAGCAGGCTGTTGCAGCTAACATTCCGTAGATGAATATGATTTCTGCGCTGCGGTGTTTGAAGTTGGAAATGCCAGCATGTAGCATTTCATGTATAATAGTGTTGTTGACGATTTCCTGTTGGTCAAACTGCTGTTTCAGCGTTCCGTATTGGGCTTTCAACTGTTCAAGTTCGATTATATTATTGTTTTCCTGATTTTCCATGATGATTTCCTTTCATTCGGTTTTCGACATTTTTACCAGTTTGTCCTTGATGCGCAACAGACGTACTCCTACATTGTTGGGCGAGATGCCGATGATGGCACCGATTTCATCGTAGCTGACACCTTCGAGCCAAAGGAGGACAAGTCCTCGGTCAACAAGGTCGAGGTGCGAGATGCGGTCGTAAAGCTCACGGATTTGATGTGTTGAAGGGTCGTCGGCCTCATAGGGGTCGATGTCCACTGTCAGCGGGACAGTCTCAATGCGGCGGCGCGCCTTCTTATACTGGTTGATGGCCGTGTTGAGCGCGACGCGGTAGATCCAGGTCTGCACACTGCTGTGACCCTCGTAGTGGTCGAAGCCGAGCCAGAGCCTGATGAGGATTTCTTGAAACAGGTCGTCGATTTCGGTCTTGTCGTGCGAGAACATATAGCATACCGTATAGATGGTTCGTTTGTGTTCCCGTACCATTAGTTCAAACTGGTGTTCTTTGTCGTTGTTCATAAATAAAATTGTTTTAGTTGCAACTTCAATTACGTTAGACAACAAAAATCAGGATTTATTACAGCAAGCAATCGAAAAAATTGGTAAAATGCGTAGGGGCAGACCCCCGTGTCTGCCCCAAACTCTCGTGTCTGTGCCTCTTCCCCTGTCCAATCCTACCCATTAATAAATTCTTCTATCAACTTGTTGACCTTATCAGGGGCGTCGGTGTTGGAGTTGTGGCCGGCACCTTTTATCCATTCAATCGGGATGCTGGTCTTCTTGTGCCATGCCTTGTTGTATCTGATGCAGGAGCCGGCGTGGTCTTTCTCGCCACAAATCAAGAGCGCAGGGCATTTGATTTCGTATGGGAGGTCTGCTTCCATCGCCTCTGCCAGTATCCGAAAGCCGTGTCCGGATATTTGGGCATAACGCTCTTGGTCGCCATCGTACACCATCATCATGTCATGCATCAGCCTTCTGCCATACTCCGACGTGGCGACACCCTTCGTCCCCGACCGCAGCAGCCACCTCCACGGATAGTGCCGATACACAGGCTCCATCCTTTTCAACAGCCAAATCTCCGCCGCCGTCACATATTCTCTCTGCAAAGGTGCCGAGTCGATAGAGACAAACCCTTTCAGTTTGTCGGGAAACAGTTGGGAATACATCTGTCCCACATATCCTCCCATCGACTGCCCGACGATGATTGGGCGGTCGATACCTTCCTGTAAGAGTATGCCGTCCAGCCAGAGAGCCTTGTCCTTCAAGTTGAAAGAGAACTCAAATGGCCATGAGCCAGCATGTGCAGGAGCGTCCCAGACGAGGACAGGGTATCGCTCCTTAAAGTACTCGACCTGTTTGTCAAACAATCGATGGTCGGCCGTCAGACCTGGCAGAAAGATAATCGCCGTGGAGGATGTCTTCAACTCATTAGTCCAATAATGAATTGTGCCGCAGCGTGTCTCGAATGTCCTTTCTGTCATGGCAAAATATATTGTCTGATTGCTTGATTGCTTGAGTATTTCGACTGCGCAAGCCACTCAAGCAATAACACAATCAAGCATTCAAGCAATCATTAATTGACGTACTCTATCTCGTAGTCTGTGACCATCGAGCTGCGTATGAGTCCTGTGATGCCTGATGTGGTATAAACTTCGTGGACATCGGTGACGCGACCGCCAGTAGTGGTGTATTCATATCGGTGTTCCGAATTATCATTGTAGCAGCGTGTCAGCAAGTTCTTGTTCAGTCCGTCGATGGCCTCGTGGGTGCCAATCATTTCTCTGTAAGGTATCTGCCAGAAGGGAAAACCATAGAACGGGTTGACGAGGTTGTTCACCTCGTAGTTGTTGCTGACCGTGTCGCGATTGCCGTTAAAGTTAAGGGAGAGGCTAACCGTCTTGGAGATATTGTCCCCTGCCCAAGTGTAGAGCAGTGTCTTATGCTTGAGACCGCTCTCGTTGGGTTCAAGTGCCCAGATGTCGTCTTCCAAACGCTCTAGCTTACCGTCAGACCAGAAATACAGATAGGTCTCTTTGTAAACCGTGTCGCCTTCATGGAGGCTGCATTTGTAAACTCGCGACAATTGGCCACTGGCATTGTAATCAAGGTCGAAGTGTGTATAAGTGTAGGCATCTTCTACATGGACAAGGCGTCCTCTGCTGTCGTACGTAAAGAGATAGATGTTCACCCCATGGTGCATGCTGTCCAAACGGTTGCCTGTCCAAAAGAGCTCGCAATTCAGTTTGCGTTCGCTAGGTAAATAAATCGTGGTGTCCCATGTTTGTGTGCTGTCGTTGTACCGTTCCATAATGGTGGTGTTGGTGGTGTAGATACGACTCACCTTCGCCTTTGGTTCAATTGGGACAATGTTATCCTCTTTGTTGCAACCCACGGTCATCATGGTGACGGCTGCCAGCAGCATGGCTGCGATAACGTTGCGTTTCATCTTTCTGTATTTTTATAATTATTTTTTTCAACTTTCAATTCCTCCAGTCGTGCATCGAGGTCGCGCTTTGTCGTCAGGCTGTCGCGACTGAGGGGAGCTGTGAGGAATTGGCTGACGTCGGGAGAGTCCTCTGATACTTTCTCTCCCTGTTCACGGGCGTCAGTGAAGTCCATCACCTCCTGCTCCGTGATACCGATGGCCTCCATGTTGCGGCGGTTTTGGTAGCGCATGGTGGCCGCCACGTTGGAGAACCACGCCCTGAAGAAGTGGATGCCTTTCATCGTGTGCCGCACTTTCTCGGAGCGGATGATTTTAACGGGCATCGTGCCACCCTCGTAATTCTCGGGATGGCTCTTGATGTCGAAAATGGTCTCGCTGGCATCAGACATCCATTTGTTCCAATAATCTTCGACCTGGTGCATCGACGAGAAGCATTCTCCCACCCGGTCGATAAACTGCACATTGCCCATGTTTTTCCACGTCTCGATGTTGTTGGAGAAGATGTTCTCCGCCGATTTGTCGTAGGTAATAAAGATAAATGCAGTGGTCTGATCTATCAGACTGCTCAGTTCTTTTTCAGGCAACAACTCAAGGTCTTCGACGGGGGTGTTGAGCAGCCATGCGGCAGTGCTGTCGAGGCGGGACAGGTATTGTTCGTGTTCCTCCATGTTTCGGGCGAATTTCTCAATGTTGCTCATCACCATCATGGCCGACAGCTTGCGGTCCTTGGCTCGCTGGTGACGCTCCATCAGTTGTGCTGCCGTGATAGTCAGCACCAACGAGATAGTAGTACCGATGACAATCATGCCAATTTGCTTCCAGAATCCGCTTTTGGGGATTTTCACATTGACTTTCGGAGGTCTTAAGATGTTGAGTTTTGCCATACGTTCTTGAATGTGTTAATATGTGGACGTGTGAATGCGTTAGTCGATTTACGAATTAACGCATTCACACAGCGATACCTAGTCGACGATGGTCATCTCGTCGATGAGGTGGGTGGCACCGGCGAATTTGTCGATGATGAAGAGGCAGTAGCGGATGTCGAGGCTGATGTTGCGGCAGTAGTTGGGGTCGAAGAGGAGGTCGCTCATAGTGCCTTCCCAGCAGCGGTCGAAGTTGATGCCAATGAGTTGGCCGTCGGCGTTGAGGACGGGGCTGCCACTGTTGCCGCCGGTGGTATGGTTGGTGGCAATGAAGGCGACGGGCATCTCGCCACGCAGGTTGCCGTAGCGGCCATAGTCCTTGGTCTTGTAGAGCTGTTTGAGCTTAGGCTCCACCACATAGTCGTAGATGTCGGGGTTCTCCTTCTCCATGATGCCGTCAAGGGTGCTGTAGGGGGTGTAATAGACCGCATCCTTGGGACGGAAACCCTGCACATGGCCATAGGCGACACGCAGGGTAAGGTTGGCATCGGGGAAGAAGTTGCTGTCGGGGTACTGCTGCATCATGCCGCGGACGTAGGTGCGCATGAGGCGGTTGATTTCGCGCTTGTTGACATCGTAGGTTTTCTCCTTGTCGGTGGTGTAGGCATAGGTGTAGGCAAGGTTGAAGAGGTCAACGGCTGGGTCGCAGGTGAAGACCTTCTCCCAATCTTTGGCCTTATAGGACTTGAGGAACTTGTCGTACTTGGCGCGGTTGTTGAGCATCGATTTGTCGTAGATGCCTTCGAGCAACTTCTGCACGCCGGCTTCGTCCTTGCCCTTCTTGTCGAGGTAGGGAGCCTGACCGGCTTTCCACATATACATGAAGGTCTCAACAAAGATAGCACGGTCGACGAGGGTGTGCTGGTCGAAGTCGGTGAAATACTTCTCGTTGGCGGCAAGGAGCTTGTCGCACTCGGTGCGGGCAAGCTCTTCCTGATTAGTGGTCTGGGTTGCCATGCTCCAGAGCTTGTAGGCGCGGTTCATGAGGTCGGAGGCCATGACGGCTTCGTTGAAGTAGGTCCATTCCAACTCGATGGGGCGGATGCGGTCGTAGGCGCGGGAAAGGTCGCGAAGCACATTGCGGTACTCGTCGCGCTTGTCGGCCCAGGCTTGGAACTGGGCTTCCTGAGCCTTCTTCTGATTCACACCGTCGAGGCGCTCGATGCCGAGGGTCTCGCCCTGCCATTTCTTCCAGCCGTTGGCGATAGAGGCTACCTTAGAGGCGTATTTGAGACGCTGGGCGGGGGTCAGCTCCATAGCGGCCTTGTAGTGTTTGAGGCGGATGTCGCGCAGGGCAATACGGATGGGGTTCTCCTGCAGAGCCTGCATATCCATCTGGTCGTGGGTGACGTAGCGCTGGGTGGTGCCAGGATAGCCGAAGACGAAAGTGAAGTCGCCCTCGTCGACACCCTTCAAGGAGATGTCGAGGTGCTTCAAGGGTTTGTAGGCAACGTTGTTCTTGTTGTAGGGTGCGGGCTTGCCGTCCTTGCCCACATAGACGCGGAACATGGAGAAGTCGCCCGTGTGGCGGGGCCACATCCAGTTGTCGGTGTCGCCGCCGAACTTGCCGATATTGCTTGGCGGAGCACCCACGAGGCGCACATCGGTGAAGACCTCGTTGATGTACATGAAGTACTGGTTGCCATAGTAGAAGGGCTTAATGATGGCCTTGTAGTGAGTACCAGCCACAGCCTCGGTGGTGATGATGGCTATGTTCTGCTTGACGATGCGCTCGCGCTCCTCCTCGGAGGTCTTGTCGCCGATACCAGCCAACACACGGTTGGTCACATCCTCCATACGCACCAGACGGGTGGCGGTGAGGCCCTTGCAGGGAATCTCCTGCTCGCGGGTCATCGCCCAGAAGCCGTGGGTGAGATAGTCGTGCTCCACGGTGCTGTTGCTAGTGATGTAGTAGTAGCCGCAGTGGTGATTGGTGAGGAAGAGTCCCTGGTCGGAGACAAACTCACCGGTGCAGCCTTGGTTAAAGAGGATGACGGCATCCTTGAGACAGGCGTTGTTGATGTCGTAAATGTCCTTGGCGGTGATGCGCATACCGGCCTTCTGCATGGCGGCCTCGTTGCGGCCCAGCAGCATAGGAATCCACATACCCTCGTCGGCCACTGCCATAGGCAGCAAGAGGGCTAAAAGTGCGAAAAGGGAAAAGAGTTTTTTCATGTTATATGTTTTGCGTTGATATGTTGATAGAATGTCATGAATTCGTTAATTCGTTAATGTGTTAATTCGTTAATCTTTGATGCGCCAAGGACTAACACATTAACACGTTCACACATTTACACGTTCACGGTGTCCACTGGTTCACAATCATTTGCTATCCAATGGGCATCCCTATTGTCATTGCAAATATACGAAAAAAATCCATATTGGCAAGATTTTCATGCATTCGGTTTTTGCTGTCACTATGCTTAATTGTTGGGGGTGCCTTTCATCCGTTTAAAAAATATAGGCATCCTATAGCTACCTTGTGTTATTGCCACTGTCTTACCTGAAAAAAGTTGACACTTTTGGGAACAATACCAAAAGTAAAAATGAGACAAAAGACACAGACACGACAAGTGTACAATGAAGAGCTCGGATGCTACGAGTGGAAAGAGGTCGAGACGGACAGGT
>JAEEGH010011076.1_pt1 | contig 20543 bp, 16 predicted proteins | sample 9134181 | NCBI WGS metagenome assembly JAEEGH01 (sample SAMN16246544, study PRJNA631951) | gut metagenome | biome: gut microbiome; feature: rumen; material: DP-attached | host: Bos | place: Iran: Karaj | collected 2018-10
CGCTTTATGACCTGGTGGACGACCGCCGAAGAGTCCTGGTCAAGGACAAGGCTCTTCTGTCACTGAAGGACTACCGCCTGCTCGACAGACTGGAGGATCTCGTCGGCGCAGGGGTCTGCTCATTCAAGATAGAGGGGAGGCTCAAGAACGCCTCTTATGTAAAGAACGTGGTCAGGGAGTATTCCATGGCCCTGGACGCCCTGGTCGCCAAGCATCCCGAACTGTACCGCCGCGCTTCGTTCGGGAGCGTTTCCGGCGGTTTCAAGCCGGCTGCGGACAGGACTTTCAACCGTGGATACACGGCGTTGTGGATAGACGGCAGGCGCGGCCGCTGGTCCTCGATGGACGCTCCCAAGTCAATGGGAGAATTCGTGGGCACTGTGCGTTCGGTACGGCGTGCCGGGGCCGCGTGCGAGATACTTCTCGCACCGGCCGGCGAAGTGCAGCTCCGCAACGGCGACGGCTTCGCCTTCGCCGGGCGCAGCGGCGTCGTAGGCTTCCGCGGTGACGTATGCGAGGGAGCCACCATATGCTGCAAGAACGTTGAAGGGCTGCGCAGCGGGCTGAAAATCTTCCGCAACATCAACTCCGCATTCGAACGCGAACTCGAGCGCAACATGCCCCGCAGGGAAATAAGGGTAACCCTCGACGTCCGGATCTCAGGAAAATACGACCTTGACATCACGGCGGAAAGCGAGGACGGACGGCAAGTGTCCTGCCCTTTCAAATCCGACCTCGAGACCGCGGACAACCGCGAGAGGCAGGAGGTAATGATACGCGAGCAGCTCGCAAAGCGCAGCGGACATTACCTGTTCTCCGTCAGGACGATGGATATCAGCACACCGGGAGGCTCCCTGCCCCTCCTCAGCGCATCGCTGATCAACTCCATCAGAAGGCTTGTTGCATCCGACCTCGATTCCATCCCCTGCGGAAGGCTTCCACTGGCGCACGGAACGAAAGACGTTTCCGTAAAGCTAAGCGACAGCGTCCTTTCCTATAAATACAACGTCGCCAACGCCTCCGCACGCTCCCTCTACGAGGCGCGAGGAGCGCAGGCCGTAGAGCCCGCATACGAACTCGCACACCCGGAGGGTGCCGAGCTGATGCGCACCCGCTATTGCATCCGATACGAGTTGAACATGTGCCCGGTACACCAGGGCGCAAAGGAAAGCCGTCCGCTGTTCCTGCTGAACAACGGACGGCGTCTCGCACTGCATTTCGACTGCGCGAAATGCGAGATGACTGTCACTGAAGACGTTTAAGCGTCATTCCGATACGTCCCAAACCTTGCGGAAAGGAGCATCTTGTGAGAAGGCTGGCCAATACACCTCATTATCCGGACCGGCGGGATCTCCGTACTTGCAGAAATTGGTCCACGCGTCCAGCATCATCCGGCTGAGCTCGCGGTCGCCGTCAGTGAACGGCCGCCAGCAGCGGTCGAGCGTACCGAACATATACCAGAGTTCGGCTGAATGGAACGCTCCCGCATCGTCTCCGGGGAGTTTGCGCGTGAAAACGTAGTCGAATACGGGCTTGCCGTTATGGAACTCCCTGGACGCGCAGAACTGGGATATGTCCCTGGCGCGCTGGGGGCCGTCGAGCGTAGTGGAGCCTATCATATAGGGGATGTCCGGTATGACGTTCTGCGATGCTGCAGTGGTGAAGGACATTCCACAGACCTTCATGTCGATCATCGGTCCGAAAGGAATGCGTTTGCCGGTGGCGACGAACTCATCATATTTCTTAAGCAACTCCTGCGGCGAGGCAGCACGCATCTGCTCGAGCGTTTCGTAGCCTGCGAACTCGCAGAAGGCCTGACCGGCCTCCCAGACCGCTTCGCTGCTGCTTTCACGTCCCTGCTGGTCGGGGTTGATGCCTCCGCCGCTCTGCATGATGGCCTTCGCGACCATGCCTTTGGTCATCGGCGTAGAGAGCAGCGCCTGAACGCTCCGCGCGCCGGCGCTCTGTCCGAATATGGTGATGTTGTCCGGATCCCCACCGAACTTGTAGATATTGTTCCTCACCCATTCGAGGGCTGCGAACTGGTCGTACAGGGTATAATTGCCGCTGCGGCCCTCGGCTCCCTCCTCCTTCGAGAGGAGTTCGTGGCCGAAGAAGCCGAAGATACCCTCGCGATAGTTGATGGTGACGAGTATCACGCCCCTGGAAGCCCATTCGTCTCCGTCGAAGGTGATCTCATTGCCATAGCCGTGGTCGAAGGCTCCGCCATGGATCCACATCGCGACCGGGAGCCTGTCATACTTGCCGATGGAAGCCGTAGGTGTCCATATATTGAGATAGAGGCAGTCTTCGCTCATCTCCGGCATCCCGGCGGAATAGAATTCCTTGCCATAGAGATCCATGCCGCTCAGGTCTTTCTGCCAGGGAATGGGACCGAACTTGTCAGCGACCTTCACTCCAGTCCAGGGAACGACAGGCTGGGGTTCGCGCCAGCGCAGGTCCCCTACCGGAGGGGCTGCATAGGGGATGCCCTTGAACACGGTCACGCCCTCAGCTGCGGAGGGAACGCCCTGGAGCTGGCCGCCATCGACGCGGACGGTTTCCGCCTCGCGGCTGCAGGAAATGGAGGCAGCGATCAGGACCGCCCCCAGCAGGAATTTCACTATAGATTTCATGCTCTTCATTTTTACGTGGCAAAGATAAGTATTTTTAAATACTCTTGACCCAGGATTATAAAAGCATCGTCTGCAAAATGCCTATCTTTGGAAAGATATAATTGCACGAAACCATAACCTATAAAAAGATCATGCGAAAAACATCCGTGAGAAGCGTCCTGGCACTGGCAGTCATGATGCTGGCGTCCCTGTCGTCCTTCGGACAGCAGAGGACCACGTTTTGCAACCCGCTCGACATCTTCGCCGGCAACGAAAGGGCCGGGCGCGGCGGCGAGCCGGTCGTCCTCGTTTATGAAGACGACTATTATCTGTTCATTTCCCACAGGAGAGGTTACTGGTTCTCTCCTGACTTCCAGGACTGGACCTACGTCGACGCTCCCAACTTCCCCGGCGGCGTGGTCTCAGTCGTGGACATCGACGGCACCTTGTATGCCTGCTCGATGAACAACCGCCGCGTCTGCCGCTGCGACAATCCCAAGACCGGAGAATGGACCGTTCTGGAGGAGCAACTCGACAGCGACCGCTACGGCGACGCCAACATGTTCTACGACAACGGCCACCTGTATATGTACTACGGCTGGTCACAGCTGATGCCCTTCCAGGTCGTGGAACTGGACAAGAAGACCTTCAAGGAAATAGGTGAGCCTCAGGTGCTCTTCTTCAGCGACTACAAGAAGCACGGCTTCGAGACCCGCCGTTCCGAGGATGTCATCTACTCCATCTTCAACGGCCGCCGCGACTACTTCTCCGAGGAATACCCCTGGATCGAAGGCCCCTGGATGACTAAGCACAACGGCAAGTATTATCTCCAGTATGCCGCCATCGGACTCGAGTTCCTCTCCTACTCGCACGGAGTATATGTCGGCGACAGCCCCATGGGTCCGTTCACATATTCGGAGCATAACCCGCTGACCTTCAAGACCACCGGTTTTGCCGTAGGTGCAGGTCACGGCAGCACCTTCCACGACAAGAACGGTCATCTCTGGACCATCTGCATGATCCCGGCCAGTTACGGCGGCGCGGGACGCGGCTCCGAACTGGCCATCTACCCGACCGATGTTGACGCCGACGGCGTGATGTATTCCAACGTCTCCTTCGGCGACTATCCGCAGTACTATCCCGCCTCCCGCAAGGACGGCGTGGACAACTACACCGGCTGGAAACTCCTCTCGCACAAGAAGAAGGTCACCGTCTCCTCCACCGCCGAAGGCAGCAACCCCAACTACGGCGTGGACGAGCAGTTCATGACCAACTGGGTGGCCGGGACGGGCGATCCGGGCGAGTTCTTCCAGGTCGACCTCGGCAAGGTCTCCGACATCTACGCCATCCAGTGCAACTTCGACCACGTGGGCGCTGAGAACGCCGCCCGCGGAGGTATGGGCGGCTTCGGTGCGCCCCAGCAACTTCCCGAGCACTACCAGTGTTTCTACGTCGAGGTTTCTATCGACGGCACCAACTGGACCAGGGTCCTCGACAAGAGCGACAACAAGTTCGATTTCCATCATGACTACACCGAGTTCGCCAAGCCCGTCCAGGGCCGCTTCGTGCGCGTGACCAACGCCGCACAGTGCCACGACGGGGCCAAGTTCTGTATGAAGGACCTCCGCATCTTCGGCAACCCGTACTCCGCAGGCTCCATCAAGGTCGGTGACGTCAAGGTCGTCCGCAACCCCGAGGACCGCCGCGAGGCCTCCCTGCTCTGGGAGCCCGTCCCGGGCGCAGACGGATACATCGTACGCTATGGAATCGAGCCCAATAAACTGTACAACAGCTACATCCTTTACGATGCCAACCAGATTACCATCCATAGCCTCAATACCGATCCCGAGTACTTCTTTGAAGTCGAATCCTTTGATTCCGGGCTCGACTACTACCGTGAAGTCAGCGAGGAGGTGAACGGCACCGGCGGCGAGATCGAACTCAACAGCGGCCGCGGCAGCTTCGCCTACAGCGCCGGCAACCAGACCCAGCGCTTCATGATCAAGGAAGGCGTCGACGAGTACGTCTTCGAGAACATCACTCCGGGCAACTGGACCCTGAACCATACGCTCGGTCCCGTCCTCTGGTCCGGCACCCTCACCGAGGCCGACCTCATCGGCGAAGGTGAGCCGGGCATCACCGCCAAGCTCACCGATATGGGCAAGGGCACGCTGGTCAACGGCGAGATGGTGATGAAGGTAGTGCGCGGCCCCAAGGCTGGCAAGATCGTCGTGAACATCCTTCACGACATCCCCTTTGGAGGTTGGTTCCTCCCCGGCATGAACATGACCGGAGCCCCCCAGATGGGCTCGCAGGTCTCATCCCCCGTCGTCAATCCCGACCATACCGTCACTTTCAACTACAGCAACGCCAGCGCCAAAGCCGTACAGGTAAGCACGCAGTTCGCGGGCACGCAGGATATGGCGAAGGATGCAAACGGAGTCTGGACCGTCACGCTCGGTCCGGTAGCTCCGGACATGTATCCATACAGTTTCATCGTGGACGGGGTCACCATAATGGACCCGCTCAACCCCGACTGGTTCCCGAACGAGACCTTCAAGAACAGTATCGTGGATGTCCGCGGACAGGGAGAGCCTCTCATACACGCGCTCAAGAACGTGCCCCACGGTGCGGTCGACTACGTGAACTACTGGTCGGAGACCCTCGGGGTGTACGGCAACGCCATCGTCTACACTCCCCCGACCTATTACAAGGACAAGAACAAGAAATATCCTGTATTCTACCTGATCAGCGGCACCACCGACACGGAAGAAGTGTATTACAAGGTCGGCCGGATGAACCTCATCCTCGACAACCTCCTCGCCGAGGGCGCCGCCAGGGAGATGATCATCGTCCTCCCTTACGGCAATCCATCGAAGTACTATCCCAACGGACGCGCGCCGCGTATGGGCGACCTCTTCACGCAGGACCTCATCAACGACCTGATGCCCTATGTGGAGAAGAACTACCGCACCATCAACGACCGCGACCACAGGGCTATCGGCGGATTCTCGCGCGGAGGCAACCAGGGTCTGGCGGCAGGTCTGACCAACCTCGACAAGTTCTCCTGGCTCTGCTCCTACAGTTCGTTCACAAGCACCACGCTGCCGGGCGGCATCTATGACGATCCCTCCCTCAACGACAAGATCCATCTATTCTGGCTCGGTGTCGGTACGGATGACTTCCTGTACGGCAACGCCAAGGACTACATGGATTTCCTCGACAGCAAGGGCATCAAGAACGTCAAGGAATTCACCACCGACAAGTTCGGACATACCTGGATGAATGCCAAGTACTTCCTGGACAAATCACTGAGACTTCTTTTCAAGGACTAAAACGACGCAGCAGATATGAAAGCATATAGAACCATCATTGCAGCGGCGCTGCTTCTCGTGCCGCTTTTCGTACAGGCACAGCCTGCCGCCGGAGATGGACAGCGCCTCACCCCCGAGGTGATGGCCAGGCTGTTTCCCGCAGGAGTCGTCTCCCCGGAATACAATGCCGACGGCAGCGTCACTTTCCGTTGCCAGGCTCCCGACGCCAGGGAAGTGAAACTCGACTGTCAGATGCTGGCGCAGGCCGCCCCCATGTACAAGGGCGAAAACGGGGTATGGACTATCACCGTGACTCCGGGCAAACCCGATATCTACCCCTACTGTTTCCTGATCGACGGGATGCAGGTGGCCGACCCCAACAATATGTTCATCTTCCCCAACGAGGGATTCAAGAACTCGCTGGCCGACGTTCGCGGACCCGTCCCGTCTGTACAGGACATCAGGGACGTCCCGCACGGAAAGGTCAGTTACCGCTACTACCACTCCAAGACCTGCAACATCGACCGCGTGATGTGTGTGTACACCCCTGCGGGATACGATCCGAACGGTAAGGAAAAACTTCCCGTGCTATATCTGATCCACGGAATGACGGACACTTACGAAACCTGGTTCAAGGTCGGACACGTCAACAATATCCTTGACAACCTCATCGCAGACGGCAAGGCCAAGAGGATGATTGTGGTGATGCCTTACGCCAATCCGTACCCGGAAATGATCCGCCAGGGCAAGGCCGAACGCTATGACTCGATGGGTACGGACATCGTCACCAACGAGATCATGAAGGACGTCAAGCCCTTCATCGAGGCCAACTACAAGGTCAAAACCTCGGCCGCGGACCGCGCCGTCGCGGGCTTCTCGCTCGGCGGCCGCCAGGCCCTCGCCTGCGGCCTCGGCAACCCGAAGTCCTTCCAGTACGTCTGTGCCATGGCCCCAGCCATCTTCGGAGAGGAATACAAGACCAATTTCTCCAACGGTACCTACGCCCCCCTGGCCGACGTCAAGAAGAACGTCAAGTTCCTGTGGCTCGGCACCGGCACCTCAGACTTCCTCATCGAAGCATCCCGCGGTCTGGACGCATATCTTAACGAACAGGGTGTAAAACATACGTTCTACACCCCGGACGGCGGCCACACCTGGATGAATTGCCGCGATTATCTCACTCAGATTGCCCAGAAACTCTTCAAATAGGCCTGCTCAGGCCTATTTGAAGATCAACTGCGCGAAGTTGTAAAGACCATATTTCCAGACGACGAAATTGTGCTCGCCGTCGGTGAATTCGATGAGTGTACAGGGGACACCGTGCTCGTCACAGAACGCTTTGAGACGGGAACTGTTGTACATGAGGCCGTCCTTGCTTCCGCAGACCATCCACAGGAGTTTGTTCTCCGCCTTGGTCTTCTCCACATCGGGGATGAGGACCTCGGGAGTATTTGTGTTGGGGGCAGAGGAAAAACCGCCCACGAAAGCGAAGACATCCATGTGGGCAAGGCCGAAGTTGAGGGACTGGCCGCCGCCCATGGAGAGACCGGCGATGGCGCGGTGCATCTTGTCGGTATAAACACTGTACTTGCCCTCGATGAAGGGAATGAGGCTGCCGAGCAGGTCGAACTCGAAGGCGGCAAAAGCCGGAGACGACGCATAGACGTTGCCTTCCGCGCGGTCGTTCTCCTGGGCGCGGCCGTTCGGCATGACTATGATCATCTCGGCGGCCTTTCCGTCAGCGTAGAGATTGTCCATAATGACGTTGGGAACGCCCTGGAGCCACTCGCGCTCGTCTCCGCCGATACCGTGAAGGAGATAGAGGACGGGGTACTTCTTGGAAGCGTCGTACTTCGGAGGAAGATATACCGTAGCCTTGCGGATGGTACCGACGGACTCCGACTTATACTCTACGGTCTCGAGAGTGCCGCGTCCGATGCCGGGACGCTCGGTGTCATAGCCGGCGGGAGCGGCGACATAGGGGTCGAACTTGACGTTGACCTGCGGCATCTGGCCGAAGCCGCCCATACCCATTCCGCCGGGCTGTGCGCTGGCGGCGACGATGCCGCAGACCAGCGCAGCGATGGTCAATAGGATCCTTTTCATAAAGAGTCAGTTATTTAGTTCCGAAAATACGGTCACCGGCATCACCGAGGCCGGGGACGATGTATGCGTTCTCGTTGAGGTGGTCGTCGACGGCCGCGAGGTAGATGTCCACGTCTGGATGTGCCATCCTGACCCGTTCAATGCCTTCGGGGGCTCCCACCAGGCACATAAGACGGATGTTGGTGCAGCCGGTCTCCTTGAGCATCGTCAGGGCGTCGCATGCGCTGCCGCCGGTGGCGAGCATGGGGTCGGTGACGATGACCATGCGCTCCTGGATGTCCTCGGGAAGCTTGCAGTAGTACACCACGGGCTCGTGGGTCTCCTCATTGCGGTACAGGCCGATGTGGCCTACCTTGGCTACGGGCACCAGCTCATGCAGTCCTTCGACCATTCCCATACCGGCGCGGAGGATAGGCACGATGGCGAGTTTGCGACCCGAAACTATCCTTCCCTTGGTCGGGCAGATGGGGGTTTCGATGTCGACCTCCTCGAGAGGTATGTCGCGGGTGACCTCGTAGCCCATAAGAAGGGAAATCTCCTTGAGAAGTTCACGGAAATCCTTGGAACCGGTTTCCTTGTCCCTCATGATCGTAAGCTTGTGCTGGACCATGGGATGGTTGATGACGTGCAGTTGGCTCATATTGGAAAGATGTTTAGTGTTCTGTATGCAAAGATAGCGATTCGCCGACTTTATTCAATGCCTATTCGGCAGGTTTTACATAGCGGTCGCCGGTCTCCGTCTTGACCGCATCGATGAAGACGGGAGAGTAGGCGGGCGAGGTGCGGCGGCCGGCGACTACGACGCCGTTTTCGCTGGGCTGCATGATCTGGTCGTTATGCTTGACAATCAGGAGCTTGGCGAGCTTGTCCCAGCGCTTCATCATCATATCGGTGTAACTCAGGGTCTTGCGGGTAAGGTAAGCCGTCATCTCGCTGGCGGTGAGTTTAGGGGCCTCGGCCTCGACCGTCTTCTGGTCCTCGGCATAGAAGTCCTCCAGTTCGGCCTGGGCCTCCTTGAGGTCGCCGATCATGGCGCTGTAGCGCGGATAGACCATGTTGGCCACGAAGTTGTTCATCCAGAAGGCGCTCTCGGTGCTGAACTCGCGAATGTTGTTGTTCTCGCTGCGGAACGGGTCCGGGACACGGTCGATGCCGCAGTACACCGGAACATAGGCCACCATGCTGGCGTCGTCCATATTGAAATGTGTCACTCCGCCGACTGCGTCCGGAAGCCAGTCGCGCATCTGGCAGACCATGGTCATGCCGCTCTGCTGGCATCCGATGGGACGCTCGCGGAACATGTCGGTGCCGTCGCTGGACTTGAAATTGACCGGCTGGTTGCGGTAAGGAGAAGCCCAGGGGCCGGCACTGATGTCGGCTGTCATGTCAAGGGCTGTACCCTCGTAGTGGTCGCGCATGTCGTTCATCAGGTCGCGGACGGAGAGGGGCTTGTCGGGCTTGATCCAGAGCGGGAGATGGTCGATGACCTCGGTATGGCCGTTGATGAAGGGAAGGTAGGAGTCAATCTCGTCGGTGTTGTAATGGTGGCGGAAGAAGCTCCAGACGCGGGCCTCGCAGTAGCGGATGGCGCTGAAGTCGAGCGGTCCGTAGGCCTCGCGGAAACTGAAATCGGCGTCGGGACCGTCGTAGTAGCCCATCTCACGGGCAAAGGAAATGACGTCGGCGGAATACATGCATTCGCCTTCGACGACGCAGAAGCCGAGTTTCTTGTCAGCCTTCTTCGCCTGGGGGAACTGGCGGATGCGGCTGGAGTTGGCGTAGGCGCTGATGCAGTCGTCGGGCACGCGGCGGGCCACCCATACCGCACCCTTACGGCCGGGACCCTTGCCGATGAGTTCCATAATCCAGGCCTCGTCCTTGTCACAGACCGCGAAGGACTCGCCGGTGTCGTTGTAGCCGTACTCCTGTACCAGCTGATGCATTACGGCAATGGCCTCCCGGGCCGATGCCGACCGCTGCAGGGCCAACTCCATCAGGGTGAAATAGCCCAGCCAGCCTTCCGGATTGCGCAATTCCTTGCGGCCATCCCAGGTGGTTTCCACAATGGATACCTGTTTCTCGTTCATCAGGCCCACCACCGAATAGGTGTAAGGCGCCTGCGCAATGTAATGCACGCCGGCGTTGGGGCCCCAGCCCCGCACGGCAATCTGTTCGCCGGGTGCGTGTTGCCCGGGCGCCGAATAACTGAGTGAAGAGGCGAAGCCGAAGCCGTCGCAGTTATAGGTGCAGATGACGCTTCCGTCCACGGAAGCCTTCTTGCCAACGATGAGGTTGGTGCAGGCGTCTGCCTTTTCCATCCCGGAAACCAGGCAGGCGGCCGCAAGGGCCAGAGAAATCAGTCGTTTCATATGTGTTATTTTGCTTTTTTCTGCAGATAGGCCTTGAAGAACCGGCCCTGGGTGGTGGGGGTGAAATCCCAGTCGCTGATGAGCATGGGCGCCCAGTCCACGTCAAAGCACCATACCGTGAAGGAGATGCCTTTCTGCTCCAGGTAGCGGGTGATGTGTTCTCCATACACTTCGGTGGACATCACGGGGATGTGCGCGCCGGGTTCATCGGCCAGACAGAAGCCAATCTCCGTGCAGATGACCGGGAAGGTGTCGGCCACGTAGCCGAAGTCCTTTTCCCACTGCTCTTCCCAGGGCTGTTCCCTCTTCTGGGGATAGGGGTGGGAGACGTAGGCCACATTGGGCCGGTCCACGGGTTCCGTGGCCACGGGCGTGAGGTCATAGGCCCAGTTGAAACCGGCGCACAGGCAGATGGCGTTGGGGTTGATGTCGTGGATGGTGTCAATGATCTGCTCCAGCAGATTCTTCCATTCGGTCCAGGTGCAGGAACCCACTTCGGGCGCCGTCACGGTGGGTTCGTTGAACAGTTCGTAGAAAGCTACGGTGGGCTCTTCCTTGTAGCGCTCGGCCACCGTGCTCCAGAAACGGAAGGTCTCCTCCTGGGTGGTGTTGTACATGGGAGCGGTATACAGTTCGTCCTTGAGGTTGCCGATGGAATGCCAGTCCATGATTACGTACATCCCATACTGTTTGGCCCAGGCAATGCCCTGGTCCATCGCCTCGAACGTCTTTTCCCAGCCCAGGGCGTTGAGGTTGGCCGGATGCACGGCGAAGCGCACCACGTTGGCGCCCCAGGCGGCCGCTTCGGCAAAATAACGTTCGTTCCACTGACCGTCCTGAATGAGTTTGACGGGATCTGAGAAACAGAGCCCGCGAAGGACCAGTTCCTTTCCGTCGGGATCGATGAACTTGTTACCTTCTACCTTTACCCAGGGGTTCCTGGCGGTGCAGGATATTGCCAATAAGACGATGACGAGAGACCACAGAATCTTTTTCATAAACTTTGCCGAATCAATTTGTTATAGGGCAAAGATAATGGAATCTAGCGTCAAATACAAGTTCTTTTTTCCCTGCCCAGAACCATTCCCAGAGCAATGGCCAGGATGGCCACGGGCCGCAGCAGATACTGCCGGTAGGTTTGCAGGAATACGCGCACGCTTTCCAGAAGGCTCTTTCCCACGGTCTGGGTGTCTACCGGATACAGGAAGGCAAGGGCGGTGGCCAGCACACCCACGGCCAGGCCGGCGACCAGCGCAACAATCAGGGCCAGATGCCCGTGCCGGCGCTGGCGGTCCACTTCGGCTTTGATGCCCTCTACCTGCTCCATCCGGCGCTGTGCCTCCAGGAGGAAGGTGGGGTCGTCTTTCACCTGCGGCTTGTTCTCCCGCAGGAATTCTTCTATCTCTTTCATAACTGTATGTGCTGTTTCAGGTGCGTGCGGGCCATGGAAAGCTGGTATTTGACCGTGCCTTGCGGCATGTCCAGAATGGCCGATATTTCCTTGATGCTCCGGTCCTCGAAGTAGAACAGGGCCACGGCGGCCTTTTCCTTCTGGGGCAGATTGTCCAGGGCCTGGTAAAGCTGCTGGTAGCGGAAGGAGGCGTCGGAGGCGTCGCCGCCGGGCAGGTTCACCGCCTCTTCAACGGGAGCCTGCTGCGGCTTTGCCTTCCGGCAATAATCAATATAGCAATTGTAAGCAATGCGGAAGAGCCAGGTGCTGAATTTGGACAGTCCCAGGAAGGAGCCGGAAGCCACATAAGCCCGAACCAGGGCGTCCTGCGCAATGTCATCGGCCAGGGCGTCGTCTCCACCGCACAGCGCAAGCAGGAACCGCCTCAGGGGCTCCTGCTGCTCTCGCACTTGGCTGATGAACCGCTCCTGCGTCATTTACTCCTGCTCCAGCTTCTTTTCTTCGGCCTCAATCTCCTTGGCCAGCATCTTCTTTCCCACAAAGTAGGAGATGAAAAGGCCGATACCCACTGCCAGCATTACTCCGCCGGCAAAAGGAAGCATTTCCTGGAAGAAGAAGGATTTGGGAATGCCGGGGCCGAACTCATCGATGGCCCAGAGTCCCAGGAAAGCCACGCCCATTAAGGAGGTGATGCATGCTCCGTTGAGTTTTTCCAAAAGGTCCTGCTTGATGGTCTTGGTCTTCTTTTTGGCGGCCTGGAACTGTTCCATGTCCACGGCCACACCCGATTCGATGGCCTTGAGCATAATCTCCGCTTTCTTGTTGGTCTCGTTCTGCTTGGCGCGCATCACCAGCCATACGATGGTCACAGGCAATATGACGCAAATAAAAATAGGTAATAAGATGTCTTCCATGTTTTTGTATCAATAACCAGTTCAACTTTTTACCCCGCTTCCGGAGCGGTTTCATCCATTAGACGTAACCTCCCCCCGAAAGGTTGGAAAAAGTTGAACGAATTTACTACTTTTTTCTATTTTTGCATTAGATGAGAAAACATGCTGGACCATATGTGCTTGTGGCGGTCCTGGCGGCGATGCTTTTTTCGTGCGCCAAGGAGCCGGCGGCGGGTCCTTTCCCGGATCCCGTTCCGGAGCCTGCCGTGGATCCGCCGGAGGAAAAGCCGGAGCCCGTGGATTACTTCCTGCCTGTGATGGAGACCACGGATATCCACGGATACCTTATTTATAATGACAACAGTTTCCTGCACTACCGGATGGCATTTGTGGCCGACAAAGTGAATGATATCCGCGGGCGGGGCGAGGCCTATGACCCCGGCCGTCTCCTGCTTCTGGACGCCGGTGACCTTTATCAGGGCGCCAGTCTTTCCAATATTCTGAATGGAGAGCCCATCTATGCGGCGATGGACCGGATGGGGTACGATGCCGTGGCGCTGGGCAACCATGAATTTGACTGGGGCCTGGAAGGTCTGATTGACCCGGACGCCACCCTGCCGGACTATGAATGGGAGGGCGTGGTGCAGGAGAACCGGGTACCCGTGCTGTGTGCCAACCTGTACCGTGACAATGTGCGGGATTCCCGTACCCGGGACTACGTTATCCTGGAAAAAACGGCCGTGAGCGATGAGGGAGAATCCATTCCGGTGAGAATTGGCGTGGTGGGCTTTGCCGAGAATTACGCCAGCAGCATTATGGCATCCAAATTCACCGGGATGGGGTATTCCATCACTGAAGATTACTCAATGGCCCGTAGCATAGCCGCCTCTCTGGAGGAGAGCGGCCAGTGCGACGCCACGGTCCTGCTCATCCACGGTGCGGCCGCCGGTGCCGCTCAAAGCCTGGGCCAGGGCAGCGCATTCGATCTGGTACTGGGCGGTCATTCACACATTACGGCAGAGGGGAATACGCGATGGGGTGTATCCTATCTGCAGGGGGGACGCTACTGCGAGCATTATGCATCGGCCATTATGAAGTTTACCAAAGACACCCAGGGCAAACTCTCTTTCAAAGGGGTTCAGGAACGGAAGATTGTTACGGTGAACAGCAACAAGGATATGCACAACAGCCCCGGCCAGAATGCATCGGACCTGGACGACGAAATACTGGCGCTGTCGGAAGAGGCGCTTTCCAGGGTGTCCCAGGAGCTGACCAGTGCCATCGGCTACATCCGCGTGAACGCCACCTCGTCCTCTCTTTCGGGCAGCGGCGGACGTGCATCGACCCTCTCCAACTGGATGTGTGACATCACACGCCGTATCGGCGAGGCCGATGTGGCATTCGTCAACAGCGGTGCGCTCCGGACTTCCATCCCGCTGAACGGGCAGTCCCGCAGGGACATTACGGTGGGCCACGTATATGAAGTGTTCCCCTTTGGAAACACCATTTACGTATACAGTATTACCTATGCCGATTTACTCAAGGTATTCGAGTATTCCGTGACAGGCGGTGGCAAAGGCCTTTTCTCCTATATGACCGGCATAGACTGTTACTACACCCAGGGGTCGCCGCAATCACTGGTCCTCAAAAAGGACGGAACGGTCATCTATCAGAAGAAAAACTGGACCGGAGACTGGGCGTCCCGTACCGTGACCCTGGCCGTGAGCGAATACATCGCCACTTCCCAGAACGTGGATTACAGTACAGGAATCGGCAATCCGCTGATAGAATGGAACGCGACATCCCGGCTGCTTTCCAATGAATCCATAGACAACGAAAGCGCCGTGCGCGTTCTCCGGGAAGAGGCGGCCGCCTCCGGCGGTCTCCTGTTCATAGACACGAAATCGCACTTTATTGCGCAGTAAGACAAAGAAACTGCTATCTTTGTAAGAGAATCTAAACGGAAAGATGAAAAAAGTCGCCATTCTCCTGATGGGCCTGCTGGCCCTGGCAGCCTGCCAAAGCAAAACGGTTAAGGAACCCGCCTACATTGTCCAGGTATCCCTGGGCGGCTGGCACGCGCCGGATTACAGCGCGGAACAGATTATCGGCCGGCTGGACACCGTGAGCCGGATTATTCCAGTGAAGAAGGTCATCATCGGCTGGAGCTTGGATAAGGAGATTTATCGGCAGGTGGGGGAATACCTGCACGGCAAGGACATCCAAATGCTCCTGTGGCTGCCGGTGTTTGCCGAGACCGAGGAAATGTGCGAGAACACGCCCGCCGTGGACCTCTGGGGCAACATTCCCGCCAACTATGACCTGGCGGCCGGCGAGGGTTTCCGCTTCAACTGCCCCTCGGACCCGCAGAACGCCGCCAATGTGGTGGACATCTATGACAGGAACTTTGCAGACTGCGGTTTCGACGGCATATTCCTGGACCGTATCCGCACCCAGTCCTTCGTGAGCGGGGTGGGCGGCGTGCTCAATTGCGGCTGCCCGCTGTGCCGGGAAAAGTTCGCGGCGCTGGGCGTAGACCTGGAAGCCGTAAAGGCCGAATGGGATGCCTGCAAGGATGATTTCCTTTCCGTCACCGGTTACACGCCGGAGGGCGGTTTCACCTTTGCCAATCCCATGGCCACCGCTTTCTTCAGAGCCAAAGGCTTTATCGTAAGCGGCGCCGTAGCGGGTATCGCCGATGCCTTCCGCAGCCGCGGACTGGAAGTGGGCATGGACCTGTACGCACCCTTTATGGCACCTTTCGTAGGGCAGGACTATGCAGTCCTGGCCGCGCACGCAGACTTTATCAAGCCCATGCTCTACCGCCAGACCTTCGCGCCGGCCGGAATGGGTTTCGAGTACGACTTGCTGAAGAAGGCGGTCCCCGGGGCCACCGGTTATCCCGACTTCCAGATGGACCTGGACTTCCTGCACACCCAGTTGGAAGCCATGGAGCCCTATCCCTGCGCCAAATTCCCCGGCATCGAAATCAACTATCGGGCGGGCGTGGTTCCCACCTCTGAGGAATACGTGAAAGAATCCCTGAAGGCCGTGACAAGTCACGGTTTCGACGGCGCCGTCCTGTCCTGGAACATTATGGAAGCGCCCGATGCACACATAGACTGCTTACGTTAATTAGTATTGTATTATGAAGAACACGAGTAAAATTGTTCTGGGCCTGGCCTTGATTGCCGCCGGTATCCTGTGGATCCTGAACCTTACAGGCGTCCTCAACTTTTCATTCTCTACCACGGGCTGGTGGACGCTGTTCATCATCATCCCCTGCCTGGTGGGCCTGTTCAGCGACACCGACAAACTGGGTCCCTGTATCGGCCTTAGCTGGGGTATCCTGCTCCTGCTGGCCGTCCGTGGGGTAATCTCCTGGAACCAGATGTGGCAGATTGGCCTGGCGGTCATGATCATCGTCTTCGGCATCAAGATCCTTTTCTTCAAGTCCTGCTGCCCTCACCAGGGCGCCTGCGAGGTCAAAAACATCTCCCGCGACGGTAAGGACGTCCGCCGCATAGAAACCTCCTTCGGCAAGCAGAACCTGTCCTTTCCCGGCCAGAAATTCGAAGGGGCCGATGTCCAGACCTCCTTCGGCGGCCTCACCCTGGACCTGCGGGGCGCCGTCCTGGCCGATGAATCCTTCATTGACCTGAACGTGGGCTTCGCCGGCGTCTCCATCATCGTCCCGGAAGGCCTCGCCGTCCAGATTTCCGTCAACAGCGGCTTCGGCGGTGTCTCCGACAACCGCCAGAACAAAGTAACCGCCGGCACCCCGCTGCTCATTATCACGGGCAAGGTGGGGTTCGGCGGCGTAGAGATCAAAAACTAGCCCCGCGCTAAATTATTAACGACTTCCGTGTGCACTACAAGGCCGTAGCGCACACGGAACTGTATTTTGAGGCCTTCCGTGTGCGCTGGGAGCCCCTGGTGCACACGGACCGGGCAAATCGAAGCCGGAATTAGCTTTCCTGGATCTCGAAGAGGTTCAGGAAGCCGGTCATCATGAAGACCTGACGGATTTCGGTGTTGATGTCTTTTACAATCACCTTGCCGCCTTTGGCCGCTGCGGCCTTGCGGATGGTGAGGAAGATACGCAGACCGCTACTGGAGATATAGCTGAGGTCCTTGCAATCCAGAACCAGGGTTTTGTCGGCCTGGTCAATGAGGGGCTGCACGGCGGTGGCAACTTCCTGAGAAACGGCGGTGTCAAGGCGGCCACTCAGTACGGCGGTTAGGACGTTGTCCTTTTCAATGATTTTTACATCCATAATTATTGCATATTTTTAGTCATCGTAAGAATATTCTTGCCATCTTCCCTCTTGTAGAAGACGGAGTCCATGATATTACGCACCAGGAAAATGCCCAGGCCACCGATAGGACGGTCTTCGACGTCCAGAGTGATATCGGCTTCCGGTGCTGCAGTAGGGTCAAAGGGCTTGCCGGCGTCTGAGACAATGAACTTGAGCATGTCATCGTGAATGACCGCTTCAATGTCCACCAAACCGTCGGAGCCCTCAGGGTAGGCATACAAAATGACATTGGTAACCGCTTCTTCCAGAGCCAGGTTGATGCTCATCGTAAGGCCGTTGTCCAAATGGACCATGCCCGCAACGGCTTCCACAAATTCGGCCAGCTGGGGAATTTGCTTGATGTCATTGTGAAGAATTAGATGGCGTTCCTTCTTTTCCAAGGGTTTATCATTTAAATAACGAATACATAGCATAGTAAGGTCGTCGCTCTGCGGCGCTTTGTCCACGTACGCGTGCACGGCGTTCAGCATTTTGTTCACCTGCTCTTCGGCCGTGAGACCGGCGTCCAGGACCGGTTCCATCCGTTCCGTCCCAAAGAGTTCCAGGTCATGGTTCTCGGCTTCGCTGAGACCGTCGGTGTAGAGGAAGATGCCCATCCCGCTCTTGATGTCGGTTTCCTGTTCCTCAAAGGGGAAGCCGTCCACTACGCCCAGCGGGACATTGGGGATTACGGGGAACTGTTCCGGTTTGGATTCTGTTAGCAGATAAGGGGCATTGTGACCGGCGTTGCAATAACGCAGGTGGCCGGTAGCCAGGTCCAGAACACCGCAGAAGAAGGTAATGAACATGTCGTTGATGTTCATGTCGGCCAGGTTCTGGTTCATGGTGCACGCAATGCGCTGGGGACTCTTTTCGTGACCGGCGATGGTGCGGAACAGGCTGCGGGACACGCTCATGATGAGCGAAGCGGGAACGCCCTTGCCGGAAACATCCCCTATGCAGAAGTACAGGCGCTCGTCCCGGATAAAGTAGTCGTACAGGTCTCCGCCCACTTCCTTGGCAGGAATGAGGTGGGCGAAAATATCGATATCCTTCCGTTCGGGGAAGGGCGGGAAATCCTTGGGCAGCATGGCCATCTGGATGCCGCTGGCCACGTGCAGTTCACTGTCGATGCGGTTCTTTTTCTCGTTGACCGACATCAGCTTGCGCTGATTGTAGATGGTGGCGGTGAGAATGAGGATGAGCATCAGAAAACCGATGAGCTCAATGCCCAAAACCTGGCGGTTCAGCATCTTTACCTGAGCGAAGATCTCTTCTTCCGGGATGCTCATGCTCATGGACCAGCCGGTCTTCTGCACCTTGTCATAGAAGACATAGTAGGTCTTGCCCTGTATGCGCACCCGCTGGCTGCCTTCCTCGCCGGCCAGCATGCCGCGGTTCACTTCCTTGAAGTCCTCGCCGTCCTCCATCTGTTCGGCCAGGTCTATGATATTCTTCCGCTGCATGGTGGCGAACGGCGGGCTTGTGGCCATGATATTGCCACTCTTGCTCACCAGCATCTTCAGGGAGAAAGGATAGTCCTTGATGTTGGCCAGGCGGTCCGACACCCAGTCCAGGGCTACATCGGCCGTAAGCACGGCGGCCAGGCGGTTCTTGTGGTCATAGACCGGAACCGAGTAGGTGGTCATGAGCTTGTTGCCGCCGCCTTCGTCATAGTAGGGCTCGGACCAATAGCCTTTTGAACCGGCTTTCAGGGCTTCCACAAACCACTCCTGATGGGTATAGTCGTATTCCGGGGTGCCCAGTTGGACGGTCACAATGCTGTCTCCTTCCCTATGGGCATAGGGGGCGAAGTGGCGGCCGGCCTTCGAGCGGTGGTAGTTTTCCATAAGGGCGATGGCCGATCCGTACACAACCGGATTGTCCTCTACGATTCCCTTGGGGAGTCCCCACAGGCTGTCCAGCGTTTCCGGAACGATTTCTCCGGCAATCCACAGGTTGTTGCGGACGGCGCTCTCCACCAGCTCTACAATGAGGGTGAACTCCTGTTCCACCCGGTCAATATTGTCCTGGGCCCGGTTGTAGGCTTCATCCTCGACGATATCCCGCATCCGGTAATACGCCAGCAGGGAACCTACACCCAGGGTAATGATGGCAACAGCCACCACCAGGAATCCCTGAATGGCAGGCAGGTTTTGTAATTTAAACTTGCCGGCAGCCATAGCTTAGATAATACCTTTAAGTGCTTCCCGGAATTCCGGCATGGGCTGTTTGGTATCCCGTTCCACAATGAGGGTCTTGAGACCGGCATAAGGCTTGATTTCTTCCTCGATGTCCTTCAGGGAACGGTCGGTCCCGAAATACACGGGGGCAAACTCTTCCCAGAACCGGATGGCCGTAGCCTTCTTCATGTGGAAGGTGGGCTCGATGAAGTCCTCCAGGCTGAGGACGCAGCACAGGTATACCATGCCCACGTCGAAGAGATGGTTGCCGTAGCAGAAGTCTCCCAGGTCAATGAAGTAGCGCTTGTCACCGGCAAAGATGGCGTTGGAGTACTGCAGGTCTCCGTGCACGGCGGTGTCCTCATCGGGCGTGTCGGCGATGAACCTGGCGAGGGCGTCCTTTTCGGCCGATGTGAAGAAGGGGTTCTCGGCCAGGAGACGGAAGTAGCGGTCTTTTACGTTCTCGAACTGGGTGGTGTCCACCTTTACCTTATGAAGGTCCAGGCACATCCGGGCAAAATCGGCGGCAAACTCAGCCACTCTCTCCGGTTCGTCTGCCGTGGCGCGGGAATAGGACTTCTTGCCCACGATGCGGTGGAAACGGATGCCGTAACGGCCATCCTCGGTCTCCACATACTCTCCGGGTTCGGGAGTAGGGATGCCCATCGCATAAACCTTGCGGGCCAGCATCATCTCGTCCAGGGGCTGCTGGATCTTGCCCGGGAAATAGAGTTTGAGCATGAGACTGGGATCGGAGATGCAGTCGAAGCTTTCTCCGTTGGCGCCGCCGCCAAACTGGACATAGTCCTTGAGGGATATCTTTACGGGCTTGATCATTTCTTTACGTTCATAAAAGGAAGGTCCTTGGCCTGCTCCAGCAGGTACTCGGCCATCATTTCGTTACTCTCGGATTCTCCGTTGAGGAGGTTGAACATCTTGGTAAGGCCGACGGTGCCGCCGCCGGTCTTGAGGATATACACGATGCAAAGGTTCTGGGGAGCCACGGAAGAGGAGATGATATCCAGGTCCGTAAGACTCAGCTGGAAGGAAGCCAGCTGGAAAGCGGCGTCCGAATGCTCCTTGATAAGGCGCTCCAAATCTCCCAGGGTGCGGAAGCCCAGCCACTGGAACACTTCCAGATATGGCAGCAGCGTAACTTCCTGAATCTCGGCCTGGTTAATGGAAGCGATGGATCTGATAAGCCTACCGAAAGGATTGATATTCAGGTAGCTTCTGTAGGTTTCCGTATCCAGCGGGGCGTCGTCCAGGTTGCCCGAAGCCACCAGGTTCTGCACCCGGCGGCGGTAATCGGCCAGTTCTACCCGGATGCGGCTGAATTCTTCGTCCACCAGTT
>JAEEGH010011077.1_pt1 | contig 20542 bp, 9 predicted proteins | sample 9134181 | NCBI WGS metagenome assembly JAEEGH01 (sample SAMN16246544, study PRJNA631951) | gut metagenome | biome: gut microbiome; feature: rumen; material: DP-attached | host: Bos | place: Iran: Karaj | collected 2018-10
GAGATTGCGGTGATTCTAGCGTCGGGGCACACCTCTTCCCATTCCGAACAGAGAAGTTAAGCCCGACCGCGCCGATGGTACTGCCCTACAGGTGGGAGAGTAGGTCGTCGCCCAATACCATAGCCCTTCAGGAAACTGAAGGGCTTTTTTGTTTTAAATCCCGCGAGATGCGAAGCATCAAGCGGGATCCCCTGCCACCTGGGCTGGCTAATTCTGCGTAACGGGTCAAGCGGGACAGGGCACGCGGATCTTGGTACACGATTCCGTTCATCGTTCATCCATTGATTAATTCTCCCAAAGAAGACCTACGGCCGACCCCTCTATGAACTTATTACACTCTTAAAACCTAATTTGTAAAAATAATCACCGGCCTTGATATCCCGCCGACGTTTTCATATTCTGTATATTATCCGAAGCCGGCACCAAATATTCAATTCTCGATAAGATACCGATAATCAACTAAAAATCAACCGATTACACCTCTTCTTGCCATTTTAGAAAACAGTATAGCCATATTTGATTTTGTTTTCGTTATGTGGAACTCCTAATGGCAGTTTTCCCTATTTTTCCCTATTCTTATTCTAAACTTCTCCAAAAACAATGATTTTTTTGACTTTTGAAATGAAATTAAATCTGCTTTTTTGTAACTTTTAATAGCAATAGATTGTATAACTAGTTGAATTACAATATATTTATAATAGAATGAAGAAAAATAAAAAAAAATCTTCAAAAAAGAAATATTGAACGAAAAAAAATGTATTTTTGCAAGTTAATTATAAAGTGTATAGTGTATGATAGACTACGTAAGATTTCGAGACAGTGAAAGGAAAAGTAGAGAGGGAACGAACGGATCCCGTTCTGGTGTTTCGTTTTCTGATGATTTGAATATAAATAAATTAAATAAACAATAGTAATAATTAAAATCAAAACGATGAAAAAATTTATGATTTTTCTGCTAATGGCGTTCCTGTATATGGGAACCTGCCAGGCGCGCAGCGAATCGGCGCATCCTAACGATGCACAACTCAAGCTGCTCAGTTGGGTCTCCCCAACACCCGACCAGTCGTTTATGACACGGAGTGTCACGGACGATGTGAATCTGGTGCTGCTGAGAGCAAATCGTCTAAGTGTTGCTGCAGGCGAGGAAGTGGCCTTGACTTTAGATGCCAACAGCGATGCTGGTGTTGCCGCATTTTATACGGAATTGACGAGTATGGGCTATACTTCGTTGGATCAAGCCTATGACGATATCTCTGTCACCTGGTATGTGAATGGAAGTATCGCTGATCTCGGCTCTTCTTCCTCTAATCCGCTTCATGGAACCTTTTCTTCTGCGGTAAATGGCACTTACACAATTAAAGGAGTTGTCAGATTCGGCACTCATACCAACACCTATGAATCCAATACGATTAATGTGGAGGTAGGTACTTCAGGTGATATCACGGATATCACTGAATATGTGGTGCTGACTGCTGATCCTACAGGTACAGTTGTTCCTGGTCAGGAAGTCTCTTTGACAGCATCCGCTAATAGCGATCATTCTACGGAACTTCTTGCTATTGCTAATGCATTGGGCTATACCTCATTGTATGAAGCCTTGAATAATGCAACCGTTACTTGGTACGTCAATAATAGCGCTCAACCCATTGGCGATGCAGGAAATCAGTACACTGCGACGTTCTCATCGGTTGAAGACGGCAATTACGCAATCCGTGCGGAAGTTTCGTTCGGCCCCGATAACTCATACGAATCCAATACGATCAATGTAGAGGTGGCTACTCCCGATACCGTCTCCGGTTTGGTGCTGCTGAAAGCTAATCCTTCCGATAAGGCCGCTGTCGGTCAAGATGTGAATCTTATTTTGTCCCCGAACGGCGCTGCTGCAGATGATATTCTTGCAGCTGTCGAGACTTTAGGTTACACTTCATTGCCCGAAGCTTATAATGCTATGAATGTCACTTGGTTCGTTAATGGAGTTGCAAGTCCCATTGGCGTTTCCGGATTAACGCATAAGCTTCAAGGATTGTTCACCCCCACCCTTGTTGACATTTACCAAATTAAGGCAATTGTTTCATTCGGTGTTTACACTTACGAATCCAATACGGTTGAGATTGTAGTGGGCGATACGCCAGGTACTGTGGAAGATCTCTCATCAGTGGTGCTTCTGACAGGAGAACCTGAAGGTGAAGTACCAGCAGGTACACCGGTAGATTTGGTCTTGTCACCGAACGGTGCTCTTCCCGCTGAAATCAATGCAGCATTGGCAAGTTTGGGCTACTCTTCTTTGAGTGAAGCTTATAATAATGCAGTTGTTACATGGAGACTTGGCACAGACGATATAGATCTTGGTGTTCCCGGACATAAGCTTCAAGGGATGTTTTCTTCAAGCGAACCTGGTACTTATCAGATCAAAGCGATTGTTTCCTTCGGTCCTGGTCAGGAGTATGAATCCAACACCGTCACCATTGTTGTGACTGGTGCAACACCTCCGACCGTTGACGGTTTGGTGTTGCTGACCGCAAATCCTAAGGGTGAAGTCGCGGTTAATCAGGATGTGACGCTGACGTTGTCCCCGAATGGTGCAGCTGCAGAGGAAATCCTTGCAGAAGTAGCAACGTTAGGTTACACTTCTTTGCCAGATGCATACCATGACATGCAGGTCACATGGTATGTTGATGAAGTGCCGACTGCCATTGGCTCTACCGATCCTTTGCACAAGCTCAATGGATTGTTTACAACATCCGTTGCCGGCACCTACGAAGTTTATGCGGTTGTCTCCTTCGGTAGCCACGCATACATATCCAACACGATTGAGATCGTGGTGGGTAGCACGTCAGGTACCGTGGAAGATATGTCACAATTGATTCTTCTTACCGCCGATCCGGAAGGTGAAGTGAATATAGGTGATGATGTCAATTTGACCTTGTCCCCGAATGGTGACCATCCAGCTGAACTCTATGCGGCTTTGAATGAAATGGGTTATTCTTCATTGGAAGAAGCATATAATAATATTGTGAGTGTCACGTGGTACGTTGACAATGGTGAAGGTGATGCCACCCGTGAGCTTGGCGTTTCCGGAAAGCCACTCCAGGGAGTGTTTCCAGCAATGGAAGCTGGCACATACGTGGTTCATGCGTTTGTTTCCTTCGGTCCTGACCATGAATATGAATCTAACCCGGTCACGATTGTGGTGGCATGCACAACGCCTTCTACAATGTCTGGTTTGGTGCTGCTGACTGCAAATCCAAAAGGTGAAGTTGCGGTTGACCAAGAAGTGACGCTGACCTTGTCGCCGTATGGTGCTGCAGCTGAAGAAATTCTTGCAGAAATGGCAACGTTAGGTTACACTTCTATGCCAGATGCATACCATGACATGAATGTCACTTGGTATGTTGATGATGTTCCGACTGCCATTGGCTCTACCGATCCTTTGCACAAGCTCAATGGGTTGTTTACAACATCCGTTGCTGGAACTCACGAAGTTTATGGTGTTGTCACTTTCGGTTGCCACGCATACGTATCCAACACGATTCAAATTGAGGTGGGTAGCACGTCAGGTACCGTGGAAGATATGACACCGTTGATACTCCTGACTGCTGATCCAGAAGGTGAAGTGGCCGCCGGCACCGAGGTTGATTTGGTCTTATCCCCGAACGGTGACCATCCAGCCGAACTCTACGCCGCTTTGAATGCCTTGGGTTATTCTTCATTGGAAGAAGCGTATAATGGTATTTCGTCTGTCACGTGGAATGTGGTTAATGAGGATAATGGCGAAGAAGTTCCCGACGCCGTACTTGGTGTTTCAGGAAAGAAACTCCAGGGAACATTCCCAGCAAATGATCCAGGAACTTATGAGATTCAAGCAAATGTTTCTTTTGGTTCTAGAGCAACTAGTTCTAGTTATTTATCCACCAAAGTCACTATCAAAGTGCTTGGCACTGTTCCTCCTATGGACGTAGTCTGTAATTATGTAGAGATCCAAGATCTTTCTGGAGCTCCCATGACAAGCGTCACAGTTCCAGTTGAGTCTCCGATTGAGTTGAACCTGGTTGATGTCGCCGGTTCTGTTACCATCTCAGATGTTGAGTGGGTCTTGAATGGCACTGGCACGGTCGAAGTCATGGGCAACACGGAGAATTTAAGCTATACGCTTCCTGCTACCGTCACTGCTGGTGATTATACGATTCATGTTAGTTATCACGTGGCTGGTATGGATTATGAATACGATTGTGAGAAGGAGATTCCGCTCACAGTCACGAGTACCGAACCTGTCGTTCCGCCGGCTGTCATTTTTGCAAATATCATGGGTAACACCCAGGTCTGTGAGGATGACGAGGTTACGCTGACGGCTATGGTTACAGGTGATGCCTCCACGGTCACCAACTATGTGTGGTTGTATAAGGAGAATCCTGTTGGAACTGGCCCGATCTTCACTTTCGTGCCTTCCACCCTGTTTACGGATCCCGCCGATCATAAGATTACTTTGGAAGTAGCTTACGGTGCGGATTGCATCAAGGTGCGTGATGAAAAAGAAATCGAATACCTTCCTGCTGCTCCGGAAATTCACGTTTCCATCTCTGCTAATGAAATTTGCGTAGGCGGACAGGTTACGGCAACGATTGAAACCACAGATCCGGCATGGACGCTGGATTTGGACAATCCTATCTATAGCTGGTATGTGAATGGCGTTGAAGTTCCTGGCGAGCACATGGGTGTGATTACCCTTAACATGCCTGTAGCCGGTGCTTTCGGTTTCGCTGCCAAGATTAACACGCCAATGTGCGGTGTCTCTGTACAATCTGAGCCGGATACAGTAAATGTATATGATGCTCTGCCGCTCACGATCACTGGTGACAATGTCGTTTGTCAGAATGCATCTGCAACTATGACAGCCACTTCTATTGATGGTGCTACTTATGCTTGGGCTGGTCCGGATCCCGCCGCTGCAACGACTACGGATAACGAGTTGACGACCACCATCCCTGGTGTCTATGCTGTGACGGCTACACTGGATGGCGGATGCTCTGCCGTGGCTGAGTTCACCGTTTATCAATTCGGTGGCGATCTGCAGGTTACGGCTGACCAGATGAACGTGTGCCCTGGCACTCCTGTCATCTTGAACGCTAATCTTGACGGCTGGTTCAATGAGAACATCGAGTACGAATGGAGCGATGGTTTAGGCACCTCCTCTACTGTTTCCACCACGGTTGATGCCACCACCACTTACTATGTGACGGCTTCCGTGACTAATGATGAGGGCAATTCCGTTGCTTGCCAGTTGAACACCAGTATTACCATTAATGTCGTTGCGACCGACACAGTAACGACTATTGTATCGAATGTGGAAAGTGTTGAAAATATTTGTTTGGGTCAGCAAATGGGATATTTTCATGCCACCAGTACTGTCTCAGATGAAACTGTAAATGATCTTTCTTACATTTGGTATATTGATGGTATAGAAATACCTGGCCAAAACTTGAACGAAATTGAGCCGAACTTTAATGAGGCAGGTTATCATTATATTAGTGCTAAGCCTGTTGTAAGTGGTTGTACTTTTGCACCTGTTTCTCAGGAAGTTGTTATTAATGTTATTGGTATTCCTGAGATTACTATTTCTGGTAACAATGTGATTTGTAGCGGTAATACTGCAACAATGGTTGCCGTTGCTAATACAAATTATTATGGTAATTGGGATGCAGAAAATAACTACGATTATACCTATGAATGGAGTGATGGTACGAATGGTGCTGAATTGACTACCACTGAAGCTGGTGTTTACACCGTTACGGCAACAAACACTGTGACTGAATGTTTCGCAACAGCCAGCATCGAAGTCACCACATTCGGTGGCGACCTGCAAGTCACGGCTTCTGAAATGCATGTGTGCCCTGGCACTCCTGTCACGTTGAATGCTAACCTCGACGGTTGGAACAATGAGAACATCACATACGAGTGGAGCGATGGAAGCACTTCATCCACGATTTCTGCTACGGTTGATGCCACCACCACCTATACGGTGACCGCTTCTACCGAGAATGCCACCGCTTGCCAGTTAATCAGCAGCATCACGATTACGGCTACTGAAAACGAGAACGTCACCACCACAATCAATGCAGATGTGGAGAGCGTTTGTATGGGTGGCCAGATTGTGTTGACGGCTACTGATGATACCTATTCTTATGTATGGTATAAGAACGGTGTTGAAATCCCTGGTGAGAACCAGCCGAGCATCACGGTGACCCCGACTCACAACGGTATTTACACCTTTGCAGCAAAGGCTATTGTTGCCAATTGCAACACCTCTGAGGTTTCCGAACCTGTTGAGGTGAATGTTATTGCTACTCCTATTGTGAATATCACGGGTATTCAGAATGTCGTGAACGGCGCTACTAACGCCGAACTTACTGCTTCTGTACTTCCTGAAGGTACTTACACCTACGCCTGGAGCACGGGCGAGAGCACTCCTCAAATCACAGTTGACCAAAACGGTGTTTATAACGTGACCGTGACAAGCGCTGACGGTTGTACTGCTATTTCCGCTCCTTTCCAAGTGAATCCTTCTTCCCCAATCAATATCACTCTTGAAGGTAATTTTGATGTTTGTATGCATGACGACGTAAATGTCACGATGGAAGTTGATGGAGATCTCCTTGGCAATGAAACGCAGATTCGTTGGTTGGCCAATGGCCAGTACATCGAAGGTCAGACACAACCTACTTTCTCAATGTCTGCTCAAGAGTTGTATGACATTGTCAAAGTGACGAATTTCGATCTTTGTGCTGAGTTCTCCCTGCCGAGCACATGTTACATTGAATATACTTGCAACCCCATCAATATCCGTGGTAATGTCATTCCTGACCATATCGTGATGTTGAACAATGGTGTTGAAGCACAGAATATTTGTGAAGGTGCACAGTTAGACCTCACCGTGATGGTTAAGGATGAAGAAGGTGGTTCCTATGAAGATCCTTCTCTCACCTACATTTGGACAAGAAACGGTGTTGTGATCCCTGGCGTTCACGGTTCTAGATTCAGTGAGCAGGCTTGGATTTACGATTCTGATCCTGTCACCTACGTTTACACTGCTTACATTGACTTCGGTGAAGGTTGCGAGTCTGAACCCGTCGCTTCTACTGAGGTGTATGTGAAACGTAATCCTATTGTTACCATCGATGGTAACCCGAATGTTTGCTACGAAGGCGTTTCTGACATGAATGTTACGCTCGTTGCTTGGGTTGATGGTCAATATGATCAGACTGCTACCTATAAATGGTATGAGAGCGGTCAAGCATTGGATAATGATGCTGGTATGATGAACTACTATGTGGGTCACTTTGATCCTACCTATATTAACCCCTTGATTTTCACAGTTGAGGTGACAAATGGTAACGGCTGTTCCACCATTGCAGAACCGTTCTATGTGAATGTCTATGACAAACCTATTGTTAACATTTCTGGTGATGCTGAAGCCGTTTGTACGAACGGTAGCGTGACTTTGCGTGCTAACTTGAACAACTATAATGATCCTATGTTGGTCTTCCAGTGGTATGAGAATGAGTATAATTCAGCAAATCTTATCCCTGGTGCTACTCACGAAATCGAAACCTTCTATCCTACGGAAGCTACCACATACGTTGTTGCTGTCACGCATTTGATGGACTACAACAATCCTGACTGTATTGGTGTTGACTCATTCAGAGTGAATATCAATGGTATTCCTCAAGTTACTGTTGATAATGACCTTGATGGCGCTACTGATATTTGTGAAGGCAGAAGCATTACGTTCAATGCCACTACTACTGGTGGAGTTGAGGGTGAGGCCATCTACACATGGTATCGTAATGGTGTGCTCGTTGAGAATGTGACGGGTAACCTCTACGTGGATGCTCCTCTCACCGTGGACGGTGTTCCTACCACTTACATTTATTCTGTTATCGTGAACCAAGGTTTCTCAGGTTGTGAGTCTGTACTCACCTTCTTCGACACCATCACGGTGAACCCGAATCCGGCAATCACTTTGGTTACCGATCCTATCATTTGTACGAGTGCAGAAGGTGTGGATAATGTTATTCTTACCGCTAATATGGACGTCGTTCCTACCGGAGTTCAATATAGATGGTTGGAAGACAACGTTGAGTTAGCTGTTACGGATACGAATGTTTATTCTACTCATAAAGATTTCAGCGAGAATCCTTATAACTTCAGTGTCCAAATCGTAAACGGTTATGGTTGTACAGGAGAGGCTCTTGCTACTGTGTATGTTAACGCTAATCCTATCGTGCGTCTCACCACTACTGACACGATGGTTTGCGAAGGTGGTACAGTTACACTTGCAGCCGCTCTTAATGATATGAATACAACTGATCTTACCTATCAATGGTATGATGGCACCGAAGCAATTAACGCTGCTACAGGTTCTACCTACACTGTTACTTCAGCTGAAATAGGCACACATGAGTATCATCTTGTCATTAATCAAACCACTTCTGGTTGTCAGGCTCTTTCTGATACCATCATTCTTAATGTGGTTGCTAAACCTGCTATCGCTTCTGTCACCGAGGTCAATATGCCTGCGGATCGTACGGTTTGTGACGGTTATCAAGTTAACTTGACTGCTAACGTCGAAGGTGGCGTACAGGGTGGTGAGACCTACACTTGGTACCGCAATGGTGTCGAGGTTGAGGATGCTACACTGGGTACCCTTGCAGATGTTCTGACTGCAGAGAATGGCGAAACCACTACTTATACCTATAGCGTTGTGGTTGCTCAAGCTACTTCCGGATGTGTTTCTGAGATTTTTGTCTTGGATCCTATTACGGTTAACCCGAATCCTGTTCTCCAACTGGTTACCAATCCTATCGTTTGTAATGACGAGGGTGACAATATCACGCTTACCGCTAATTTGAATCCTGAAATGGAGGGTGCTACCTTCAGATGGTTGGAAGACAATGTTGAAATGGATCCTGCCACCTACACGGCTAATGAGAACAGCATTACTCTGCATAAGGGTTACAGATATCAACCTTATAGCTTCAGTGTTGAGTTGGTCAGCGAACTTGGTTGCACCGCAGTCGGCGAAGCTTTGGTCTATGTGAATGAGGCTCCTGTTGTGAACATCACGGCTTCCGATAATATTCTTTGTGATGGCGGTGAGATTACGCTCACGGCAAGTCTTAACGACTGGAACGCTACGGACCTTGTGTATCAATGGTTTGATGGTGATGAAGCTATGGATGGTGCAACCACACTATCTTACACGTTTGCTCCCGCTGCCGGCGTTCACAACTTCCATGTCCATATCATCCAACAATCTTCTGGTTGTGAGGCTGAGTCTGACACAATTCCTGTTACGGTTAACGGTGCTCCTGTCATCGCATCTGTTGGTACTCCTCAAACAAGCATCTGTCACGGTGGTCAGCTGACCATTACGGCTGCTCCAGAGGGTGGTAACTTGGCTGGTGATACCTATACTTGGTATAGAAACGGAATCTTGATGGAAGGTGCAACTGCAGCTACCATCTATGATACTCCAGAACTTGTTGACAATAACATGCAGCAATTTGTCTATACGGCTATTTTGACCCGTCCGGCTCCTGGCTGTACTTCTGAAGCTGTTACCTCTGATGTTGTGACAGTCTATCCGAATCCTGTTGTTGTGATTACAGGTGATCAGCACGTTTGCGAAACCGACTCTGTCTTCTTGATTGCTAATGTTGACACCTTCGGTATGAACGTTGGTGGTCTCCACTACACATGGTATGAATCTGGTCAAATCAGAGATAATATGGCTTACAACCTTGGCGATAACAGCTTCTTCGCCGAGTACATGTATGCTCGCACTGAACCTTACAGATTCACTGTTGATGTATGGCGCGACGATATGGGTGCTGGTTGTATCTCTCACTCTGAAGAGTATCTGGTGTATGTTTATACTCAACCTGTTGTCAATATTACGGCTACCGAGACTGAGATCTGCGAGAACGGTCAGGTTACCTTGACAGCTAATTTGAATGACTATAACACCACGGACCTCATCTATCAATGGTACACTGTTGGTCAGGAATCTAATGAGGTCGCAGTCGGTTATGACGATAATGATCAATTAGTGTATGAAACTGTTTATACAACGGTTTATCACAACATTCCTGGTGCAACCTCTGCAACATTTACCACGAATTTGACTGAAACCAGTACTCTTGGTGTTATGGTTCGTCATACTCCTTCTAACTGCTGGGCTAACGATGAGATTACGATTAATGTCAATCCTATTCCTGTCGTGACCGACATTGTCATCAACGCTGCATTTGACACTGTTACCGTTTGTGACGGTGCCGAGGTTACCATCTCTGCTGTTACCGATGCTTACAATGCAGAAGGTGCTGTTTATACATGGTACAGAAATGGCGTTGAGATTGCAGGTGTGAATGGTCCTGTCTTCAGTGAAAACGTTTACACGAACAATGAGTATGACAATATTTACCAATATACAGCAGTTGTCACACTGCCTGCTTCTGGTTGTGTCTCTGCAATTTCTGCTGACGCTGGTGTTGTAATCGTTGGTAATTCTCCTGCTTCTGTTGTTGTCAGCGGTAATACCGTGATTTGCGACGGTGGTTATACTACCTTATATGCTAATGTCGTTCCCGCCCAACCTGCTACATACGAATGGTTCAAGGATAATGTTTCCATGAATATTAATACGGATAATATCCTTGTTAACGCCGCGGGTTCTTACAAGGTTATAGCCAACTTCAATGGTTGCTCAACCGAGTCTGAAGCTGTTGTTGTGACGGTTGAGCAAACTCCTCAAATTGAAGTCACTGCTGTTGATACGATGTTCTGCGTTGGTGGTAATACTACTATCACCGCTGAAGCTACCGGTTGGAACAATGGTAATGTCAATTACAACTGGTCTAACGATCATCATGGTTCTGTTTACAACTTCAATCCTACTGTTGCTGGAACTTATACATTCTTTGTCACTGCATCTCAGGCAACTGCTGGTTGTGTTGCTGTTGACAGTATCACAATTAACGTGATTGATTTGCCTGTGACTCCCGTAGTCTCTGTTGACAATGATGTTGTTTGCGATGGTGGTCAAGTCACATTGACAGTCACCAATGCAGATATCATTGGTAATGGCGCAGTTTATACTTGGTACAGAAATGGTGTTGTCATTTCTAACGCCGTCAATGCTTCTCTTACAGAGTCTCCTGTGACAGTTGATGGTGATCTCACCAACTATGTTTACACGGTAGAGGCAACACTTCCGATGTCTGGTTGTACTTCATTGGCTTCTGACAACAACATTGTGACGGTTATCCCGACTCCTGTTGTGACAGTGTCTGTTGATGGTAATACAACGCTTTGCGACAATGGTATCGTAACCTTGCATGCGAATGTGTCACCTGCAGGTGCAAACTACAACTATCAATGGTATAAGGATAATGTCCTGATCCCTGGTGCTAATGAAGATGTATATGTCGCTTCTGAAGACGCACGCGAGACCGCATACAACTATTCTGTTGTGGTTACCGCTAATGCTGGTTGTAACGTCACTGCTTCCGCTCCGGCCATCACTTTCGTGGCTCAACCTGTTGTTGAGGTTACGATCAGCAACGCATTCTCTTGCGTCGGCGGTTCAGCTACTCTTACTGCTATGGTCGATGGCGGTGTTGCTAACGTGAACGGTCTTAATGAATATTCTTATCAATGGTCCAGAAACGGTATTTTGTTAGCGGATACTACATCTTCGATTATCACTTCAACTTCTGATGTCCCTGGTGTTTACGCTTACATGGTAACTGTCACTTCTGAATATGGATGTCAGTCCACAATTGCCGAAGCTGTTACTTATACTGTGATTCCTGATCCTGAAATCACTATTATTCGCGCTCTCGACATGCCTGCTACGGTTTGTGATGGCGGTTCCACGATGCTTAAGGCTATTGTGGCTGGTGGTTATGGTGATGCTTCTTATCAATGGTATAAGAATGGTAACATTCTCGTGGGTGAGACAAACCCGATCTTGAATGTCAATATGTTGTCATACGGTGACACTGCTGTGTATAAAGTTGAGGTTATTCAATCGGGTGTTGGTTGTTCCAACTTTGCCGAAGCTGCCATCAATACTTTGGTTACCGTTGTTCCTACCTATACTGTTACTATTTCTGGCAATGCTAATAATAACAATAATGTCTGCGAAGGTGGTACATTGACTTTGAACGCTAATGTTGCCGGAGTTATTGATAATGATGCATTGACCTATCAATGGTATAGAATCCATAATGGAAACAATGCTGTTGCCATCTATGGTGCAACTAATCCTCAATATTCAACCTCCGATCTGCTCTTAGGTAATTCTTACGACTATTATGTTGTTGTGACGAGCAGTATTTCTGGTTGTACTGTCGTTTCCAACTCCTTTACAGCAAATGTTGTGGCGGCTCCTACGGTTGTTATCAATGGTGCTAATACAGTTTGCGAAGGTGGTAACCTTACTTTGAATGCATTTGTTTCAGGTGGTGTTGAAGGTGATGACTATGTTTATACTTGGAGTTGGACTGGTTATGCTAATGGTGTAACAACTACAACCACTCCTAACTTCACTCCTTCTAATCTTGAGGCTAGCGATGCTGCCGCTCCGTATTACTTCACTGTTACGATTTCTCGTAACGATAATACTGGTTGTACCGCTACTTCCGCGGCTCACGAAGTTAATGTGTTGTCTGCACCTTCTGTCACTGTTACTGCCGACAACTACACGGTTTGTCAAAACGGTGCGGTTACCTACACGGCTAATGTTTCACCTGTTGGTACTTACAATTATGTTTGGACAATTGATGGTGTACAAAGACCTGAGAATGTAAGCACAATTACTGTTCCTATGGGCAATGTGGGTACAATCAACGCTAGCGTTGTGGTGTCTGCTGCTAATGCAAGTGCTTCTTGTTCTGCAACGTCATCTAACGTTTCAGTCCAAGTTGTGGGTGCTCCTACCGTTACTCTTGCTCTTGATAACAATCAAATGTCTAACATGTGTGTTGGCGGTGTTGTCAGTTTGACTGCTACACCGAGTGTCAACAGTGTCTCAGGTAACTTCAATTATGAGTGGATCGTTGATGGTACTCCTGTCTCTGGTGTAATCAATCAACTTAGCCAAATGCTGACGAATCCTGGTGTTCATACCTATAAGGTTAGAGTCTCTATGGACAACAATCTTGGTTGTATTTCCGATTGGTCTGCTCCTGTGACAGTCAATGTTGCTGAACAACCTGTTGTCGCCCTTAATTCTGCTAATGGTCTCTCCATCTGCGTGGGCGGTGATGTTGACTTGACGGGTGTTGTTACTAACTACGGTAACACAGTCAATGGTGTGACGAACAGCAGCGTCTATGGTAATATGACGTACACTTGGACTAGAAATGGTGTGAATGTTGTTAACAATACTTCTCATCTCCAAGAGCAATTGAATGTGGTTGGTAACTATAGTTATCAAGTCTCTGTTGATGCTGCCGGTTACAACTGTCAACCTCAAGCTTCTAACATTGAAGTTGTGAATGTTGTTGCTGATCCTTCTTGGACCGAGGTACATGTCTATAGCAATAATGGTACTGACGCTTGTCTCGGTGAGATTGTTGTTCTCGAAGCGGCTATCCAAGGTGGTGTTTCTGACGGCGAAGGTAGCACAAATGGTCATATCCAGTGGGTTGTTGTTGACCAGAATGGCAATTCTACACCTGTTAGCGGTGGTCTTGGCGGTTCTTCTTACGATATTCCTGCTGCTGCCGGTACCTTCACCTATGTTCCTACCTTTGTGGGTAACATCGGTTCAGGTTGTCAGTTGAGCAACACGAGCAATGTTCAGGTTGCTGTCACAGTTCATGACATGCCTAATGCTACGCTCACCACTCCTTATGGTAACTCTATCTGTGGTAATGACCCGAGCGCTTCTGTCGCATTAGTTGTTACCTTCACTGATGGTACTGCTCCGTACACTTACGAGATTGTTGACGGTCAAGGTAATGTTGTGGAACATTCTACAACGATGGCCAACACCGCTACAGTTTACGTTGCTCCTACGGAACAAACCACTTACAGACTCAACTTGATTCAAGATGCTTTCTGTGAGAATGCTTCCTTCGGTGTTGACGCAGTGGTTACTGTTTATGTGAACTCTATTGAATTTGATAACACTGTTTTCGAGTCCGGTTGTGATAATCCTGGAGTTGTCACTATTGATTTCACTATGATTTCAAGTGTCAATCCTAACCCGTCATTCACTGTTGTTTATGACAACGGTATGCAGGTGAGCGGTACTATTTCTAATAATTCCGCTACTTTCGCTGCTCCTACTGTTCCGGGTGATTATAACGCTGTCTTCATTGTTGATGGTTGTTCATACGACATTGTTGTCCGTGTTCTTATCAACAACCTCGGATTCGGTGGTACACTTCCGATCATGGATCAACGTTGGAATGATGTTGTTGTTGTGAATAACAATCCTGCTAACAATGGTGGTCACACGTTCGTCGGCTTCCAGTGGTATAAGAACGGTGTTCTGATTCCTGGTGCTGTCTATTCCAACTATCAAGAAATTGGTGGTCTGAATGGATTCTATTCAGTGGTTCTTGTTGAACAAGATGCTAATGGTAATATGGTTACGTACAAGACTTGTGAAATGTACTTCAATTCAGTTTCTACAGTTAAAGTATATCCTGTGCCTGCAAATGTTCGTCAAGAGATCACTCTCGAACTTGATTTGACATCTGAAGAACTCGACGGTGCTGAGCTCGATATCTATAATGTAACTGGCCAGCTTATCAATCACGTTACTGATTTGCGTCCGATTACAAAGATTGAAGGATTTAAGGCCCAAGGTACTTACTTCGGACGTATCTTGACAGGTACTAATGAAATCAAGACTGTTAAATTCATTATCGTAAAATAGTATGTTGAATGCCGGGCTTGGCGGCTACGGCCGCTAAGCCTCCGGGTTCACGATTATCAAAGAATAAAAAAAGTAAATATATTATGAAAAAGAATTTATTATTATTCAGTCTTATTTTCGCAATGTGTACCGCTTTTGGTCAAGAGGTACAAACAGAAAATAATGCCGAAGGCACTTCGGGGACTTATGAGACTTCTACCTTCTGCCCTCATCACATTAATATTCATGTAGGTGAGGCTTGGACGAATAATATCTACAAACGTGTGAAGATTAATCAATATTATTCTCAGAGCACTATGTTAGATATTGATTATGCCTATTTCTTTAACGAACATTGGGGACTTGGTTTAGGTGTCGGACTTAATCGTCTTAGTGCTAAGGCTTCCTTCTCTAAGAGTGGTGTTATTCCGGGTTATAGTGCAAACTACGATCCTGAATTTGCCGCACCTGTGACTTATAATCCTGTCTATGACCTTTATTATGATGCTAATGGATTGAAGGAGAAAGAGGTTGTTTGGGCTGTTGAAATTCCCTTAAAAGCTCATTTTGACTGGCGTTTTGATGGACGTAATGGTATCTATGCCGCACTTGGTTTACAAGGCTATATTCCGATCAAGGCTTTTAACAAGTACAAAGGTGAAGGCACTGTTACTACTTGCGGTTATGAAGAGTTATTCAATCAATGGTATTTTGTTCATAGCGAGAATGAGCAGATTAAGATGACCAATCATTTTGGTGAAGCTTCTTATGCTGGCAAAGGACGTAATGTGAAGATGAGACCTTCTATCGACATTCTTGCCGATTTCGGTGGTGTGTTCGCTTTGAACAAAGTGGTTGATTTCTACGTTGGTGCATACTGCAAATATGGTTTCTTGGATATTCTTCCTAAAACTAAAACTGCGCTCATTGGAAATGCTGAAAATCAAACTGTCCAATTCAATGGCACTCTCGGTTCTGACATGCTTGATGTGGCTTATCAGAATAATGAAATCAAGAAGAATAAAACGAAATGGAATCTTCTTCAAATTGGTTTGAAGGCTGGTTTCCACTTCAAAGCTTGTGCTAATCCTGCCGAGAAGTCAAAGAAACAAATTGAGAAAGAGATATTGGACGAACTCAAGAAGAAATCTAACGAACCGATTGTCATCACACAAGATCCTCAATACATCTACATTGTTCCTGTTTGTGATCAGATGAATGATGAAAATGATGATTATTTGACTCCTGACGACAAAGCCGCTATCAATGAATTGAGCGATGTTTTGTCTAAGACCAAGATTCTTTTCGACCTTGACAAAGATATTCCTAAAATCAGCGATTATAATGACAATATCAACAGAACGGTTGCTATTTTGAAAGCTAATCCTCAGTTGAAACTTATTGTTGAAGGTTATACGTGTGATTTGGGCTCAGAGCAACACAATCGTGATCTTGCTCAGAGAAGAGCTAATAATGTTAGAAAACTCTTCATTCAGAAGGGTGTTAACCCTGATCAGATTGAAACTGCCTCTTACACGGTCAATGACCCGCAAAATAGACAGAACATTACTGATCCGAGCCGTGAAGAGCATCGTGCTGCTATCTTTAGAATCGTCAAAAGATAATTATTACTATTCTCGTTAGAAAAAGGGACTGCCGGAAGGTGGTCCCTTTTTTTAATTATCAATTAAGAATTATGGAGCTGGTTGTCAGCGTGTTGCAGTGTCTTGTTACAAAAAGCGTGCCAGTGTGAAAATTTTTTTTCAACAATGGAAGTTTGATTAAAAAAAATACTATATTTGCCAGCTTGTTTAAAAATCGTTATTAAGAGAGCAAATTTTCAATAACGCATTTTTTAAGAAGCTGATTTATAGATGTTTGTGCGGATGAAAAGTTGGTGGTTGTGTTTGAATATGAACGTCAGAAAGTGTTGGGTTTGCGGGAAAAAGCGATAAAAATTGATAAAAATAAAAAAACATAAAGAAATGAAGATAGTTAATTATTTAAAAGAATCTTATGAGGAGCTGGTTCACAAGACGAGCTGGCCGACCATGCAAGAGCTTGGAAATAGTGTTGTGGTGGTGTCTATTGCTTCCCTTATAATCGCGTTTATCGTGTTTTTGATGGATGCCATTTTCAATTTGGGAATGAGAGCTATGTTCCCGACTGTTTAATTTCTTTATAGCAGACATTATATCCAAAGATCCTTAACATGGCTGAGTTAGAGCGCAAGTGGTATGTGATTAAATCTGTTACAGGAACAGAAAAGAAAGTCAAACAGAACATAGACAGTGAAGTGGCGCTTTCCAATCTGAAAGATTCTGTATTTGAGGTTTTAATTCCCACGGAAAAAGTGTTCCATAGCACGAAGAATGGAAAGAAAGTGGTGAAGGAGCGCAATTATTTTCCGAGTTACATTTTCGTTGAGGCGATTATGACTCAGGAAGTTTGTGCCAAGCTGCTTGAGATTCCCGGTGTGCTGGGTTTTGTGGGTTGCAAACGTAAAAGCGACCCTCCCGTGGCCTTGCGTAAAGACGAGGTTTCCCGCCTGTTAGGTAAGGTTGATGAATTGTCCACCCAGGACGAGTATCTTCTCCAGCCTTATGTGGTGGGCGAGGAGGTCAAGGTTATCGATGGACCTTTCAACACTTTCAACGGTATCATCGAAGAGATAGACACCGAGAAGAAGAAGCTGAAGATTACGGTGAAAATCTTCGGCCGTAAGACTCCGCTTGAGCTGGGTTTTATGCAGGTTGAAAAAATATAGCGTCTGAAAATTAGTTACACACAATTAAATTAAAAACAAATGGCAAAAGAAGTTGCTGGCTTAATTAAGTTACAGATCAAGGGAGGTGCCGCCAATCCGTCACCGCCGGTGGGTCCCGCATTGGGTTCCAAGGGCGTGAACATCATGGAATTTTGCAAACAGTTCAATTCTCGTACGCAGGATTTAGCTGGCAAAGTGATTCCGGTTATCATAACAGTCTATAAGGACAAGTCCTTCGACTTTGTTACGAAAACGCCCCCGGTAGCTGTACAGATCATGGAGGCCGCCAAACTTCAGAAGGGATCAGGAGAACCCAACCGTACCAAGGTTGGTGCCATCACTTGGGACCAGGTGCGCAGCATCGCCGAAATCAAGATGAAGGATTTGAATTGCTTTACAATCGAGTCCGCCATGTCTATGGTTGCCGGCACCGCACGCAGCATGGGTGTCAACGTGAAGGGTGGTCAGAATCCTTTTGAGCAAAATTAATTAACAAGTAAAATTAAAACAAATGGCTAAGATATCAAAAAAACGCAAAGAAGCATTTGCCAAATTTGATAAGAGCAAAGTGTATGCTCTGCCGGAAGCTGTTCAGGTGGTGAAAAACCTTACCTACACCAAGTTTGACGCTTCTTTCGACATCGACGTCCGCCTGGGCGTTGATCCGAGAAAGGCCAACCAGATGGTGCGCGGTATCGTGACGCTCCCTCACGGCACGGGCAAGGAAGTGCGTGTGTTGGTGCTCTGCACTCCCGACAAGGAGGAAGAGGCAAAGGCTGCGGGTGCTGATTTCGTGGGCTTGGAAGAGTATGTCGATAAGATCAAACAGGGATGGACGGATGTGGATGTCATCATCACCATGCCGAGCGTGATGCCGAAGATCGGTGCGCTGGGTAGAATCCTCGGTCCCCGCGGTTTGATGCCCAACCCGAAGTCAGGTACCGTCACGATGGAGATCGGCAAAGCCGTGTCAGAAGTGAAAGCCGGTAAAATCGACTTCAAGGTGGACAAATACGGTATCATCCACACGTCAATCGGTAAGAACCGCTTCAGTGTTGAGCAATTGACCGACAATGCTCGTGAAATGCTCTCAACGGTGATCAAGTTGAAACCGACCAGTGCGAAAGGTACCTACATCAAGAGCATCTACCTCTCCACCACGATGAGCCCCGGCGTGCAAGTGGATCCCAAATCAGTTACCTTATAAATAAAGATTAGTTAGTATGAACAAAGAACAAAAAAGTCAGATTATAGAAGAGATTTCCCAAGACTTGGCTAACTATTCTCACGTATATGTAACGGATATTTCCGGATTTACGGTTAGCACAGTCAACCAGTTACGCAAATTGTGCTTCAGCAAGGACGTGAAGCTGAAGGTTGTGAAGAACACCCTTCTGAAACGCGCCATGGAGCAGTCTGAAAAGGACTATTCAGAGTTGTATGAGACCCTGAACGGCCCGACGGCTGTCATGTTGTGCAATACGGGTAACGTGCCCGCCAAATTGATAAAGGATTTCCGGGCGAAAAACGCAAAACCTCTCATCAAGGCCGCTTTCATTGAAGAAGCAGTTTACATTGGAGACGACCAGCTGGAGGCCCTTTGCAACATCAAGTCTCGCGAGGAATTGATCGGCGACATTGTGGCATTGTTGCAATCACCTGCAAAACAGGTTATATCTGCTTTGCAGTCTGGTGGCGGCAAATTGGCCGGCATTGTCAAGACTCTTTCCGAAAGAGCATAAAAATTAAACAAATCAAATTAGTAAAACAATAAAAAAAATAACATTATGGCAGATTTGAAAGCATTTGCAGAACAATTAGTGAACTTAACCGTTAAAGAAGTTAACGAATTAGCTCAAATTTTGAAAGACGAATACGGTATTGAACCCGCCGCAGCTGCAGTCGCAGTCGCCGCAGGTCCCGCCGCAGGTGGCGCCGCAGCCGCTGAGGAAAAGACCGAGTTCGACGTTATCCTCAAGGCAGCCGGTGGCAACAAGCTGCAGGTTGTGAAGTTGGTGAAGGAACTCACCAGCCTCGGCCTGAAGGAAGCCAAGGAATTGGTTGACGGTGCTCCGAAGCCCGTGAAGGAAGGCATCTCCAAAGAGGAAGCTGAATCTTTGAAGAAGACCCTCGAAGAGGCTGGCGCTGAAGTCGAGATTAAATAGTTTCGACCCAACCCCCAAGCAATAGAACAATGCTTCCACATCAGGTGGAAGCCTTGTTCTTATTGCTGTTTTATAATACCTGCTGATTGGTGTTTTGTGAATAATCAGTATTTTCGTCAAATAAAATCAAAAAGCCTTGTCAACTACAAAAAATAACAGAATAAGTTTTGCGACCACAAGACCTGTGGAGTTCCCGGATTTCCTTGACATCCAGTTGAAGTCATTCCAGGAGTTCTTCCAGATTGACACGGATCCGGAATCCCGCAAAAACGAGGGCTTGTATCGGGCGTTTGCAGAGAATTTTCCGATAACGGACGCAAGAAATTGTTTCGTTCTGGAATTTTTGGATTATTATATCGATTTTCCCCGTTATTCCATGGACGAGTGCCTTGAAAGAGGCTTGACATACAGTGTACCCCTTAAAGCCAAGTTGCAGCTGAAATGTAACGACGAGGAGCACGAGGGATTTGAGGAGGCCCGTGTGCAGGAGGTCTATTTGGGCATGATCCCGTATATGACTCCAAGCGGCACCTTCATCATCAACGGTGCGGAGCGTGTTGTCGTCTCCCAGTTGCATCGTTCCCCCGGCGTGTTCTTCGGTTTCTCGTACCACTCCAACGGTACGCCGCTTTATTCCGCCCGTATTATCCCGTTCAAGGGCTCATGGATGGAATTCACCAC
>JAEEGH010011078.1_pt1 | contig 20542 bp, 16 predicted proteins | sample 9134181 | NCBI WGS metagenome assembly JAEEGH01 (sample SAMN16246544, study PRJNA631951) | gut metagenome | biome: gut microbiome; feature: rumen; material: DP-attached | host: Bos | place: Iran: Karaj | collected 2018-10
CCGGCCTTTTCCTTGATTGTTTTGAAGATGTTCTTTACCAGCGTGGTTAATTGGTATTTGAATATCAGTATTAAGCCGATGATCACAACAAGGATCAAAATTACCTCGACGGTACCGATCCCATCTTCATCTTTGATAAAATTTCTGATCTCGTTCATCTTTCTCCCCCTATCCGTTATAAAATGACATTACTGCCGGAACCATTATGATCACGATAATGATCCCCAGGCTCATCATCATCGGGAACAGCAATTTCGTCCCCGCCTCTTCACCCAGCTTTTTCGCAAGGTTCTTTCGCATGACAAACGCTTCCTCCGCTTCCGCTTCCATCAACGCTGTCAGGCCCTTATTTCCTTTTCTTAAATTCTGCACGATCAGCGCCGTCAGTTTCCGGTATGGCCGCAGCGCACATCTTTCACCAAACCGCTCATACGCTGTCCGTTCGGCTACACCGTCCCTGATCTCACGCAGGCTGACCTGCATTTCCTCATACGCTTCTTTCGTTTTTCCTGTTTTGTTCTTTTCTGCCACATAGGTTCTGACGATCCTCTCCCACGCTGTTTCCATGGTCATTCCGGCGCCGAGCAGCAGAGACAGCTTATTGACGACCTCCGGATATTGGACCATCAGGTTCTGTTTTCGTTTCTTTTGCCTTTCATTTTCCTTTGACCGTTCCGACGCCTGCACCAGCACAGCCGCTGCCGCACCCAGAAATATGAACAGCAGCCCGCCGTGGCTCTTTTTTTCCGTCCATTCCAACGCCGTGCCGTTTGCTTCCGATGGGAGCGGCATTTCCTCTGTTCCGGCGCGTTTCCCTTCTTCCGCAAAATATTCATCCAGCGCTTTATATACCTTCTCCTCAGCACTGTACTCTCTTTGGCACAGTATGAACGGAAATTCATAGGTTCTTTCATACCCCTGACAGGTCATTTTGACCGATGCGTCGATCACGACGCCCTCCTTCGGGATCTCTTCTGTCAGCACCGTTCCGTCCGGATTGATGAAGTCATAATCGCTTAAAAGCCACTCGGCTTCCACCATCCCGTCGACATACGAGGTCTTCATCACCACGTCGGTCACGATATGGGAAACATCCGCATTTTCACCGACGAAGCTCTCTTCGATCTCCTTTTCCGCACGGTCAAAGAAGTCAGCGCTTTTCTCCTTCGTCAGGACCTGTTCCGGTACGGTCAGGCTGTACTCAGTTTCCTCTTCCATCTCCGGCATGGAAAGCGTCAGGTTCTCAATATGCTCTCCTTCTCCCGCCTCCGCTCTTTTCACGGTATCCGTTTCCGAGATCACATGGCGGTCCTTATCCTTTACCTCCATCATTACGCCCAAAAAGCCGAAGCAGACGAAAAGCAGAATGCTCTTTTTATACTTGTTCCAAAATATTATCGCTTTTTCCTTCATCTCAGATCTCGATCCTCACGATCTTTTCTCCCAGCCGGATCGACAAAAGATACAGCACCAGGCAGACGGTCATCACAATTACGCCGGTCAGGTTCCCATACAGGGCCGCCAGAAATTCCGAGGACGTGAAGCCGATATACAAAAGGATCATCAACGGCATAATGCTCATGATCTTCTGTTCCATCTTTTTCGCAGCCATCGCCGTCTCGATCTCTCGCTCCAGCTCCACCTTGTCCGCGATCCGAAGGTAGGTGTTCTGTATGATCGAATTCAGATCTCCTCCTCCCCTTTTCGCGAATTGAAAGATCTGGCAGAAGCTCTGCACATCTTCGATCCCGCTTCGTTCCGAGAACTCCAGCATCAGCTTTTCCAAAGGTTCATTACAGGCAACGCGCCTGTTCATCCGGATCAACTCCTTCGTCATATCGGCGTCCTTTCCGAGGAACCTCACCATATCCTTTTCCGCGTCTTTCCATGCATTTTCCATCGACATGCCGGCCTGCAGCGCTCCCGCCACGGATTGCAGACACTCCTTGAACTGGTCCCGCAGCTTCGCTTTGCGCATTTCCTGTTTCTTCTTACGCTTTCGCTTCACGTACACAGGGCAAAACGGGATCAGAAGTACCATGGCGTACACGCTTTTGTAGAACAGCCAGGCGACAAGCGCCACCCACACTGCTGCCATCGCAAGCGTCAATGCCCATTCCTTTGCCGTAAAGACGTAGATCTCATACCGGTCATCCCAGCCTCTTCGCACCAGATCTGTAGGATCGCGAATGCCTTTCCCCTTTCTCACAGGGAGCCCTTTACTTTTTGTCTGTGGTTTATCCTTCTTCATTGAAATATCTCCTTCTCCTTAAATCCTGCCGCCGCAAGCTTTCCGCAGGCTTTGAGATTTCCGACCCGTTTCCAGGTACCCGTGATCTTACCGTTCTTTTCTCCTGTTTCGATAAATCGATAGATCGGATTCATCGCCACTTCCCCGTTCACGATCCCATCCAGCTCGCAGATATCCAGCACCTTTCTCGTGCAGTCCCTTAGCCTCCCGAGATGCACCAGCACATCGATCCCCGACGCGATCTGCGCCCGGATCGCCGGCAGCGGCAGCTCCATCCCCATCAGCACCATGGTCTCCAGCCTCGTCATCATGTCCTTGCAGGAGTTCGCATGCCCCGTCGATATGCTGCCGTCATGTCCTGTATTAAATGCCTGCAGCACATCCAGGCATTCCGCGCCACGGACCTCGCCGACAATGATCCGATCCGGCCTCATTCGAAGCGACGAACGCACCAGATCGCGGATCGTGATCGGTGTCACGCTTTCCATATTGGCATTTCTGGTCTCCAGCCGGACCAGATTCTTCACTTCCCTGATCTGCAGCTCCGCCGAATCCTCGATCGTGATGATCCTCTCATCCTTCGGGATAAAGTTAGACAAGGAATTTAAAAAGGTTGTCTTGCCGGATCCGGTCCCGCCGGAAATGAAGAGGTTGTACCTGGCCTTCACCAGCGTTTTCAAGAACTGCACCATTTCTTCCGAGATCGAGTGAAATTCCAGGAGCTTCTCCATCGTGATCGGTTCCTTCGGGAATTTCCGGATCGAAACCGCCGGTCCGTCCAGAGAAACCGGGTACAGCACCACATTGACGCGGGCGCCGGATTTCAGCCTTGTGTCCACGATCGGAGACGCCTCATTCACTACGCGGTTATTGACGCCCACGATCTGTTGGATCACATCCTCCAGCTTTTCCCTCGATTCAAAATGCTTGTCCCATTCCTTCAGTTCCCCGTCTTTTTCATAAAAGATATGGTCCTGCCCGTTGATCATGATCTCGGTAATGGAGTCGTCATCCACCAGCTGCTGCAAAACATCCAGTTTCCGAAGGGAATCGAAGAGTTCCCGTGACAAGCGCTCCCGCTCCGCAAGAGAAAGCGGCGTTTCCTTTACGTAAGCCGTCAGCTCCGACTCGATGAGTTCCATGATCTCCTCGTCCGGCATATCCCGCTCCATATCCAGTTTTTCATAGACACGCCGTCTGAGATCCTCTTCCAAGCTAATCCTCTCCTTCCCGCAGCGCTTCCCTGATCTCCTGCAGATCCCCCATCCTGTCCACGATCTCCGCAGGGTCCGAGCCTTCGCATTCCGGCAGCATCACGCTGACCGTGATCTCTTTTTCGCTTTTCCTCCAATACTCTTCAAAGGCCTCCTGCCGGATACGAGACAGCTCCGTATTTTTCATGGGCAGATACAGAGTGGAAAAAAGCCGCATCAGCCGTATAAAGCCCGGCAGCAGAAAACCAAAATCCACAATGATGACCCGATACGCCGATCTTTCCAGCATGATCTTGAAAAACTTCTCGTATTCCTCCGCCGAAAACTCATGAAGGTTCTCGGGGTTTTTCGCGCAGGGTACCGTATCAAACCCGTCCTGCCGGATCACTGCCGCTTTCAGCCGGTTCATGAAATGCGTCTCGCCTTTTCTGCTGTAATACAAGAGCTCTGAAAGATCCGACACACTGTCTTCTTCATTGGCCCTCACTCCCGGAAAGTCCATAAAGCAGAGGTATAAAAGCTCTCCTTTCACGGCAAGGCGCTTTGCGAGCGCTCTTGAAAACCAGATCTGCCCCTCCGCCATTGCGGGCGAATATACGGCGATCATTTGCTTTCCGCCCAGATAGACGCGGTCCTTCGGGCCTTCTTCTCCCAAAAGCGAGTACACCTGCTGCAGGATCTTCTCGACAGAACTATATTTTTCGATCGAGGGCAGGGTTTTCAGCTCCTCCGGCGCAGTGCCTTCATGAAGCAGGATCTTAAGCGGAATATCACGTACCGTTTTCGGGTCCAGAAAATACTCTTCTTCCGCAAGGATCACTTCAAAATCCCCTGTATTTTTCTCTTCCTTCATTTCCTTTGGGTCACGAAACCAGGAAAGCTTCACGTCCTCGCGCTGTTTCTCGGCAAAATACTCCGAAAGGCGCTCTCCGTACCTTCTGTCCGTGACCCCTAATGCAATTTTCATCCGTACCATTCAGATTTCCCCTATCCGTAATGAATATGCCAGAATAATGGCGATAGAAAAGTGAATTTTAGACCCCCGGCCTTTGGCCAGAAGCTTGGGGAGCCCGAGTGCAGCCCCGATAAAGAAACTGTAGATAACGATCAAACCCAGATCCGTCCAACCCAGAAAGCCGCTGATCATGGAAAACAACTTGATATCACCCGCGCCAAGTCCGCGGATATGATACAGAATAAATAACAAGATAACCGGAAGAATAATGTGACCCAGAAAGATCACGATGCCAAACCATCCATCAGAAACGATCCGAAACGAAAGTCCCATCATCAGACCAAGCAGGATCAGCCGGTTACTGATACGCCAGGTCTTTAGATCCATCCACACTGCATACAGCAGCAGAACGAAGACCGTACTGTAGATCAATGTCCCATAGGAACCACCTCCTCTGAGGCTGTGACCGTTTTTTTCGTGTTGCGTCGGAGTATAGCACCGGGAAATCCGGCTTGTCAAGAAAAAAATTTTGAGATCAGAAAAAGCAGGATACGGGAGTCGGACCCGCCTCTTCAGCTTGGGAAGCTGACATACTACCGATGTACTAATCCTGCATCAATCACATGCGTTATTATTCTATCATCTTTTCGGGCAAAATCAAGCAAAAATCTGTGTTTCCCGGAAAAGACATCCGGACATTGAACGCATGTGATATTTTACTATGCGACAACATATTAGGTCGTTTATAAAAATTCGACATAGTCATTTTATTGTCAGATATTTCTATATAAAATCGCACTATTCTATGCAATTAAATATATTATCACTCAATATTTTTATTAATTCCTATTTTAACCATGTCTACTTATTAACTTATAAATTAATTTCTACATTTTCGATATTTTTGGCTTTTTCTGCTGTTCCTCCGGTTTTCCTTGTTTATTAACTTTAACTTTTATTTTCTCTTCTTCCTCAGCAATGCCAACAGTTTTCAAAACCTCTCTCACATCCTTTACCGGCAGCAGCGTAAGGGTGTTTTTCACCTCTTCCGGCACTTCGTCCAAATCCCTCACATTCTCCTCAGGGATAAAGACTTTTTTGATCCCGGCGCGCTGCGCCGCCATCAGCTTCTCGGGAAGCCCTCCGATCGGCATTACCACGCCGCGCAGAGACACCTCTCCGGTCATCCCAAACTCTGGACTGATCGAGGTTCCCGTCACCAGTGATGCAAGCGCCGTGGTCAGCGTGATCCCGGCAGAAGGGCCGTCCTTCGGTACAGCGCCCTCCGGCACATGGATATGGATGTCATTTTTCTCAAAGAGCTTGGAATGCCCCGGATACATGGATTTTACAAGGCTGACAGCGATCTCTGCCGACTCCTTCATCACATCGCCGAGCTGGCCCGTCACGCGAATCTTGCCGTTTCCTTTGGTGAAGACCGACTCGATGAAGAGGATGTCTCCCCCCGCAGCGGTCCATGCCAGGCCCGTAACGATACCGGGCTTCTTTTTCTCAAGGATATGGTCGTGGCGGATCGGGTGCTGATCCAGGTATTCGCGGAGCTTTCCCGCGCCAACGGTCAGGCTCTTCCGCTCCCCCTTTACCAGCTTCACGGCAGCCACGCGGCATAATGTATCCAGCCGTTTTTTCAGGCCCCTGACTCCGGCTTCAGCGGTAAAATCAGCGATGATCCGGTCGATGGTATCCGTCGGGACCTTGAGATTGCTCTTTTTGATCCCCATTTCCTTCATAGCGCGCGGAAGCAGATGTTTTTCGGCAATATTCCGCTTTTCGATCGCGGTATAACCGGGGAAGCGGATCACTTCCATCCTGTTCAATAACGGTTCCGGGATCGTGTCCGTGGTATTAGCCGTACAGACGAATAATACATTGGAAAGATCGTACGGAACGTTCATATAATGATCCGTGAACGTGCTGTTCTGCTCGGGATCCAGTACCTCAAGCAGCGCACTGGACGGATCCCCGCTATAATCCTTGGTCAGTTTGTCCACCTCATCCAAAACGACAACCGGGTTGGAGGTGCCGCTTTTCTGGATCCCGTCCATGATCCGGCCCGGCATTGCGCCGATGTATGTTCTCCTGTGACCGCGGATCTCGGCTTCATCTCGGATCCCGCCGAGGGAAACGCGGACATATTTCCGATGCAGGGCCTTCGCGATCGACTGCCCGACGCTCGTCTTCCCTGTTCCGGGCGCACCCACGAACAGAAGGATCGATCCGCTCTGCTGTTTTTTCAGCGTCATCACGGCGATCTGCTGCAGAATGCGGTTTTTCACTTTTTTCAGGCCGTAATGGTCTTCATTCAGCACCGCCTCGGCTTCATCCAGATCGATGGGCTCCTGTTCCGGCGTTTCCCAGGAAAGGCCGGTGACAAAATCAAGATAGTCGTAGAGCATCCCGTATTCGTGGCTGTTTTCGCCCTCCTGCTTCATGCGGTGCAAAACCTTCTCCGCTTCTTTTTTCGCCGTCTCGTTCATGCCGGCTTCTTCGATCTTCCGCTCAAACTCGCGCACGTCGGACACATTCTCGGGATGCATCTCATCCAGTTCCTGCTGCAGGAAATCGATCTGTTTCTTTATGGCATCCTCACGATAGAGCTTCTCATTATTCTTTTCCTGCGCAGAAGCCGCTTCTATGCTGATCTTCAGAAGCTCCAACGACTCATACAGCGCCCGTTCGCAGCGTTCCACACGTTCCGACAAGGAATCGGAGGCCAGGATCTCATACTTTTCCTCGTTTGAGATCGCGATCTGCAGTGACAGCGTAGAGGCCATTTCCATGATGGATTTCCACTGCATGATATAATTGCGCACCATAAGGCCCCAGCGGGAACCGCTCAGGAAGTGTACAAACGCATTTCTGACGCCGGTGAATCGCTCTTCCATTTCTTCTTCGCTGATGTCGTCTATTTCCGGCCGGGTTTCCACGGTCACCTTAAATTCGCCGTTTCTTTTCCGGATCTGAAGGATATTCAGGCGCTCGGAGGCGAAGACCTTGATATTTCCCTCCTTGTCGATGCCTTCCACCGTGCCGCGGATCCCGATCGGGTAAAAGTCCTTCGTGGTCATCTCTTCCCGCGAGATATCGTCCTTCAGCATCAGGAAGATCACTTCTTCCCCTTCTTTCGGGATCTTTCTTGCGTGTTCCTCAAAATAATCACTGGAAAAATAGAATGTGACATTCGGTAAAACAATGATATTATAAAAGGGTACAATGATCATAAACTTCACCGCCTTTTCTTAAAACCATACATGTTACAGGTTTGTTAGCACTCTTATATATTGAGTGCTAGTATCAAAAGTATAATCTCTTCCCGGCGCTCTGTCAAGAAGTGATTTGAAGTGTGCGCGGTGCCATTGATAAGGAGAAAAACAATGCGGCTTCTTCTAGCGGAAGACGAAAAAATGCTGTCCGAAGCCCTCGTTGCCATCCTCGAACACAGCCATTACAGCGTGGATCCCGTGTACAACGGGCTGGATGCCTACGACTATCTTCGAACGGGAAATTATGACGGCGCTGTTCTGGACATCATGATGCCGAAAATGGACGGAGTCACGGTCCTGAAAAAGATCCGCTCCGAAGGGATCACGATCCCCGTGCTTCTCCTGACCGCAAAATCCGAGATCGACGACCGCGTGGAGGGGTTGGACGCCGGCGCCGACGACTATCTGACCAAACCCTTTGATTCCAAAGAGCTTTTGGCACGGATCCGCTCCATGCTGCGCAGGCAGCCGGAAATGAACTTAAACGACCTTACTTTTTCCGATCTGACGCTGAACCGCACCGGCTTTACGGTTCAGGGACCGGGCGGCACAGAAAAGCTCAGCAACAAGGAATTTCAGATGCTGGAGCTCATGATGCAGCGCCCCGGATATGCGATCTCCGCGGAATTATTCCTCGAGAAGATCTGGGGCTTTGAGACCGAATCCGACGTGAACGTGGTCTGGGTGACCTTAAGCGGGCTCAGAAAGAAGCTGGCCAAACTCAATTCTTCCGTACAGATCAAGGCAAACCGCGGCATCGGTTATCTTCTCAAGGAGAACGACGCATGATCAGACAGCTCAGAAAACGTTTCATTATTATAACCATGATCTCCGTTGTCGCGGTTCTGGGCGTGCTGATGACGATCATCAACGTCGCCAACTACATTCAGAAAGATCAGGAAAACGCGAGTATCCTGTCCTATCTATGCGAAAACAACGGCGTTTTCCCGGACGAGAGGAAGCCGGGAGGGCCGTTTGATCCCGGTGATCCGCAGAATTTCGAAAATATACCCACTCTTCCCAATGCGGGAGAAAACCGCGACCGTTTTGGCCGCGGCCGTTTTTCCGAGGAAGCTCCTTATGATACACGTTATTTTTCAGTCACACTCCGGGACGAGGGTGTTATTTCTGATGTAAATACGGATAAGATCGCCGCGATCTCATCGGATGAGGCAGAGGCGCTCGCGCTTTCCCTTTATGAACAGGGGAAAAAATCCGGTTACTACAATTCTTATAAATACCAGGCTACCATCACCGATGACGGCATACTCTATGTTTTCCTTGACTGCCGCAGGGATCTTGATTCCGTAAAAGACTTTCTCAAAACAAGCCTTCTTGTTTCGCTGATCGGCGTGATCTCAATCTTTTTGCTCGTGGTGCTCCTCTCCGGGCGCATGATCCGGCCTGTGGAGGAAAGCTATCGGAAGCAGAAAGAATTCATCACCAACGCCAGCCACGAGCTGAAAACTCCGCTCGCTGTCATCGAATCCTGCTCGGATGTATTGGCCATGCAGGAGCATGAAGACAGCAAAAAATGGATCGACGGCATCCGCGAACAGGTGAAACGTTTGTCCGGCCTGATCCGGGAACTCATCACCATGGCGCGGATGGATGAAACCGAAAAGACCGTGACAAAGACCGACCTTTCCTTAACCGAACTCTGCCGGGAAGCGGCGGATCCTTTTGCCCTGCGCTCCGAATCCGAAGGGATCAATTTTGAGCAGCAGATCGCGGAAAACATCACTTTTCGCGGCGATGCGGAGCAGCTCTTGCGCCTTCTTTCCATTCTTCTTGACAACGCCCTGAAATACACGCCCGATGGCGGAAACATCCTCCTTTCCCTTGAAAAGAAGGGAAATCGGATCCTTCTGCAGACAAAAAATGATTCCGAACCCATGATACCCGGAAAAAAAGATGAATTTTTCGATCGTTTCTATCGTTCAGACGAGTCTCACAGTTCCAACGTATCCGGCTACGGCATCGGTCTTTCCATGGCGCGCTCCATTGTGCTCTCCCATGGCGGCAAGATCGAAGCAGTCAGTCCCGACGGCAATTCCCTGCTCATAAAAATAAAATTCTAAAACTTTAGTTTCGTTTAAGGTTGCGCGGTTATGATGTCCTCATAGAGTTGAGAATGGAGGTAACGAACATGGCCGGAGCAAAATTTGAACGAAAAGAGGTCAAATTTCTTATCACGGAGGGCCAGTATAAGGAGCTCATGAGAGCCTTTCCCCTTCGGATGTCGCCCGATGCTTACGGAAAAAGCACGATCGCCAATATCTATTATGACACCCCGGATTTCCGGCTCGTGCGAAGATCGCTGGAGCGTCCCGTATATAAAGAAAAATTCCGGATCCGCAGCTACGGCAAGGCCGGTAAAGAAACCCCTGTTTTTCTGGAGCTCAAGAAAAAATACAAGGGTATCGTTTATAAACGCCGGACCTGCCTTCCGCATTACATGGCACAGCGTTATATGAGCGGACAGGACGTAGCCTTTCTTCCGGGAGAAGAGCAGATCGGCCGCGAAATTGACTATTTCCGCCGCTATTATCGGCCGCTGCTCCCTGCCGTATACCTTTGCTACGACAGAGAAGCGTATTTCTGCAAGGAAGATCCCGATCTTCGGATCACGTTTGACACGAACATCCGATTTCGGCAGGATGCGCTCTCCCTCGACAAGGATTATCACGGGCAGCAGCTACTGCAAAAAGGAGAACGGCTGATGGAGATCAAAGCCGCAGGCGCGATGCCATTATGGATCGTCTCTCTCTTAAGCGAATTTCAGATCCGGCAGGCCAGCTTTTCAAAATACGGCACAGCCTACACTCGGATCATTCAGGAACAGGATCAACAGGAAACCCTGCGCAGCATTCTTCTCGCAGGTTGAAAGGAGGATATTATGACAGATTTTTTATTCGGAAATATATTCACAAGCAGCACCTTAACTCTCGAAGGATTTTTGATCGGCATCGCCGCAGCGCTTCTGACCGGCTTCCTCCAGGCCTTTGCCTACTCGATCAAAGCTTCCTATTCCAAAAGCTTTCTCGTGACGCTGACCGTTCTTCCCGCCGTGGTATCCGTTGTCATCATGTTAGTCTCCGGCAGTCTCGGAGCCGGCGTCGCCGTCGCGGGCACCTTCTCCCTGATCCGGTTCCGGTCCGCTCCCGGCACGGCGAAGGAGATCGGCGCGATCTTTTTGGCAATGGCCTCCGGCCTGGCCTGCGGCATGGGTTATCCCGGTTTCGCCCTGCTCTTCACGCTGATCATGTGCCTGATCACATTGATCCTGAACCATAGCGCATACGGTGAGCCTAAGGGCGGCTCTCTCGAACGAAACCTGACCGTCACCATGCCGGAAGACTTAGAATACGCCGACGTTTTTTCCGATATCTTCTCCCGTTACACAAAGAAAGCCACTATGACATCCGTAAAAACCACAAATCTCGGCAGCCTGAACAAACTGACCTGGAACATTACATTGAAATCCACAGGCACCGAAAAAGCCATGATCGACGAGATCCGCACCCGGAACGGTAATCTTGAAGTCGCGCTCACCATGTCCGCGCTTCAGGCTCCCTCGGAACTGTAAACCCATTTATTTCAGATAAAGATACACCGCCACCTGATGAAAGGAGGAATTCTCATGAAGAAAAAAATTTTAGCCATAATCACAGGCATTTTCGTTATATCCCTTACCGCATGTCAAAGCGCCGGCAGTTCGGTCTCCGTGGAAACCGGTACACGCGCCGAATCATCGACAGACACAGCCGCTTCAACCACGGAAATCGCCAAAACGGAAAGCGTTTCCGTCGACAACGAGATCAATTTGGCCTCTCCGGAAGACTTATTTACAGATCGCGACTACGAAGGAACCTATGAAAACGAACAGGCGATTACCTTGAATGGAAACTCGATCTCCACTGAAGCCGACGGTGTAGCCGTAAACGGAAGCACACTCACGATCACTAAGGAAGGCACTTATCTCCTGTCCGGAGAATTGGATAATGGCCAGATCATCGTGGATGCGGCAGACGAAGACAAGGTGCAGATCGTTTTGAACGGCGTTTCCATAACAAACGAAAGCTCTGCGGCGATCTACGTTAAAAACGCGGACAAGGTATTCTTAACACTGGCCGAAGGAACCGAAAACTCTGTCTCAACAACCGGAACCTTCGTTGATACCGATGAAAATTCGGTAGACGGAGCCGTTTTCTCCAAGAGCACACTGACCGTCAACGGAAAAGGGTCTCTCACCGTCAGCTCTACCGCGCACGGGATCGTCAGCAAAGACGATCTGAAGGTTATGAGCGGTGAGATCACGATCAACGCAGAAAAATCCGGGTTATGCGGCAAGGATTCGGTGCGGATCGCAGGCGGGACGCTTACCATCACTGCCGGCTCCAATGGGATCAAGTCAGACAACGAGGAAGACTCAGATAAAGGCTATGTCTATATCGTCGACGGCTCGATCACGGTCAGCGAGAGTAAGGAAGGGCTCGAAGGAAATAACATTACGATCGCCGGTGGCACGATCTCCCTTAATGCAAGCGACGACGGAGTGAACATCAATGATGAAAGCGGCACGCTGATCATAAACGACGGCTCTCTCACCGTATATGCCAAGGGAGACGGGCTGGATTCAAACGGAGATATCCTCATGAACGGCGGAACCGTAACGGTCTTTTCGCCTGATAACGGCGGAAATGGCACGATCGATGTCGGAGAAGCGCAAAACAAAGCTGTCGCTTCCGGCGCTGCTTTCATCGGCCTGGGCGTGAGCGGCATGAATGTTCAGTTTGACTCTTCCTCCACGAATGGCTGTATTTTGGTCACTCTGGGCTCCTCCTATGAGGCAGGTACAAAGGTTACATTAACAGACGCCTCCGGAAATACGGTCCTTGAAACCGAAGCCGTCAAGACCTTCAATTCCGTACAGCTTTCTTCTCCTTCGATCGAAGCAGGGCAGACCTATACATTAACCGTCGGTTCCGATGTGACAGAGATCACGATGGAATCCAATCTCTACGGCGAAGGGCAGGGCTTTGGCGGCCACGGTGGTATGGGCGGATTTGGAAATCACGAAAACGGGGAATTCCAGCAGGGCGAACGCCCGGAGATGCCGGAAGGCGGGTTCCAAGATGGCGAGCGGCCCGAAATGCCGGAAGGCAGTTTCCAGGATGGCGAGCAGCCCGAAATGCCGGAAGGTGGTTTTCAGAATGGGGAACGCCCCGAAGGGCATGAATGGAGGCCCGGCAAAACATCCGATACGGAAGCAGAAGCAGATGTGATATAAAGCGTTTTGCAATAAAAAAGGGCTGTCCATCGGGACAGCCCTTTTAGCTTATTGTTTAGCCAATTGTTGTGTACATAAAGTACTTATAACCAAGCGGGTTGCTGAAGAAGCCGCTTACGTTGTCGCTCAGCATGTAGATATCTGTGTAGTAGTACAGCGGGCAGATGCAGCCGGTGCTCATCAGCAGGTCTTCTGCTCTGTGCATCAGGGCATAACGGGTATCCTTGTCGGTGCAGGACTTGATGTCAGCGATAACAACATCATAGGTCTCTGCCCAGGTACCGTTTTCTACCTTCGTGTCATAACCAAGATCGGTCAGGTCGAGGCTGTACACCTTAGTAGCTTCGTTGTCGCCCTTGCCGAACTGAGCATCGTTGTTACCGGAGTTGGTCACCCACATATCCAGGAAGCTGATCGGGTCATTGTAGTCAGCAAGCCAGCCGTTACGTGCGATGGAGTAGTCACCGTTCTTACGGGTCTCAAGGAAGGTTGCCCATTCCTGGTTCTCCAGCTGCATCGTGATACCGATACCGGCCAGAGCGCTCTGCAGATATTCGCCGATCGCCTTGTGGCCTTCAGAAGTATTGTAGAGATAGGTCATACTCGGGAAGTTCGTGAACATTCCGGTTGACTCATCAAAGTCATAGTATTTCTTCAGAACCTCGACACAGTTGTCAAAGTTGCCCTGAAGTCCTTCGGGAGATACATCGAAGTAGCCCTTTCCGCCGTTAGCGTTCTTGTAGAACTCGGAACCGTCGGAGTCGGTCATACCCATAGCCACGAAGGAGCTTGCGGGCACCTGGCCGGCCTGGCCGATCTCTTCAACAATATAATTACGGTCAAACAGCGGGTTGATGGCGTTCCGGATCTCTTCTCTTGCTTTTTCAGCCTCGTCACCGGAAAGTCCGCTTCCGCTCGGAAGGATGTCTTCGTTCACGTTCCAGATTACATAATAGGTACCGATCTGACCGGCCACAACAAACTCTGTCGGATACTTGTCCTTCAGAGAAGCGATCTCGTTGGTCGGCACATCATCGATCAGCTGCCAGTCGCCGTTCTCAAAGTTGGTCAGCTGGTTGTTCGCGTCATCAGACAGATAGAAATTGATCACAGGCATGGTCACGCTTGCTGCATCATAGAAGTTATCATTCTTCTTCAGCGTGATCACAGAGTTGTGTGACCAGCTGTCCATCGTGTACGGTCCGTTGCAGACATAGGTAGACGGTTCGGTCGCCCATGCTTCATTAGACACAACGTCCTCTCTGACCGGGAAATATGCCGGGAAAGCAAGAAGCTCATTCCAATAAGCAGCTGCATTCTCGATCGTTACAACAAGGGTCTTGTCATCAGGAGCTTCGACATTCAGCTTTGCATCCGGGTTCTTCGGATTTCCTTCGTCATCCGTATCCCACATCTCAGCATAGCCGTCTACGATCTCGAACATGTAACCATAGTCAGCAGCCAGTTCTACAGAAGCCGCGCGGTTCCATGCAAACACGAAATCAGAAGCCTTCAGATCCTGTCCGTCAGACCATTTCAGGCCATCACGCAGGGTGTAGGTATAGGTTACAGTGCCGTCTTCGTTCTCAACGCCTTCGGGAAGGTCTGTTGCGCAGTCCGGAACGATCTCAAGTGTTCCGTCCGATGCCTGTGCCCATTTGGACAGACCGGAGAACAGATGGATGCTGACAGAAGCGCCGTCCACGGAAGAGTTCAGAGCCGGGTCAAGAGTAGCCGGTTCCGAAGCAAGGCAGACGTTGATGCCGTCTCCGCTGGGAGCTGCTGCTTCTTCTGCGGGGGCTTCCTCCGCAGCGGCTGCATCTCCGCTGTCAGTGGTTTCCGCAGGAGTCTCAGCGGCTGCTTCCTCCTGTACTGCCGATGCAGTTGCATCCGCGGGAGCGGCTGCACCGCTTGACTGGGCAGAATCGCCGCAGGCCGCCATAGAACAAGCCATGACACCTGCCATTGCCAATGCTGCAAGTTTCTTTTTCATAATGTTTCCTCCTTTTTCTATTGTAAGGCCTGCTTCTGACAATTCAGGTACAGGCCTTAGTGACACTTAATTGATCTCCGCCGTCCGATGACAGGCTACAAACCTTCCGGTCTCGACCTCTTTGAATTCAGGCATGCTTTCCTGGCATGCATCCTTCGCATACGGGCAGCGGGTATGGAACGGGCAGCCCTTCGGCGCATTTAAGGGACTCGGGATCTCACCGGTCAGCGGGATCCGCTTATTTGCCTTCGCCACCTTCGGATCCGGCACAGGAACTGCCGAGATCAGGGATTTCGTATAGGGATGCAGAGGCCGTTCATAGATTTCTTTGGCCGTTGCAAGCTCAACCATATGACCAAGATACATAACCGCGATCCGGTCTGAAATATGGCGTACCACAAGAAGGTCATGCGCGATAAAAAGATAGGTCAGCTGCATCTTTTCCTGCAAGTCATCGAACATGTTGATGACCTGTGCCTGAATGGACACGTCCAAAGCCGACACCGGCTCGTCGCAGACGATGAATTCCGGGTTCACGGCCAGGGCTCTCGCGATACCGACCCTCTGTCTCTGCCCGCCCGAAAACTCATGCGCATAGCGCGCCGCGTGCTCGGAGTTCAATCCCACATACTCCATCAGCTGAAGAACCCTTTCACGCCGTTTATTCTTATCTTTATAGATGGGATCATAATCCGTATTGACGTCCAGCGGCTCAGCAATGATGTCGGAAACCGTCATTCTCGGGTCCAGCGAACTGTACGGATCCTGAAACACCATTGTAGCACGGGTACGGAACTTCGCTATATCCTTCTTGGTTTTGATGGGCTGTCCCTTAAAAATGATCTCTCCTGCTGTCGGCTTATAGAGATGCAGGATCGTCCGGCCTGCCGTGGTCTTCCCACAGCCGGATTCGCCCACCAGCCCCAGCGTCTCTCCGGGCATGATATCAAAGCTGATATCATCTACCGCTTTCAGCGGCTTGCTCCTGAAGAAACCCGTACTGATATCAAAATACTGTTTCAGATGTTTTACCTGAACGAGAGGCATTTGCTCACTCATACGTCCTCTCCTTCCTCTTCCGCCCATTTTTTCACATTCATCCAGCAGGCGGCAGCATGATTTTCATTGATCTCCATTCTCTGGCACGCTTCCCTGATACAGATCTTCATCGCTGCATCGCACCGGGGAGCAAATGCGCAGCCCTTCGGCATATTCAAAAGGTCGATCGGCGTACCCGAAATCGGCTGCAGCCGTTCTCCGTCGTTATCCACTGTCGGGATGGAGCGCATCAGCCCTTTTGTATATTCATGGCAGGGATTGTAGAATATCTCTTCCTCCGTTCCCTGCTCACAGATCGAGCCGGCATACATGACGATCACCTCGTTACAGAGCTGCGCCACCACGCCAAGGTCATGCGTGATCATGATGATGGCCATGCCGATCTTTTTCTGTATATCCTTCATGAGCTCGAGAATACCCGCCTGGATCGTCACGTCCAACGCTGTCGTCGGCTCGTCGGCGATCAGGATGTCCGGTTCGCAGGCCAGCGCCATCGCGATCATAACCCTTTGCCGCATACCGCCGGATAACTCATGCGGATACTGCTTCATCCTCTTTTCCGGCTCATTCACATTCACGAGCTTCAGCATTTCGATCGCCCGCTCTTTTGCCTGCTGGCGGTTTCGCTTCGTATGGAGCAGAATTCCCTCCATCAGCTGCCTCCCGATCGTAAAGGTCGGATTCAGCGATGTCATGGGATCCTGGAAAATGATAGAGATCCGGTTTCCTCGGATTTCCTTCATCACATTTTCCCCGGCACCGACCAGTTCCTGCCCGTCAAATTTGATGGATCCGGAGACGATCTTTCCCGTTCCTGCCAGGATCTGCATGATCGAATAGGCCGTCACGGATTTTCCGCTCCCCGATTCTCCCACGATTCCGAGGACCTTTCCTCTTTCCAGAGAAAAAGAAATCCCGTTTACTGCTCTCACTTCTCCCGCATCCGTAAAAAAGGAGGTATGAAGATCTTTGACTTCCAATAATGCCATTGTTCTTTCCTCCTTAACTGTTCAGCTTGGGATCGAAGGCATCCCTGAGGCCGTCTCCAAACAGGTTCAACGACAACACGATCAGAGAGATCACGATCGCCGGGATCACGAGCCGGTACGGATAGGAAGAGATCCCGTTCAAAGCGTCCGAAGCCAAAGACCCGAGGGACGGCATCGGCGCATTAACACCCAGTCCGAGGAAGGAAAGATAACTTTCCGTAAAGATCGCGCTGGGGATCTGAAGCGCTGTACTGATCACGATAACAGAAATACAGTTCGGGATCAGGTGCTTCTTTATGATCCATCTGCCCTTGGCGCCGGCAGTCTGCGAGGCGAGAACATATTCCTGCTCCCTCAGGGACAGGATCTGGCCTCTCACCAGACGGCTCATGGACACCCAGTATAGCAGGGCGAAGATGATAAACAACGATATGATATTGGACCCTATCTTTTCCAGCACCGTTCCTTCCAACGCTGACGCCAGGGTTTGCCGCATCACGGCGGCGAGAAGGATCACCATCAGCATGTCGGGGAGCGAATAGATCACGTCCACGATCCGCATGATGATGATATCGACAATTCCACCGAAGTACCCCGAGATCGATCCGACCACGATACCGATCACCAGAACGATGATACTGGCGAAGAAACCGACCGCCAGACTGATCCTGGTCCCGTAAACCACACGGATGAAATAATCCCGGCCGGAGCTGTCCGTTCCGAAAATATGCGGGAAGACAAACTCTCCTTCTTCCATCAGGCGTTTCTCGGACGTAGAATACTCAAACGGCGCAAGGTTATTATAGGAAGCATCCACAGGCTTGCCGGGCTGCATTCCGAGCATGCTTTCATATTTATAAGGCCAGAACAGCGGAATAAAGATCGCCGCCAGCGTGATCACCACGATCACCCAGAAGCTGACCATTGCCACCTTGTTCTTCTTCAGACGACGGATCCCATCCTTCAGGAAGGTTGAGGATTCCCTCATCTTTACCATATATTCTTTTTCTTCATCGGATGCAGGATCGAAATCGGAAAGATCCACCTGCATACTGAGTCGTTTAATGTTTTTCATCATCCCCATGGCTGTTACTCCAGATTGATCCGAGGATCTACTACTTTATAAAGGATATCACTGACCAGATTCATAACCACAATAAAGACAGCCAGAACAATGGTCGTTCCCATGATCAACGTATAGTCACGGTTTATGATACTTTGCACATAGGCCCGCCCTATACCCGGAACCGCAAAGATCTGCTCCACAACAAGAGAACCCGTCACGATGTAGGCCAGCATGGGTCCGAAGTAAGTGATCACGGGGATCAGCGCATTCTTCAAAGCATGCCCGTAGATCATCCGCATCCTTGAAACGCCCTTGGCCTTCGCCGTTCGAATATAATCCTGCCCCAAAACGTCCAGCATGGACGATCGCGTCAGCCTCGTTATGTAACTCATGGGATATAGCATCAATGTTATGACCGGTAGGACTAGCCCGGCCGGCGTCGATCCGTTCGCCGGGAATAGGTGTATCTTGATCGCAAACGCCACCAATAGGAGCGACCCCATGATAAAGGATGGCATTGAGACAAAGGCCGTGGTTATGACCATTATGATCCTGTCCAATATCGTATTTCGTCGCAAGGCCGCTATAGAACCCAGGACTACGCCAATCCCTAGTGCGAGGAATGCCGCTATAAGACCGAGCTTCGCCGAAGTCTTCAATCCGTCAAGCATAATGTCGATGACCATACGCCCACGCTGCTTTAAGGAAGGACCGAATTTCAGCTGGATCACATCGGTGAGATACGTCAGATACTGCTCTCCCAACGGTTTATCCAACCCGTATTTCGCCTCCATGGCTTTTTGCGCTGCCGGAGACACTGCTTTTTCCGAAAGGAAAGGACCGCCGGGGACCGCGTGCATGATAAAGAAGGTCAGAGTGATCACAACCCAGACCGTAAAGATCGCAAGGATCACACGTTTAATAATATATTTCAATGTCTTTGGATTCATATCAGACGATCATCTCCTAACTCTAATTGATAACGGCTCAAAAACTGCCCTATATTATAACATATAATATGTAGAAAATCCATGGTTTTTTCGTAATATTAACTGGTTTTGCCAATTAAATCGCCTTCAGGATGGGCAGAACCCATCTCAACCGAAATGTATTGGGCCGCAACCGCACAGCCAGTGCCCGGTTCGGCTGTGAATAGTTACGAAAAATCTCAAAAAAGACAGAAAAAATGCCCAGTTCCGGAATCGAACCAGAGACACGAGGATTTTCAGTCCTCTGCTCTACCAACTGAGCTAACTGGGCATGTAAGAGAGCCATGCGTCATATGAATTTTATGACCGATGGGAGCTTGCTTGCTGCGTTCGAAAGGTTTGCTCTCATCAAAAACTCTCGGATATTAAATTATTGCGGGAGCAGGATTTGAACCTGCGACCTCCGGGTTATGAGCCCGACGAGCTTCCAGACTGCTCTATCCCGCGCCGAATAACTTTGAAACAGATCTTTCTGTTTCAGAATGGATGGAGGTGGATTCGAACCACCGAAGCAATTTGCAGCAGATTTACAGTCTGTCCCCTTTGGCCACTCGGGAATCCATCCATATAGCCGATGATAGGAGTCGAACCTACAACCCATTGATTACAAATCAATTGCTCTGCCATTGAGCCACATCGGCACGCTTATGACATGATTACTAAAAAAAATGGGACCAATTGGGCTCGAACCAATGACCCCTTGCTTGTAAGGCAAGTGCTCTCCCAGCTGAGCTATGATCCCACTTTGCCATTCGGCTCCGTATTACGACCCGAAGGGGACTCGAACCCCTGACCTCCGCCGTGACAGGGCGGCGTTCTAACCAACTGAACCACCGGGCCTAATTAGCGAAAAGCAAGCTTTTTGCCATTTTGTTCCCTCAAAATTTCACACAGTGAGCTATTGACTCCGATACTCCAAGTTCACCAAGCCTACTCGCTGTCGCGTTTCACGCGCCAACCTCGTATTTCGGCGTTCGCCGAATACTCACTCGGTTTGAAAACCGCCTGCAAGCAAGCTTGCACCGTTTCCAACCCTCGTTCGTGCTTGGCTCTCTTTCCCTCATAGTTCAAGCCTTCGACCTATTAGTAGCAGTCAGCTTCATACATCACTGCACTTCCACCTCTGCCCTATCAACCTGATACTCTTTCAGGGGTCTTATACCCTCAAGGGGTGGGATATCTAATCTCAGGGGGGGCTTCACGCTTAGATGCCTTCAGCGTTTATCCCTTCCGGATTTGGCTACCCTGCGATGGGGTTGGTCCCCAACAGGTACACCAGTGATCCGTCCAGCCCGGTCCTCTCGTACTAAGGCCAGCTCCCTTCAAATATCCTACGCCCGCGCCGGATAGGGACCGAACTGTCTCACGACGTTCTGAACCCAGCTCGCGTACCGCTTTAATGGGCGAACAGCCCAACCCTTGGGACCTGCTACAGCCCCAGGATGCGAT
>JAEEGH010011079.1_pt1 | contig 20541 bp, 18 predicted proteins | sample 9134181 | NCBI WGS metagenome assembly JAEEGH01 (sample SAMN16246544, study PRJNA631951) | gut metagenome | biome: gut microbiome; feature: rumen; material: DP-attached | host: Bos | place: Iran: Karaj | collected 2018-10
GTATAATTCTTAGTGCCTCCGAAAATTCCTTTTGAAATAAGGAACAATTAAGCTCCCGTCATGTCGTAGTAACTTAGAGAGTTGCATCTCTCAGAGAGGAGGTGGTATAAATGCCAATCTTAATGAAGCGCCTGGACGGAACACAGACGCCGTACAAAAATTCCGAATATATCCCCGCGTATCTGTTTCTTCCCGCTGCGATTCTGGACCGATGCCCGCAGGAGCTTCAGCTTCCGCGAACCGTGCGCTCTTATTTTCATGACCGGAACGTGATCTCCACAGTCGAGAGCGACCTGTTCATTGAGCTGATCATAGACGGTTACGCCTATGTGGCTCCGTCCAAGCAGACCCTTGGCGAATGGTTGGATGTCTGGCTGGATACCTATGTCGCACATTCCGTGAAGCCTTACACGGAGGACTCCTATCGCTCGACCTGCAAGATTCATATCAAGCCGGTATTGGGAGATATACGGTTGACCTCGTTGACCACCTTTCAAATCCAACGTCTCTATAACCGGTTGCTGGAAAAAGGGGTATCCCCAAAAACTATCAAAAACATCAATGGGGTTCTCCACAAAGCGTTGAATCAGGCAGTCCGCGTAGGTGCGATAAAGAACAACCCGACGGAAGCCTGCGACCTACCGAAGGTTCATTGAGGCTTTGCAGGGACACCGGTATGAGATCCTCTATACTGTCACGGTTTTCACGGGGCTGAGGCAAGGAGAAGGCCTGGGCCTGACGTGGGACTGCGTCGATTTTAAATGGAGCTCGCTGGATATCAACAAGCAGCTAACGAAGACTCATAAGGTTGACGGTGAGTATATCCTTTCTCCAACCAAGACCGGCCGTGCCAGGTACATCACTGTGGCTCCTTATGTCATGCAGCTTCTTCGCAAGAGGAAGGAACAGCAGGAAACGGAGCGAGTGATTGCCGGTGAGGGCTGGGACAATTCCTCCAATCTTGTGTTTACGAACGCCCTGGGTGGTCATCTGGTCCATGTTTCAGTCTATAAGGATTTCAAGGATATTGCCACATCCCTCGGCTTGGAAGGTGCCCGCTTTCATGATCTCAGGCATAGTTACGCTGTAGCTGCCATCGAAAGCGGTGACGACATCAAAACTGTACAGTCCAATCTGGGTCATGCGACCGCCAGTTTTACCCTGGATGTTGTACGGCCATGCCTCACAGAGAATGAAACAGCAGTCTGCCGACAGGATGGAGCGCTATATCCAAGATGTCCTAAATAGCAGGGATGCAGTTTAGATCAATTAGGACGAAATTAGGACGAAAATAGACGAAGAGCCTTGAAACCCTTTGATTTCAAGGCTCTCCTGTGGAACAATCGCGCAAAATTGCTGTTTTCGAATATCGCAGGGAGTTTCCGTTGTTTGCTTATTGCAAAATACTCAGAATCTTTTTCATGCTCGCCGTCCCCACGGTTCGGTTTTCAAAGAGATCTCGTCATCAGCCGGTTTCCAACCAGGAATCGGATCCCTCCGGCGGGCCGCCGGGAGGAACAAGCCTGAAAATGATATCTGCCGTATCCGATTCAGTATCTGAGAGGGGTTCCCCGGAAGAAGAGACGGTGCGTTTGACGGTAAGCGCGGCGTTTACGGTGATGGAGACGGAATCCAATTCGCCGTTATACAGCCAGATCGCAAAGGAGGCGCAGTCCGGGTCCAGGGTGCAGACGCCGATCATAGAAAAGCGTTCGCTATCGTCCTCGTCTGAAAATTCGCCATTCAACGTCTGTTCGGCCTTCATGGCGGAAAAGCCCGTCAGGGTGCCGTAAATGGCCCCCGCATTCTGCTCTTCCACCTTTCCCGTCAGGGTGATGCTCTCGTCCCCGGCAGGGGAGCCGTTGAGGATCAGAATGCTCATGCCTTGCCTCCGATGGTGGTCGAATTTTGTGGGGGAGGGAAAAAGCCGGAGCGTGATCAGTAGAAGGATTCCAGGGTGCTGGCGCCCGGCATCATCAAAACGAATTTGAAGTCGCCGGTTTCGCTCGTGTTTTCGGTGTAGTCGTTTCCCGACGAATGAGTGTTGGCGACGGTGCCATAGAGATTGATATGCACGATGCTCGGCTCGCCCCCTTCCAATTCGATTCGGAATCTGCTTTGCGTCGGATTGATCTTCGTCAGCTCCCGGAGGCCCTTGTAGGCATAGGATCCTTTGTCGTCATACCCATACCATTTCTGTTCCACTCGGATGCTGTCCGGCACTTCGGTCAGTATGCCGGATATCTCGTATCCGCTTTCCTCCGTGATCCTGCCGCGAACCGTAAAACCGCCCCGGCTGGCGCTGCGTTCCACGTTTTCTTCATAGTAAGAAGAATAATAGCTGTCGCTGAGCTCCGTGGCTGAGACAGTAATGGTAACGACGCCTTCTTTGCTGATGCTGACGCTGCCCGCCGCAGGGTTGGCTTCATGGAGCAGCTCGCTGAAGGAACCGCCGGGATAGGAATAGTCGGGCTCCAGCAGGGCGTCCCTCTTGAGCTCGAGTCCCTCGCAGATCACTGCCCGCCTTTCCTGCCGCTTTCCCCCTTCGACCTTGATGGTAATGTCCGCCTTCTTCTGCCCGGTCATCTTTGGGAGCTTGATATCCGCCGGGACCCAGAGATTGTATGGGTAATTTTCCCTGTCTTCCGTCTCCTTGAAGAGCATGGTATCCGGCGCGCCCATCATCAGATAATGGTAATAGGTGCAGCGGTAGACCACGTCCCCGCTGGCCGGCACCTCGGGCAGAAACTCCGGCGTATAGGGGTAATACCACTCCAATTTGTTGTAGGAGTCCTTGGAGGGGTCCCTGGTGTCCCGGGGGATCAGGGGCAGAAACAGGGGATGCGGATTCCCTCCGAAGCGCATGGGCGTGATGAGGGAGGGATCGTCGAAGCGCAGGCCCGGCTCTTCCGCGGCAAAGCGGGCGTTTTCCGGGATGCTCCGCCAGTTTTCTCCATAGATGGATTGCTGCAGCGTCTCTCCCCCCGTCAGGGCGGTGTCCTCCACATGGAAGACCAGCCGGGTGTTGAGAATGGGAAGCAGCTGCCTTTCCACTTCCTTCTGCAGGTTTTTGCAGCTTTCGTGCTGGATCTTCGCAACCGCATCCCGCAGGATCTCGTAGGTGCCGGCCTTGAGCTGATCTACAAAGGCGTTGGTGATCTTGAGGCGATCCGCTGCGGAAGCGCTGCGCAGGCGCTCCAGGCTGGCTGCCTCGCCCTCCTCCCCGCCCAGCCAGAAGGCGGCGTGGATGAAGGCTTCCTGCTTGTCCTCCGGCATGTTCCAGAAGGCCCAGGCATAGCTGAAGTAGAAATTGTCCAGGGCCTGGGACAGGTATTCCGGATCGTCGGAGCAGGTCTTGAGAATGGCGGTGAGGGCGTCCGCCCAGCCGGGGCTGAAGGAGGGAGACTTGCCGGTGGGAGAGGTGGTGATCTTCAGCCCCTTTCGGTTGACGGCCTTTTTGATCTTCTCCAGGTCCGCGTCATCCATGGTCTCCCCCATCTCCATCGTGAGATAGCGGAATTCGCTGCCGCGGACGGAGGGGTACAGCACCGCAGAGGAGCCGAAGTCGATCCGGTAGCAGCTGCCGGTATAGTATTGCAGGTACATCTCTTCCAGGGTCGGCCTGGATTTGGTTTCATATAACATCCGGTCTGTCAGTTTGTTGTAGATGTTGGTGCCGGACCACCAGAGGATGCAGACCACGGCGGCGACCCAGTTGGCGCAGCAGGCGGCTGCCAGAGCGGAGAGGGTGAGGCCGGCGATCTCCTGCTTGTACTTCCAGCAGGCTTCGGGATACGCCTGGATCATGGCGTATACATCCTTGTTGCCCCGGCGCATTTCCGATATGATCTTGAGATTTGTCAGGGCGATATCCATGATCAGGAAGGTTTTGCCCAACCCGAGATCCTCCAGCGCCTCGATAAAATCCCCGAATCCGCTGATGGTGCTGTCCGCCAGGCCGAACTTGCCCATAAGATCATGCAGCTGATTCGTCATTTCGTCCCTGGCTGCATCATCCACAGCTTCCATGCTGGGTGCGAAGAGCTTATCCAGCTTTGTCCCCAGGGCGGCGATATCTTTCTCGTCCTTTTTCTGATATTGATTCCACAGGCGATTCCAGTCGATGCCCACCTTCCACTCCATGGAGTTCTTCTTGCTGCTGGGGACCAGGACCAGAACGCCGCTTTTCAGGTTGACGGTGAAACCGTCGGAATCCACCAGTTCCAGCAGATCCTTGTCGAATTTATAGGTTTTCTCCCCCAGAACGCTGAAGTGGTCGGTATAAAGGACATAGCTGCTCCCGTCCTCCGAAAGCTCGGTGTATACGTCCTCCCACCGATCCTCCGTCTCGTTGTACCAGACGCAGCCGCCCAAGAGGCCTTCCGTCTCCCGCGGGATGGTGATGGCCACTTCCGAGGAGAATTCATGCTGTCCGGAGGCCAGGGAAAAATCGTAAGCCCGGATTGCCCAGCCCTCCTCTCCCGAGGAGAGCTCCGGCAGGGTTTTCACGATGAGAGTGTCCGTGTCTTCCTCCAGGTTCCAGGAGTTCAGCTGCACCTCCACTTGCCCGACTCGGACGTCGGGGGTCTGGCGGCTGACCTCCGCCTCCGCCCGGGGGGCCGAGTCGATCTGCTCCGGCGTATAGCGCAGGCGGATGGCTTCCGTGAAGGGGCTGTCCTCCTCGTCGTCTGCCGCCGCATCCGGCATGCTCCCCGGCTGGGGGCCGATGCCGTCCGTGGGGACCGGGGAGGCCGTGGGTCGGACGGAGACCGAGGGCCCGCCTCCGGGGCTGTCCTTTTTCCGCAGGAAGCCGGGATATTTGAGGCCGGCGATCCCCAGCTCCACCAGCATCACCACCGCCAGCAGGAAGCTGAGCAGACGGGTGCCTTTGCCGGCCCTGCGGCTTTCTCCGTTCCCGGCTGTCTGTGGATGGACTGACGAGCTACGGTTCGGCGCCGCGCCCTTGCGGTTTGCGGAGCCGGAACGGGCGCTGCTCTGGGGGTGGGGTTCTGCATCTCCCGCCCCGACGGGAAGCCCGTCGGAGATGGTCACGGTGCTGCCGGGCGGCGCGTCGATCACGATGGAAGCCGACCCCTCCTCCGCTGTCCGCGCACCGCAGGTTTTGCAGAATCTCGCCCCCTGCTCCAGCTCCGCGCCGCAGGCAGGGCAGAAGGTTTTCTTCCCGTTTTCCAGCTTCGCGCCGCAGGCGGGGCAGAAGAGGGCCCCTTCTTCCAGCTTCGCGCCGCAGTGCTTGCAGTAGTTCGCCATCGTCTCGCCTCCTCAGTTCCGAAGCGCGTCCGCCGCCTCCACGATGGCCGCGCCGCTGTAGCCGGAATACTTCCGGCGGAGCTCCTCATCCTTGGCCTCGCTGCGGGCATGGAGGATCCATACCATCAGGAGGATGTCGATGATGAGAAGAGCGATCACGCGGAGACGGCCTTTCCCGGCGGTTTTTTTCTTTGGTCCCATGATGTCCCTCCTGTCGGTGCGTCGCTCGTGCAAACAATCAATCCTCGATCAGTTCATTATCTTTAGTATAGATCATGTCAAGCGTCAGCATCGGCGATCTCCTTTCCTGAATTTGCTTGGCTGTCACTCACAGCCATCCCCTGACGAACCGTTTTTCAAGATCTCGTAAAGTCCGTCCGTGAAATCTCTGTAATGCTTCGGGAAATTCTCCGAGCCGGTTGCGGATATCTCTTTGTCTTCATTCACTGTCGCCTTGAACCGAAACATTATTCCATCCAGAACGTCTTTCGGATGGGAACCGTGAAACCCGTCCCATGAGAGAATCCTGCAGGAGTTGAGCAGCTTCAGCACCGTTTCTTCATCGCATACTGCGCGCTTTTCGAGGATGCGCTGGTCTTCCTCCTGCGTAAACCTGATCCCATAACGGGACACCTCGGCTTTGCCGTCTTTCATCACGATCTCGACTTCGCCCACGTGCCGCATTCCGCTTGTGTGAAGCGTGACGATCTGGAACGATTCGATTTCTTCTTTGTTGAAGGTTCTCATTTTGCTCCTCCTTTTTTCCGAACCCCGCTCTTTCATCTCCCGGCTGACCATTCCTCTTTTGTCAGAAGATTGACGTGGCCTTTTCTCGTTTCGCCCATCTGCGTAACCGACACGTTCTCCGTCGTCCACTGATAATGGAAGCCCAGCTTCTCCTGCACGCGCTTTGACTTTTCGTTGCCGTCGTAATAAGCGCACCAGACCCGTGCAAGCGCCAGGTCCTCGAATGCATGGCGAAGCAGCTCCCGGGCAGCCTCCGGCACCAGACCGCGGCCCCAGTAGGGAACGCCCAGCCAGTAACCCAGCTCCATTTCGTCATCTTTTTCCGCAAGATCGTTCCGATGCAGACCGATACTGCCGATTGGCTTCCCCGTTTCCTTCAGCACGATGGCATAGGTCTCCGGCACCGCCAACACATTCTGGATGACTTGGCGGCTGTTCTCCACGCTGGTATGCACTGGCCATCCCGCAATGGGACCGACACGAGGGTCCTTCGCGTATCGGAAGCACTCCTCAGCATCCGCTTCTTCCCACGCTCGAAGGATGAGCCGCTCTGTTTCCAGGATGATCCCGGTCCTGTTTCCGCAATTAGCGTTTACCTGTGTCTTTATTTCGTCTTCCTGTCCGGCAAGAGTGTCAGCGTCGTGCTCCCTGAATACGGCAGAAGCCGCTTCAAGATGCATGATCGATTCTTCTGCCGCCTTGACCGCACCCTGGCAGTGAATCCTGACGACAGGGTGATCGTCCGTCTCCGAAAGCTTTTGCAGCTCAGCCACGAAAGGCATAACGAACGCCGGTCTGCGTTTTCCGAGGACGCGGAAGATCTCCGGCGCCTCCATCCGAACCTTGTCGTCCGTATCGTACAGGAGCGCTTCGAACACAGACATGTGAGCCTCATAAATATCGGGCGTGTTCGTAGCGATATTTTCCGAGGCCCAGATAAAGCTCAGCCTGACCCCGGCCTCCGAATCGGAGGCGAAGCGGAACAGGCCTTGCCAATACGGCTCGATCAGCTTAAAGCTTCCCCGACCGATGCGGCCAAGGGCGTTTACGGCCCGCTCCCGCAAAAGGGGCGCCGGGCTGTCGCAGAAGGCCGCGATTTCAGGAACCGCGTCCCGAACGGACGGCGGATACTTTAGCCCAGTTTCGCCCAACAGCCAGAGCGCTTTCGCCTGGATTCTTTCCGATTCATGGGCAAGCAGGGACGAAACATAAGGAATGCTCTCTTCCCACCTGCTTTTGTCCTTCGTCAGTGCGCCCAGTTCCTTATAGAGCTCCGATTCCTTCAATCCATCACATCCTCAACTCCCGATCCATCGAGCGCCCGACAATCAGCGCGACCTCCATTCTCCGGACCTTGGAGCATGTCCCGGACCGTGTGCCCGTCTGGGAACTGCTGGTCAAACAATTCCTCGACGGTTTCCTCCGAAACGCCGTCGAATACTTCAAAGCAAACACGGCACAGGCAGGCGGCTTGGGGGGTGAGACGCCACAGGCAGAGGTAGTGGCACCCCTTGTTGCTCTCCTGCTGAATGAGATAGCTTTCTCCATGCCAGGTAAACTCCGCTGAACCGCCGGAGAGGATCGTCTCGACGATTGTTTTCATGCTGCGCCTCCCTTGCCAGGCTGTTTTCGCCCATCTTCGATGGTCTGACTGCGATTGACGATGCTTCCTCCGTTCATTCGTTTCTCTCAAGCCGTATGCGCCGCATAGTCCTTGTAGAGAGATTTTGCGAAGTCTCGGAAAACGGTCTGGTCTATGGAATCATCAACATCAATAAAATGAAACTCACTGGCGATCCCGTTCAAACCGTAAAACTACCTTGCCCCATCGTGTTCTTCTTTCGTCCAGAAGCCCCAGTCCAGGATCACATCCATACCACCGGCGATGATTTCAAGAGACTTTTGATACAGGTATTCCTTCACGCTCGCAAAAACGATCCAATAAGCCGTGATATTATACTTGAGCTCATATCCGGGAACCACACTCATGCAGTCTTTAAAAACCATATCGACGATTTTCATTGTCTTGGGCGTACTGGCTTTCTTTTCCCAATAGTTGCGGTCGGTTGCTTCTGCTACCGCATCATCTTCATCACTGCCCAATGTAATGCGGTCAAGGACCTTTGTGAATATCAATTCAATTTCGTCACCGTGTTTAACTGCTGACATTTGAAGCGCAATCAGCGGTATACTTCCATTGAAAAGTGAAATGACGTTCATGAATCTGCCGGTGATCTCTTCAGCTACGATCACAGCACAGTGGTCATATTTCGGATAGCGCTTTTTCTCAATGTCCCAGTATTCTATGGAGCGAATGATGTGGCTGGGATCAGTTGCACCTAGTTGTATCTCTACCTCGTATCGCTGCTTTTCCTTTTCTAGGGCGATATGGTAGTCTCCTCTCGTTATCAATCAACACTTCACCTTCTGCCGCTCAGGAAGGCATCGCCCTGGTAATGTTGCCATCGAAGATAAAAAACAGCAGCCGGACCATCGTCGCTATGCTCTGTTCACGAGTATAGCTGCCTTTCGGGGTAAAGTAGTTGTCTCCTGTTCCGTTCATCACTCCAATCCCCTGCATTTGTCCTACAGCTTCAAGAGCCCAGGAGGAGATGCTGTCCCGATCGGCAAAGTCCGGCTCATATTCCCCGATGTCCTTCCCGGCGGCTTTTGCCAAACGGGCAAGCATGGTCGCTGCCTGTTCCCGTGTCAGAGGCGAGTCCGGTGAAAACAGCCCACCTCCCACACCGTTTACTACACCAAGCGCGGCCATTTTCTCTACGTTGGGATCATTGGTATCCGTAAACCCGATCCGCTCAGATATTTCTCCAATGTAGCCCTCGTAGAGCGCCACTGCTAAAGCGCAGAATTCAGCGCGTGTCGTACTCTGTCTATATGCGCCTTGTAAATGCTCGGGGACAATTTCGAGACCGATGCCATTGTGAATATCCTGAATTGCCCATCTGGATGGATGATCCGGATCCGCGGGGTCTTGCTCATCCGGCTCTGTCCTCCGGACCGTGCGGTCAGAAGGATCAACTAACGACATTACGAAAGACGGTGCTGTCTGCAAGGGGACCCAGTTATCTTCCGTAGTTCCCGGTCCGGACATGGAGTAACTCATATCCCCTACATAACCGTTACCCAAAACACCGTTTCCCCCGTAACCCCAGGCCCAGACAACGCCATCGTGGTCTATGGCAAATCCCGCGCCAAGAACGCCAGTCAGACAGCAGTAGGCAACATTCTCCATGATCTGCCGCGGAGCAAGAACACATGCCTCCAGTTTCCTGGTCATACCGACGGCATACGCTTCTCCGTTGCCCAAAACGGCACGGTCGTTTTCGCCCCACGTCCAAAGCGTTCCGTCTGTTTTCACGGCGGCACTGGTCTCGATCCCGGCCCAGGCCTGCATCACATCATCCATAACCTTCACAGGCTCAATAGTCTCCGATGAGTTATCGCTCACTGTTCCGTTACCAAGCTGCCCATAGTAATTGTTCCCCGCCATCCACAGCGAGCCATCCGCTTTGATAATCGCCAAATGATTCCTTCCGCAGCTTACGGTGCTTACACCGTCCATCCACTGAACAGGTGTCTCTGTCTGGAACAATCCGCCCAGGTGTCCCCAAACCCAGAGAGAACCATCGGTTTTTACCGCCGCCCCGTAACCCTCGCCGCAACTGACGGAAACCACATCTTCCATTACTTTTTCCGGTGAACTATACGCAACACCGCCCGGAATCCCGGAGGCGGCTCCCCACATCCAAAGGGAACCATCTGTTCGGATCGCCGCTGTGCAATACTCGCCGCACGAAAATGCTGATACTTGATCCAGTACCATTACCGGCGCTCCCTGGTACTTCGATCCGTTTTGTTCCTTCTCATATTCGCCGCCGTTGCCGACTTGAGATTCATTGTTTCTGCCCCACATCCACAGAGTGCCGTCGGACTTCAGCGCACCGCCATGCTCGTCTCCGCAGCTGACGGAAACGACGTTATCCATGACTTTGACGGGAACGCTTTGTATCTCCACAACGCCGACGGTTCTATCCCCCTGTGTCAGTCCGGGGATGTTTGCGACTCGACCGGCCATCCATAAGCCGCCGTCGTTATCCACGAATGCCGAAAACCAGTCTGTTGCAGATACTGCGGTTGCATAACCGACACGGCCTTCGCTGTATGCTGCTGCGGGAATATACATACAGGCAAAAAGGCTGAGGACAAGAAGCAATGAAACGGCTTTTCTTTTCACAACGCATTTCCCCTTCAGCTATAACAGCTTATTTTCCCGATTGTCCGGCATCATCATTGCACGTTTTCCCTGGGAGCGCCTGTAGGCAGCCTGCGCAGTATCCTCCGCAACAGCAAGATACCTGTAGCGATGAGCGCCAGATACAAAGCCGGATAGAAACCCCAACGTATCCAATCCGGATAGCGCAGCGCACGCAGGGGCAGGATGCAGAGACGCATGGCGGAAAAGCAGGTGGCATAGACGAGGAAGCGTCCACCCTCGGGCAGGGAAAAGCGTCGAACCACCCGGAGTGCCAAAACAATACAGGCCACCGCGCCAAGCAGTTCATAGAGCTGCGTGGGATGCACTGCCTGCCGGAAAACGGCCGCCCCCAGAATGTTCAGGTCCACGCCGCCGACCATGGCGGGAAATACTACGCCCCAGGGAAGTCGGGTGGGGATCCCGCGGCAGCAGCCGTTAAGGAAGCAGCCGACCCGTATGAGGCAGAAGCCCGCCGCCGCCGGCATAGTAAAGGCGTCCAACGCCGCCCACAGGCTTTGCCGCTTCAGTCGCGCCGCTGCAAGCAGTGGGAAAAAAGCTCCCAGAATGCCGCCGTAGAGGGACAAGCCGGTCAGCTGCAGCGTGTACCAGGGCCGGTCCGGACCGTAGGCTCCCGGCGAGACCGCCAGATTCCAAAGCCGTGCCCCGATCAGGAAGGCGACGACCATGGCAAAGATCGTCAGCACACGGCTCAAGGGAGACCAGGCCCGCTTTCCCAGTGCGGGCCAGGCCAGCGCCGCAGCGGTCAGCACTGCCAGCACTGCCGCCAATGGATAACTGCGGATCGGAAGACCGAAGACTTTTAAAACGGGTGCCATGGCTTACGGACCGCCCTCCGGCACTTCGCCGGTACCAAGCGGCTTCCGGCCAGTGATCCGGTAATCGATGGTTAGCAATCCCTTGAGTTCCTCGGACTTCAGCCGGAATGTGCCGGTCACCTGCACTTCCGACCTGTCATTGCCGACGTAGGTGCAGTACAGTGTGACGTTCATAACCTCCCCTTCCAGAAGGAGTTTCGTTTTCATGATGCCCGTTTCCGGGTCATAGGCCGTAGGCTGCTGAGAAAAGATAAAGTTTTCCTGGTCTGGATCGGGCACATTGGAGATGACCGCGAGGTTTTCTCCCTCCTTGGAGATGGTGAAGGGCAGGTCGGTGGTGGCACCCTCAAGTTCATAGGGATCGCAGCCGGAATCGCTGAGGGCTCCGTTAACGGATTCGTCGAGAGCAGAATAGACTGCCTTGTTCACGTCGATCTTTTCAATGGTCAGTTTCGTGTCGTCGTAGTAGCCGCAGAGTTCCTCCAGGGTGGGGATGTCGTCGACGACGCTGATCACGGTAGTGACGGCACCGCCGTGGGGGTACTCCGAGTCGTTGATCCCGGGGACGATGAGCCTGCGGTTGACCCTGACGCCGCTGTCTTCTGCGGGGGGCTTGGGCACGACCACCTTGGAGAAGGGGATCACTGTGACGGGTGCTTTTCTCTGGATGCAGTCGTAATAGCTGTTATAGACCACAAGGTACGTCGGCTGACCTGCCAGAAGATAGGAATTCAGAGTACAGTGGAAGATCTCGCCCTTGCTGTCCATGTCCACCGCCCATTCTTCGCTCTTCCGGATCTCTTCGCTGCATTCCGCCGAACGGTTGAAAACGATGTATTTGCCCTTGAACAGCGGCGATTCGTTGAAGGAGATGGATTCGCCCTTGCTGTTTTTCAGGTCCAGATCGAAATAAAGCACCTGGTTGAGGTAGTCCTGCTGCTTGCCCATGGCGGAGTAGACCTGCTCCTTCATGGCAACGTAACTCTCCGTCATGAAGTTCTTGTAGAAGTCGCCGTTCTCGTTGAGCTCATAGCGCAGCTTCTTGACCATCTCCTCTTTCATGTTATTGATTTCCGTCGAGGTATGGTACGTCGAATCGGTGTGGCCCGCATTGTAAAGCTCAATGAGGACTTTCTGCTCCCGTTCGCTGAAGCTGCCGAAGAAGTAATTGGCGATTTCATTGACCTTGACGTCGAACAGATCCACCCAGCGGTTGGGCTCGTTGGGATTGTTGCGCTTGATCCGGTTCATGATGGAAACGTAACCCGCCTGCTTCCCCTTCTTGGTGCTGAGGTCGATATAGCCCCCGAGCTTGTCGCTGTACTTGGTCTCGATCTTCGCGCGATCGTCGCTCACGGTGGTGATGTTTTTGTAATCATCCTTCGTTACTCGCCAGTCCAGCCCGCCGGTCCGGGGAATATAGCGAAGGCGTTCCTCCGTGAAGGTTTCATAGGCGTTGGCAAGATAGCTGTCGCTTCCGTTATAGGCGAAATTCTTGATCTTGGAATCCAGATAGCTGAAGCCGAGGACCAGCGCGGAGGCTCCCAGAAGGATGGGGCCGCTGGCAACGAAAAGCCCCGCGCCTGTGTAGTAAATGGCCGCAGTATTGGCTATACTGGCGGCGCTCACAGCCGCGCCCATCAGATCGGTCTTATTACGGGATACCGCGGCATCAAAGCTGTCGGTGCGCATAAAATCCCGATAGACCCTGATCCCGGCGCAGCAGATGCCGATGGCGTTGAAGCCGACGTCCACTCCGCTGATCAGCTTGCCGTTAGGGAGGATCAGATCCTTCAGGCTGAGGGAAACATCCCCGCCTGCGGCGATGTTCCCCGTGTATCCCGTCTGCTGATAGAGCCACTCAAGCGTGTCCTGCTGGTTGCGGGCAAGCAGGGCGTCCACATATTTCTCCGCGCCTTCATCCGTGAAATAGGCACGCTCGATCTGGGACGGAACCAGATTCACTGTGATCATGTTGAGAGGTTCACGGTCGCTGGTCGGCGTATAGTCGTCCCAGCTATATTCGGCCATACCTTCTTCGGAGAAATGGCGGAGATAGAAGGTGATGGTCCTGTCTTCTTCGTTCACGTCATAGGCGCTGTATTCCCAACAGTCCAGCTCCTCGTTGAAGTGCTGGGGCACCAGGGAATAGGGGTCGCTGGCCGAGTCGAAGGGGACGGTGACTTTCACCGGCATGGCGAAGTCGTGAATGTCGCCCAGGTCAAAGTCCCAGCCGCCGAATTTGCAGCCGTGCTCCGCATCCTCTTTCGCCGGGAGGGTGCGGAGGGTGAATGTCCGCATACCGGCCTCCGGCTCATCGTTCTCATTCTCCTCGTCGGCGAGGAACATGAGATTATCGCCGAAATCCACCGTAATCCCGTTGGAGAAGCGGGCCACAGGGTTCTCAGGGGACACCTCGACGGACATGGCAGGGGCGGCGGCGATCTCCGCATCCGTATAGCGGATGCTGATGGGCATGCCGATACCGTCGGTGGACTGTCCTTTCGCCACCACCTGCCCGTTGGATGTGACCTCCAGCTCGATCCGTTCGGCACCCAGGGCCTTCCCTGGGCGGTTTATCAGCCGGAAGATCCAGGCGGGCTGGATGACTCCGGTGAAGAGGATGACCAGAATAAGCAGCACTGCGATCAGGCGCTTCGGGTGGCGGCGTCTTTTCAACATCGCCCGACCGTCTTTGCCGATGACCACCCGCCGGTTCTTCGGAATGGCATTTCGGGGTGCGCCGCATTGGGTACAGAATCCTTCGCCCTCGCGGAGTGGCGCGCCGCAGTTGCCGCACTTCCCGCCCTTACCAGACCTGCGGGCCTGCGTTCGCGTCTTTTCCGGCGCGGGTACCGCCGCAACCACGCCGGAGTCAGCGGCCGCTGCAGCAGGCGCAGGAGCCTGTGGTCTCTGAGCTGGCGCAGCAGGTACCGGGGTCTGCGTCGGTGAAGCCTGTTTAGAAGCGGCAACAGGGGCGCCGCAGGAGGTGCAGAACTGTGCTTCTTCCGGCAGCGGGGCCCCGCAGCTGGTGCAGAATTTTGCCATCGTGTCATCTCCCTCTCTTTCTCAGGCTCTGCCTGACCGTGCGGACTCGACCGTTTCTGAGAAGCCCGGCGCGTTCAGGTCAAGATCGAATCCATCCTTGAGCTTGCCGATGGGACGCAGGACGAAGATGTAGAGAGCGGCGGCCAGCAGCACGATGATGATAATAAAGATCAGCAGCGCTGTAAGGCAGCCCCGTTTCTTTTTCTTCGGCGCGGCGGCGAGATCCGCTGAGACCCGGCTCCAGGCGTTGGCCGGGGGGACCTCGCCTGCTGCGAGATTGCCGCAGCTGCCGCAGTAAACGTCACCTTCCTGAAGCTCTTGCCCGCAAAAAGCGCATTTTCTTGCCATTTTGCAGCCTCCTACCACGTGCATTCGAATCTGATTCTGTCTGATTCTGAAAATGAATGAGGACCTCAACAATAAACAACTAAGAGCTATTATATATAGGGCGGTTCCTGCCACCTAATACATAAGACTGTGGTTCATTTGTAGTAAATCAGTCGTCCCCGTAAGCCCGGTACAGGAAGGTGACAATCTGTGCGCGGGTACAGGTGTTGTCGGGAGCAAAACGCCCAAAACCTTGAGAGTCCTTGCCGACGCCATTGGTAATGCCATTGTCCACCGCCCATGTAATCGGTGATTTCAGTTCGTAGGGCATATCGGAGAAATTCAACAGACGTTCCCCCTCCGCCTCTGGCGCGCCCGCCAGCTTCCAAAGATAGGTCACGGCCATGGCGCGGGTGCAGTCCGCATCGCCGTTGAAAACGCTTCCTTCCACGAGGCCCATTTCACAAGCCCAGATCGCTGCGTCGGTGTAATACTTTCCTTCTGGGACATCGGTGAAGGGATTCGGCCCCTTCGGGGTCGGCTCTCCCTGGGAACGCCAGAGGAAGGTCAGGATCTCCGCTACGGAGCAGGTGCGCTCAGGCGTGAAGGTCGTGGCGGATGTACCGCTGGTGATACCTTTTTCCACTGCCCAGAGGACCGACTCCGCAAACCAGTCGGTCTCGAGCACATCGGCAAAACCGCCGACCGTTTTCACTCTGCCGGTTTTAATGCTGCTGAAGGGCTGTCCCGGCAGTGCGACGTTCTCCGCCAGCTTTACGATCTCATACCGCAGGAACTCTCGGTTATACTCGTCGATCTGCTCATAGATTGGTTTCTTCTCATACAGGATCCCGTCGTCGCAGAGGATATAGGTGGATGCGTAATTACGCTCGTCATTATTTGGTAACTCATGAGCTATATCGCAGGTGTCGACCCAAACTACATGATCCATGATGAACTCTGCGCCGTTCTTCCCGTACAGTTCTCCGTTCTGATACAGAATGTAATTAAATTGAAAGGAGCGATAGGAAGAATCTGCCTTGAAAAGCTCTTCCTGGTCTATATACGGGCCGACCACCAGCTTGACATCGTCTGCGATTTTTGTCTTGTTTGCCAGGTTTTTTGTGTATGCACTGCAAAGATCCCATTGAAAACAACGGGATGGATCAGCTTTCCGATGGCCTATGCTTTCAATCCATGGTATTCTTGTTTTTTCTCCACAAGATCATTTAAGTGAAGGATTGAGTCATATCTCCGACGTCCGGGGCCTGCATGCCAGTCGATGTCTCTTTAATTTTCGTCTGCACTTCTTCCCACAGTTCTCGGCTTACGATGTCACTAGTAGTGATAGGAGTGACTTCTATTATGTGGGGTCCTCCTGACAATGGGAACCTTTTGGCTCTCAGGTTTTCATTGTGTTCTCTCTTTCTAATGAGGCTCTCATACTCGTCAGGCCACTTTTCTTTTATTTCATCGTTAATTATTTGATCTACTAGATCACTTTGTTCTGCCGGATACTGGTTCGATAATTCGAGGTATCTTGAGAACACATATTTGACCACCTGTGCTTCACCGGGATTTGTTTCGAGCTTGCCGTCAATCTGATCATAGCCAAAGACCAGCTCCCGATCGGTATCGTAGATTTCATTATTCGTTGCTTCGTGAGATGCTTTGTTAGCCATTGTTCAGACACCCTCTTTCACTTCAAATATAACTGTAACACATCTTTTGCCGGTTGCTTTTGCTCTTTCCAACGTCTCCGGTGCAATGCGCAGCGCGAACATCGGCTATTCGCGCTGGGAACGACGGTTTCGTGCGGTGGCAGTCATTTCCGCATACTGTTCCAGCGTCAGCTCCAGCGCGTCCTCATCAGGTACGTCGGGCTTGGAAGCGGCAGTCTTCTCACAAATCTGCGCTTCCGTAGGCTACAGTCCCGTATGAATGACACTTTACTCTTATCTTTTCTTTAGGTATTTGCCCATGCGTAGCAGTACGACTGGGTTCTCGCTGCAAATGGTTCCGTCCGAAGTAGTTCCCGCATTTCTTTTTTTGTGTACCAGCCAGGAACGATCTCCTCAGCGTCGGAGGTGCTTTTGCGGAATTCCCCGGCCGCAACACCAAAAATGCAGATATTTCGCTCATTTGAAAAGCCGATGGCGCTGTAGCTGTTGTCAAGCACATCGTCAATGCGGACCAATGTCAGGCCTGTTTCCTCCCACAGCTCACGCTTTGCACTTTCCTCCGGACTCTCCCCTGGGTCGATCAAGCCGGCTGGGAAATTGTAGATCCACTGTGCCATGGCCATACGATATTCCCGGCTGACCAAGATATGTTCGCCGCTTTCGTCTGTCAGAATCAGAACGACAGAATCAGGCGTCTTGTTTTGCAGATCCTCCAGTGTCTTGATGTCCTTTCCCCGGCTGATGATTTCATAGGTTTTCTCGTTCCCGCTGGCAGTCACATAATCCACGTCGTAGCGAGTGATGAATTTGCCCTCGTGAATCTTCCGGATGCCTTTGAATAACATGCTGTTCTGCTGCCTCCTCAAACCGGATCATGTCCATCGGCCCATAATCAAGTCATGCTAATTCTACAATTATTACAGTCCTTTTGCAACAAGCATCCGCATCGTTTCGGTGCTGTCGCGTGGTTATCGGTACCCGCATTTGGAACACTTAACGGATCTTCTCAATTTGATTCACTGCGAAAGACAGCGCAGCAGATGTCTCTGTTGCGAAAAACCGGGAACTATAATATAATAATTATTACTGAAAAGAATCAATCGGAAAGGAGCACGTCATGGCGAACTACTGTAAAAACTGCGGCTCTGCCCTGGAGCCCGGCTCCCGTTTCTGCAAGGCCTGCGGCGCTCAGGTGGAAGCAGCGCAGAAGAGCTTTTGCCCCGCCTGCGGGCGGGAACTGGAGCCGGGCACCCAGTTCTGCCCCGGCTGCGGCGCAAGGGTTGGCACCGCAGCGGTCCAGGCTCCCGCAGCTAGACCGGCGCCGATCCCCGCCGCCACCCGCAGCTCCTCCGCTTCCCGCGGCGCTGCGGTGCAGGCCCGGAATACACCGAAGCGCTCCTCCGCCCGGACCCCTGCCCCGGAAACGCCGAAAAAGTCCCGCAAGGGCCTGGCTGTTTTCCTGGTACTGGCGGTGCTGGCGGGCCTGGCCTTCGCCGCTTTCAAGACCCCCGGCTTCCTGGTGAAGGACAAGCGCCCCGACTATACCTTCTACAAATGGCCCACTGCGCAGCCCTCGGCAGCCCCGGCCGCAGCCCCCACCGCCGTCCCCAGGGAAACGAAATCCGGCTCGATCAGCGCGCAGAGCCCCACCGTCACCCTCTGCGGTGTGACGGTGGACGTGGACCCGGCGATGCTCGCAGCCGGGGATCAGACCGTTTCCGTCTCTGTCTGCGAGGGCGGGACGGAGGACGGCGCGGCCTATGACCTCTACGAGCTGCACATGGGCTCCGGCGAGTTTGAACGGCCCGTGGCGGTGAGCTTCCCCTGCCGCGTTTCGGCGGACGAGGACGTGAGCGTGGTCCATTATGAGGACGGGGAGTGGAAGCCCCTCCTTTCCTTCGTGGATGAGAGCGCCGGGACCGTCACCGCCTATTTCGACAGCTTCAGCCCCGCCAAGGTGGTCTACCGGCCCGTGGGCGTCAACCCCTCCCTCTATGATGTCAAGACCGACGAGGAGGAGCCCTGGATCCAGACCCTGGAGATCAAGGATAACTGCTGGTCCATCCTCCGGCGTACCAATCCCGACCTCTACGGGCCGGAGGTAGAGCGCTATACCGACGACCCGGCAAACTATGCCCTGGCCGCCCCACAGCTGGACCCAAATATGGACACGGAGCAGGCCTTTGAATCCTACATGAAGGCCAGCCAGATCTGGGGCTTCGTGGACCCCCTCATCAACATCGGCATCGAGGCCCTGCCGCCCCAGAGCACCAGCCGCGTCGTCAGCTTCATGATCGACCACTCCGGTAAGCTCTCTAACGCCATGAACGCCATCCCCTTCATCACCATGGGGGTGCAGCTGGCCTACGACCTGCGGAATTGGGATCTGGATTCCATCGAGCCGGCGGGCGTCAACCTCTATAAAAACCTGGTCGGCTCCAGCGGCACCATCTATTCCCTGGTGACGGGCTATTCCCACCTGGGCTTCACTCTGGCCTTCATGGGGGTGGCCGTCTTCGGCATGGAGCTGGATTACTTCGTGGAAGCGGCCAAGGAGGCCCAGGCGGAGAACGTCCGGGACGTCTACAAGGCCTATTACGAAAAGGTGGAGCCCTTCGACGACGAGCACTGGTATCTGGTCTTTGAAGACGCCTATTGGCACTGCGACAATGACCCGGACAAGGCCATGAAGAAGGTCAAGGATGCGGTGGACGCCTACTGTGAGAAATTCTGGACGGAGGTCTATAAGGACACCAACGAAGACCTCATTTTCGCCGTCGCCGACGCGAACTACAAAAATGTCTTTATGAACGCCACCGCTGCCCAGAAGCAGGCCCTGACGGAGCAGCAGAAGCGGGAGGTCTGGCAGCTCATCGAGACGAAATCCATGAAAAAGATCCAGCGCTTCCTGCTGGCGCGGCTGCAGGAGGAGACTCGCGAGCATCTGGACCAGCTCGTGCGGCCCTACAACGCCCGCCTCTGCTTCACCATAAAGGAGACGGTGAACCAGGAGAGCGGCGCCAAGGCCCAGTATACCGGCTGCACCCTGGCCCTGGGGGTGGGCGGAAAGCCCCTCCCCGGCTGGAGCCTCACCATCCCCGACGACGAAGCCTATGAGGACGGGTGGAGCACGGACTTCCGCTGCACCGTCTACGGCTATCTGCGCATGGGCATGCCCAACCAGCTGCTGGTCTACGCCTCCGAGGAGGACCTGGAAAACGGGGCCGCGCCCCTGCGGACGGTGGATTTCATCCCCGTCATGGACGGCAACCGGGAGACGGAGATTGAGCTGGGGAACCCCGGCGTCAACGTGTGCCATGTCCGGGCGGTCCTTGGCTTGAGACGCGAAGGCGTAGACATCACCATCGAAGGAGGCGTCGTGTATCTTCCTTATGGGAGACTGCATATACAGGTGAAGCGCGGAGAGCGGATCGCCTTTACCGCCGCTGCCGAGGACGGCGGCAGCGTGTACATTTACACAATGGAAGAGCAAGCGCACGGACACGGTTATGATTATTATGATTATGATGGATACCGGGAGCTGTCCCCGGAGGAATTTACAATCGTTGAGATTGGATCACTCGATGAAGGTTTTTGTGTTATATACGTATTAGTTGTAGACGAGTATACGGAAACACCTGTAAACGACATCACCACCTACTACGATGAAAAGGAAGCACAATGGAAATTTCGCGTAGTTTCCTAGGATAAAAGGTTCTCCATCTGCAGATCGGAAAATTTGTCTTTACACAATAAGTGCCGACAGCAGGATAGATACTTATGTTGTAGATTAAGTATCCAATGATGCCATTCGGTCAAATCGACATCATACTCAGCGAGTTTTTTCATGATGCCTGCGAATGATTTCTTTCCGCAGTTTCGCTGTGTTCTGATCTTCCTTTGTCCCGCGGCTACGACGTCAGCGACTGTTTCGCAGCCTGCACGGGTCAGAATATGGTATTCTCGTATGGGCAGAAACATATCCATAATGGTGTTTTCCTGCCAGCGTCGCAGCTTTTCTTCTTGGTCCTCAGCATCCTGATCGGCAATGACTTCGCCGCTGTTTTTGATCTTCCCGTTATTGCTTAACCCCATAATAGCACCTCCATTCGAACAATTAGGAATCCGGCTGTTTCCCTTTTCATCAGTATAAGCAGTACCGCCCAGCCGAGGATAGCGGAACCGTTCTAATACCATGAGATGATCGTATACCCCATGTCTGCCTCCACCTCTTGTTGGCTGATTTGCTCAGGCTCGGCGAAACGATCCATATACTTCTCTGTTTCTTCTGGCGTGAGGGAACGGAAATCCTCGTCGGCTTCCCCGCAAATAAACAGGGGACCGGCGAGGGTCGATT
>JAEEGH010011080.1_pt1 | contig 20541 bp, 18 predicted proteins | sample 9134181 | NCBI WGS metagenome assembly JAEEGH01 (sample SAMN16246544, study PRJNA631951) | gut metagenome | biome: gut microbiome; feature: rumen; material: DP-attached | host: Bos | place: Iran: Karaj | collected 2018-10
CGGTTCTTCGAATGCCTTCATCAAGCGAGGTTAAGGGTTTCCATCCGTATTTCTGAAGGGCATGTTCATTCGAAAGGCATGTATATTTTAAAACCTCATGTTCGAGTATCTTAGTAGATATTGGGTACGGTTCCTTGTACAGTTCGGGATAGTTAGCCCAAAAATGAGAAACTTCTTCGTATTTCGGAGCCAGCTCTGACTTCATTATTTCGGTGATCTTTTGGCAGATAGTATTGATTGTTACGGTTGTTCCTGTGGAGACATTAACCACATCGAATGAATCTGCTTTCTGCACTCTGACTGCAAGTTCGATAAGATCGTCGACAAAGACAAAATCTCTTTCCTGGTTGCCGGTAGAATGAAGGATCGGTGATCGACCATTGAATAATTCACGGATAATATATCCCATTACAGGAGGCTGTGTTCTCAGACAATCAATATGCGGTCCGTATACATTGGCAAATCTTAAGCAGACAATTGGGATTCCGTAAGCATCAGAAAAAGCTTTGCAGAACTGCTCTGATGTGTATTTTGTACTGGGATAGAGCAGACTTGGTTTTTCGACCTTATCTTCAACGGAGGGAAAGTCGGTATTGTTTTCATATACAGCGGATGTGCTGGCAAAAATCATTTTTTTTGCACCGTATCTTCTTACAAGATCTAGAAGAATTACGGTGCCTCTTACATTTACATCAACCGCTTCGACAGGCATATTCTGGCAGTCAGGTAGAGGTGTGATCGCCGCAATGTGATAAACGATGTCGAATGATTTTTCCTTGAACAGGCTTTCCATAAAGTCCAAATCTCTTATGTCCTTGCGGTAGATTTCTTCACGAAAATCGTGTTCATCAAAGATAAGGTTGTCATCGGAACCGTATGAAAAATTATCGACAAGATAGATCTCTTCTCCGTCTTTCCATAATCTGTATGCAAGCTGTGAACCGATGAAACCCGCTGCACCTGTGATCAATACTTTACTCATCTTTTTTCCTCTGCATCAGTGTACGGGATATCCGGATAACTCTCCGCATAATATGTACATCATCATATGGTTAAATATTATATGAACATCTTCCGTTATCTGCATATTGTCGAGGGGAACATGAAGCGAAATATCCGACAGTTTCATCAATTCTCCTCCTGAGTACCCTGTCATTCCGATTACTTTACATCCCTGTTCCTTTGCGTATTTGACAGCCCGGATTACGTTCTCTGAGTTTCCGCTTCCGGAAATGGCTATGATCACATCATCTTTTGACAGCTTGTTTTCCAATTGTTGTTCAAATACCCTGGCATACCCATTATCGTTTGCAATTGCCATTATTGTTGCCATATTGGCGTTTATGCATTGAAAGCGATACTTTTTCTCGAGTTTCTCGGAGACACCTTTATTGAAATCGTTCTCCATATGTGAAGCAGTGGCGGCACTTCCTCCGTTTCCGAAGACGTATATATTGCTTCCCTTTTCACGGGTTTCTTCAAGGAGGTTCATAGTATTGTTGATCTCGGTGCGGTCAAGCCCCTTTAAAATGCTGATCTCCATCTCAATATAGTCGTTAATCTGCTTTGAAAAATCCATGATTTCTTCCTTAATCTGCAAAAATGATTCTGCTTCCCTGATAATCTATTTTGAAATCAACTTCCCTGTATTCGGACAGACCTGTTCTGACTGCTTCCTGGTTTTCTTCGGGAACATATAAGAGCATAAATCCGCCACCGCCTGCGCCCAGTATTTTTCCGCCGATTGCTCCGTTTGAACGTGCAATCTCATACATCTTATCGATGTCGGGATTTGAGATTCCACCAGCTAACTGTTTCTTTATGTTCCAGGTACGGTCCAGTTCGGTACCTACGCATTCTATATCGCCCTGTGCCAGCTTTTCACATACAGAATCAACTGTCATGACCAGATTGTCCAGGCTTTTCCTTTTTTTTTCGATGGAATCGGATTGCTCCGAGAGGATCTTTCTCGAATCCCTGGTGTTTCCGGTGAAGAAGAGCATCAGTTTATTCGTCAGTCTTTCTCTGGTCTTGGTATCTATGATTCCCGGAGTTACTGAAACTGTTCCGTCGTTCAGGAATCTGTATCTGTTTAACCCACCGTGAGCAACAGCATATTGATCCTGGATGCCTATTCTCTGCCCGAGCTTTTCTATTTCAATGTAGCAAGCTTCTTTTGCGAGTTGCTTGGGAGTGACAAACTCACCTTTATATGCATGAAGCGCATTAAGTACTCCGACAGCCAATGCGCTTGAAGATGCCAGACCTATTCCGGCGCTGCTCATAGGAATGTCGGCCATATAGATAACCTCGATTCCTTTTTCTATGCCGGTAAGTTTTAGCGCTTCCCTGATAATGTTATGTTTGACTTCATCCAGAGAATCGACATTTTCGTTTCCGTTATAAACAACACGGATCTTATCATCAAATTTCTTGTTTACGGTTATATATACATGCATGTCCAGACCTGCACTGAGCACACTGCCATAACCGATAGCGCTACTTTCGTAATATGCCTTAAAGTCGCTGCCTCCGCCAAAGAGAGAAGCTCTCAAAGGCGTTTTTGAAATGATCATTGTTCTCTTACCTCGTAGTCTATAATTATTCCGTTCAACAGATCATTAACAGCATCGTTCAGTGAATAATCATCAGTTACGAGTATCCCTTTCATATTCGCGTTGTGTGCTGTTATAATGTCTCTTTCGTCATCTCCGATTAAGACGCATTCGGTAAGATTGATTGAGTAATCCTTTTGCGCCTGATAGAGCATTCCGGGCTTGGGTTTTCTGCATTCACAATTATCATCCCATCCATGAGGACAATAATATACGGCTCCGATCTTAACTCCGATCTTTTCGAGATCTGCGGACATTTTTGCCTGAACATCCCAAAAATCCTCATCTGTCATAATCCCTCGGGCTATTCCCGCCTGATTGGAGATCAGTATGATAAAGTATCCGAAATCGCTGAGTTTTTTCAGTGCATCCATAGCTCCGGGCAACCATTTAAAATCATCCGGTTTACATATGTATTCTGCCTTGGGCGGCCTTTCGTTGATAACACCGTCCCTGTCCAGAAAGATATACTTATCACCGGATAAATACCTGGTTGTGAGATTTATTCTCTCGTAGGAACCTATTGAGTAATAACGGTGTTTGGTGACAGTGGCATACAGACGTTTTTCGGCTACAAGTTTTGGATATACTACAGCTTCAAAATTCTCGTTATTCGGACTCATTAAAGAGAGTACTTCCTTGGAGACTATGGCATATCCAATGTCAACGCCCTTTAAGTTTTCGGCTTTACGCTTTTTGTCATATAGTTCAACCAATCCGTCTTCACGGATGATCATATTGTTTTTGGTGTATGAATCGTCATTGGAATAAGCGGTGACCTGAATCAGGGCATTGTTCTTCTCGTATTCTTTTTTCAGATTCTCAAAATCTATCGGACAGATATTGTCGCAATACATCGTAAGAAAGCTGTCGTCGAGATACTTCTCGGCAGCTTTCAACCTGTATCCGGTATCATATTCCACCGGAGTTACGACGTATCTGATATTAACGTCCCAATCAGAGCCGTCGCCAAAATATTCTTCTACTTTTTTGTGGAGATATCCCAGAAGGATGATTATATCTTTGATTCCCCAATCCCTTATCTGAACAATCAGATACTCTAAGAAGGGTTTTCCGTTGAAGGGATACATTGGCTTGGGGTTTGTTTCTGTGAATGGTTTAAGTCTTTCTCCTAAACCACCTGCAAATATAACAGCCTGAGTGATGTCATTCATTGTCACGTACACCCTTTCTTACCAAATAAAAAGTGACACTACATGGCAAAAGCCAAGACGGGCATTTTCGTCCAAGAAATAAAACATGATTTCCCAAACCGATATCTTCAACTCTTTCTAGGTTAGTGCAATCGTCTAATTCTGTTTCTAGTAATTTCTTCAAAGATTCAGGTGAATACTGATATACTCTGTCAAATTTCACCAAATCACAGCATGCCATCATTGGTTTGAAAAATGCTATTTCCAAACGCTCAAACCAGCGTTTGACTGTAGATTCACATATTATAAGAATACCACCCGGTTTAAGAACACGGATACATTCATTCATGGCTTTTATGCAATTATTCTTGGTAGTGGAATAATTGTTTTCTGCCAAATGATGTATTACTTTTTGAACTATAACCACATCAAAGCGTTCATCATCTACGTTATTCATATCCATAATATTGCTTTCAATGAAAGAAATATTCGGGACATCTTTATACACTTCCTCAATTTTTTTTGATATGGATATATCTGCACATACCAGTTCTTCTAAGTTTGAGTAGTCATAGTTTAGTATTCCGCCGTTTCCGATATCTAATACTTTTCCGTTGGACTTTATCAAAGGAGTTATAAATTTCTCTGCTTTATCATAATAATCACCCTCGGCATCCATTATGGTTTGGACATACTCCTTGGATTCGTCATCAAAATATTCCCAAAATTTATCTTTTTGCATTACCTAACCAGTGCACCTTTCTGTGGATACTTTATGTAAAAAAACTAGATTATATTCTATACTATGACTATGTTTTTTTCAATTTTGTGAGGTATGTACATTTTTATAGAAGGCAATATATACCGCACGTTATTTTTGCGACTATTGTAAATTTGATATCGTTTTCCAAAATTCCAAGAAAAAATGTGATTGATCTGATTTTAACTAAAGCAAGCATGTAAAATATAATGAAACGTGTAATTTTTCTCTATTATGTAGTAATATATTCTATGTATATATATTTTTCATGGAAAGGGCTTATTATGACCGCTTTTAAGGACAAAGCATTACTTATTACTGGTGGAACCGGTTCATTTGGACATACCGTATTAAAGCATTTTCTTGATTCTGATATTGCTCAGATCCGTATCTTTTCCAGGGACGAGAAGAAGCAGGATGATATGAGACATGAACTTCAGTCCAATCATCCTGAAGTTGCAAATAAGGTAAAGTTCTATATCGGAAATGTCCGTGATGAGAGGGCTGTCCGTGATGCTATGGACGGAGTGGATTATATTTTCCATGCTGCTGCTCTTAAACAGGTTCCTTCCTGTGAATTCTTCCCTATGGAAGCTGTACAGACCAATGTTGAGGGAACCAATAATGTGCTTCATGCGGCAATTGATGCGGGTGTAAAAAGGGTTGTTTGCCTTTCGACTGATAAAGCAGCATATCCCATAAATGCCATGGGTACTTCAAAGGCTATGATGGAGCATGTTGTCAGGGCTAACGCCAGAGTTGCAGCGGAGCGCGGAGACACGGTTATTTGCTGTACAAGATACGGAAATGTTATGTGTTCAAGAGGATCGGTTATACCTCTGTTTATAGATCAGATCAAGGCTGGAAAGCCCATCACTATTACAAATCCGGACATGACAAGATTTCTTATGAATCTTGATGAGGCTGTTGATCTGGTTAAATTTGCCTTTGAAAACGCAAATCCGGGAGATCTGTTCATTCAGAAGGCTGATGCATCGACAATCGGGGTGCTTGCACAGGCAGTTCAGAAGCTTTTTGGAGATACGGGAACCCAGATAATCGGAACAAGGCATGGTGAGAAGCTTTATGAAACTCTTATGACCAAGGAAGAGAGACTCAGATCAGAGGATATGGGTAATTACTTCAGGGTTGCTGCTGATAACAGGGATCTGAATTATGACAATTACTTTGTAAAGGGTCAGGTTACTACCGAGGCAGATGAGTCGTATACTTCACATAATACCAAGCTCCTTGATGTAGACGGTACTGTTAACAAGATAATGACAACCGATTATGTTAAATATGCCCTTAAGGGTGAAATGTACGGTGGTTTTTGAGGTCTGTAGATGAGAATACTTGTGACAGGTAGTAACGGATTCATAGGGCGCAATCTTGTATGGAATCTGCGTGAAATAAGGGACGGTAAGAATCAGACCAGACCGTCTCTTAACATTACTCAGATACTGGGTATCAATGTTGACGACACTGAGGATAAATGGAAAGAGTATTGCTCACAGTGTGATTTTGTTTTCCATTTTGCGGGAGTCAACAGGCCTTCAGATAATTCGGAATTTATGAAGGTAAACTGCGGAGCGGCTAAGTTTCTTCTTGATACTCTTAAGGAGGTCGGAAATACCTGCCCCGTCATGTTTGCAAGTTCAACACAGGCATCTCTATCAGGCCGATTTGAAGGCTCTGAATACGGAAAGAGCAAGCTTTCCGGTGAGGAGCTTTTCTTTGATTATGAGAAGGAGACCGGAGCTAAGGCATATGTGTACAGATTTCCCAATGTATTCGGTAAATGGTGTAAGCCGAACTATAATTCGGCCATTGCGACTTTCTGTAATGCAATAGCAAATGATCTCGAGTATAAGGTAAATGACCGCAGTACTGAGCTGGAACTTCTCTATATAGATGATCTTGTTGAGGAGATGTTTGATTGCCTTGAAGGCAGGGAACACAGATGCGAGTTTGACGGTGTGAGTGCAATTCCTAAAGATGAAGGAAGGTATTGTTACGTGCCTGTTACACATAAGGCTACTCTTGGAGAGATAGTTGATCTTCTCGGAACATTTAAGTCGATGCCTGAAACTTTGGTAATGCCTGAGATTCCGGACGGTTCATTTGCCAAAAAGCTTTTCAGTACATATCTAACATATCTTCCTGAATCCGGGATATCATATCCATTTACTTCAAAAGTAGACAACAGAGGTTCTTTTACCGAACTGATCAGAACTCCTTCCAGTGGACAGGTTAGTATAAATGTAGCCGGTCCGGGAATTATCCGCGGTGAACACTGGCATAATTCCAAGTGGGAGATTTTTATCGTTGTATCAGGTCATGGACTGATCAGGCAGAGGCGCATAGGAATTGATCCTGAAACGATGCAGGGATATCCTGTTCTTGAATTTGAAGTCACAGGTGAACAGCCCAGAGCTATCCAGATGCTTCCGGGTTATTCCCACAGCATTACAAATCTGTCCAAGACGGAAAATTTGGTTACTGTAATGTGGGCTAATGAGCCGTTTGACCCTGATCATCCGGACACGTTTTATGAACCTGTGTCTCCGGAAATGAAGAGACCTCAGAACCCGGAAAAAGGCAATGTATAACAGGAGATTTGGATAATGGCTGAATTAACTGCTAACTGGAAAGAGAATGGAAGAATAAAGCTGCTGATTATTGTAGGGACTAGACCTGAAATAATCAGACTCTCTGCTGTTATCAATAAATGCAGGGAGCATTTCGATACCATCCTTGCCCATACAGGTCAGAATTATGATTATAACCTCAACGGAGTATTCTTCAAGGATCTCGGACTTGCTGATCCCGAAGTATATATGGATGCCGTAGGTGATGACCTAGGCTCCACCATGGGCAATATTATTGATAAATCCTATAAGCTCATGGTTAACATCAGACCGGATGCCGTTCTTGTCTTGGGCGATACAAATTCCTGCCTTTCGGTAATAGGTGCCAAGAGACTTCATATCCCGATTTTCCATATGGAGGCCGGTAACAGATGTAAGGATGAGTGTCTTCCTGAGGAGACCAACCGTCGTATCGTGGATATCATTTCTGATGTGAATATGGCTTATTCGGAGCATGCAAGGAAATATCTTGCCGGATGCGGACTTCCTCCTGAAAGAACATTCGTCACAGGTTCTCCTATGGCAGAAGTTCTCTCGAACAATATTACATTTGTAGAGGCTTCTGATATCCTGTCCCATATTTCGGAAGAAATCGGAACTAACGTAGAAAAGGGCAAGTATATTCTACTTTCTGCACATCGGGAAGAGAATATTGACACTGAAGCAAATTTCCTTTCTCTCTTTAATGCAGTAAATGCCATGGCGGAGAAGTATGATTTGCCTGTTCTGTATTCCTGTCATCCCAGGAGCAGAAAGCGTCTTGAACAGATGACTTCTGAGGGTAAGTTTACTCTTGATAAGAGAGTCTATGCTCATGAACCGATGGGATTCCATGATTACAACAATCTTCAGATGAATGCTTTTTGCGTAGTATCCGATTCGGGAACTCTTCCTGAGGAATCATCATACTATACTTCTATCGGCAGATCTTTCCCTGCAGTCTGCATCAGGACTTCCACCGAACGTCCCGAGGCGCTTGATAAAGCTTGCTTTGTACTGTCCGGGATTTCAACAGAAGGTCTTCTTCAATCGGTTGATCTGGCAGTTTCTATGAATAAGAACGGTGATCTGGGTATCCCTGTACCAAATTATATAGATACGAATGTAAGTACCAAGGTTGTAAAGATCATTCAGAGTTATACCGGAGTTGTAGATAAGTTCGTGTGGAGAAAAACCGAAGAATAGTATGGAAAAAAATGAAAAAAGGGATTTTATCTTAAAACTTATTATAGCGATTAGCTCGGCTCTGACATTTATAGTTATCCTTACTGCTGTCATAGTATTGGTTCCTAAAGCAGTAAAACTTATGAATACGGCACAGAGAACCATCGATAATATGGAGACGGTGTCAGAAGAGTTGAAAGCACTTGAATTAGCTGAAGCCATTAAGACAATAGAAGACAATACTTCTCAGGCGATGTCTGATGTTTCAAACGCTATGGAGCAGGTTGAGAAATTGGATGTTGAGACTCTGAACCAGTCCATACAGGAACTGAAGGAGAGTACGGAAAAGTTCAGTAATTTGTTTGGAAAATAAAAAGATTGGTTAATATATCAAAGTTTAGAAAACTTGATAAGGTACGAATTGCAACCATAGTCTGCTTTATACTTCTTATGTATATAAGCAAAGTGTCAGCCAATGCAAGTCAGTATATCTGGTTGATCACCAACAATCTGGTCGGAGTAGCAGTTACGTTTATAATGCTGTCAATTTATCCTCTAAAGGATTTTCTTAGACCTTTCTATACTATCTGGACTGTTCTCGGAATTGCGGGCACTATCGGAGGATATTTTTTCTGGTATGCGCATCAAGTTGATTTCCGCATATATGCTTGTGTTACTATTCCACTTAATATATGGTTTCTTGGGGCTGCTGTATTTAAATACATAGAAGAGATAGTCATCAAGAAGTCAATTAAGATTAGTACTTCAAAATGGGAGCCAATATATATCGTTTGTATGCTATTGATGTTAATCTCTTTTAGCAATACAATCTGGCCAATCTATTATCTCATTATTTTTCTTCTTTTATGGCACACACCTTTTTCGCACGAGCAGAAACATAGCGTATTGCTGGGGATCTTAGACGGAATCATTCTGGGTTTTCTGCTCCTTCAGTGTTATGCGTTACTATATATTCCATATTTGGATGTCAGATATGGTGGAGTAATGAATAATAGCAACAGAAATGCTTGCCTGTATCTTGTTGCATTGGTTGCTGTACTTGCAAAAAAGCATATTTGTAATCTTTCACATCTTGGAGAGGTAATTGGCGACAACAAGAGAACAGGCAGGTTCTTTAGTGTGTATGATTGCTTCGTTTCTCTGCTTTTTGCCTTTATTTTTTTCACCGGAAGCAGAACAGGCATCTTGGGCGCTGCACTGATAATGATGCTATATTATTTTTTTAGTGAATATAGATTTTTTCAGCGGAAAGTAAAGAAATTGATAGTAAAAAGTCTGCTTTATCTGGCTATGACTTTGGTGATTATTCCAATTTTATATTTTCCCATAAGATATCTGCCTGAGATAAAACCATGTATTAAAACCGTTGCAAAAAACATCATCAGAGGAACTGATGAACCTTTTCGGCCAGTTGGAGGCGTGAGCTTTAAATATGCAATAACTAATCCGCTAATTAGATTCTTTGAAAAGAATAGAAATGTAGATAATATCGATGAACAGCTCGATGATATTGAAACTGGGTCGGATGACAAAGATGTTTCAGATATTATTGTGATTGAGTCTGATGAATCGGGAAAATACTATACATTAATGTACAGTTTTATGTACTATCCTGAAAGAGGAATCTATTCTACCAAAGTTCCGAAACAATTATATGTAGGATTAAATACTATAGATTGCAGAATCAACATTGCTGCTGCTCTCGCTGACCAGATGAATCTTGTGGGACATAAGGATGATGAGGTTATATTGCAAATCAGATCGGATGTTCCTTCCACTCCTGAAGTATATTCAAATAATGAGCAGAATTTCATGATTCATTATCTTTATGTATATGGAGTGCCCATAGGGATTCTCGCTTTGGTTTTGATGATATCTGAAGTGGTTTATTTGATCAGAAGAAGCTTTAGCGGAAAATCAGATGGAACTATATTATTGTTGCTGATATCTGTATATTTTATCTTCGGACTAACTGAAATCGTCTGGGTCCCCGGACAGATAGAACAATTGCTTCTTTTCTTTGCTCCTCTGTTTTTTGATAAATACGATTCTGCTATAGAAGCGAAATGATCATATGAAGATTGGAAATAGACTTTCATATTCTGGGCAAGCGCGTATTTTCACGCTTTTGTATTTTGCAATAGCTTTTTTTGTCAGATTATTTATGCTTGATACTATTCCTGATGGATTAAATCAGGATGAAGCATATGCGGCATATGAAGCTTTTTCTTTACTGCACTTTGGAAGAGACAGTTGGGGATACGCATTCCCCGTATATCTGACAACCTGGGGGAGTGGGATGAGCATCATGAATGCTTATCTGATGATTCCATTTATGTGTATACTGGGGCCGACTACTCTCGCAGCAAGGTTGCCGCAGGCAATACTTGGATTATTTACAGTCTTCACATTCTACAAACTGTTCAAACTACTGTTTCCCGGTGATGATTCTGTTTCGCTGATTGCTTTATTCATATTGGCAATCAATCCATGGCATATTCTCATGTGCAGATGGGCACTTGATTGCAATATGGCTTCCGCTTTCTGCCTGTTCGGATTCTATTTCTTCGTTAAGGGTGTCAAAGAATCAAAGTATTATATGGTCTCGGCCATTTTTTACGGACTTACGTTATACTGCTACGCATTATCGTGGCTGCTTGTTCCGTGCTTTATTTTGTTTCAGGGAATATACCTTGTTGTCACTAAAAAACTAAAGTGGTCAAAATATCTTGTCATTTCAGCTCTGATTCTGGCAGTGTTATCGATTCCACTTATTCTTTTTGTTCTGGTAAATTCCGGAAGGGTCAGCGAGATTGTAACTCCCTTCCTTTCAGTTCCGAAAATGCCTGTTTACAGAGCTTCGGAAATAAATTTTGAAGGCAAGAAGGCAAAATTATTCTTCTTCATCAAGAGTCTGATTCTTCAAAATGATGGATTAGAATGGAATTATGCCGGGAAATTTGGATTGTACTATATTTGGGGACTGCCTGTGGCTCTGATTGGATTTATCGGTCTCGTTATCAAATCATTCAAAAGTCTATTCAAAAGGGAGTATTATCCCGAAGTGATGTTTATTATTCCGGTTATGACATGCACTGCTTTTTCATGCGTGATAGAAACCAATTTTTCAAAGATGACACTTATACATCTCCCCATCATTTCAATGATCGTGATGGGAATATATAGTATATTAACGTTTTTTAGAAAGGAATCATATAAACGGATAGGCCTTTATGCTGCTTTGGGGATAGGCCTATTATCTTTGATCCTTTTTGAACGGTTCTATTTTACCGATTATCGTGAAATGACTGCTGATAACTATAAGACCGGACTGAAAGAATGTCTCGAATATGCAGACGGAATAAGTGATGGAAGAACTGTTTTTATCAGTGATTATGCATCACATCCCTGCGTGCTTTTCTATGAACAGATTCCGGTGACGGATCCTAATCTGACTGAATCCAGAAGAAATGGAATATCTGCTGATCATATATCTGATTATGTGTTTGACATGAGTGAATCGTCTGAGGGCGATCTGTGTATTATCAAATCAGTTAACCCTCCTGAATGGTATTCTGAAGATAATCTTCTATACGCTTCAGGAAGATATATGGTTGTTCGCAGATGATAAGCTCTTCAGTAATCTGTGTACCGTCAGTGCAATCACTGCGAATAACAGGCTGGGGATCAGAACCAGCACGTCCAGCACCGGAACTGAAAATGTCGGATTAAAGGATAACGAATTGAGTCCTAGGTGACGGTATAACTCTGCAAAGAAAGGATGTATCAGATAGATATACAATGTGCAGGGGATAATCGTGCTTATGATCCTGTGTTCTTTTGCTTTGCCTTCACGATAGAGGGGGAGTATGCAGAAAAAAGCAAAGAGTGGCACGCTCGAGAAGAAAACGAGCCAGGTTTCCCTGAGTATCTTGGTGTCATCGAAAGCTCCGCCTGAGATTGAGCGTGTAATGGTTGTATAGGACATCAGAATGATGACAATGATCCAGAGTGCAATGACCGCGTAAAGTGCGATTTTTCTTTTTTTCAGGAATTCTTCTTTATCTTTGATGAAATTGTATATCGTCTTGCCAATGCAGAAGTAACCTATTCCGAGCATGAAGTTTACAGGGATCACTTCCAGTATTGCTTCGACAGGGTTTGTCTTGATTCCTCCGGGAAGCGTTATGGGAGAGGAACTTGGCAACAGAATTGTATATAGGATAAATAAGACGGATAGGAAAGCCGGGATCTTCTTATTCTGCTTTGTCGCTGAATTGATCACGGGTGCGGCAAGGAGAACCATCATATATTCCGGTATGTACCAGAGATGATACTTATGGACTGTCAGATCTGTTATGCGCTTTTCGTAATAGAGTGTACTAAGGGAGAGACTTTGCTCGATGAAACTGTCCCACACGGCATAAAAGCATTTGAATATTACAAACAGGATGAAGAAGTACAGAATCTTACGAAGACTTTTGGATATGGATGTGCCGCTTGAAAAAGCTCCCGACATCATAAAAAACAGTGGAACGGCTCCTGCGGAAATACAGTAGTAAACAGCCATCACGGACAGGTCGGAAGACCAGGGGTTATAGAAAAGGTCCGCAGTGACATGCAGTGTAATGACCATCAAACAGGCGATTAGCCTTAATATATCCATTGACAGATTTCTTGAACGATCGGATGAGTTTTCCGCTTTCATTTCTTTCTCCATAGATTTCTGATTAGCCTATTATCTTCTCTAACACATTCATATACATTCCGAAGTTGATAAGCGCAGCATATTCCAATGCCATAAGGGCCGGGAGGAATTTCTTATTCCTGTATGTGTATATGAGCATCGTTGTACATATCGGAACAATTATGTATCCGTTTATGCCTAGAGTATGTACATAAGCAGATATATATCCAATAATGGATCCTTCCGTTACAAATGCAAAAAGCGGGGATATTAGGAGCAAAGCCGCTGCTGAAATAACGATGGGAGCTTTTAGTAATTCGGATTTTTTAATGAAACTGTTGCGGATTGCAAGTCCGATGATAAGAAGTATATAAGCAGGGGATATGCCAGCAGCAGCTCCGAAAGCAATACCGGCGGGGATTTTCTTGGGTTTGTCTGAATTTATCAGCAAATATCCGATGCCGACCAGTGTCATACAAAGACCATCCGGTCTTCCGCCTATTGCTGAATAAAAAGCCGTTGAGGGAATCAGTATATAGGCAATGACAAATGCAGGATCAAACGAATGGTTGACCTTCTTGGAGATGATATAGGTCCATATACCGGCTGCCAGAACATCAAAGCAGAGACAACTGATCTTGAGCAGGAAGTATGTTTCTTTTCCGATAACTTCTCCGATAATAGAAAGAATCTTTATGAAGAACATATACATTCCGGTGTGATAATTGACTCCTGTGATCATAAGATCGGAGAGATAGTCGGGTGTGGTGACTCGAATGAAGTTTTTTCTTGAATAAATGAGGATTGCTCCTACGACCAGATAGACAAGTATGAAAACATACTTATCGGCAAATTTCAGTATTTTATGCTCAAAAGCAGAAATGGATGGTTTTTCTTGATCGGAAAGCTCGGATGTGTTTTTACTTATATCCCACACTGTAAATATGGCCATTACCATCAGAAGGATCAGCATTGCCATTGCGGTCAGCCTGCTGTCCGGCCATCTGTTGAATACATAAAATTGACTCAGATTCCATGTTTGGGTTGCGCAGACAAATAGGTACATCCAACTTCTTTTCGGATGAGCTATTGAATATATGATCACGAGGATTTCGGGAATGAGACCGTATCTTTCGTGGATTGCCGGCATGAAGTAAACCGCCAGGAAAGATGTGAGCAGAGCGATCAAAAGCCAATCCTTGTCCTGCAAAACTTTTTTGGTTACGAGAAGTGCCAGGAAGATAAATGCATACAGAGTTACCACCCATCCGATGACCGGAATGTTGAAAATGCTGTATTCTGCCCATTTCCAGAAGAAACACCACAGATTAGGGTAGTACATATACATCTGGGGATAATAGCCTGCCTGGCCAATATATATCGTGATCGGTGAAAGAGGGCTGTATCCGGCGATAAGGGCGGGGATATAGAGTGCTTCGACAGTTAGCGGAGCCAAGAGGATATGGAGTATGGAGAAGCTCCTCTTTTTATAATAGTAGAGGATGATGAACGGCAGTATGAATATGGTCTGGAGCTTAAAAGCGAATGCACATCCGAGCAATATGAATGCAAGCGCAGGTCTGTTCTTGAAAAGTGCATATAAAGTAAGAAGGACAAATGCCACGTATATACCGTCACACTGTCCCTGAATCGAACCGTTTATTATCAATGGGGGATAGAAGAGGGTAAGGGCGAATCCGAACAGAAATGCAATGTCTTTCTTTTTATCGTGGAAATGTGAAGCCAGAAGACCGGCTGCGACTGCGGCAATGTATTCGAAGATTATGGATACTGCCTTGATCTTGATATGGACCTGTCCGGGGATGAAATGAAGGAGCCAGAGGATGGTCACATAGGGCATTCCGTAGTTTCCGGTATAGTTCCTGAGCGAATATATGCCGTTCGTGGGGGCAATCGAATCATACCAGGGGATCAGGCATTCAACCATATCCCCGGCAACGTGGTTTAATCCGGGTATACGGACAGCAAGACCGGCAATCCCGAGAATTACGGCAAGAATAATTGTACGTGTTCTGTTGTCGGATAAGCTGAGAGATTCTTTTTCCATAATCTATGGTATTATATCATATATGTGAGGTTCATTTATATGATGTCAGACTTGAAAAAAGCTTTTTCGGACAGGCAAAGGGTGGTCGTAGCCATCTGTTTTGCACTGTTTATCATAAATACCCAGCTTAAGCAGACCATGGCACCTGACAGCCCATTTTTTGTCCTGTCATTTCAAACTGCCGAGCTGATCATGTCATTTGTTATCCTTTCGTATTATCGTCTTGATCACCTTATCAAGCATAAAGCGGTTTATATCATCTATTCGATCATTGGACTGATTGCGGGGATAGTATATATCTGTATCAGATTCAGGGCTGAATACTCCTATCTGTACCTGTCGATTGTGGCAATGGTTGCCGGAATTTATGTGATGGGTATCTGTGCAATATGTACTTTTACCTGGTATATAAATGATAAGAATAAGTTCGCTATAAACCGTCCGGCATTTGCTATATGGTGCATTCTGATGTTTCTTATGTGCGTATCTGCCGGAAGCTATAATCTCTATGCTCTCAGATTTGCAATCTGCTTCCTTATGTTCTTCCTGGCTCCTCAGAGTGAAGATCAGCGTAAATCCGTGTTCGAGGGTATGGTTGCCGGAATAATACTCGGGTTTGTTTTGGAATTTTCATTCTGTCTTCTTTTCAGACCGTATGACTGGGTCAGATATCTCGGTAATTTCTCCAATCCCAATCATAACTGTCTTTTCCTGGATTTTGTCTTTGCCGCGATCCTTGGAGGACTTCTTTCAGCATATAAGAATGAGTCATCAAGGCTTGTAAAAGTTATTCTGTACGTTCTGCTTGGCGCAGACCTTGCCTGTATTTATATGACTGCATGCAGATCCGGATGGTTGGCAGCTTTTGTTATTTTGGTCATATATTTAATCTCTTTCGGCAAGATCCTTGGAAGAAATGTGTTAAAACATTTATGTTTATTGGCGTTGGTCTTTGTGATAGGGTTACCGGTAACCTATGCCGCGGTTCGCTATGTGCCGCTGACAAATCCATATGTAAAATTCTATTTTTACGATAATCATAATTTCCATACAGTTCATAGAGAAAACAAGTATGATCAGAGCAACTACATAACGTTTATGAATATGCTGACTTCACCGGCGAGACGTCTTTTTTCAATGCTTGGAATAAACTATACGGGCACTGAGAATATAGAAGAAGCGATAGTTGAAGCTTCATTTAATCCTGCCGAGAAACCGCTTCTTACTTTTGCAGAGGCAAAAGACCCGGTATTGGTAAGATATACGATCTACAAATGGTATTTTGATCGATTGTCGCTTCGGGGAATTCCGTATGAAGATCAGGGATTCCAGTTAACGGCGGATCACTGGGTTCAGGATACCCACAATATATTTCTGGCATACGGTACGGATTACGGTGTTCCTGCGATGATCCTGTTTATCATCCTTATCATATACGGTGAGGTTTGCTGTTTAAGAGAAGCGCTTAAACAAAAGAATGTGATATATGCATTATCGGCTATGATGATCATCCTGCCTCCGGTTTTCGGAATGTTTGAATATGCATGGGGGTATGGATTGATATCGATGATAGCGATGTACTTTGTGATGAAGAATATAGTGATCAAGAATTCGAGATCAATCTCTGTAACCAATGATTTATCCGATTGAAAGTGGAATAAGCCTATAAAAGGGATAAGAATAGCTTTCCCACACGATCAGTAAGATAATAAGAGAAAATATCGATAAAAACGGCGTGAAGAATAGAAACTTCATGTCGTTTTTGTTTTAAAGTGAGAGTAATAGAAAATGGGAATATACAGATATATATTGCAGTGGAAAGGAAAAGTTTGAGCGTATAGATTTTTTGACATTTCTATATTCAGAGATAGATCGAGTTTAGTCCTTTGAGCAATAGGATTGGCTAAAGTAGATTTAGATTATATTTGAAATATGCACTTTTACTATATATGGTGGTGTGGATCGGTTTGCCTTAATAACATATTATTGAGATCTCAGTATGTTGGTAGTACGAGAACGATACACATTTATGCTTGTTCATCTCCTACTATAATAGTATATATAAGGTGCAGAACATATGTTCGTAAAAGCGATTGACGTATTATTTTGCTAGTGGTAGATTATTAGAAGAGTAGTTTTTTGATAAATTTGGAGAATTGGATGTGGATTAGAAATCAATATGCAGGCCCAGGTGGGGGATTATATACAGGTCCAGGCGGAGGATTATATACAGGTCCAGGCGGAGGCATGTATACAGGTCCAGGCGGAGGTATGTATACAGGCCCAGGCGGAGGATTATATACAGGCCCAGGCGGAGGACTATCAACAGGTCCTGGAGGTGGACTATCAACAGGTCCTGGAGGTGGACTATCAACAGGTCCTGGAGGTGGATTATATACAGGCCCGGGAGGTGGGATGCATTCTGGACCGGATGTTCATCCCTATATGAGCAATATACCACCATGGGAGATATTTATTTCTGAATTAATATCTAGAGGGTATGTCTCATATGCTAACACAATCACTGAAGTCATGAAAACAAATGGATATTTATAGGGATAATGATTTATGTATCGTGAACGAGTTGAATTGTATAAACGGTTAGAAAAAGAGTTTGATACTAAACTGATTGTATATGCAACTAGTGATAGGCAGAATATGGAGGCTCAGATAGCTCCGGATGTTATAGATTATTTCATTTCTCATTTAGATAACATAAAACCTTGCCAAAAAATTTCGCTTTATTTGTATACTCGAGGTGGAAACACGTCTACTGCCCGGAATATTGTGAATTTGCTGAAAATATTTGGTGATCAATTGCAGGTGATTATTCCACATAAAGCACACAGTTCTGGAACGTTGATAAGCATTGGTGCAAATGAGTTGGTTATGACAAAACAAGCTACATTAGGACCAATAGATCCTAGCATCAATTCATTACTAAACCCCAAATTATTTAATGGTTCTGTTATTCCTGTTAGCGTCGAGGCAGTAAAGGGATATTTACAATTCGCAAAGGATGAGTTAAAGATAGCAGACGATAAAGCATTGGCTGAAATCTATAACAAATTGACTGATTTTGTACACCCTTTAGTTTTAGGGGATGTTTATAGGTCTAAAGCTCAAATTAAAATGATTGCTGAACAGCTGCTAAATAATCAAGTGGATGACCAAGAAAAAAAGGACAAAATAATAAAGTTTTTGTGTAGCGAATCTGGAAGCCACGATTATACCATAAATAGAAGAGAGGCTAAGGAAGAACTCGGATTAAATGTAATTATTCCTACGGATCAACAGTATAAAATCATCAAGGCAATTTATGACGATTTGGCAGAGGATATGCTGTTGGGAAAACCATTTAACTTGAATTATATTAATGGTGCATATAATGTTAGGAGATGCATCTTGGAAAGCATCTATGGAGGATCTGATTATTTTTCCACTGAGGGAACTGTAGTAAGAGGAAATTTAGTAAATGGACAAGATGCCATAAAGGACGAAGTAAGATTTAATGGATGGCGTCATGAAAACTTTTATGAAGAGCAGAATAAAGTAGCGATATCGGAAGAAGGTGTTGTTTATGAATCAAGTGATGTATACAATCCCTAATGTTGTCACAACTTTTGCGGGCTTTGATATGTACAGCTATGCTACTGCTTCAATACCCACGAATTCTAGTGCTGCAGTTTATTTGTCGGATGATCAAACTATGAAAGTAGATGAAAATACTGTGGGTAGATATTCTACTTATGACATTGCTAATTGGTTTTTGAATAAAGAACCAATGACACATAAGAAACTACAGAAGTTGTGCTATTACGCTCAAGCTTGGTGTTTTGCATTGAAAGGATATCGCTTGGAGGATACTGAATTTGAGGCATGGGTTCATGGGCCGGTTTCGCCTATTCTTTGGAATCGCTTTAAATGTTTTGGATTTGAAACAATAAAGTTGATGAATCGAGTTGATGTAGAAATAGAAGAAGAGGATGAGAAACTATTAGAGGATGTTTGGGACACTTATGGAGCTAATACGGGCAATTCGTTGGAAGCATTATCGCATAGAGAATTACCATGGATAGAAGCTCGAAAGGGCTATAAGCCTGACGAAAAGTGTTCGGTTGTTATTTCTCCTTCGAAAATGGCATCATATTATAAATCTATATACTCTAGAGATTGATAATGGCTAAGTTAACTGATAGACAAAATAGCGATGTGCCTTTTGAAATATGTTTCAAGTATCCGCTTCAAAATGGATATACTTTTAAGGAATTATCCATGAGAGATGTTAAGGCGTTTCAAGCATTTTTGGATAAAATTTCCAAAATGACTGTTTCACAAGTGGATAAAGCCTATGCTAGAAAACCTGATAAGCAGGATGTTTATGACGGCATGCAAGTATATCATTATTCTGTTACAGATTCCTTTAGGATTCATGTTGTTAATGAGAGTGGATATTACAAGGTTATTAGGTTGGACCCTAACCATACAATTCATGGATGAAAAATAGATGTGTGTTAGGATAAATATCATGAAGCGCCGGAGCAAATGCTCCGGCACTTTGAACTAATGAAGATGATGCAGATGTGATAGTTTATTAGTTAATGATGGTATGTAACTAAATAAGGAGGTACATATGGACACCAAAGCGATGTATAAACTGTCTTACGGATTATTCGTTCTTACGACCAAAGCCGGTGACAAGGTTAACGGCTGCATTACAAACACTGCCATCCAGGTTGCTTCGGAGCCTAATCAGATCTCCTTTGCGATCAATAAGGCGAATTACACCCATGACCTTGTAATAGAGTCTAAGAAGGCCAATATCTCGGTTATCAGCGAGGAGGCTTCCTTTGACCTTTTCAAGCATTTCGGATTTCAGTCCGGACGTGACGTGAACAAGTTCGAAGGCTTTGCGGATTTTGAATATGCGGCAAACGGAATTCCTTATATAACCAAGGGAACCAATGCTTACTTTTCCATAGATGTGACTCAGACGGTTGACCTGGGCTCGCATACCCTGTTTATAGGTGTTCCTACGGATATGGTGGTCCTATCTGCTGCGCCTTCCGCAACCTATTCCTATTATCAGGACAATATCAAGCCGAAGCCCGCTGCGGCACCTGCAGCCGAGAATAAGCTTCCCGAGGGCGTCCACAAGTGGCGTTGCAAGATCTGCGGATACGAGTATGTGGGACCCAACCTTCCGGATGATTTCATCTGTCCGATCTGCAAGCATCCGGCGAGTGATTTTGAGATGGTGGAGTGACGGGTATTCGTTTTACGGATGAAAAAAATATTTAATTATTTCAAATCTAACAGAATTCAGGTCTTGTTGATTCTTGCGTGTTTTTTTCTCACGATCAAGTATCTTTTGGTTGATTTTGGGATAGACGCTGCTTTTCAGATATCTATGTCATATCG
>JAEEGH010011081.1_pt1 | contig 20540 bp, 17 predicted proteins | sample 9134181 | NCBI WGS metagenome assembly JAEEGH01 (sample SAMN16246544, study PRJNA631951) | gut metagenome | biome: gut microbiome; feature: rumen; material: DP-attached | host: Bos | place: Iran: Karaj | collected 2018-10
CTTCGCCCGCGCCCTCCGCACGGCCGTCGAAATCGACACCCGCGAAGGCGGTGTCCCGTCCAGTACGGGGGTAATCTAACAGTAGCTAGTTGCTAGTGGCTAGTTGCTAGTTCAACGATACAACGAATAAACGAATAAACGAACAAACGGACAAACGGAGTTGGGCCATGACAATCATTCCCGCAATCGACTTGAAGGGCGGAAAATGCGTCCGCCTGAGGCAGGGCGTGGCGGACGACGCCACAGTCTACGGCGACGATCCCGTCGCGATGGCGCGCCACTGGGAGGCCGAAGGGGGGCGCGCGCTCCATGTCGTCGACCTTGACGGTGCCTTCAACGGCGCGCCGGCACATGCGGAAGTGGTCGCCAAAATCGCCGCCGCGCTTTCCATTCCCGTGGAAATCGGCGGCGGACTTCGCACTGACGACCATGTCCGCGCCATGCTCGACGCAGGCGTCTCGCGTGTCATACTCGGTACCCGCGCTCTCGCCGACGAGGCGGCGCTCAAGCGTCTTGTCGATCTTTACGGCGGCGCGAAGATAGCCGTCGGCATCGACGCCCGAGGCGGCCTGGTGCAAGTCAAAGGCTGGGTCGAAACGACCGGGACGCTCGCCACCGACCTCGCGAAGCGTGTCTCAGATTTCGGCGTCGGCACAATCATCTACACCGACACGGCTACGGACGGCATGCTTTCGGGACCGAATCTTGAGGCGATGGACAAGATTTGCGAAGCCGCCTCATGCGGCATCGTCGCCTCCGGCGGCATATCCTCCGTCAAGAATGTCCGTGACCTCGTGGCGCTTGGCCGCCCCAACCTCGTCGGCGCAATCGTCGGCAAGGCCCTCTACGAGGGGCGCGTGACCGTGGCGGAGATGCAGGCGGAAGCCGATAGAGGCTGATAGAAGCGAAAGAACATGTCATCAAAGATATGGTTAATCATACCTGTCGCGGTGCCTGCTGACGTCAATCCGAGAAGTCATCTCGGAACATGACAAAAGTCCGCCACCACAATAGATTAGTGCAGTAGTGTGCAAATTCTTGGCCGAAATATCTTGCATGCTACTGCACTATTTGATAAACTGATTTGCGAGGATAATCCATTATGGCTGATTTCACGGATATTGTCGCAAATCAAAAGGAAGACTTGGAGGAGCTGCTTGCGCAGCGAATCATCGATCGCAGACCTATGTCGCGAATGGAGATGAACGCTCCGTTTGCGCAAGTCGCGATTGGCGTCAGGCGCAGTGGCAAGTCGGTTGTGTGCCGGACGGCGCTTTCACGTCTGGGAGAACCTTTCGGTTATGTGAATTTCGATGACGAAAAGCTCGACGGCATAGAGGCGTCCGATCTAGATGACGTGCTGAAGGCGGTTCTCGTTGTCTACGGCCCGGTGAAACGATTGTTTTTCGATGAGATACAGGATGTTCCTTCCTGGCCGCTCTTTGTAAACCGCCTGTTGCGCAAGGGCTTCCATATCGTCATAAGCGGATCTAACGCCAGGCTTCTTTCGTCCGATCTTGCAACGCACCTCACCGGACGTCATGTCGCCACCGAAATTTTCCCCTTTTCTTTTGCGGAATACCGGAAGTATCTTGGCCGTAGTGATCCGCGAACGACAACGGAGCGCGCGGAGGCTCGCCGTGACTATGACCGGTATTTGCGTTTCGGGGGGCTTCCCGAAACCTTCGGTCTCCAGGATCCCCGCGGCTATCTACGTTCCCTCTTCGACTCCATACTGTTCCGCGACATCTTCAGGCGACACAATCTTCGAAACCCAAAGATGTTCTCGGATGTCGCGAAACTGGTCATGGAGAGCTATGGACGCGAAATTTCGCCGACGCGCATTGCCTCGCGCCTTGGCATACGCAGTTCCCACACTGTGGACAACTACATCCGCTACATGGAGGCGGCCTACCTTGTCCAGTCCATATACCGGTTTTCGCAGAAGACTGCGGAACGCCTAAGGATTGGCAAGGTGTATTCAATTGACCTGGGATTCGCGAGTTATTTCACCGGTGTTTCCGAATGGGACGAAAGCCGGGGGCGTCGGTTGGAAAACGCCGTGTTCCTCGTTCTACGCGCCGCACGGGAAGAAGACGATGCTGAAATAGCCTATTATCGCGACCAGTCGCACGAAGTCGATTTTGTTGTCGTTCGGCTCGGAAAGGCCATCCGGCTCATTCAGGTCTCGCATTCCCTCGACAATCCCGCCACTCGAAAGAGGGAGCTTTCGGCCCTCTTCGCCGTTGGTGAAAAACTGAAATGCGACAATTTGCTGCTCATCACCGATCACGAGGACGGTATCGAGACCGACGGACGTCGGACGGTGAAGATCGTCAACGTTGTCGATTGGTTGCTGGAAGAAGGCAGAGCCCGCGAGTAGGGCGGCAAGTCTAGGAAAATCGAGGCTTGGGATTCGTTAGCTCACTAATCCGTGAAATCGTAGCGAAACATTGTATAGCCCGCTTCACGGAAGGCCGTGACTGCTGCGCTGCGGTCGATGGGCTTGGTGTCGCGCGTGAGCCAGCGTCCGTCGCTGGCGTCAACCGTGCAGCGCCAGCCGCGTCTGTCCGCGAGCTCCATGTGTTTGGCATCCTTGGGCTCCCACGGGACAACGGGGCGCGTTTCCGAGATGAAGAGCGGCGGTCGCCAGCGGATTGGGACGATCAGCCACTTTAAGACGTAGGGCGCGGCGGCAAGAATCTGTTCGTCCTCGGTTTCGGCCGGGGCCACTGCCGCGGCGATGCCCATGTCGCGCAATGTCTGCGCTGCTATGGCGTTGAAGGCGTAGAAGGAACCGTCGGCCGTGATTGTGATGCCGTCTCTCGCGATACGGCGCAGCATGTGGAGTCCTGCAAGGTCGGCGCATTCCCAGTCGCGGAAACCGGCGTCAATCAACCTTCGCGCGGCCTCTTCGCAACGCGCAGGTTCTTCGCCGCGCATGATGAGCGGTGTCGCGACGCGAATGGGCTTGCCAGTCTTCCGCCAGTTCTCCAGACGCCGCAGAAGATCGTTCGGCGCGGCGCATGAGGCCGCCGTGAGCGCGACGATGGTTTCGTCGTAGTCGGGGAAGGGGTCGACGGGATGGTCGATGGTGATTTTGATAGAAGTAGCGACGGCGGGGGCGCCGTCGTTCCGCGGGCTGGAAGCCCGCGTCCCCAGGGTTGCGACGGCGCCCGCGCCGTCGTTCCGCGGGCTGGAAGCCTGCGTTCCCAGGGTCAGGGCCGCGCGGCGCGCGGCTCTGGCTGCGTCATACGCGGCGTCGAGTTCGTCGCAGAGGCGGCGGCGCAGGTCGTTCAGCACGGAAGCTGGGGCGTAGAGCGAGTTCGGGTCGTCAACCTTGAGCGAGGCGAGCGACCAGCGCGTTTCGCCGAGGCGCGAAAAGGCCTTGGCGACGGCCTGTTCGGTGAGTTCGGGCTTTTGCGCCGGGGAGAGCTGGCAGGAAACGGACGCTGAGGCGCGAAGGGGAGGGGAGGCGCCTTCGGCAGAGCAGGAAATGGTGTCAGGCTCCAGTCGGACGCCGCAGGCGACCGGAATGGAAGCGCGCAGTTCAGAGGCGCGGGGTTGCGTAACGGCGAAGCGTCTGTGGACGGCCTGCGAGGAGGCGCAGAAGACTTTGGCGTTAACGGGGATGGTGGGTGCGTCCTTGGGCAGGAGAATCTCGACGCGGGAGCGGGAGGGGACGGCGAAGACTGAGCGCGTTTCGCCGGCGATGCGCATGGTTTCGATGGCGAAGCCATAGGGACGTCCATTGCGGAGGCCGCCCTTGTTGTCGAATTCGATCTGGAGTCCGTCGTGCGCCTCAAGGGGGCGTTGTGGGGCGAAGCAGAGCCAGCGGCCTGCATGGTCGCGGCGGACGGAATGGACATGGCCGATGTGCGCGCCGCGATGGCCGACGGCCGCCGCGTCGACGATGCCGTCCGGGTCGGCCTTGCCGTCGAAATAGAGGCGGGTTGCGGGCCGCGAGAAGACCGTCTGCATGTCAGAGATCGCCGCGCGCGCGGCGTCGGCATCCTCAAGCAAGCCGTCGAGCTTGCGCCTGTAGAGGTCCGTCACGGCGGCGACGTAGAGCGGCGACTTCATGCGTCCCTCGATTTTGAGGCTGGCGACGCCGGCGTCGCGTAGGTCGCGGACGCTGTCGTAGAGGAAGAGGTCGCGCATGGAGAAGGGGAAGGCCGTTTGACCTCCGCATGGCGGAGGTCGAACGGCCAGTGACGAGTGACGAGTGACGAGTGACGAGTGATTGATGTCGAATGTCGAAGGTTGAGTGCCGTGGGTGGCTAGGGCTGGGGACTGGTATTCGGCGCGGCAGCAGTAGGCGCAACGGCCGCGGTTGCCGCTGCGTCCGGTGCGGAGGGCTGAGAAGAGGCAGAGGCCGCTGTAGCCGTAGCAGAGTGCGCCGTGGATGAAGACTTCGGTCTCAATCGGCGCTTTCGCCGTGATTTCGCGGATTTCAGCGAAGGAGAGTTCGCGGGCGAGGACGACGCGGGAAAAGCCGAGTTCCGCAATGGCCTGGGCACCTTCAGGGTTGTGGACCGCCATTTGTGTGCTGGCGTGGGCCTTGAGGTTGGGGAAGTTTCGGCGAAGGAGGGTGAAAACCGCGAAGTCCTGGAGGATGACGCCGTCGACGCCGGCTTCGGAACAGGCGTCGAGGGCGTCGAGGACGCCTTGCACCTCGTCGTCGCGGACAAGCGTGTTGACGGCCACGTAGACAGCCCTGCGCGGCGAGAGGGAGTGCGCGTAGGCGGTGACGGACAGAAGTTGCTCCGGAGTGAAGTTGACGGCCTCGGCTCGCGCGGAGAGGCTGGAGAGGCCAAGGTAGACGGCATCGGCGCCGTACTGGAACGCCGCCAGCGCCGCCTCAAAGGAGCCGGCCGGGGCCAGGAGTTCGGCCGCAGGGTGTCTGACACCATTGGTGTCAGGCTCCCCGCGGCTGGTGTCAGACACCTTGCGGGCTATGGTGTCAGACACCCCGCGATTGGTGTCAGACTCTATTTGCGCAGCCAAGTTCATCTTTGAAAAACTGAGGCCGCGTCCATTCGGACACGGCCTCGTGAAAATGGTGGAGAAGAAGAGATTCGGACTCTCGACCCCCGCGTTGCGAACGCGATGCTCTACCAACTGAGCTACTTCCCCGAAATGGTGCTAATAATGATACGGGATTTCCCCGCTTTTGGCAACACAAAAATGCGAATCGCGGAATGAAGAATTACGACCCGGCATGCCGGGCCGCAATTCCATTCGGTTCTTCAAAAGGAGAGCTACTCCTTGTCGAAGCCCTTGTCCTGGAGGTACTGGATGACGGCGCCGACCGTGGTGAGCTTTTCGGCGTCTTCGTCGGGAATCTCGGCTCCGAACTCCTCCTCAAAGGCCATGATGAGCTCGACGGTGTCGAGCGAGTCGGCGCCGAGGTCGTTGACGAACGAGGCTTCGGGCGTGACCTGGTCGGCGTTGACGCCAAGACCGTCGATGATGATTTCCTTTACGCGTTCTTCGAGTTTAGTTGCCATGGTGGCTTCTCCTTATGAATGGTTGAGGCCCTAACGGGCCGGATTCGTCACATTACAAGCCCTCCGTTCACGCTCAGCGTCTGCCCCGTGATGTACGAGGCGTCAGGTCCGGCGAGAAACGCGACGGCCTTCGCGATGTCCGTGACCTGTCCGAAGCGTCCTGCGGGAATTTGGGCCAGCATTGCGCTCTTGAGATCGTCGGGTATCGCGTCCGTCATCTGTGACACGATGAATCCCGGGGCGACCGCGTTGACGCGGATGTTCCGGGATGCCAGCTCTTTCGCCATCGACTGTGTCAAGGCGATAAGGCCTGCCTTGGAAGCTGCATAGTTGCATTGTCCGGGGTTGCCGATGAGGCCGACGACCGACGAGATGTTGACTATCGCGCCGGAACGCTGCTTCATCATCGGGCGGGCCACTGCCTTCGCGAAGAGGAAGGCGCCTTTGAGGTTGGTGCCGAGGACGGCGTCCCATTCCTCTTCGGACATGCGGATAAGAAGATTGTCGCGGGTGAGGCCCGCGTTGTTGACCAGAATGTCGATGTGGCCGAAGGCCTTAAGCACTTCGGCCACAAAAGCCGTCACGGACTCGCCGTTCGACACGTCGGCGGAGGCGGCGAAGGCGCGGCGACCCAGCGCGGTGATCTCGGCGGCTGTCGCCTGGACTGGTTCCAGACGGCGGCCGCAGACCGCGACGTCGCATCCGCGGGAAGCCAGCTCAAGGGCAATGGCCTTGCCAATGCCCGAGCCTGCGCCCGTGACGATTGCCGTTTTGTCCGTGAAGTCGGTCATACGTTAGGAGTATTATTATACGAAAAAAGGGGAATTCGTGCAACAGCGGCCTAGAACAAAGCTTCTTCGTCGAGTTCGAGGCTGGGGGTGTCGGTGCCGACGGAGTCGATGTCTCCAGGGTCGGGGGCGGCGGGTTTTGCCTTCTTGTCGGCCTTGGGGGCGGGAGGCTTGACCTCTCTGCCGAGAAGGCGGTCGAGGACGTAGCGCCGCCTCATTTCATCCACGTCGCTTCTGATGGAGTACAGGCGGCAGAGCTGCGTGGAGAAAAATCGGTCTTTGTCCTCCTGCGACCAGTTGAACGCCGGGGCGAAGCCCTTTTCCGCAGTATAGACGAATGCCGCGAGCATTTTCTCGTTGGACGCGACGTAGGGTTCCAGGAAAGCCTTCAGGAAGAGGGTGTCGGAGGCGGGTTCGCGCGGCTGGAAAGTCTCCTCCTTTGGCGCGAGGAACTTGTAGTATGACTCCATGGGCGATGCGCGCCAGTATTCGACGGACTGTTCGGTCGCGCTGGCCGCAGGCGAGCGGAGGCCGAAGCATATCCACTGCTTGTAGGCGCCAGACCTGAAGCCACCGGGAAAAGCCGGCCACTTGATGAAACCATAGCCGGCGTAGGGGCTCTCATCGGCGCCCCAGATGTAGCGGCTGCCATCCGTGGCGCGCCGTATGACCTTCAAGCGCCACCGTGTGCCTCTCGCGGTTTTCGGGAAGAACGGCAGCTCAAGCCCCAGCGAAGACCAGTTGATGTAGATGGACGTGTACCAGCCTTTTCCTTTTGGCGCCTTGTGGATGGCGAAGACGTGCTTCAGCGGCCCTGAGGCCGCGTAGCCGCCGGGCAGGGTCTTTTCCTCGATGTACGGCTTGGTGAGGTCCGGGCGCCTGCGCGCCTCGACCGGGCAGGAGGCGCCGAACAAGTCGGGAACCATCTTGACCTCGTTCGGGTCACCAGGATGAAGGATGATGTGCCGTGGCGGGTGTCGTCCCTCGGCAACGGATTCGTCGGTGCAGAAGTAGATCTCCGTGGTTCCGCCTCGGGCTGCGGCTTCGTCGTCGCAGTCGAACCGGAGGAAAATGGCGAAGCCGCCGGCGTTGCAGATGATTGCCAGCTGGTGGCCGGATTCGGAGGGATTTGAAGCCTCGTTGACGGCGGTGAAGTCGCCATTCAGCGCTGATGCGTGCTCATTGATGATGTTTTCCCAGAATGCGGCCGTCCCGGCTTTCATGAGCGCTATCCAGCTTTCACTCGGCGGCATGTGCTGGGCCTGGATTTCGACGGCCTGCGCGGACGGGCAGAGGAGGAAAAATGCACAAAGTAAAAAGCAGAATGCAGAAAGCAGAATGCAGAATGGAGAATGGAGAAGCGGAGTCTTCATTTAGTGCTCCTTTCCGGCGGCGAGTGGTTCTATTGCGCGCAACCGCTCAATCCATGCAATTGCATCGAGGCGGATGGTGTCGGGGGTTTGGTTTGCGGCCCCTACGTCCGCAATCCATGCGAGCGCGCGGCGCCCTTCGACAACGACCTTGGAGTCCGATGAGGCGAGGAGCCGCCTCGCCTCGCGGTTCACATAGCTCATGTAGCAGATGTCGCACCATGCCTCCTCCACCGCCATTGAGGCGAGGGTACGGATGGCGTCTCCGCCGGCAGTCGGATAGAGAAGCGTCCGCGACCTCATGTCGCCGTGGTTTTCGCGCCAGGGCTTTTCAGTTTCGGCAATGGAGTCTATCAGAATGCCGCCGTATCCGGCGATCCAGGCCTTCACGCCCTTTTTGAGACGCCACGGCGCTGGATTCTCCAGTCCGGGCATGGGCGGCGCAGCCTCAAGCGCTATCGCGCCGATTGAGCGGCGGGCCTGGAGCTGCCGCTGGTTTGCGGGCGATTTGAAGACATGGTACTTCTTCGAGGCCGCCAGCGCCGGGTCCTCTTTTTCGGCTACGACATAGCCGTTGTCGGCGAGCATTTTCGAGTCGAGGCGCTTGAAGGGCGAGGCCATCCCCTCGCCAAGGGCTGGCCAGTCATGTGGCGAGAGAAATACGTATTCCGCGTCCGAGAAGCGCGCGGTGGGATGGGGGAGGTCGTATGCGAGGACGCGCAGGGTGATTGGCGCGCGGCCTGCCAGGGCGGCGTCTGCGGTAAAGGCGATTTGGCCGCGGTAAATGCCCGGGGTGGTTCCGGGGGCTACGGCGATTCGCACTATCAGCTGCTGCGCCTCGCCTGTACGAAGTGCGAACGGACGCAGCGAAGAGACGTCGGCATCCACGGTGGCGGCATCCTCTGCTGAGATGGCCTTGCCGCCTTCGCGCACGAGGTTGGCGCGGGACTTGTCGTCTACGGTGACGAGGGTGTCGTCATGGAGCAGCAGTTCGGGGACGATGATTCGTCCCGCCGGGTCGCGGATTTCGGTGAACCACGCGTTGCCGTCCTGGTACCAGCGCTTCACCAGGAGGATGTCGACCGCTGAGGCGGGAAGTGCCTTGCCGTCGCAGGTGAGGCCGTCGCAGGTCGCCGAGAAGGCGGTCACGGGCTTTGCGGACTTAACGGCGAGCGACAGCGTGGCGACGCTGCCTCCGGCGGCCACGGCGTCGAGACCGCCGGCAATCCCCGAGGCGCTGTCGGCGTCCGCGAGGACAGGGTCGGCTTTGCAAGGGGCGACGCACCAGGCGTCGAGTCCGGACATGGCGTTTTCCAGGATGGATGCCGTGGCGTCCGCTACGAAGAAGGACATCAGGACCGCTGTGGCGAGAGTTGTGTTTCGGGAGCTTTTCATTGTTGCTTTCCCCCTATTCGTCAAGCGAGAGGTCGCTGAACTCGCCAGTATCGATGACGGTTGCCGCCTCCGCCTTGGTGGCGTTCTGAGTTGCCTTTGTGAGCGATACGATGATGCGTGAAAGGCGGTTGTAGGTGGACTTGTCCTCCTCTTTGTCGACGAGGGCTATCAAGTCCGAGTAGGCCTGTTGCGCCTTTCTGAAGTCCTTGGCTTTGCGCGCGTTCTCGCCGGTCTTCTCGAGGAGGCGGTGCTTGTTGTAGTAGGTGACCGGCGTGCGACTGTACAGTGACACCGCCTTGTCGTACTGGCGAAGGGAGGCGCAGGCGTCACCCTGGGCCTCGTAGAGCATGGCGGCAAGGCCCTCCTTGTGGAAGGCTGCGCCGGGCTTGATCCATTCCTCGCAGAGGGAGATCAGCTTTTCGGCGCGGCCCCCGCGGATGAATGGTGTTTTCATGATTTCAATCAGGCCGGCCTTGTCCTTTGGCGTGAGGCGCCTTTCGGCGAAGGCGGCGTCGTAAAGCGCCTGCGCGCGGTCCAGCGCCTCCGGCGTGGGACGCCATTCGTATTCCGCGGGGGCGAGCATTGTTCTCATGAGGCCCGCATATGCCTTGGCGCGGACATCAGGGGCGGTCTTCGGTCCATCCACGAGTTCGCGGAAGATTTTCGCGGCCTCGGCGTCGTCGAGAAGGAGGCGGCTGGAGTCGGCCAGGTCGAGCAGAGCCTTTGTCTTGGCGGCCTCGTCGGCGTCGGCGAAGTCCGCGGCGCGGCGGAGAAGGGGGCGGGCGAGATCGTGGAAGCCGGCCTTGCGGAGTCGTGCGGCTTCGGCCACAAGCGCGTCGAACGTGCCGAGCTCGGAATCTGGCTTGCGGAAGACCTCGGCAGTCGATCGCAAGGGCGGCGGCTTTTTGCCGATTGGCTTTGGCGGCGGCGGTATGGCGACTCCGGCGTCAAGCATGCGCGCGATGCGGTCAGCCGCTTCGGCGCGGTAGTCGTCGAGATCGATTGTCTCGGCGTCGACCATGTCGAGCCAGAATACGCATTCGCGCCCGAGCGCGGCGACTTTTGCGTCCGGCGACTTCATGGCCGCGTCGCCAAGCAGTTTCAGGAGCGTGGCGTAGCGGATGTCGTCGTAGCCTTCGCGCATCGACTCCCACGCCACGGTGTCGAGGACGCCGTCCGAAGTCGGGTATACGATGTTGAAGTTCTTGTAGCGGTCTGTGGACACGAATTCGTTCCAGATGTTGTATCCCTCGTACCAGACGTACTCGGCGAGGCCGTCGTAGTTGGCGAGGTACATTCTGAGCCCCTTGTAGCGGCGCCACGCTTCGGGGTTTTCCGGGCCCGTGAACGGGGAGGCGTAGCTCACGGCGCGGGCGCCGGCGGCATGCCAGCGGGCGACGTCGGAGTCGATGATGGAAGACGGGATGTCGTTGATGTCGACTATGAAATTGGCGTATGCGGCCACGCCCGATGTCACGAATACCGGGAACCCGTACTTCTGCACTATTGCGAAGAAGCGGAACTCCTTGCGAACGGTGCCGGGGCCCGCCTCGTCCATGCCGAAGAAAGTCACGTTGCGGTGTCCGAGGACCTCGTCGAAGCGTTTTGCGGCATACTGCATCTTCTTGTCGAAGTTCCGCTCGTACTTCTCGTAGACTTCCGGGTTCTTCTCAGGGGAGGATTCTTCGTCGCCCGCCCACTCGATCGAGACCGCGGAACCGCCGCCAAAGGCGAACTCGCCCGAGCAGCCGGCATTGCGAAGGAGGTCGTACTGACGTTCGGCGATGAGGTTTCCGATTTCGTCACCCTCGTTGAAGCCTCCGACGAAGGGATGACGTATGTTGTGCTCGGCCATGTTCTTCATTTCGGCGAAGAAGCGCTTCTCGGCGATTTCCAGCGAATGGCCCATCGAGACCTGCCCGCGGATGACACAGTGGTTCATCATGCCGCCGAGGTATTCGCGCGACGTGTCGTAGCGCGTGCGGGCTATTGGCAGTTCGTAGGGGCGAATTTCGACTGAGAGGGGGATGAATCCGGCAGGTTTACCGTCTGCGGTGAAGGCGATCTTCGTGGTGTATGTCCCCGGTGCGGCGTCGGCAGGGGCGTGAACGGTGATCCAGAACTGGCGGCCCTCACCGAAACGCATGGAGACGTTCACCGGCATGGGACCCTTGGTGTCCGCGACTGGCGAGGTGACGTAATTGAAGGTCGGCTTGTTTCCAGAGCTTCCAGGATCCGAGATGTTCACGTAGCGGGAGCCTGATGCATAGTCGACGCGCAGTAAGTTGGCCCTTGCGTCGGTGTCGGCGACGACAAGCGAGTCGTCGTGCATGAGGAGTTCGGGTGCCAGCATCGGGTTTTCCCGTCCGCCGCTGTAGTAGGTGTTCCAGCCGGCGATCGGGTTGTACCAGCACTTGACGACGCGGATGTCGAGCGCCTCCGGCGGAAGCTTCTTTCCGCCGCAGACGAGTTGTTCGGCGGAGATGTCGAGCTTCTTGACGTCGCGGACGGGATGGAGCATGAAGGTCTCGCCCTCGAATTCTCCCTTTGCCAGGTGCATCGAAAGGGCGGTCACGGGCTTGGCATCTTCTGGAAGCTCAAACGGAAGGTGTTTCCTGTAGTCGTATGCGTAGAATGTCGAAGCAGTGAACGGCGCGTCGGCGATGGTTCCGGAGGCGGCGGCTGCATTGGCCCATTCGGAAAGAACGGGGAGGTCGCGCGCGACACGGGAGGCGGTCTGCCACTCGCGGATGGAGCAGGGGCCGGCGGCTTTTGCGCGGAGGTCGTCCGCGACGGCTTCAAGCGCCGCGCCAAAGCCTTTGTGCTTCGAGCCGGCGGCGTCACGGAATGCCTTTTCAAGACGCGAGGCCTCGTCCAGCGACGGTTTGAAAGAGTCAAGCTCGTCGCGTTTCAGGGCTTGGTTCCAAACGCGGAGGGAGGCTATGGCGCCGGCGAACCTGCGGGCGCCGAGGGGTTTGAAGAGGTCGTTGAGGTCAATGGGGGATGGCATGTCCGAGGCGATACGGCGGATCGCCTCGACCTGTCCATCGAAATAGGTGGTGAAAGTGAGGTTCGAGAGCGAAAACGAGAATGCCGCATGGTGCCAGACGCCGAAGACGACGCGGTGCTCTATTATTGAGGTGGCCTCGTAGACGCCGAAGTCGGTGGGCATGGTCTTGATTTTGAACTGGAACGGGGCGCTGTCATAGTAGCGCTTGCAAGTGTAGAAGCCGACGGCCATGTCGGCTTCGGACTGCCTGTCCATCCGGAACCAGAACGAGGCGGAGACCTCGCCATCCTTCAATGCCTTTTTGGCGGAGTCCGGCACGGCGAGCTTGACGCCGCCTTCGGACTTGCCGTCGAAGACGAGCGCGTCGCCGCCGTCGGGCGCGGCGGCAGGTTCGACCTTCACGCCCGCGCCCGAAAGCTGCGACAGGTCTGGCGAGAAGACTGGTGTGGCGGCCTGACCATGGAAAAAGGGGATGACGGCAAACGTGAGCGCGACTAGGCCGACTCGGCATTTATTCATGGTGACAACCTCGCATGGGGACGAAATCATCCCCTAGTATGAACGGTCACTTCTTTTTCGGCGGGGGAAGTTTGTCGGCGTCAACAGGCCATTCGCACTTGAAGGTGATGTTGTGCGATTCGGGTTTGCCTTTGACGCCCGCTATGTCAAGCGTCGTCACGCTGAAGAAGGGGTTTTTGTCTTCCAGCTTGTGTATGAGTTCGATTACGCTCAGGTAACTGCCTGTGCCGCGGACTTCCATTTGGAAGCGGTCGTAGCGGTGCTGTGGCGGAGGTGGCTGGGGCTTGCCCTTGGGCGCGGGCTTGCCTTTTTGCACGTTGGGGCCGGCCGGGGGCTTGTCAGGGGTGCGTGTTTTGCCCAGTTCGGTGCAGCTTGAGACGCTGAATCCAACCTCTCCCGCAAATCCGTAGATTTCCTGTTCCATCGGGTACGATCCCAGAACCTGGCGGACGACGTAGCTGTTGGTGAGGGCGAAGACCTCATTGGTGAGGGAGGAGTATTCCGCCCTCATGGTCTGGATGCTCTTGATCTTTGCGAGGGCGCTCTCCGAGGCCTTGTTGATTTCGCTTGCCTCGGAGTCGATTTTCGCGCGCTTTTCGTTCATGGGTTTGACCACGAACATGTGCGTCAGTATGACCGCCCCTGCGACAAGTATGCCGCCCAGGATGCGCTTTTCAGGGCCTTTTAGAAGTTCGTTGCTCATTTCGACCTCACTTCCTGCGCCTGCCGGTACAGGCGCGGTTCAAGCGCGAAGTTGATTTCGAATATACGGTCGCTGGACTTGGTTGGGTCGACGGAGACGCCGCCAGGGGTGACTTTGCCTAGGAGTCCTTCCGCGCCGTTCATGTCGTCTATGACGGATCGTATGCGTTCGTTCACGCCGTCGGCCGCGGTACGCCCGGTGATGGCCCCCCTGTAGAGCCGGGCGGGGATGTCGTTCTTCGCGCCGGCGGCGACAAGCGATTCGGAGATTGACAGTTGCGTGAGCTGGATGTCTTCCGGGACGCTTACCGCAATGGCGTAGAGTTGGGCGGCGACCTGTGCCTGCGCATTGCTGAAGGCCGTCATCTCGGTGAGGCATGCGCGTGCCTCGGCGATGTCCGCGATGAGTGTGAGCGCGAGTTTGTGGTTCTGTTTCATCTCGTCGTTTCGGCGTTGCGCGCGCGCAAGCGCCGATTGCGAGGCCTGAAGCATGAAGAAAGTCTGGAAGACGTAGAGTGCCAGGCCTATCAGAATGACGACCGCCGCCGTGATCATTGTGGTCAGGAGGATCTTGCCGCTCGGATTGGAGCGCTCATTGTCCTTGAATAAATCGATGTGAAGGCTCATTTTTCCTCCAGGCATGCAATGGCGGCAGCTGTGGCGGCCGCGAAACTGGCCCCGGCTTCGGCCGCGGCCTTTGACAGGGCGCCATCGCGCACGGTCATGTTCTTCCAGGGGTCGACGACGATTGGTTCCGTGCTGAGCGCGGCCTTGATTTCCGCGCGCAGACCGGGGTTGCGGGCGAATCCACCGCTCACGAAGAGCCGTTTGAGATGCGCTCCCGTCCTGCGCTCGGTGAAGTCGACGGCAATGCCGGTCTGGCGGAGGATGCCGCCGAGCGAGCCGTGCAGTGTCGCCGAGATATCCACCTGGCCCGAGAGGATTATGTCGCGCGCCGTTGCCTCGTCGGTCTGGAAGTCGCGTTCAACCGCCTTCTGCACGGTGGAGTACCCTTCAAGGAACTGGCGTATGACGAGCGGCTGGCGCTTGACGAAGAGGCCTAGCGTTGTTACTCCGGCGCCAAAGTCCATGACGAGGTCGCATCCTTCGGTCGCCTCCGCCCCGTAGACATGGTCGTAGCAGCTGAGGGCTGCGAGCCCGGCAAGTTCCGCGCTGTATGCCATTGGCTTGCCGGACGGCATCAGGTGGGGCAGCCGGGCGACCTCCTCCTCGGGCACGCCGATGAACAGAACTGAGTTTTCCTCGCCGTTTTCAAAGCGCTGGAGGCCGATTCGCAGTCCGTGGTCCTTTGTGAGGCCCAGTAGCTCAGGCGCCGAGTTCAGGCCGTACGAGGCGCCTTTTGGTTCGGTGACTAGCTTTATGACGGCTTTGCGCGAAGTGAATGCGAGCGAGGCGGTCCAGGCGGCCAAAGACCTTGGAACAGAAATGGCCGGAGGAGCCTCTTCACCCTCGGCGGGCATGGGGCAGGGGGGCAGGACATCTGCCGCGACGACGGTCATCTTGCCGGCCGCGTCCGCCTTGATGCGGACGGCTTTCGTCGCGGACGTGCCGAAGTCGATTCCGACCACGTCGCGAAGAGCCGGCAGAAGCCGCTTCATAACTTGGGTGTATTTGTCCATAAGGAAAAATCCTTTTCTACAATATATCGTATCGCGGCGCAAAAAGCAAGGCGGAATTTTGTTGACGGAAACGGGGAGGGGAAATATACTTCTCTATTCAAAGATTTTCGGAGACGCCGAGATGCTTCAGTTGGAAAACGTATCGTTCAAGGTCCCCTTTGGCTCAGGAGAGAAGGAGATCATCCGCGACGTCAGCCTGTCCCTGCCGTCGGACAGGCTAGTCGTCGTGACCGGCCCCAATGGCGGCGGCAAGTCGACGCTGGCGCGGCTGATAGCCGGCATTGAGAGGCCGACGACCGGCCGCATCCTTCTCGACGGCGAGGACATCACGGATAGGTCCGTGACCGAGCGTGCACAGCTTGGCATCGGCTTCGCCTTCCAGCAGCCCGTCCGCTTCAAGGGCATTCGCGTCATAGACCTGCTTCGGCTCGCCGCGCGCAAGCAGCTTACGACCTCCGAGGCGTGCCACTACCTTTCGGCCGTCGGCCTCTGCGCGCAGGACTACGTGAGGCGCGAGGTCAACGCCTCCCTTTCCGGCGGCGAGCTCAAGCGCATCGAAATCGCCACGGTCTTCGCCAAGGCGTCGAAAATCTCCATCTTTGACGAACCGGAGGCCGGCATCGACCTCTGGAGCTTCCAGAACCTCATCCAGGTCTTCCGCGAGATGCGCCGATCAATCCATGGCACGATTCTCATCATCTCGCACCAGGAGCGAATCCTCGAGATCGCGGACGACATCATGGTGCTCAAGGACGGCGCCATCGTGAAGCGCGGTCCCAAGGTCGCGGTTCTCCCAACGTTGATAGGCACCGAATTCGCCGTCGGCAGTTGCCCGCAGAACGGGCCTGGATGCTTTGAGGGGCTGCCCGTAAGCCGTCTTGCCAGCCTGTCTTCCGCCGCAACGGGAGGGCCGGGCTTTGTCCCGGCCGCCTCTGACAATAAAGCGGAGGCCGCCGTATGAACCTCGACAAAGTCCAGCGCGAGATGCTCCAGGAGCTGACGGGCGTCGACGACTTCTCAGAAGGCGCCTTCAACGTGCGCGCAAACGGCGCCTCGGCGGGGCGTCAGTCGACCGAGACGATCCGCATCGAGCCGAAGCCTGGGAACTCAGGCTTCGACATCTACATAGCCCCCGGAACGAAGGCCGACAAGGTCCACATTCCCGTCGTCATCACCGCGAGCGGCCTGAAGGAAACGGTCTACAACGACTTCCACATAGGCGACGGCGCAAACGTCTCCATCGTCGCCGGCTGCGGCATCCACAACTGCGGCGGCCTCGACTCGCAGCATGACGGCGTACACCGCTTCTGGCTGGGTCGCGGCTCGAAGGTGACGTACACGGAGAAGCATGTCGGCTCTGGCGACGGCCGCGGCAAGCGCATCCTCAATCCCGTCACCGAAGTCCACCAGGGCGAGGACAGTTCGCTTGAGATGGAGATGGTCCAGATACGCGGTGTCGACGACACCGTCCGCACCACCACCGCCGAGCTTGCCGCAGGCGCAAAGCTCGTCGTCCGCGAACGCCTCCTCACGGACGGCGTCCAACAAGCCGCCAGCGTCTACGCCGTGAGCCTCGACGGCGCCGGCGCGACGGCGGACATCGTCTCGCGTGGCGTCGCGAAGGGCGAGTCGTTCCAGAAGCTAGACCTGCGCATCGCGGGCAACGCCCCGAGCCGTGGCCACACGGAGTGCGACTCCATCATCATGGACAAGGGCCGCATTCTGGCCGTCCCCGCCCTTGAGGCCAACGATGTCGACGCCGCGCTCGTCCACGAGGCCGCCATCGGCAAGATCGCCGGCGAACAGCTTACCAAACTCATGACCCTTGGCCTCACCGAGAAGGAGGCGGAGGAGCAGATCATCGAAGGATTCCTGAAGTAGGAACGAAAACAAGGAGCAGACTATGTCAATCCACGCATTCATCGGCCGCTACACGAACACGCAGTACGGCATCCACCATGTGAACGTCACGGACGACGGCAAACTCGAACTCGTCGGCGTCACCGAAGGCGTCGACAACCCGATCTACTTCGCGCTCAACAAGGCGAAGGACCGCCTCTACGTCGTTCAGGGGGCGACAATCGGCGCGCCGCGCGGCACGAACGGGGCGATCGCCGTCTACGCCATCGCCGCGGACAAATCGCTGACGCTTCTCGACAAGCGCGCCTACCCCTTTACAGTTCCCTGCTTCCTCTCGCTCAGCCATGCGGGCGACGCGCTTGTCTTCGCAGAATACTCGTGCGCCCATGCCGGCGTGATCGGCCTGCGCCCCGACGGCACTTTCGAGCCGGGCGACGGCGTCCTCGCGCATCACGAGGGCCACGGACCCAACGCCGCCCGCCAGGAGTCCGCCCACCCGCATTGCGCCGTCCTGACGCCGGACGATTCTATCCTCATGGTCTGCGACCTGGGCATCGACACCATTGTGGCCTACGATTTCGCCTCCTGGCGCGACGGACTTCGCCGCCGTCCAGAGTCGGACATCCACACGGCCCCTGGCGCGGGTCCGCGGCACCTCATTTTCGACGCCTCGGGGCGCTTCGCCTACCTCGTCAACGAACTTGCCAGCACAGTGCAGTCATTCGCCTTCGACGGCATCCGCTTCACCCCGCTCCAAACCCTCTCCATGCTTCCAGCCGACTTCAACGGCGAGACCAAGGCGGCGGCAATTCGCCTTTCACCCGACGGCCGCTGGCTTCTCGCCTCGAACCGCGGACACGACAGCATCGCGGCATTCGCCGTCGGCGCCGATGGACGCCTCTCCGAAACGCCGATCATTTCGCCGCTCACGGGGCACTTCCCCCGAGACTTCGCCTTTGTTCCGGGCACTGACTTCGTCCTCTGCTGCCACAAACTCTCCGATGAACTCGCCCTCTACCGCTTCGACTCCACCACGGGAATTCTCTCTCGCCTTCCCGCGACGTTGGCCATGGAGCGCCCTCTGGCCATCGCCTTTGCGTAGGATTTGAAAGGTCTTCGCCGAATGCTTATCCTTGGCATAGAATCGTCATGCGACGAGACGGCGGCGGCCGTTGTCCGCGACGGGTACGAAGTCCTTTCGAGCGTCATACACACTCAAATAGCGCTTCACGCCCCGCACGGGGGCGTCGTGCCCGAAATCGCCTCCCGCAGCCACATCGAGAAAATCCCGTCCGTCATCCGCCGCGCCGTCGAGGAGGCCGGATGCTCGTTCGGCGACATCGACGCCGTTGCCGTCACCTACGGCCCCGGTCTGGCGAGTTCGCTTCTTGTCGGTCTTTCGGCCGCAAAAGGACTGGCCACGGCGCTTGGGAAGCCGCTGATCGGCATAGACCACATCGAGGCGCACATCCAGAGCGCCTTCCTCGCGCCTGAATCGCCCCGCAAGGAAGACTTCCTGCCGCTTCTCGCGCTGGTCGTTTCTGGCGGTCACTCAGCCATCATCCGCGTGGGGACGGAGGGACGGCCGCGCGTCATCGGCCAGACGCTGGACGACGCGGCAGGGGAGGCCTTCGACAAGGCAGCCCAGCTTCTGGGACTCGGCTATCCGGGCGGTCCCGCGATTCAGAAGGCGGCGCTCTCCGCCCACGGCGAGCTAGGCTACGAATTCCCCAAGGGCCACATCTCGCGCGACAACCCCGCCCTTGGCTGTCTGCGCGCGGACCTCTGCTTCAGCTTCAGCGGACTAAAGACGTCTCTTCGCACCTATTTGCAGAAGAACCCCGTCCGCGACGAGGAACACCGCAACCGCATTGCGGCAGCCTACCAGGACGCCATTGTCGATGCCCTCGCCTCGCGATGCGCCAAGGCGCTAAAAAGCGGTAAATGCAAGGGCTTCGCCGTCGGCGGAGGCGTCTCGCTGAACGCCGCGCTTCGCGCTCGTCTGAAGGAGGTCGCCGAAGAGGCGGGGGTGCCGATTTTCCTGCCCGAGCCGAAGTACTGCGGAGACAACGCGGCCATGATCGCCGCCCTGGCTGGAACTGGCGCCGGAATCCGCGGCGACGCGGCCTTCCTCCTCGACGCCACCCCGAACCTGACGTTTGCCTAGCCCCAGGCGACGCGGCCCTTCCGTCTCCACGTCCTTGAAGCGCTTGCCGGTGATTACATATCCTCTATGCAAAGGCCCCCGACCTTGATTGCGCGGTCCTTCAATTGCGGATTCTTGGCGAAGAAGGCAATGGTTTTCGACTCCAGCGCCTTTAGGTTTATTTCGCGTTGTTGTCGCTTGACCTCAAAGAAGTCCAATATGCCCTTGAACTCGTTTTCACAGACCAGATCTATCTCGTTCTCGCCGCGTCTGTCCCACCATCCGCCTATACGCGTATATTTCTTCCCTTCGATGAACTTATTGCGGAAATAGCCTTCTAGCGCCCGTCCTGAAAACACTTCGTAATCGCGTTTGACGATGCCGCCCAGCTCGTCGAACATCCGCGTCTGCACCAGATACTGGTGCCTGAATACGAACCTGAACCAGAAGCGGAAGAAGTTGTCGTTGATCTTGTATAGGAAGTTCTTGTTTGACGATTTTTCGAAAAGTGGCTGATTTTTGGCAATCAGCTCGTACTGGTCTTCAAGCCGGGTAAGGTAGCCGCCGACCTCCCCGCCGATTTCGTTCATGATTTCCGCCCTTGAAGTCTTCCCGCGCGCGATTGCCCCGAGAATAGAGAAGTACGTTCCGTAGTCGCGCCCGAATTCCTCGACAAGTACGGCCCATCCCTCGTCCAGAAAGTAGGAGTCTTCCTCGGTCATCGCCTCAATCATCTTGTTTCGGCAATACGCGCCGTTGTCGATGAGAAGTTCCACGTATTTGGCCACGCCGCCCGTGAATGTCCAGAGGGCAAGGAGGTCATCGTTTTGCGGCTCCGCCACTTTGTCCGCCAGAATCGTCTTTAACGTGGAAACTGTGAAAGGACGAAGTTTCATCTGGTCCGTTTCACGTCCGAACAGGGGCTGCGACTTCTCCTTGAATATCTTGTTCATCAGCGTGTTGACGCTGCCCATTGTCACAAGATTGATTTTCGCCTTTCGGGAAAGCTCCTCCCAGTCGCGCTGCATTTCACCAAAGACGGCGGGATTTACCCTGAAGAAGTTCTGGAACTCGTCTATGACGACAGTCAGCGGACGCTCTGCGGCAAGTTCAAGAAGATGGCGGAAAAGGGCTGAAAACTTCAGGACTTTTCCCGGAATGGATTTGCCGGTGAAAGCCTCTATGCGCTCCTTGAAGCCGTCGCAAAGGTCGGCCTCGGCGGATTTTGTCACGAAAAGGTAGAGGAACGGTTCGTCGGCAAATGCGTTCAATACAAGCGACGTCTTACCGACACGCCGGCGCCCTGTGACGATGGTCCAGCAGGCCATGCCGCGCGCCTTTTCGCGGATCTTGCGCAACTTTGCGACTTCATTCTCCCTGTCATAGAACTTCATGAAAGCCATTCCTTCCCAGTTGGGAACTGGCCAGTTCCGAACTGGCCAGTTCTGATAAAAATATACCAAAAAGGGAACACCTAGTCAAGGGATGGCGGACGTTACTTGCGAATATGATAAATTCAACGTATAGTCTTTTCCAATCATCAGCCCTCAATATCTATTATCTATTATCTGTTATCTATTATCTGCTATCTGCTAAAGCT
>JAEEGH010011082.1_pt1 | contig 20539 bp, 20 predicted proteins | sample 9134181 | NCBI WGS metagenome assembly JAEEGH01 (sample SAMN16246544, study PRJNA631951) | gut metagenome | biome: gut microbiome; feature: rumen; material: DP-attached | host: Bos | place: Iran: Karaj | collected 2018-10
GCGAACTGATTCCCGACACAATAAAAAGCAGTACCATCATCCAGGGATAAACAATGTACATAAAAATATCAAACCACTGAACGTCCATGGAAGTAATTTTTCCAACAACGCCAACAATTCCTTCTGCATTGTACATGTAAAAAAGATGATAAATAACGACAATCAGAACTGTAACCCATCTGATATTATCAAGCCAGTGTTTCCTCATTTTCTCCTCCAAAACTCCGTTTGCGATTGTATAACAAATCTCACATTCGCAATTAATCTTAACATTTAGTCTACGACGGAAAATCATACTTGTCTATCAATTAAAGCATGCTTTTTAAGAAAAAAATGTTAGTTTTGGTTGCAATTATTTACAAAGCCATCACATAAATCTGGCAGGGATTGGCTTCATAATATCACACCGTAATTTCAATCTGATTATTTTCGATGCCGAGGATGCAGCTATATTACTCCATCACTGAGAATACCGCAGTAACATCTCCTTTGCCAAGAATCTGTTTTAGATCTTCCTGAGTTTGGCCTTCAACCTTTCCAAGCTTGGTAAAGTTCCAGCTGTTTACATCATAGTAAATCGTAATCTGATTTCCCTGATACAAAATTATATCCCCTGCACTTGTTGTAATCTGCTTGTCATTTCTAGGAAGCGATGTCCCCAGCGAACCGACTTTTTCAAAGCTGCCATAATCGTGCATATCTATCGTAACAGATCCTTTCTTCAAAAGTTCATAAAAAGCGATAGCCGAAGAATTATCTGTAAGAGTTGCAGTTAGTTCGTGCTTACCAGTATCACTTGTGATTTCAATTTTGACTTTCATCTCCAGCTCCTTTGTAACACCTCTTGCACATGCTGTTGTTAAAACGAGAAAAAATATTAAAAGAATGAAAATACTTTTTCTTAAATAGAGTTTTGTCCGATTTGAATAAGAAAAGTTTCCAAGCATTTTTTTCTCCTTCTGGACGTTCCCGCCGCAAGCGTCGGTCGGGCTTTTCGGGGTTCCGCTATCGCTCCATTCCTCCGTTCTGGTGGTTTCAACAAGCTCAACCACCGCCACTTCGGAACGGCTTCGCCGCCCCTACAATCCCTAACGCATTTAAGTGACATATCGTCACTAAGAAAATCATAAGGGATAAACAGTTACTTGTCAACACTTATTCTAAATATAAATAACATTATGTCGCTTACTAAACACTTAGATTTATCTTAATATATATTATTTTATAAAATCCTCAAAATCTTTATTACCTTTTTTGCGACGTTTGATTGAATCAATTGGCTGGGGATTTTTAAGTTCGTTGCCTTTTAAAAGAGTTTTAGGGCGGCAATTTGGAACCGCAATAAAGCCCAGTGTGAATGAATTCTCTGAAGCTGCAAAAGTACAGGAGATTTTATTTTTTACAAAATTTTCTTCAACCAATGTAGATTTATCTAATATCTTGTCGAGATCTTTTAAGAATCTTACTTTTCGGCGAACAGAGCCTTTTACCATCTTTTCTGTTTGACCTTTTTTCTTAAAATCAAAATCAGATTCGGTAAGAGTTTTATTCAAGGCTTTATCAAAGAACTGATTTGCAGAAAGCTTTGTATGAACTCCAGTAAGATGAAGATAATTAGATTTCGTTGCTGAGATTATAAAGGTTTGTTTTAATTTAAAACATTTAGAATAAACTTCATATTCATAGTCTAGAAAAACATCTTTATATTTCTGTGCACCAGTACAGATTGCGGAGAGGACATTTTGCTTAAAAGAAGTTTTTTGTTTAGCCATAGAAAAAAATAAGCCGACACAAGGTCGGCGATGTTGCAGGTTTAAGGTCTCTGCAACGACCAATGGAATAGGGTTTAATGACTCCTATCCGACGACTTTACTATATCATAAATTGTTGAAATGTCAATAGAAAATTACGATAGTTACACATCGTCGCTTATTGTTTTTTTTAACAACTGATACTATTCTATCAGTAGAGTATAGAATAAGTAAAACTTCTTCGATCTACACAATATATAGACAATCAATCTGAAAAGGAAAGAAAGTTCATGAATAAAACTATTATTTCAAAAGTTTAGATTGACACTATAATGTTCAATATCTACCACAAACATGTTTTACAGAAAGAAGTAATACTAATTTACATATAATAAATAATTATACTAAATCACAAAAATACGAAAAAAAGTTTGAGCTTCATAAAAAAATCGGCCAATATTTTTCTAAGGTTCAAAAAATTATTTATTCTTTATCGTAAAACACCATGAAGGTAATTGTGTATAATCAGATATTTTATAGCAAACTCCCGTGAAATTTTGTGTAGCTTGTGTTTTTGTTAATAAAAGGTAAAGATTATTAAAGTCTTCACATTCATTTGTACCAGTCCTTAACGGATTTCCGTCATTGTCATAAAGGACATAACAATCCAAAGGTCCCATAAAGGCTTCTTTGAAACACCACCATTCATACCCTATATCCCAAGATGGATCAGAATCAGAATTATTCTCATCTAAATCATCATCAGCTGATGTATTTGCAGTAGTAAAATATACATAACATGTATAAATATTACCAAGTGTATCTTCCATTGAGATTGTTACATAATCACCTGCAGAAAGAGATTCTCCGACAACAAAAATATTATTCTGATTTATATAACCAGAATCTTTATCGCACGAGCAAGTATAATTATTTTCTTTTTCGCTCCATAATTGAAGATTCTTATTTACAGGCCATGTAAAAGTAGTATTCTTCAAAACATCAAGATATTCTCCTTCAACATAAGGGCAGATTGTTTCCTCATTACCTGTATCACCACTTTCTATAAACCATGATGGAGCATTTGTTCTCTGAAATGTAATAGTCTTTCCATCTGCATTTCTCTTACATATAGAATATGAAAGTTGTGTTTGAATACGCTCAAGATGCGAACCTGTGTATTCATACGCAGAACTCCCAGCTCTTTTTATAGCACCACTTGCATCAATGTAGAAATAATTATACTGCGGGTAATCTGAATCGGCATTTGTAGTGTACAAATACCATCCAGATGCTATATTTTCTTTTTTTGGTGTAACCGACTGGGTGTTTGGATGTTCACATGAAGACAACAGTAAAAGAGCAAAAAGACTGAAAAGAAAGTATATTTTTTTCATGATATTTCCTTTTGTTTCTTTCTTAGAAACTTGTAATCTAAAGTATTTTCTGGGTTTGCCATTCCTCGAAAAACAGGTGAAGTCATTATACAAACCCAATAATACTTATATTATACATTTCACATAGCGTTTTGACAAGTTTTTTACATAATCAATGTCCCTTATCCTTCTTTTCGCATATTACTTATAAGGGATGCATACAATAGCTAATTGTGACAATATTTTACTTACCAGGATTTAGGGCAATTCCCTAGTTGAAAATAGTATTAACACGACAAGATGCTACACATCGTCACTTATTGTCTTTTTTAACTACAGATGTTATTCTATCCTTATGTCAGACTATATCCGCGCCAGAAGCGACGAACACAAAGAAGAACGAATGACTCAGATCAAGGAAGCGACCGCAGAGCTTTTTGAAGCCGCACCTTATTCAGAAATTACGCTCACAACAATTGCAGAAAAACTTGGCTGGTCACGCGCAAATCTTTACAAGTACGTTACGACAAAAGAAGAAATCATCCTGGAAATTGCCGGAGACAAAATGGAAGCCTACTACGGAGCCCTGCTTGCTGCCCTCCCCGAAGGCTGTAATTTTTCAACCGAAGTAATTGCCGAAGTATGGGCCGGAATCCTCAACGCTAATCAGGATTATATGCGCTATGTATCTTACCTGAATCCTGTAATTGAAACAAATGTCACTGTAGACCGTCTGGCAGTTTTCAAAAAGAAATATTACGACCTGGCCAACGCCATAAGCGGCCGTATTGCCGTAATGCTTAACATCACACCGGAAGCAGCTTACAAAATCCAGCTTGATGTTTTGTTTTATGCTTCTTCAAACGCCGTGTGCTGCTATAAAAATCCGCTCGTGCAGGAAGCGTTGAAACAGATAAACATCACTCCGCCGCCAATGGACTTTTACAAAGATATAAAATATTTTCTGAAAATGCGGCTGGAATATGAGGTTAGCTGATTGTAGCTTTAATCGCACCTTTCGCATGAATCCTTACAACTCTATTTTCATCTGTTTCAGAGATTTTTGCAAGCAGCTCAATGTACGGCTCCACAAACTCCGGTTTTCGCTTTCCAAGTACCCGAAAAATCTCCGGCGATTCCATCCGCACTTTTTCATCCGAGTCGTGAAGCAGCTCTGCAAAAATATTCATATAATCACCGTAAACACCCGGTGTATTTGTCGCAATATTTTCGGAAGCCCAGATAAAGTTCAGTCTGACATTTGGTGCTTCATCTTTTGCAAATCGAAACAAATCATTCCAGTAAGTTTTAACTAACTCAAAATCTGCACGTCCGATTCTGCCAAGTGCATTTAGTGCACGTTCCCTGAGCAACGGGTCAACGCTGTTCAAAAACGCAGCAATCAAAGGAACACAACAGGCAACTTCACAAGGATATTTCAGCCCTATCTCTCCCAACAGCCACAAAGCCTTTGCCTGTATTTTTGGAGTCCCCGAACCAAGCAGGCCAGCAACATCTTGAATACTCTGCTCCCAATCGTCCTTATTCTTTGTAAGCTCACCGAGTTTCCTATACAATTCAGCTTCGCTTAATTCCTCATTCTTATATTTCATATTTTCTTCAACGTTTCTTTTTCCATCTGAACTATCTGAATCATTCTGTCGATTGCACAGATATCGATGTACGGAACTTTTGATGCAACCATTATGTCGCGGTGTTCTATTGTTCCTTTTTCGTATTCATCAAGCAGCGCAAGCCTTTTCTTTTTTTCCTGTTCCAGTTCTTTTTTTGTAAGGACTTCTGAATACATCACCGCAAGACAAAACCATACCGAATCAAAATCAACCCGTTCAAAAAGTGCACAGATTGTTGCCTTAAGCTCAGACCGTCCTGTTTCGGTAATTCTGTAAACAGCTTTGTTATCCGCTTTGCCGGTGTCCTCAATATAACCTTTTTTCTCAAGCCGCAGACAGGTTTCGTAAAGTGTAGTCGCGCCAATCGGATGCCAGTACTGCATGTTCATACTGTCAATCATCTTGAGCATATCGTAAGCATTCATCTCACCCTGCAAAAGCATTCCAGTAATTACAATTGAAGTTTTAGACAGCATTTCGTTTTCTCCTTACAACAAAAATCCAGATTGCAGACAAAGCCAGAATCACAAGCGCAATAATAAATGATTCCAGATTTTTGATTTCATCCCCAGCTTCAGAAGAAACAATCACATCCCACAAAGCGCCGACTCCCCAGAAAAAAGGAAAGATAATCAAAAGATTTTGTGTAATGTAATAAACCGAACAATACATCAGCCCCACAAAGAAAAGATGAAGGAACTCTGGTTGAAAACCCGCGTGATGAAACGAATAAAATACGCTGGTCAAAATTATTGCAGGAATTATTCCAAATGCATTTTCAAAGCTTGCACGGAGATAACCGTAAATAAATGTCATTTCAAAAATCCCTGCAACAAGAATATAAGCGGCAGCATAAAGGTTTTTGACTTCAAGGATTCCCGCAGGCTTTTCATCTTTTAAAAACATTGCAAGAAGTCCTGCCGCAAAAACAAAATCCAGCACAAGACTCAAAACCGTTTTTCGCCCCGTAAAGCCAATTGATTTCAGCCCTTCTTCCTTCTTTCCCACATAGAGCGAAACAAAAACAACACCAAGCCCGAAAATCATAAACAAGTCGCGGAGAACAAAAGACATTGCCTTATCAAAAAATGAATCCCCGCCAAAAAGGAGCATTAGCAAACTGAGAAAAATCATTCCTGCTCCAGCATAAAATGCAACAGCAGTTTCTTTTGTAAAATTGAATCGGAAAAACTTATTCATAACACCTCCATCGAGGTGAATTTACTACGTATACGTAGTATTGTCAAGCAATAATTTACTTTCGTGTATAAATGATATTTTTCATGTCATTTAAAATAAAAGATGTCTTCGAACTTTTTATCGAGGGCAACACACAGAATTAAGGCGAGTTTTGCGGTCGGGCAGAACTGCAGGGTTTCTATAGAGCTGATTGTATTTCTGGAAACTCCTACCATCTGTGCAAGATCTGACTGCGAAAGTTTTTTTTCTGTGCGGATTTCTTTTAAGCGATTCTGGAGAACAAGATTTTCATTCATGCAGCAACTCCTGTAACGGTACCAATTTTACCGGACAACTGCAGAATAAAAAGAACAAGCAGAGCTGCAAAAATCAAAAGATACCCGAGTGCAACAAAAAGTTCGTGGAGCTTTCTAAGCCTTGCAAACTTAACAAAAAATGCCACACAAACCATTCCAAAGAAAACAATCCAGCACTCTATTTTTATCTGCCTGGTGAAAATCCAGTTTAAAATCGAAACTAAAACACACAATCCGAAAGATGAAAAATAAGCAATTGTTGCTGCAGTCTTCTGCACTTCCAGATCTTCAATATCTTTTCCAGCATTATCGCTGCGGCTTTTTTCCAGAATCTCTTCTTTTGTCATAATTCTTCCTCACAAAACCGCATTAGCGGCACTTAATAGTATAGTCTAAAACTTCTTTCGGGCAAGTCTTTACACACTCGCCACACAAAATGCATTCAGCACTTTTTATTTCGCCCTTCTGCAAAAGCTGAGTAACATTCAGGCTCATAGGACAAACCTTTTCGCATTTTTTACAGCCAATACAGTTTTCTTTTTTCGATTTGATTTTCAACTGCGGCAAGTGCAAAAGTCTTCCAACCTTGTATCCAAAAATCATAAAGGGTGCCATCCAGCAGATGTAGTGACAGTTTGCCCTTTTCCCGTGAATCAAAGCCGGAATCAAAAACAAAATCACAATTCCGTAATAAATCACATAGCCGTAAATATCAGAAATTGAAATGCCATGCTCGGTCATAAAAAATGGCTGAATCGTATAATCACCTTTTCCAAGAACATGGCAGACAATTATTCCGCTTATCCACACAAGCCAGATTCCATATTTGATGTAATTACGCCACCCCTGCTTTGGAGCCTTATCGGAAATCTGGGCAAAGCATTCGCACATACCACCGGTAGGACAGAAAAAACCGCACCAGAGGCGTCCGAAAAACAAGCCCAGAATAAACATCAGCGAAAAAACAATAAAGCTTCCATTAATAATATGCTGCATGGCCGACATTAAAATCAGGTAAGGCGAAAAATAATAAATCGTAATTGGAAAAAGCAGCATGCTGACAATAAGCGTAAACTTTCGGATTTTTTGCAAAGTCATAATCTTCCTCCTGAACCCAATCGCCGTGGGTTTTTGCCAAGTAAACTTGGTATACATCAGATTATAAACATGCAAAGTAAACTTGTCAAGATTTATTAATCGTCCGGACTTACAGTAAAAATGACCGACCGTAAACAAATTACAGGAAGTAAGTCTTCATTACGCCTTTGCCTTTTACTTCAATTTCTGCAATATCTTTGTAATCAAAGGTACTTTTTGTCTGCTGCCAGGTTGATTCGCTTACGTGAATTCGCATAGCTTCGCCGGTACTTTCCATTCTGCTTGCAACGTTAACGGTATCACCCCAAATATCGTAAATGAATTTAGATTTTCCAATTACACCTGCAACAAGCTCTCCTGTATTTATACCAAGTCTGATTTGAATCTTTACAGGAGAACCTTTGTTATAACTTTCAACATCATCCAAAAGCCCCTTTGCAAAACGAATCATTCTTACAGCATCATCACTGTCTGCTTTTTCGCTGAGTCCGACTGCCGCCATGTAAGCATCGCCAATTGTCTTGATTTTTTCAATTCCTTCTTTTTTGGCACGTTCATCAAACAGAGAAATCATTTTATTAAGCATTGTAACAACTTCTTCTGCACTCATTCCGCCACTCATTTTTGTAAAACCGACAATATCTGTAAACAAAACAGTTACATTCGGGTATTTCTTAGCAATTGTTCTGTCTGGATGTTCTGTAAGTTCTGCTGCTACTTCGGCCGGAAGAATGCTCAACAAAAGGGATTCAACTTTTTCGTTTGCAACTTTAAGTTCCTTTGTTCGCTGGTCAACTTTTGATTCAAGAACAATCTGGTAACGGCGCATGGAAATAATTTTATATGTAATAAGGAAAACAATAATTGCAATTATAGCAAGCCAGAACCACGGCTGTTGCCACAAATAAGGCTTTTTTACAATGATTACAGGCTCACTTGGATCGCCCTGAATTCCATCGCTATTCTGGGATATCAGAGTAAACTGATAAGTTCCAGGCTTTAAGTTTGTATAAGAAACGCTTCTTGCTGTAGTCCATTCTGAATAATCCTTATCAAAACCGGCAAGCTTATAACGGAAACGCATACTATCGGAAGAAATAAAACTCATTCCCGTATATTTAATGCTCAAACGTTTTGCAGATGGAGAAAGCACAATTTTTTCATTACGGTAATCTTTTGTTACGTTATCAACTGTATACTCTTGAATTTCAATTTTTGGTGCAAATTTGTTCATTCCGCCCTTTTGAGAGTCAAAAATTGCAAAACCGTCAGTAAGCGTAAACCATACTCTGCCCTCAGAATCTTTTTCAGAAAGTGATGTGGAAGTAACACCACTTGTAATAAGACCATCGGAAGCACCATAATAACGTGCAGAAACTTTTTTGCGCTCACCTTTTATTACAGCCTGCATTTCTGTATACGGAACTGAAAAAACACCTTTGTTACAGGTCATCCAGACAAGACCGGAATTATCGCAAATCATCTGGAAAACACTGTCGGTTCCAAGTCCGTTGTAGGAATTAAAGTTTACAAAAGAATCCGTTTCTTCAATATAACGAGAAAGTCCAGTTCCTGTTGCAATCCAGATTGCGTTATCAAAATAAAGGATTTTAAAAATTACATTGCCCGAAAGTCCGTTTTCTACCGTGTAACTTTTTATAATTTTTTCATCCTGTAAAATATAAACTCCACCGCCGTTTGTTCCTACCCAGACACGTCCCTGTAAATCTTCATAAAGCCACATTATATAATGATTAGAAAAACCGTCATTTCTTGTAAGCGTAGAAATGTTTCCGTCTTTGTGAATTATTGAAAGTCCCTGCGGCGTTCCAACATAAATATCTCCGTTAGAACTTTTTATTGCAACACGAGCTTTTGTACTTACAATTCCATCTTCCATTGTCCAGAACTTTATTTTTGAATCCGGCGTAACAAGTGCCTGCGGCGTTTCTGAAAATGCAGAAATAAGAAGCTCGTTATCTTTTGTAATTCCAACGTGACGTACACGAACGCCTTTTACAGCTTTTGTAATTTCGTTTTCTATAAAATGATTATCTTTATAACAATGTAAGCCGTCATCGCAGCCAAGCCATGTAACTCCACGAAAATTATCATGACAGATACTGTTTACGCTTATATTCATTTTTACAGTCTGGAATTTACCCTTACTAAGCTTTTGCAATCCTCCGCGGTTCAAACCAATCCAGATATTTCCTTCGCGGTCCTGCATAAGTCTTGAAATTCCGTTATCGGGAAGGCCGTTTTTAATATTATAATAAGTGTGACTGTCGCCATGAAGAATCATAATTCCGGTGTCTGAACCAAGCCAGTATTTACCACTCGAATCCTGAATTATAGAATTTATAGAAAGCCCGGAAAAACCATGCGGACTCATATCAAATAAAGTCTGTTCATCTCCCCTTATTCTTATTGCAAAATGAGGCTCACCACACAACCAGATTGCACCGTCTTTATCCTGAAGTACATCATAAACACTAGGATCTTCAATGTTAGTAAGGTTTGTAAAAAGTGAGACTTTATTATTTTTGCAGACGTATAAATTGTTTGCAGTTCCAGTCGTAATCCAAATATTTCCATCATTATCGCAGTATATAGTTTGAACCAGTATTTTATTTATAGGAAGATTTTCATCGCACTCTGGTACAAAAATCTGATTTTCAGAATTAATACAGCAGATACCGGAAGAAGTTCCAATCCAGATATTATTTGATTTATCTTCACAAAGAGCGTTTACTTTGTTATTTGGAATGCCGTCTTCAGTTGTAATTTTTTTTATTTCGCCAGAAGGTGTAATTTTTGTAACGCCTTCATCATTGTGGCCTACCCATAAATTTCCATCTGAATCCTGGATAATCGAACGCACAGATGCAAAATCGTATCGCTCATCGGTAGAACGACAGAAGGTTTTAAATTCCACGCCATCAAAACGGACAAGACCATCGTATGTTCCAATCCAGATATAACCTTTGTTATCCTGAATTAAATCTGTAATTGTAACGCCCGGGAGTCCATCAGAAGTTGTCCATGTCTTTTTTACAAAATCGTTTATAAAATTTTCGTCGTTTTTATAATATTCAGGTAAATGTGCATATATAGCTGTAGTTACAGTTGCTAATAAAATGATTAATGATAATAATCTTTTCATGCTATAATTATACTACAGATCTTTTGAATTTGCACGAAAAACATAAGAGAAATCCCCTAGTTTTTATCCTTCAGCTATATTCATCACCCAATCGTGCAGAGCTTTCCGCGGAGAATGTATCCTATTTTTGAATAGCAGGCATTTGACGCCACATAATCTGCATCAGTATACAGCGTTGGAAGGTACCCCAACCTGGCAGCTTCTTCTGTAACCCGGTAAACAATATTTTCTGCATAATGCCTGCGGCGGTAATCTTTAAGTGTAAATACAAGACCAAGACTTGCCATATTACCGGCAATCCTTAAATCGCAGCTGGCAACATATTTTCCTTCTGCATTTTTCCAAAGGTAGCAGTGACCTTCTTCAATAAGAGCTTTTGAATCCTGCCTGTAACCTTCGCGGTCCTTCATATCAAGCTGGAGTTCTGTGTGAAAGCTTTCTTTAAAATCTGTTAAATCTTCCAGGTCTTCCAGCACACAAAGATGAAGTTCGCCATCCACTTTTCTAAGAGCAGTTTCATCAACAAGCTTAGGACAATCATAGGCAAACATATTTTTAAGAATGGAAAGCTTTTTACCTTCACCGGCAGCCCGTTTAATAAAATATTCAGCAAGCTCATACTTCATGTTTATGCCGTGCTTTCCGTCAAGAAATCCGTGCTCATCAGAAATTCTATAAGCATTTTCCATTTCTTCCTGAGTTGCATCCGCAGCAGTCCAAATCCAGACAGGAAAAGGACTTTGAGAATAACAGATAATCATGCGGCTGTGATCACTTAAAAGCAGTTCGCAGTTTCTTTTCACAATCCGTGTAAGCACAAAAAAAGTATACTTGTCGGCTTCCAGAATTTTAAAATCTCTTTCATCTACAAAATTATCCATACAGTTATTCTCCTTTCTAATTTTTTATTCGCATTATACAAAACTAAATCTTTTTCTGCATCCACAAAAGATCATAATAACGGCCAAACTTTTTCCCCACATCCTTAAGCTGCCCCGCCACAAAATAACCTTCCTTGAGGTGGAACCTGTAACTGTCTTTTGTAAGATACTCATCTTCCCGCTCACAATAAGCAACACCCGCCAGAAGATTTTCAATCCCCATTTCCTTCAACCGCGCCTCAAGCTGAGCATAAAGAAAAGCCCCCACTCCCATCCTGCGGCAATCCTTATCAACATAAATCGAAGTAGCAACAGTCCAGTCGTAAGCCTCACGTTTACTGTAAGCACTCGCATACACATAGCCCACAATCACACCGTCCTTTTCGCAAACAAGATACGGATATTTCTGTTTTACATTTTTAATCCGCTCTTTAAACTCTTCCACCGTGGGCACTTCATATTCATACGAAACCGCAGTCTCCGTAATATAAGGTGCATAAATCTCCACCAAGCGCTCAGCATCCTCGAGTTCAGCATCACGTATTTTTAATTCAGTATTCATATTGCCATTTTATCGTATTATGAGGGGGAAGTCTCCCCCTGTCTCCAGCCCGCATTCGCGGTCTTCCGCCACCCCCTCTCCTAAGGGGTGGCCCCCTTAAAATCCCCAACAGTACAATGTATGGATTTATACAAAATATTAATGATTGATTTTTTTGTGCTATGTGATATATTGATAAACGGATAGTGGACTGTAAGAAATTGCAGTTGAAACGCTCTATGAGCCGCTGTCGCCTGCCCTTGTTTTGACAAGGGCTATTTTTTTGAAAAAACAATTAGTTAGCACATAACATCTTCTAAAAGCTGCCAGTCATCGCCATCTATGTTGTCATTAAAATGTTCTGTACAGATACATAGTTTGCCTTTTCTGTTTGTTCGAACAAATCCACCTTTTAAATTATGCTCTGTAAGATAAGATTTTAGTACTTCAAATTTTCTTGGAGCAAAATCATCTATATTCTGGCTTTGTCCGCTTGCAGAAAAACCGCCTTTAGTTTCGATAATCCAAATACCTTCTGTTGTTCCTAAAACATAATCAGGATAGAAAAGACGCATTTTGCCAGTTCCATCTTTATATGCAACAGAATAAAAATCCGTTCCTTTGTCACCATTTTTATAGAACCATAAAACAAAATCGTTATCTTCACAAAAAGCTTCAAAGAGACGTTCAGGCATAGAGCGAACTTCTGCGGATTCACGATATTCTGCATAAACATTTTTACTGTATACTTTTTGTGCTTTGTCGTTTCCGTCATAAGTAAAGAGACAAACCTGCGGTATATGAAAATCCTTTTCTACAATTTCGGAAGGGTCAAATGTTAGTGTTGCTTGAATACCGTTAGTTGAACCTAATTCTGTTATTGCTTCATGAAAATCTTCTTTTAGTTTATCTGAATTGTTAATAACAAAGGAATATAATTCACGTGTTCCAAGATTTAACAGAGAATATTTTGAACTCTTTGCTTTTGGATTTTTATAAAATACGCGACGAATAACAGTAATCATCTTTTCATATTTAAGGCTCACTTCAGTACTCAAAATACCAACTTCGTGATGAAATTGTCGACCATGTGTATGTGTGTTTAATGGAATCGCAAAATCTGTTTCATACAACTGATTCAAGGTTACTGCATTTAATACAGCTGTTTGTCCCAATTTTGCTGCACGAATAATTTTATCACTAAAAAGATATCCTGCTTTTTCAAGGAGCTTCCTGTTATCATCAAGTTTTTTATTTGCCTGTAAACCATATTTCTGTTCAAAATGATTTACAACACTTTTCATCGTGTCTTCTGCATCGTTTTCATCAATTACATCTGGGCGTTGCTGAGTTTTGATTGTTATATCTTTATATTCATCTTTAAGATTTATATAAGCTGCATCCCATGCTCCGTGTTGTAAGAAAGCTCTTGCACCTTCTGTAAACTTGTTGTCCCAGGTATAGAGATAACAACTGTCCAATGCAGTGTCACCATAATGATGTGCATTAGGCATACGGCGGATTCTTCCAAAAGTCTGAATCTCAAATTTTTCACCTTCATGGTCTCGGAGTTTTACAAGAATATGTGCACGCGGACAATCCCATCCTGTTGCAACTGCCATCTTAAAAATCAGAGCTTCCTGTTCGGCATCATTAGCTTCTATTCCTTCCAGATTTTCATGACGACTGAATTTGCTCTTTCCATTTTCACTAAGCCAGATTGCAAGCTTTCCATTGTCGAAAGTAATCTGATGATTTTCAAACCAGGTTTGAACTTCGTCTAAAAGAGCATCAGAAGTATTTGGCATTTGAACAAGAATAAGAGGATTTATGTTTTCGCCATATTCTAAAAACTTAGCACGAAGCATTTTTTGTTTTGCAAGTGCTTTGTCCAAAAGATATGCAACCTGTGATTCTCCTTCCAGGTCATACGGTTCGTTTGTCATAATAGGCAGAGGAAATCCCTCGTTGATTATCAACATTTTTTTAATGAGCCCCTCGGCAATTACTTCATCTTCCGGTACATCAATAAAAGCCACTTTTGGATCATTTATGTTGAAATTATTTGGTGTTGCACTGGCACGAATGATAGGAAGGTGTTGTCCACCTTCCTTAAAATAATTAATGATAACCTGTGATTTTTTTGAATCATTCATGTGACTTTCATCAATTATGAGAATGAAGTGTAAACCAGTTTCTCTTGCTTTTTGAATGTATTCTATAAAGTTAGTATGTTCGCCGTCACGAACAGCAACATTGTCAACCTTGTTTAATAGTTCCCAGTTTATAAAGCAGCAGTCGTTTTCTGAAAAACCACTTGTCATTACATCACTCAAAAGTTTTGTCTGCGCACCATGAATGTAAATATCCATTTTCTTTTTGCTTTGCTCTTCAAGATTACCTTTTCCAGGGGTAAACCAGATGAAAACAGTTCTTGCATGGCACTTAAGAAACTCATCCATAAAATGAGTGAGCATAATTGTTTTACCGCTTCCTGTGCAGGATTTAAGAATGATTTCCTGTTTCCCATTTTCGATTGCATTCTGAATCAGCGAAATTGCTTTGTTCTGAAAATTCATCAAATCCATAGTACCCCTCCTATAGTGCTAAGTCGCGATAATAATAATCTGGAATTACATTTACAGTGATATTATGAGCCTTTAAGATTCGTTCCTGTTTTGAAGAAAGCAGAACATCGTGTCCCATATATAAAGTTTTTACATGCTCTTCTGTCATTGTCGGACTTGATCCGACAATCTTTGTTACAAATTCTTCCATCTCATCATCATCCAGGACAATCGTAACAGAATCATCTTTGTCAAAGTTAACAGCATTTTCTAGTTCTACAAGTTCCCGAACATGCAGCAAAAGTTCATCTGCATATTCGTAATACATTTTTTCTGAAATAGGAATAAAGTCGGTCTTGAAATATTTGAGGGAACCGGGAAGATTATCTTCTGTTATGACATTTTTTATTCGTTGATATGTAATGTCATGACATATATTATTTTCATTATTGGTACATAAAATAAATTTTCTAGATCCACCATCTTCTTCATTAAGTGCAAGCGTTGCATGACCAGTAGAACCCGAACCTGCAAAAAAATCTAAAACGGTAATATCTTTACCTTTATGATAATTAATGAATTGTTTAAGCATTTTGACAGGTTTTTTGCCGCTGCCGAATGAGACGCCTCCCTCACTGTTAATATTTCCAAAATCAGGACTGAAATCATAAAAGCTTAGAATGGGTTTGTATTTTAAAGCCTCTGCAAAATCTCCTTTTTTTGATAAAGGAGCACCTTGATATATTTTTCCTCTTGTTTTATCAAGTTTTGATGGACCTTTAACATAGCGATAACCAAGGCCATCTTCTCCAATACCATATATTTTGTATAAGGTATCAGTTCCATCCTCTTCTAGTCTTGATAAAAGATATTCATTGTAATACCATGCAGCTGTATTCTTTTGTTTAAGCAAATTTCCAGATGCCCAAACTTCTTTTAAAGAATCTTTATCAGCTTCTTTGTTATTGATTATTTCATAAGAACCTTTCTTAAATATTTCAACTTTCTTCCCATTCATATCAATTAATGAGCTTGATTGTTTTTCTATAACATTAAAATGATATGGGGAGAAATTATAATTTTCTGTTGGCCTGTTTAGTTTAAATTCCATTATTTTTTTTGCATAAATGAAAACGTATTCAATTATTGGTAACCATTCTGCTCCGTTATTTGCAACGTCTTTTTCTGGATATCTAGTCTGAATATGAAAAACACAAAGCAGATTTTCCTGTCCAAAGATATCATCACAAATAAGTTTTAGTTGTGCTTGTTCGATTTCATTAATGCTTATAAAAATAATGCCATTATTAGCTAGCAATTCGCGAGCTATAGTTAATCTTTTAGACATAAATGAAATCCATTTAGAATGTTTAAAAGAATCCTCTGATTCTACAAAAGAGTCATCATATTTAAATCCACCATCTATAGGTTTTAAACCTGTATTATATGGAGGATCAATATAAATCACATCAATCTTTCCACGATGAGTTTTTTCCAAAAGCTTAAGACTGGCAAGATTATCACCTTCGAGCAAAAAATTAAGTTCTCCTCCTCCGTCAATAAACAAATCTTTTTCTTCGGTAAAAACAGGAGCGTTTTGTTCCAGTATCTCATCTATTTTTTCACGATGCTCTTCAAAGACGAGCCCATATTTCTTCCCGTTTACTTCTTTGGATAAATCTCCAAGAAATGATAGCAACTGAGATGCATTTTCATCTTTTGCATTCTGTTCAATAAATGATTTTATTTGGGCAATTTTTGAAAGCAAAGCTTCTCGTTTTTCACCTGAAATATTGGTAGACATATTGGTTTTTCCTTTTTTGAACAACAATTTTACTATAATTATCGTGTATACCAATATTATATCATATTTTTATAGTTTTGAAACAATAAAAAATACTAAATTTATAGCTTAAACTAATAATGTGATTGATTATCAAGAAGAGTTTGTAGAAAACTTAAAATATTATCGAAAACAAAAGGGTATTTCCCAGGAAAAACTAGCTGAATTATGCGATTGTGCTACAGCCACAATTGGATGCATTGAAATATACAGACAGTTGCCTTCCTTTGATATGATTGTGAAGATTTCTGCAGCCTTAAAAATCCATCCTGCAGATCTTTTCTTACGCAATGCCTCCACAACCGTCACAAATACAAAGAAAATCCTTAAGTCCAAACTGCTGCCACAAATAGAAAACTTTATCGAAAAAGAATTGTAATAGGATTCCTTATAGAGCATGGACATATTCTTTTTGCAACATGATTCATGCAAAATAAAAATACTGTCCCCTTAAAATCCCCGCACTCCAATTTCTTTTTCAAACACTTTGTGTTAAAATAAAAAATACTTATGACTCAAATACAAGAAATCCTATTTAAATATCAGGACACACAATACGCCGATTTTTCCGCAAAGCTCGTACCAACACTTCCGCGTGAATCTTTTATTGGAATCCGTTCGCCAAATTATAAACTCGTTCTTAAAGAGCTCAAAACTCTTCCGCTTGATGTCACAAACGATTTTCTAAAAGACCTGCCCCACCAATATCACGAAGAAAACTGCCTGCACATTGCTCTCATCAACAAAACAAAAAATTACGACGAATGCCTTGCCGCACTCGAAAACTTTCTTCCATATATAAACAGCTGGGCAGTAAGCGACGGACTCAATCCACCAGCGCTCAAGAAAAACAAACAGCTCTTACTTCCAAAGCTTGAGCAGTGGATTCGTGCCGAAGCCCCTTTTACAAAACGAGTTGGCATGCTTCTTTTAATGAAATACTTTCTTGATGATGATTATAAACCTGAATACTTAGAGCTGCCTGCTTCAATCCGCAGCAATGAATATTACGTAAATATGATGACAGCCTGGCTCTTTGCAGAAGCACTTGTTAAGCAATGGGAAACCGCACTCCCCTTTATTCAAAACAAAAAGCTGGCTCCCTGGACTCACAACAAGGCAATTCAGAAAGCCTGCGAAAGCTTCCGCGTTTCTGATGAACACAAAGAGTACTTAAAAACACTCAGGATAAACTGAACTTCTCAAACCGCTTAACCGCAACGCTCACCGCTGTCTCAATCTTTTTGGTAACCTTTACACCCTCTTCATACCAGATATTTTTAACCTCCAGCTTTCGGGCATTTTTGTCAAAAACCATTTCAATTCTGCCAATAAGATTTTCACCATACAAAACCGGAAGCACGTAATAACCATATTTTCTCTGCTCAGCCGGCGTATAGATTTCCCACTTGTAGTCAAAGTTCCAGATTTCTTTTATAAGGTTTCTGTCCCACATCATGTTATCCAGGGCAGCAATAAACTCACAGCGGGGTTTCAGTGATGAAGCAGTATAGTTAGTCTCTTCTAACTCCCCGTTCACACCATTTATGATTTTTACAATATCAGCATCACCAGCCAGACAGTAAAGCGTATGCTTAATTCCTTCCACATGAACCGGAACAATTTTTCCCTCAGCCAGCAGCGAATCAAAAATCTTATTTCTCACATCAGCTTTTAAATCACCAATTCCAAGCCACGCATCCGAAGGCCGGTTCCACAAAAGTCCCAGCGAACCAATACGTTCAAGCACGCGCCACTTTTTATGATCAAAATCATCAGGGTATGGTTCAGGCGCTTCAAGAATCTCACGCGGAATACACCGCTCAATCAAATCATAATATTTCAGGCTTTTCTTTTTATGATGAATTGCAAGTTCCCCGCGAAAATACATATGCTCCAGCGCAGCCCGCGAAAGCTTTGTTTTGCTCCAGTACCAGTCAACCTTTTCAGACATTTCCAGATCAGCAGAACACACCGGTCCACGCTCAGCAATAACAGCTTTAATCTTATCGCAGGCCTGCTGAATCTCATCAAAGCTCCGCTCGTTTTCAAGGTGCCAGTCTCTGTCACGCTTAAAATATATCCAGTTTTCAACAGAAATTATAGAAAGATTTTTATCCCAGTTATCAAGCAGTTTTCTGTCCTCGTACAAAAGCTCATAAAGCATTTTCTTTGTAAAACCGCTCACTCTGGACTGAAGGACAAGCTCTGCATTTTTTCCGCAGACATCAATCGGGTCAAACTGAATGCACCCCGCCTGCCTCACAAACTCAAGCACGCCATCTTTTCCAGAAAACCTGTAATCCCCAAGCAGCCCCTGTTTGTATAGAATAAATCGCCTTACTTCAGATAAAGTTAAATTCAATTCCTGCATAATTAAATTATACAATGACTTTATAAAAAACTAAATGCAATATTCATATCCTACAAAGGCTTTATTTTTCTGCACAAGATTTTCAAGCGTAACAGAATCAACAAACTCATTTATCCTATCCGTAAAATCCTGCCAGAACGCAACATTTCCTTTCGATTCCAGATGATTGTTCTCGCAGTTTCCGCGCGGTGCCAGTTCTCCTTCCATTGCACGAAGAATCTCACCCGCCGTATACTCGTCCGGTTTTTTACTCAGTTTATAACCGCCGTTTGTTCCGCGTGAACCTGTAACTAGCCCGCTTTTCCCAAGTTGAATTAGAATCTGCTCAAGATACTTTACCGAAAGATTCCTGCGGTGAGAAAGAGTTTTAAGCGGGATATAACCTCCCTCGTTTTTCTCTTCCTCCTCGGCAAGGTCCGTCATGATTAAAAGCGCATATTGTCCGCGTGTTGATATTTTTAACATTTCAATGCCTCCGATATTCTATCTATTGCCTCTTTCAAGAGAGCTTGTGGTGTTGCAATATTTATTCGCTGATAGCAGTTTCCTTCAGGTCCAAACATTGTGCCGCGGTCAAGCCAAACCTTTGCTTTATTTACAATGATGTCATCCAGCTCACTGTCAGAAATACCAAGCGCCGAAAAATCTATCCATAAAAGGAAGGTTCCTTCCGGTTCAATAAGACGTGCCTGCGGGATTTTCTGTCTCAAGTACGAGCGCACAAAATCAATATTTTCCAGCAGATGTTTTTTAAGTTCTTCAAGCCAGGGCTTTCCACCTTCGTAAGCGGCACGGGCAGCAACCATTCCCATAAGGCTTGGTTCATCATAACCGGTTTTATCACGTTCAAGCTTAAACCTTGCACGCAGGCTCGGATTTTTTATAAAGTTTGTAGAAAACTGTAAGCCCGCAAGATTAAAGGTTTTGCTTGGCGACATAGAAACAATACAATTTTGTGCAAGCTCAGGTGAAAGCGTTGAAAAAACTGTGTGAACATTCGGCGCATAAACAAAATCGTTGTGAATCTCATCAGCAAAAACAAGAACGTTATGACGCAGACAGATTTCTGCAAGACGGCTCAATTCTTCGCGCGTCCAGACCCGGCTTACAGGATTATGCGGACTGCAGAGAATAAAAAGCTTTACATCGTTTTCTACTATTTTATTTTCGAAATCTTCAAAATCGATTTGCCATTTCCCATCTTTTTCAAAAAGCGGAGAAGTTACAAGATTGCGGTTATTTGCTTCTATCATATTTTTAAAAGGATAGTAAACCGGAGTCTGAATCAGAACACTCTCGCCTTCCTTTGTGTATGCTTTGATTGCAGTTGCTATTGCAAATACTACACCCGGAGTTGAAACCATTTCTCGACGGTCAAAGGTAAAGTTGTGCTCGTTTTTCATCCAGGCTGCCAGTGCATTATGGAAGGCTTTATCCGGACAAGAATATCCGAAAATACCATGATCTATTTTTTTATGAAGAGCTTCGAGGATTACAGGGCTTGTCGGGAAATCCATATCTGCAACCCAGAGTGAAAGAACATCTGCTGGTTTTCCGCGCGCAACAGCAAGATCGATTTTTACAGCACCAGTATTGCGACGGTCGGTAATTTTGTTGAAGTTATAAGACATAATTTTTTTCCTTTAACCTATTGACTTGCTAGGTTATTTAGAGTATAACTTTAGTTACCTACTATGTCAATAGGTTATTAGGCAATTCTAGAAAACCACAGGAGTATATAATATGGCAAAGATTTTGGATCAGCCGCGCTATAAATGTGCGCTTGCTGCAATGCAGACCGTTCATGCAATT
>JAEEGH010011089.1_pt1 | contig 20532 bp, 14 predicted proteins | sample 9134181 | NCBI WGS metagenome assembly JAEEGH01 (sample SAMN16246544, study PRJNA631951) | gut metagenome | biome: gut microbiome; feature: rumen; material: DP-attached | host: Bos | place: Iran: Karaj | collected 2018-10
GATGGTGTTTACGGAGGCAGATTATGGCCCTTGAAAACTTGCAGCCAAAGGAAGTATTTGGCTTCTTTGAAAAGCTTTGCAGCATACCTCATGGTTCGGGAAATGTACAGCAGATAAGCGATTATCTTGTTTCTTTTGCAAAAGAAAGAAACCTTGACGTAACTTGGGATGATGAGCTGAATGTAATCATAAAGGCGCCCGGTACAGAAGGTTATGAGGATAAGGAGACTATTATCCTTCAGGGCCATATGGATATGGTGGCGGTAAAGGATGCAGATGCTGATATAGATATGACAAAGGATCCACTCAGGGTCACCACGGATGGCGAGTATGTGTGGGCTAAGGGAACCAGCCTTGGAGGAGATGATGGCATTGCTGTTGCATATTGCCTGGCACTTCTTGATTCAAAGGAAATTCCCCATCCGCCACTTGAAGTTGTCATAACTACCAATGAAGAGACAGGAATGTACGGAGCTGCAGCAATCGACCTTTCTGATCTTAAGGGCAGAAAGATGATAAACATAGACAATGAGGAAGAGGGAGTGTTTATCACAAGCTGTGCCGGTGGAGCAAGAGTTTATTCAGAACTTCCTGTTAAAAGAGATACTGAAATAAATGCAGCAGATGACAAGGTATATCAGGTAAGGGTGAGCGGTCTTCTTGGCGGACACTCCGGAGAAATGATAAAGTGTGGAAGAGGCAATGGAAATATAATCCTTGCAAGAACACTTTTTGAAGCAATGGATAAGGCAGATCTTAGGCTTATCTCCATCGAGGGAGGAAGCGCCGACAATGCAATTCCATCTGCGGCAGATGCGTTTGTTTCCGTAAAAGGAAGTGATTGCGAAGCCTTCAAAAACAGTGTGTCAAGGACACTTGCAGATATCCGCGGAGAGTTGGAAGTAAAAGATCCGGGACTTGATATAAGCGTATCAGAGGCCGAGAGCTCTTTTGCCAAAGCTATTGATAAAGAAGATACAAAGAAAGCCCTTTCTCTCATATGCATGATGCCGGATGGGGTACAGGCTATGAGCTCAGCAGTGGAAGGACTTGTGGAAACATCGCTGAACCTTGGAATACTTAAGACAGAGGGAGAAACAATTACAGTTGAGCAGTCTGTTAGAAGCAGCGTTGAGTCATCCAAGGACTTCCTCATCAGAAAGGTCAGAACCATTTCTGATGAGTGTGGTGCAAAAGTCACTGTAAGCGGTTCTTACCCAGGCTGGAAATTCAGGCAGAATTCTGAGCTTCGTGACCATATGGTAAAGGTGTATAAGGACCTTTACGGCAAGGAGCCCAAGATAGAAGCAATTCACGCAGGGCTTGAGTGCGGAATTCTAAGCGAGAAGATTGAAGGACTTGACTGCATTTCCATTGGCCCTGATATGATGGATATTCACTCTCCCATGGAGAAGCTGTCGGTGAAATCCACAGCAGGAGTATGGGAGTACCTTAAGGCAGTACTTAAGTGAAAAAAGTGGGGTTTGTATAAGGAGGGATTACATGTCTGAAACACGTATTCTGATAATGAACACAGTTATTGATTTCTTTAATGTAAAGGGTCTGAAGTTTACCATGGAGGATATCTCCAAGAAGCTTCATATAAGTAAGAAGACCATCTACAAGGAATTTGCGGATAAAGACGAGCTGTTTTATGCAACGGTTGATTATGTCTTTTCTGCCATAAAGAGGAAGGAAGCAGAGATACTTGCAGATGAGGATATGGATATAGTTGAGAAGATTGCCAAGGTTATCGTATGTCTTCCTGACAACTACAAAACAATAGACTTCAGGCAGATGTACCTGCTTCGTGACGAGTGTCCGGCTGTTTATGCCAAGATCAAAGGCAAGATTGAGACTGACTGGGACGAGACTGAGAGACTGATGCAGAAAGCCATGAATCAAGGCCGCATCAGGGATATTCCCATACCTGTGATCAGGCTTACGATTGAGGGTGCGATCGAGAGATTTATCTCCACAGATGCTCTTGCAGGCACGCACCTTTCCTATGAGCAGGCACTTAATCACATGATAGATCTTTTGGTAAAAGGAATGGAAGTTAAATCTTAAGTACGATTTGGAGGGAAAATTATGATTTATGCTGATGGGAAGATATTCCTTCTTCAGACAAAAAATATGTCTTATCTGTTTCAGAGTACAGAAACAGGACATCTTGAGCACGTACATTTTGGAGGATCAATCTTAAGCACTGCCAATTATAACAGGATGAAGGATGAGATTGACCTGGAGACCAGGGATAAAGAGCTTCTTGAGAAAACTTTTGCTGCTATAGCTCCAAAGCACTACTTTTCCGGTGGAAATATGAACTACTACGATGATGAGCACCAGAGTACCTGCCTTGAGCTTCTTGGACTTGAGTTCTCCACCTTTGGAAAGGGCGATATCAGAGAGCCCATGCTTGAGATAACAAACCCTGATGGCTCATCCACAGTTGATATGCTCTACTATGATTATGAATTCACCAAGGGTAAAAAAGCTTTAAGCACACTCCCATCGTCTTATGATGACGAGGGCAATGCAGAACAGCTTATCATTAAGCTTGCCGACAAGGAGTACAACACAAAGCTCGAGCTTGTATATACCGTTTTTCCGGATTGTGATTGCATAACAAGAAGCGCTGTTCTGACCAATGAGAATGATGCTCCCATCAAGGTGGAAAGACTTCTTAGTACATCTGTAGATTTCTATGAGACAGGACTTAAGTTCACCTCCTTCCACGGCAGATGGGCTTATGAAATGGGCAAGACAGAGTCTCTTTGCGGCGCAGGCAAGGTTGTCTGCGAGGAACTTGCCGCAGGAGAATCAGGATCAAGATCCAATCCTTTTGTTATGGTAAGTGCCCCTGATACTGATGAGAACAAAGGGGATTGCTACGGCTTTAACCTTATTTACAGCGGAAACCACTATGAGGCTCTCTCATCTAATGGATGCAGCATAAGCCGCTTTGTTTCAGGTATTCAGCCCACAGGATTTAACTGGAGTCTTGCAAAGGGCGAGAGCCTTGAGACCCCCGAGGCTGTAATGGTATATTCCGGCGAAGGCTTTAATGGCATGAGCAGGAGTATGCATGAGTTTGTAAGAAAACACATTGTACGCGGCACCTGGCGGGACAAGGAGCGTCCAATCCTTATTAACAGCTGGGAAGCTAACTATTTTGACTTTACGCAAGGGTCACTTCTTAGTCTTGCAAAAGAGGCCAAAAAGTGCGGCATAGAGCTCTTTGTAATGGACGATGGCTGGTTTGGAGAAAGAAATGATGACCACAGATCCCTTGGCGATTGGGATGAGAACAAGAAAAAGCTTCCGGGCGGCGTAAGAGAACTTGCTGATAAGATGACGGATCTTGGATTGCTGTTTGGACTCTGGGTTGAGCCTGAGATGGTAAATGAGGATTCTGAGCTGTACAGAGCTCATCCGGACTGGGCAGTTCAGGTTCCGGGACATCCTCACTCCAAGGGAAGATTCCAGATGAACCTTGATCTTACAAAGACTGAGGTCCAGGACTATATAATTGAATCCATGAAAAAGGTCTTTTCCTCAGGAAGGATCTCATATGTTAAGTGGGATATGAACAGAATATTTTCCGACAGGTTCTCAACGGGACTTTCTGCGGACAGGCAGGGAGAGTTCCAGCATAGATATTATCTTGGACTTTACAGGGTAATGAAGGAGCTTGTGGAGAGCTTCCCTGACATATTGTTCGAAGGATGCTCTGCAGGTGGTAACAGATTCGATCTTGGCATACTGTGCTACTTCCCTCAGATTTGGGGAAGCGATGACACTGATGCGTTCTGCAGACTTGATATCCAAAGGGGCTACAGCTACGGATATCCCGCAAGTACTGTTGGGGCCCATGTTTCAGCCTGCCCTAACCATCAGACCCTTGGAAATGCATCTCTTGAGACAAGGTTTGAGATCGCAGCGGCAGGGTGCTTCGGATATGAGCTGAATCTCTGTGAAATGAGTGATGCAGACAAGAAGACCATTTCAGGCCAGGTTGAATTCTACAAGAAGTGGAGAGCTCTTTTCCAGTTTGGTGATTACTACAGGCTCCCTGATGACGGCTACATGATCGTATCCAGGGATAAGAAGAGAGCTGTGGCATTTGCTGTTGAAAAGCATGCAACACCAAATTGTGACTACAGATGTATAAAGACTGTGGGCCTTGATGACGATAAAATTTATGGTGTGACTAATAGAGTAGTACCTCTTAGTGTTATGGACTTCGGCAGCCTTGTAAACACAATGGCGCCTGTACATGTAAAGCAGGACGGAATAATCCATCACCTTATTGACAAGTTCACCGATATGAACGGAGAGCAGCAGAAGGATACTGCAACAGGTGCAGCACTAAGAAGCAGGGGACTTACACTGAGCGCATCCTTTGCAGGAACAGGATACAACCAGGATACAAGGATCATGAGAACAGGAGATACAAGGCTTTATCTGTTTGAGGAAGTCAGTCACTGAAAAATGTGATAAAATTAACTGTGTATAGATAAAAATAATTTTATAAGGGGCTGAAAATGAAAAAAAGTTTTACAGCAGGTCTTATAACATTTGTAGTAGCACTTTGTATCACAACTGCAATAGCTGTTGTTTATCTTTATGGCGCTTCAAGCAACAGGAGAGAGAGGGCTGAATTTATTGCCGATTCTGTTGCTGACAGGATTGAGGCCGAGATCCAGAGCAGAAACTATATCACCAGAATGCTTGAGATCCAGGTACGAAGCAGCAAGGGAGATATCACAACAGACAGCTTCATGGTTATTGCAGACGAGGTGTTCAATGATTATCTCGACATAGTTGACATATCTCTTGCACCCGGAGGAATAGTAAGCCACAAATACCCACTGGACAATGGAATCGCAGAAAGGGAAGACCTTTTTGCAGACGGCGTACAGGGCGTATATGCGGATTACAGCAAGATGTCCGGAACAAGTATAATTGTGGCGCCCACAACCCTTTCAGATGGAAGCTATGGAATTATAATAAGGCGCCCTATCTACACATCAGAAGAGGTGTCGGAGAGTACATTCTGGGGCTTTGCTTCAGTAGAGCTTAGTTTGTCCGACTTCCTTTCTGCTGTTAATATCAAGAGCCTTGCGGATGGAGGCTACGAATACAAGCTGGTTGGCAGCAATGCCATAACAGGTGACAGCCGCATGATCATGGAGTATTCGGAAAAAGAGCTTGCATCCCCTGTAAGTTCCATGATAAACACCGTAGGAGGCGGCTACTGGACACTGCTTATATCTCCTGTGGGCAATTGGATGAACCTTTGGGAGATCCTTGGCTCCCTGGGCATTGCAATCATTATCAGCGTGCTCTCAGCTCTTGCTATGTCGGCATATACATCAATGAAGGCATATTCAAAAGAGCTTGAAGTTCTCTCTTACAGAGATGCCCTTACTAATCTTAATAATCCAAGAAGCTACCATGAACATATGGAGGAACTTAGCAAGAAGAAGCTTCCTTACGGCCTCATCTTTATGGATCTTAACGACTTTAAGATGGTCAATGACACCTATGGTCACGAAGCGGGAGATGCCCTTCTTAACATAGTTGCAAAGAGACTTCAGAACAGTATAAGGGATAAGGACAAGGCATTCCGTATTGGTGGAGACGAGTTTGTAGTAGTTATCCATGGAACACATGACAAGAAATTCTACGAGAGCGTTATTGCCAGAATGAGACAGAACGTTGCAAGGGAAGTAGTACTTAGCAATGTTACTCTCAATGTTTCCATAAGTGCTGGATATGCAAGATGTCCGGAGGATGGAACCAAGTTTGAGGATGTAGTAAAGAAGGCAGATGATGCTATGTACTATAACAAGAGACTACTAAAGGCAGGAAGAGAATCCTCCAGAGGTGCTGCTCCAAAAGAAAACAACAAATAAACCCAATTTGCGGAGACTAGGATAATGGCCGTAAGTAATTTCGACACTCTGAATAAAATATTTGACACCTTTGCGGTTACTTCACGAAGCCGTTATGTATATGTCTACGACATGGGCAAGAACATCTCCCGATGGTCAGCCAATGCAGTAGATTACTTCGGACTGGCAAGTGAGTATGTTTACAATGCCAGCAGCGTATGGGAGATAAGAATACATCCGGACGACGTTGAGAAGTACAAAGAATACATTAACGTTGTTTTTTCGGGGCAGAAGGCTGATCCCAATATTGAATACCGAGCCAAGAATAAAAATGGCGAGTATGTTATCTGCGCCTGCAGAGGAGTAGTCATAAAAGACTATGTGGGCAAGCCGGTATTTTATGCGTGCTCTATTATAAATAAGGGTATTGTGGACAATAATGATCCGATAACTCTTTTGCCAAATCAATATGAGATGCTTAATTACATGAGACAGCTCAAGAGCCAGCTCAAAGAGTATTCCATTCTCATGATCAACTTTATTGACTTTGGTGGTATCAACAGAAGATACGGTTATATGACCGGTAACAGCATTCTGAGGGCAACTGCCACAAGGCTTGTGGAAGAAGGAAAGAATATGGGCAGGGCTTTCAGGGGCGATGGCACCACCCTGGCTTTTATCTCTGACTCCATGTCCATAGATGAGATCAAGAAATTCTATGGGCGCATGAGAACCTATACAAGGGAATCCCTTGTGGTTGATGACAAAAAGATCAGTGTTGAGATTGCCGGAGGTGTTGTGGTTTCAACTGACCATAGCGTTGATGAGCACTCCATATATACAAGTGCAAAATTTGCAATGGATCACTCCAAGACGGAAAAGCATGGTAATCTTATCATCTTTCATAACGATGCCCTTGATAATAACAGGAGCAGCATAGAACTTGTAGATGAGGTAAGAAACAGCGTCCTCAATGGCTTTGACGGATTCCATCTGGAGTACCAGCCAAGAGTTTCCTCAGTGGGAAGAAGACTTGTGGGTATGGAGGTGTTCCTTAGGTGGAACAGGGAGCCCTACGGAGATGTTTCCCCGGCGGAGTTTGTTCCGTGGCTGGAGCAGGATCCGGTGTTTTATTCTCTTGGAAACTGGATTCTGGAAAAGGCTTTAAGAGATGCCCTTGAGATACGAAGGAACAACAAAGACTTCTATCTTAGCGTAAATCTTGCATTTATGCAGCTTGAGCGATCGGAGTTTAGAACCACGCTCATTGAGATCTTAAGAAAGACAGGATATCCTGCTACAGGTCTTTATCTTGAAATGACCCAGTCCAGCAGGCAGCTGTCTATGGAGCACTTAAAGAGCCAGGTGGAATTCCTTAAATCCTGCGGCGTGAAAGTCGGACTTGACTGTTCGGACTTTTCTGCACTGGATCTTGTAAGGCATCTGCCTGTAGATATGATAAACTTAAGTCCTACACTTACCGGAGTTGTGGGTGAAAACCTGACTGTAAAGTACATGATCGAATGCATTACATCCTTTGCGCACAGACTTGGGATCAGGACCTGCTTTAGCGGAATAGAGGATGAGAAGATTGATGAAATTGCCAAGCAGTATCCGGTATCTGATCTTATGGGATATTATTATGGACGTCCGTGCAGGATAGAAGATTTTAAAAAACTGAGCTTTTAGGGAAGTAGTAGAATGAGCAGATTATTTCGCTATGTTCAAAATGAAGACGTGCTTAGGTCTTTTACTGAGTTTAGGGACAGTGTACTCAGTGAGAGGCCTGTTGTCATTGCGCGTCATGGAGACTACTCCCTTTTCCTGAAGAGGGTATCTGAGAATACCCTGGGACTTACTATACAGAATACACTTACTAAAGCAACCATCCAGGATCGAACCTATGACGTAGAGAAGACAACCAGTGAACTGGTGGCAAGAGGGGTAAGACATGCCTGCCAGAAAATGGCTGAGCTTTCCGATGGCGATGTGAACAGAAGACGTCTTCAGATATGGAAGTGGTATGTTTTGGACTGGCAGAAGAAACAGTCTGATACAAAGAAGGTACTGGAGAAGGAGATATCCTGGAGTGACGATGATGTTTCTTTGCAGAAGGATATCCTGGATATGGAGTCATTCCTCCATGGAGATTATCTGAATCTTGGAAATACATTAGGGCTAATAGATAAGTACCTGGCTGATGATGAGAAACACAAGGAAGAGTTTAGAAAGTTTGCCATAGAGGACATCATGGAGATGACCAGTGAGGATACAAAAGACAAATCACTGGCTGAAGCAGAGAAGGAAAGGCTTGAAAATGGCATGAAGAAACACACTTACAGATTTACGGTAAGTGTAGAGGCAAGTGACAAAGAACATGCCAGAGCAGCTCTTCTAAGTTACCTTGCAGGGGACGATAGAATTAAAATTCAGAAATAAGTTTAGAAATTGTAAATTAATTTCATAAAATTTTAATGATTTAATGCAAAAAAGTGCCGCTTATTCTCTATCTTTTTAAGAGGTGATGGTATATAATGTACCCATTAGATGAAGTGACCACAATAGGTTGAGGGGAATCTAATGAAATTTTATTTCTTATGAGATGGAGGAATTGAATATGAGACGTTCCGCGAAAAGCAGACAGACTATGAGTAAGGGTAGCATCGCTATCATGGCAGACGCGATAAAGGCAAAGGAGCAGAACCTTTCATACGGCAAGTTCAAAGCACTTGACTTGCTGGGAGCAGGAAGTATGTTGGATGAGGATTCCACATCAGAGTATGCAGTTCACAGAGCTGCACTAGTTCGAAGGACCGAACAGACTGAGGAGAAGAAAGCAGTAGCTTTTGTAAAGATCAGAGCATAAGGATTTACAATACAACTTAATATTGTATGATAAAGGGCATGTACCATGAGGTACATGCCCTGTTTGATGTATTAGTTTACTTTGAGAATTTGCTCTTTCTGTAGATGATATCAGATCTTGCAGGACCATTGCTCACCATTGTGATCGGATAGCCGATCTGATCCTCGATGAACTCGATGTAATTTCTGCATTTCTCAGGGAGCTCTTCGTAAGTCTTGATACCTCTGATATCACATTTCCAACCGGGAAGAGTCTTAAATACAGGCTTAGCCTTATCAAGAAGATGTGTTACAGGGAACTCAGTAGTAACTTCTCCGTCGATGTCATAGCCAACACATACAGGAATTTCATCAAGGTATCCAAGTACATCAAGAACTGTGAATGCCACATCTGTTGTGCCCTGAAGTCTGCAGCCGTATTTACTTGCAACGCAGTCGTACCAGCCAACTCTTCTTGGACGGCCTGTGGTTGCGCCGTATTCTCCGCAGTCACCTCCGCGGCGTCTAAGTTCCTCTGCCTCGTCGCCAAAGAGTTCAGAAACAAATGCACCTGCTCCTACAGCTGATGAATATGCCTTGGAAACAGTAACGATCTGCTTGATCTCGTAAGGAGGAATTCCTGCTCCGATCGCACCGTATGCTGCGAGAGGAGATGAGCTTGTTACCATAGGATAGATACCGTGGTCGGGATCCTTCATGGTGCCCAGCTGACCCTCAAGTAGAATTGTCTTTCCTTCTTTTATTGCCTTATCCAGGTAAAGTGAAACATTACCTACATACTCTTTTACCTGATCTCTCCACTCTACGATCTGCTTAAAGAGTGCATCCTGATCAATGGGATCTGCATGATAGAGATTAACAAGAATTACGTCCTTGATCTCGGCGATTCTGGCAATCTTTTCTTTGATTACGTCATCTTCCTGGAAGAATTCATTTATCTGCCAGCCTATCTTGGCGAATTTGTCTGAATAGAAAGGAGCGATTCCTGATTTGGTGGAACCAAAGCTCTTTCCCGCAAGTCTTGCCTCCTCAAGTGTATCAAAGAGCACATGATAAGGCATCATAACCTGTACCCTGTCAGAGATCATGATCTGTGGCTTGGGAACGCCCTTTTCCGTGATCTCATTTAGCTCCTTCATGAACTTGGTAATATCAAAAGCAACACCATTTCCAATGATGTTCATGATGTTCTGGTGAAAAACGCCTGATGGCATTGTGTGAAGTGCAAACTTGCCATAGTCGTTAACGATTGTGTGTCCGGCATTGGCGCCGCCCTGAAAACGGATGACTACATCAGCCTGATCCGCAAGGGTATCAGTGATCTTGCCCTTTCCTTCATCACCCCAGTTAGCACCTACAACAGCTTTTACCATAAATAAAGCCTCCTCATAAATATGAATAGTTACCTAAAACCACATATAAATATATCCTAAATGCGCCAGGAAGTAAAACTAAAATTCCATATGTTTGCAAGTTGTTTGTATTTTTCCTAAATTTAAGAAAGTTTTATACATTATTAAGATTCAATAGACGGTTTATCGATTAAAATAGAAAGTGCAGATTGTTAATATTATTCATTAACATTTAGGAGGGCAATATGGCAGCTGGTACAAAGAGTGGAGCATTTGAACAGGATAGTTTCAGTAAACTCTCAGTGTCTGAAAAGTTTAAGAAAGTATTCAGCAATTTCAGAAACAATCTTATTGCAGTACTTGTAGTTATCGTAATTATTGATCTGCTCTCCTTGATGAATCTGGGAAATATTTACAAGAAATATTATGAGCAGAACTCACAGCAGGGTGAAATAAGGATCACAATCCAGGCTCTTGCAAAGTACTACCTGTGGGCTATCAGTGCTACTGATCCGGCAGACAGGCAGGAACAGCTAAACGGTGCTTATGAGAAGATTCAGGAGATGAATGATGGCCTTAATACACTGAGCAAGGTGTATTCCGGAGATCTTACAAATGCCTATGCCCATATAAAAGCTATTGATGCTGCTGACGACAATCTGGCTGCGCTGTTTAACAATGGAGCTTCTAACGAAGAAATATACAGCTACTATGTAAATTCGGTTAATGAAGCCATCAAGGTAGTTGTTAAAGATTTTAAAGAGATTGGAATTGATGCAAAAGCGCAGGCACAAAAGGCCTATGTAACAGCTGTTGTTGCAGTTATCATAATGACCGTCATTTCTTTTGCTGTAGTTATATATGCCCTTATATATTCAAAGAATGCGAGAGCTGCGCTTACAAAGAGCATTTTGGGACCTATTGAAGCTATCTCATCAGCAGCCGATGAGATGGCAAATGGTAAGCTTGAACTTAGTATTGAGACTGATTCCCATGATGAGCTTGGAAAGCTGGCGGATGATATCCAGAGGTCCACAGAGATTATCGGAAGCATTGTAAAGGATATTGACGAGACTTTGGAGAGAATGTCCGGCGGCGATTTCTCAACAGGTTCACGCAACGAAAAGATTTATATCGGAGATTACGAGACTATAAAAGATGCCCTTTCCGCTATTTCAGAGAACCTTTCAAGCACACTTATGGAGGTAAGAAACTCTTCAACACAGGTTTCCCAGGGTGCAACAAATATGTCCCAGGGAGCAACCGACTTGGCAGAGGGTGCTACAGACCAGGCAGCAGCAGTAGAAGAGCTTACAGCATCTGTTAATTCCATTACCGAGCAGACCAAGCAGCTTGCTGAGGTTGCTGACAGAAGTAAGGGAATGGCTATCTCAGTAAGAGATAATGCAGAGACAAGTGCCAGAAAGATGCATCTTGTTACAGATGCCATGACCAGGATCACAGAGGCATCTGCTGAGATTGAACAGGTTACTAACTCTATCGAGGCAATTGCCAAACAGACATCCCTTCTTGCTCTTAACGCTTCAATTGAGGCTGCAAGGGCGGGCGAAACTGGTAAAGGCTTTGCGGTTGTTGCAGACCAGATCGGTAAGCTTGCTGACCAGAGTTCGGAAGCAGCCAAGAATACACATCAGCTCATCGCAGACACCATGGATGAGATCAACAATGGTAATCATGTAGTTGCGGAGACGACTGAGGCTCTTGATGCAATGCACCACAGCGTTGAGGAAATAACAGAGATGATCGTAGAAACCGGTGATCTTGCAGCTCAGCAGGCTCAGAGCATGGAAGAGATCGATAAGGGCATTGAGATGATCTCCAACGTGGTACAGAGTAATTCCGCTACAGCTCAGGAATCAAGCGCAGTTTCACTTGAACTTTCCGAGCAGTCTGAATCCCTTAACAACCTGATCGGCCAGTTTACGATCAGCGGATAATCCCCAATTTGCTAGAAGCCCTTTGCGTATGGCATGACCTGCGCGAGGGTTTTTTTATGTCTTGGCAAGCAGAAACTAATAGTGTATTATATTGCGTGATGTTTATGGAAATGTGTTTTATAAGGAAGATGGTCAGTTTAAATGAACGATAAAAAAGAAGCAACACCGGTATACAAAAGGGTACTTGCCTGGGTAGGGATAATCATCCTCGTTGGCATGTACCTTCTACTTTTATATGAGGCGCTTACAGGCTCACCCCAGACCTTTAATGTGTTCATTACATGCGCTGCAGCAACGGTGGCAATTCCCATTGTGCTATGGCTCCTTATTTGGGCAATTGGTGCGATCACAGGAAGACATACTGTGGCATCTCTTGACCCAATGACAAGTAACAAGAAACATGATAAATATGGAAATGTTATTCCTGACAGCAAGATCGATACTGTTGTCTTTGATATTGGAAATGTTCTGGTAAACTTTGCCTGGGAAGAGTTCCTTCAGAAAAAGGGCTATGACAGGGAAATGATCGATCGGATGGCTAAGGCATCGGTTCTTAGTAAGGACTGGGTGGAATTTGATATAGGAAACCTCACAACACAGGAGATAACCCAGAGGTTTGCTGACAACGATCCTGAGATAGGTGATGAACTTAAAAAAGCTTTTGCAGACCTTACCGGTATTCTCACCAGAAGAGAAGAGTCTATTCCCTGGATAAAAGCCATCAAGGCAGCAGGCTATCAGGTGCTTGTACTCTCAAATTTCAGTGATCAGGCTCTTAGTTCCTGCAGACAGGACATGGATTTTCTTGATGTAGTTGACGGAGGAATCCTTAGCTACAAAGAACATGTGGTTAAGCCGGATCCTGCGATCTACAAGCTGCTCATGGACAGATACGGGCTTGTGCCTGAAAAAACAGTATTTATAGATGACACTCCGGTAAATGTCGAGGCGGCTAGAAACCTTGGCTGGAAGTGCATAGACTATAAGAACTATGAGCAGGTTGTTGAAGAACTTCATGCACTTGGTGTCAGATATTAGTAAATCAATCAGGTAGACATTGCAAAAACAAATTGCTATAATATTTTGTGACTGTGATGTGATGAATTGTCACTTATGACAGATATGTAATGTAGGCAAAAGCCAGACAAGGAGCGGGTTTACATGAGCATTGAAAATGACGGAAATGTCAATGAGAACAGTGTTGAGGATATTGTCGCAAGATATTCTCCTGAGCTTGCAAAGATAACCCCATACCTTAGGTGGCTATCGGATAACGCTCAGAATGATGTTACCCAGAAGTATTCCAACAGCGATCTGAAATCCATACCTTTTCCGGTATATGATTCCAACCTGTTGGCATTTGTTAAGGCCTGCCAGACTACTAATCTGCTTGACCGCAACTATGTTTACGTATACTCAAGAAACCGATTAAATACAGCCAAGGATGAGCTTCTTTTTATACATGACGCTCAGATTACAGACATCGATGACCTTGCAGGTATCCTGTCCAAGTATATCCTGTCGGGAATGGTAAAGGGTTCAGTGTGGGGCGAAGGCGTCCGCAACGGAGTTCTTTATAATGTAGTCAAAAAGATGGATGACCTGGTTAAGTTCTGGGGAAAAGAGGATTCCAGAGCTTAGAGAACTTAGTGAGATTTTTCAAGAAGCTTGTTAATTTCGGAGGGAAAATGGGAGAGAAATCGGTTCAGAAGCGCAAGTACATTCTGAAGAAGGCACGAGAAGTTTTTGCTGATAAAGGCTTCAAGAGTGTTACCATGAAGGATATTGTAGATGCCTGCGAGATAAGTCGTGGGGGTCTTTATCTTTATTTCTCCAGCACAGAAGAGCTGTTTCTTGAAGTCCTTAAGGAGGAAGTTGAAGAGGATGACGAGGAGGCAGTGGTTGCTGCTCTTTCCGGTGATGCATCTGCCGGTGATATGTTAGCTCTTTTCCTTAAGGAACAGAAAAAAGAGATACTTCGTAAGAAGAACAATCTCACTGTTGCCACCTATGAATATTTCTCACTTCATAAAACAGTGGCTAAGGACAATCCCCTTAAAAACCAGTTTGATACCGCTGTTCGTATTGTTGAGAAATTAATAGAGAACGGCGTTGAAAATGACGAATTCTATTGTGAGAATCCGGTTGGATGTGCTCGCAATCTTATGTATGTGGTGGAAGGCCTTAAGATAACTTCCAAAACTATTGGTGTTTCCGAAGAGGCTATCGACAGGGAACTGATGTATGTATTAGAGGGATTAGTGCCCGATGATGAACTTAACAATTAATCGATTACAAAAGTGCTTAGTTTTATAACGAAGCACTTTTTTTAAAACTATCGCCCGGCGATGAAATACAAATTTTTTAGAAGTGGAGGAATTTATGAGCGCAGTAAAAAGAGTCTATGTTGAAAAGAAAGCACCCTTTGCGGTAAAAGCAAGGGAACTTAGAGGTGAGATCTCAGGATATCTTGGGATAAAAAGCGTACAAGAGGTGCGAATCTTCATAAGATATGACGTGGAGAACATATCAGACGAAGTGTTTGAAAAGGCATGCAATACTGTGTTTTCAGAGCCACCTGTAGATATACTCTATAGAGAGACAATCGATGTGCCAAAAGGAGCAAAGGTTTTCAGTATTGAAGCTCTTCCCGGGCAGTTTGACCAAAGGGCAGATTCTGCCGAGCAGTGCGTGCGCTTTATAAAAGGTGATGAAAAGCCCATCATAAGGACAGCTGTTACATATATGCTGATCGGTGATGTCTCTGATGCAGACCTTACAAGGATACAGGAATATGTTATGAACCCTGTGGATTCAAGAATTGCTGCAGATGAGAAACCTGCTACTCTTGAGATGAATTATGATGAGCCTGCGGATGTTGCCATCATCACCGGCTTTAAGGACATGGCTGAAAAAGAGCTTTTGGACCTGTACAACTCCCTTGGCCTTGCCATGACCTTCAATGACTTCAAGTGGATACAGGAGTATTTTGCAGGGGATGAGCACAGAGACCCTACAATGACTGAGATAAGGGTTCTTGATACTTACTGGTCTGATCACTGCCGTCATACAACCTTTGGAACAGAGCTTACTGATGTTGAGTTCGAAGATGGCTTTTACAGAGAGCCTATCGAAGGTGCTTATAATGATTACCTTGCTGCAAGAGATGCGCTCTATAAGTCAGAAGATAAGAAGAAAGAGAAATTCATCTCCCTTATGGATATTGCCCTTATGGGTATGAAGAAACTGAAGGCTGATGGAAAGCTTACAGATATGGAAGAGTCTGAGGAAAACAACGCCTGCACAGTTGTTGTGCCCATCGAGGTAGACTATGGCAAGGGACCACAGACAGAGAACTGGCTTGTGTTCTTCAAAAATGAGACTCACAACCATCCCACTGAGATCGAGCCTTTCGGTGGCGCTGCCACATGTCTTGGAGGAGCAATAAGAGATCCTCTTTCAGGAAGAGGCTATGTATATCAGGCAATGCGTGTTACAGGAGCTGCGGATCCTACAGTACCTGTAGCCGAGACTATGAAGGGCAAGCTCTCACAGAAGAAACTTGTTAGGGGAGCAGCTTCGGGCTATTCATCTTATGGTAACCAGATAGGCCTTGCAACAGGTTATGTAAAAGAAATTTACCATCCTGGATACGTCGCAAAGAGAATGGAGATCGGCGCTGTTATGGGTGCTGCACCTCAGGAGCACGTAATAAGAGAAAGTGCAGATCCCGGTGATATCATAATCCTCCTTGGTGGAAGGACAGGACGAGACGGCTGCGGCGGAGCAACAGGTTCCTCAAAGGCCCATGACTCAAAATCCCTAACAAGCTGCGGAGCAGAGGTACAAAAGGGTAACGCGCCAACAGAGAGAAAGCTTCAGAGACTCTTTAGACGTCCTGAAGTCAGTGAGCTTATTAAGAAGTGTAACGACTTTGGTGCCGGCGGTGTTTCGGTTGCAATCGGAGAACTTGCTCCGGGACTTGATATCAATCTTGACCTGGTACCCAAGAAGTACGCAGGACTTGATGGAACAGAGCTTGCAATTTCCGAGTCCCAGGAGAGAATGGCAGTTGTCGTTGCCAAAAAAGATGTTGATAAATTCCTTGAATACGCAGGACAGGAGAACCTTGAGGCTATCGAGGTTGCGGTTGTAACAGATGAGCCAAGACTTGTCCTTAACTGGAGAGGAAAGAAGATAGTTGATATAAAGAGATCCTTCCTTGATACAAACGGGGCTCACCAGGAGACCAAAGTAAAGGTCGAGATTCCGACAAAGGATGATAACTACTTTAACGCAGTTGCCTGCACAGATGCAGAAAAGGCTCTTTTGGCAAAAGACATTAAGACAGCATGGCTTGCTGAGATGAAGGACCTGAATGTATGCTCTCAGAAAGGTCTTGTTGAGATGTTTGACTCTTCGATCGGAGCAGGCTCTGTTCTTATGCCATACGGCGGTAAGTATCAGCTTACAGAGACCCAGACAATGATCGCCAAGCTTCCTGTTCTTTCAGGAAAGACTGATACAGTAACTATGATGAGCTACGGCTTTGATCCATACCTTTCAAGCTGGAGCCCATACCACGGCGCAGCATTTGCTGTGACAGAATCTGTGGCAAGAATAGTTGCAAGCGGCGGAAGCCTTAAGAACCTGCACTTTACTTTCCAGGAGTACTTCAAGAGAATGACTGAGGATCCAAAGAGATGGAGCCAGCCATTTACAGCACTCCTTGGTGCGTTTGAAGCCCAGATGAAATTTGGTATCGCATCAATAGGCGGAAAGGATTCAATGTCAGGATCCTTTAATGAGATAAATGTTCCGCCCACCCTTGTGTCTTTTGCAGTAGATGTTGCAAAGCTTTCAGATGTGATCACGCCTGAGCTTAAAAAGGCCGGAAATAAGCTGGTTCAGTTTGTTCTTCCAAAGGATGAGTTTGATCTTCCGGATTATGATGGTGCCATAACACTCTTTAATAAGGTAAAAGAGCTAATGGCTGCCGGCAAGATTGTATCCGCATATGCTGAGGATTCTTACGGAATAGCTGCGGCTGTCAGCAAGATGTCTTTTGGTAACGGGCTTGGAGTTAAGATCGCCGACGATATGGATGCAGCAGATCTGTTTAAAAATGACATGGGTAACATCATTGCTGAGGTTCCTTCAGAGTATGTTCAGGATGCACTTGGAGTAACAGGTGCAAGACAGATTGGTGAAGTTACTGATGCGCCACAGTATGAAGTTTGTGGAACAGTCATAACTATAGACGAGGCTCTTGATGCATGGAAGGGCAAACTTGAAAAGGTATTCCCTTCAAATGTTTCCAGGGAAGATACAGCGGTTAAGTCAGAAATCTTCAAGGCTGACAGCATTTATGTATGCAAGAACAAAGTTGCAAAGCCAACAGTATTTATTCCTGTATTCCCGGGCAGCAACTGTGAGTATGACAGTGCCCAGGCGTTTGAGAGAGCAGGGGCTGATACGGATATAAGGATATTCAGAAACAGGGATGCCAAGGACATCAAAGAATCTGTAGCAGAATTCAAAGAGGCAATTAAGAATGCTCAGATCATCATGTTCCCTGGCGGATTCTCAGCAGGTGATGAGCCGGACGGAAGTGCGAAGTTCTTTGCTACAGCCTTCCAGAACGAGGAGATCAAGGCTGCGGTTTCAGATCTTTTGGACAACAGGGATGGTCTGTGTCTTGGAATCTGCAACGGATTCCAGGCTATGATCAAGCTGGGACTTGTTCCAAATGGAAAGATTGTGGGACAGGATGAGAATTCACCTACGCTGACATTCAATACGATTAACAGGCACATCTCAAAGATGGCATACATCAAGGTGGTTTCCAACAATTCACCATGGCTTTCCGGAGCAACACTTGGCGGAGTATACACCAATCCAGCATCCCACGGAGAGGGGCGTTTTGTTGCACCCGACGATGTACTTGATAAGCTCTTTGCAAATGGACAGATTGCAACTCAGTACTGCGATCTCGACGGCAATGTAACAATGGACGACGAGTGGAACATCAACGGTTCCTACAGAGCAGTAGAGGGAATCCTCTCCCCTGATGGCCGCTGCCTTGGAAAGATGGCTCACTCAGAGCGCCGCGGCTATGGAGTAGCCATAAACATCTTCGGTGAGCAGGATCTGAAGATTTTCGAAAGTGGTGTGGCATATTTTAGGTAATTTGTAGGAGGTAAGAGTTTGAAAGCGTTTTTGATTTTGGAAGACGGGACGGTTTTCGAGGGAAAACACATAGGGGCGGATAAAGATGTAGTATCCGAAATTGTGTTCAATACATCGATGGCTGGATATACTGAGGTTTTTACAGATCCGTCATATGCCGGACAGGCGGTTTGTATGACGTATCCGCTTATAGGTAATTACGGAGTATGTCTGGAGGATATGGAGTCGGAGAGGATTTGGCCGGATGCGGTTATTGTCAGGGAACTGTGCAGAGTGCCGAGTAATTTCAGATGTGATATGACTCTTCAGGAGTTTCTTGAGAAGTATGAGACCCCCGGAATTGAGGGGATCGATACAAGGAAGCTTGTAAGGATACTTCGTGAGAAGGGTACGATGAATGGGTACATTACTACCAATGAGAATGTGACCTATGAGAGCGTTAAGGATAAGCTTAAGGCTTATACCACAGGGGATGTGGTATCGAAGGTTTCCTGCAAAGAGAAGGTTACGTTCACAGCGCCAAATCCAAGGGGAGCGAAGATACCGCCTATAGCCAAAGAGCAAAATGGTAAAGGACTTAAGGTTGCGCTTCTTGATGTGGGAGCCAAGAGGAATATTTCAGATGCTCTTTTGGCAAGGGGATGTGAAGTTACAATTTATCCTTACAACACAACTGCTGAGGAAATCCTGGCAGATAAGCCCGATGGCATAATGCTTTCAAACGGCCCCGGAGATCCCAAGGAATGCAAAGGGGTTATAGAGGAAGTTAAAAAGCTCTATGATTCAAACCTTCCGATATTTGCAATCTGCCTTGGACACCAGCTCATGGCTCTTGCAACCGGAAATGATACTTACAAGCTCCACTACGGACACAGGGGTGGCAATCACCCGGTAAAAGACCTTTCCACAGGCAGGGTATACATATCCTCACAGAATCACGGATATGTAGTTGATACAGACAAGCTTGATAAGGGCGTAGCGCAGCCGGCATTTATGAACGTCAATGACGGAACAAACGAAGGGCTTAAGTATGTAGGAAAGAACATCTTCACAGTTCAGTTCCATCCTGAAGCCTGCCCAGGCCCCCAGGATACAAGCTACCTCTTCGACAGATTCATAGATATGCTCAGAGCTTAATATAGGAAGGATTTTTTACCATGCCAAAGAATAAAGACGTAAGAAAGGTTCTGGTTATAGGATCGGGACCCATAGTAATAGGACAGGCTGCAGAATTTGACTACGCCGGAACACAGGCCTGCAGATCCCTTAAAGAAGAGGGAATAGAGGTTGTTCTGGTAAACTCAAACCCTGCAACTATCATGACGGATAAAGACATTGCCGATGAGGTTTACATTGAGCCCCTCACAGTCAAGGTCCTTCAGCAGATAATAGAAAAAGAAAAACCAGACTCAATCCTTCCTACCCTTGGAGGCCAGGCAGGCCTTAACCTTGGTATGGAGCTGGATGAATCAGGGTTCCTTGCTTCACATAATGTTAAACTTCTTGGAACGACAGCCGAGACCATCAGAAAAGCTGAGGACAGGCAGGAGTTCAAGGATACAATGGAAAAGATCGGACAGCCTGTAGCTGCTTCAACCGTTGTACACAACGTTGAGGACGGCGTTGCATTTGCAAGACAGATAGGTTACCCGGTTGTGCTAAGACCTGCTTATACCCTAGGAGGTTCAGGCGGCGGAATTGCCTACAATCAGGTTCAGTGTGAGGAGATATTAAAGAACGGCCTTAGGCTTTCAAGAGCTAATGAAGTTCTTGTAGAGCGCTGTATCTCCGGCTGGAAAGAGATTGAGTACGAGGTAATGCGCGACAGCGCAGGAAACTGCATAACAGTCTGCAACATGGAGAATATCGATCCTGTTGGAGTTCATACAGGAGATTCAATAGTAGTTGCACCTTCACAGACACTTACTGACAAAGAGTACCAGATGCTTCGAAGCTCAGCGCTTTCAATCATAGATGAGCTGGGAATTACAGGTGGCTGTAACGTTCAGTTCGCCCTTCATCCCACAAGCTTTGAGTACTGCGTAATCGAGGTTAACCCAAGAGTATCCAGATCCTCAGCACTTGCAAGTAAGGCTACAGGATACCCTATTGCCAAGGTTGCAGCCAAGATAGCACTTGGTTACACACTTGATGAGATCAAAAATGCTATCACAGGAAAGACCTATGCAAGCTTTGAGCCGGCTCTTGACTACTGCGTTGTGAAGTTCCCAAGACTTCCATTTGATAAGTTCATCACCGCCGGAAGAT
>JAEEGH010011090.1_pt1 | contig 20530 bp, 16 predicted proteins | sample 9134181 | NCBI WGS metagenome assembly JAEEGH01 (sample SAMN16246544, study PRJNA631951) | gut metagenome | biome: gut microbiome; feature: rumen; material: DP-attached | host: Bos | place: Iran: Karaj | collected 2018-10
CGAGCTAATCATAAACTTTTTCATAATCGTACTTATTTAAATTGTTAATACTTTGTTTTTTTCTTTTCACATTGCAAAGTTACGATCATTCCTAGTTCAATGCAAGCTTTTTTGAGTGCCAAGAGGCTGTTCGTCTAATCTTTATACACACCTTCGTATAATTCTTAGACACTTCATCCTATCAGAACTGATAGCCAACGGATATTTCGGCAGAAATGTTTTTGGGATGCCCTCCGAGCAGGGCCGCCGACAGGATGTTATTAATAGGATTACCTATAAAACCGGCATTACAAAGTTTGGCGAATCCCATCGTTACCTGATAGCCGATGATAAAATGGCGATAGGTCAGATCGATACCTCCAATGGCTCCAAGATCCAAGCGATCGAACTGTGAATATTCCACGCTGTGCTTCTCCTCATCATAGGCAGCCTGACGAAAATCAAAAGCCTTGTTGAAATGGTTGACACCGAAAGTCTCATCATAATCGGTGTCCAGAATTCCCATCCTCGTCTTCGCACTCAAACCATAAGCCACATAGGCGCCAGTTCTGAAAGTGAGATACCACTCCTTTCCCAGATTCAGGCGGGCAGCTATCTGCAAGGGCAACTGCAGATAGTTAAGACGCGTGCTGAATTTGGCTGGCATAATCTGTTCATTACCATAATAGCCATCAAACTTCCATCCTTTCTGAGCAAACTGGAGGGCAGGTTGAAAGCGCCACACACCATTCTTCGACAGTCCGATGTCAGCGCCACCACCTAAGTGAAAGCCTGTACGTTCATCGATATGCGACACACCGCCAAACAATGTTGATTGACCAATACCACCTCTTGCCTGCCAATGGATGTCCTGCGCACTGGCTGCAAGAGGCAGAACAGCCAGCACAACGCCCAACGAAACTTTGAGTAATCTATTCATGTTTTTACGTTTTATATTGATAATTCCACCAATAAAAACGCCCCATGAAGGAAAATCCTGCATGGGGCTACGTTAAATATCCTAAATCCGTTATTCGGTTTTGATACTCTCAACAGGATTGGTACGCACAGCCTTCATGATCTGAATGCTGACATAAAGGACAGCCACCAAAAGGGAGAAAGCACAAGTGGAGACGAATATCCATGGACTGAGACTGATGCGATAGCTGAAGTTCGAGAGCCAATCATTCATCACATACCACGACAGGGGGATGGCCATCACAAACGATACCAGCAACGGCACACAGAAAGTGCGCAGCATCAGTATCATCACCTCGCTTGAGCTGCTACCCATAATCTTACGTATACCTATTTCCTTTTGCCGCTGACGGATGAAGAAGAGCGACATGCCCACATAACCCATCACAGATATGATAATGGCAATGATGGTGAAGATGGTGATAATCTTCAACGTGTTCTGCTGCTCAACGAAGGTCTTGGCTACATCCTCCTCCATGCTAGAAACATACCATTCCAATTGTTCCTCAGAAACATCCAATTCTCTCATTAAGTCGAAGAAAGCGGCCTTCGCCTTTTTATCGCCATTTGTCCTAACAAGGTAACAGGGATTTCCAATATGTTCCTGCAACTGAATGCCAAAAGGATATGCTTCATGCAGCACGTTTATGTGATGGAATTCTTTGAGGATACCGTTAACTGGTGCCTTTTCACCCATGCCCATGGGTATCTCGCTGTCCTCATCCCTCAACCCAAACTTACGCTTGGCTTCCTCATTCAGATAGTAGCCATCACGGGTATTACCATAATCTTTGAGAATCTCCAGTCCATAGAGATCGAAGGCAGTCGAATCCATAGCAGTTACGAACATACTTATCCAATTACCGTTGTGCATGGCGCCCACCATGACGCCACCGCCGCTGTCAGTAAAGGGCGTTCCGCTATACTCACCAATGCGCTCCACAAAGGGCATCTTCTCCAACTTATTCCTGACTGTCTGGCTCTTTCCTTCTGGCGTTCCCACATAGTACAGGTTCTTGGTGTTGTAGCCTAACGGCGCATGAATGAGGTGGTTCAGTTGTAGCCAGATGACAAGACTGGCTGTAAGCATTGTGATAGTGATGACATTCTGCAAGATAATGAACAGACGTCCTAATACCATCTTAGAATGGAAACGGAAATTACCCTTCACGATGTCGATGGGCTGATAGCGGGAAATGTGCCATGAGGGTAGGATGCCCGAGACGAAACCTACCAGCAGGATGAAACCAAGACAAATACATATGCTACCTATATTGATATCATCTACCAATGCTATCTTCCCCTTGAACAGGTTGTCGGCATCTTGCTGAAAACTGAGCGCCAAGGCCAGTCCGATAGTAAAAGAGACGGCCACCATCAGCGTCGATTCTGCAATAAGTTTCAGCGATATGGTGCGCTGACTGCTACCGAAGAGCCGTCGTGTAGCCATCTCCTTGGAACGAAATCCCGTATTGGCTACAGTCAGATTAATATAGTTGGTGATGGCAAAGAAGAGGATGGCTAGCACAGCAGCCAGCATGATGCGAAGTCGCGTCTTGTCGCCTTTCATCACTCCCTTACCATCGTTCTGAGGCGCAAACATCATATCTTTAAGAGGTATGATGCTTACCTTATATTCTTCAAAAATAGGAGGAAAATTCTTGACAATAAGGTCGTTAATGGCTTTCTTCTTGCTGTCGAGCGTCATGCCTGGACGAAGCATGAAAAAGCCCTTGCAAGCACCTGAAGAGCTGAAAGCAAACCCGTAATTATCAAACTTATAGCCCTCTATCTGTGGATAGCGCTCTACACTGGCAATAACCTGCGTTTCATTAGGCAGTGCCGTGTAGTCGAAATTCTTGGCAACAGCACTAACGGTATACACCAAGGTGCTATCGTAGATGGTATTGCTTGGATCAACTTCGCGATCGCCCATAATCTGCAAGGGCTCGCCTATAGGGTCCTTATCGCCGAAGAGGCGTTTGGCCAAGCGTTCAGTAATTACACATTTGTTGGGGGCGTCTAAAGCCGTACGACGGTCGCCTGCCTCCAACTCGAAATCGAAGAACTGGAAGAATGTCGAGTCGACCAGCAAGACGGAACCATTTCCCTTGTCATCGTCTTTTACCTCCAACTGATGATATCTGATTTTACACTTTGAACTCATTACACAGCATTTCTGCTCAATCTCAGGACACATATCTTTTATCTGAGCGGCAGCATCTGGCCACAAGGCAAATGACGACTCGCTGCCCACCAGCACGATACGATCGGCATTCTTGTGCCACGAGTCGATGCTGTACTGGCGCCAGGTGTAGTCACCCAGCAGGATGATAAACATTAACGACACGACAAGCCCTACCACATTGATTAATGTGTAGAGCTTGTTGCGTGATAGGAATCGAAAGTAACTTTTCATACGGTTTTATGGTTTATTCGTTCTTAATGTTGTTGATAGGATTCTCGGTTGCGGCGCGCCATCCCTGCAGGGCGGCAGTAAGCACATTTACTACCAGCACGATAATCAGCGAGAGTACCAACGGCGTGAACTGCATCTCTACATGCAAACCTGATATACTGCCTGCCGTAGGTGCCAGCCAGTAAGCCAACGGGATAGCAATGATGGCGGCTACCAGCGACTGTACAAACACCGTTCGTAACAAGTGCAGGGTGATACTGCTTACTTCGGCACCAAACACTCGGCGCACAGCAATCTCACGCCTACGCTGACCTACGAAGTAACTGTTCATCGCCATCAGTCCCAGGATAGCTATCAGCAAGGCCACAAACGTAAACACGGTAAGCACACTCAAGAACCGCTCGTAATCCTCGTACCATTCCTGATGTTTCTGTTCAAGCGAATGGGCCTCGGGGGCTTCATGACCCGTGAATTCCTGGAACAGGGCTTTCATCTGGCCCTCCACCTTTTCGCGATTACCATGATATTTCACGATTGCCATACGGGGCGAGCCGTACATGCGCTGCACAAAGCTGGTACTATCGTCACGATACTCATCTACCTTATCTATCAGGATAGGTGTGGGATGAGCTTCCTCGTTCATCACGGTCTGGTAAATGATATCGGGATAAAGCGCTGCGATATGGAAGTTTATATTGCCACTATTAGTCACAATCTCCTTGGCATCATCGCTCTTTCCGAACTGGCGCAGCAACTGGTGGTTCACACCTACACCTGTATCCGAATAGGTCTTCTCCGGATGGATATTCAGGATATTGAAGAAACAACTGTCGCCCATAAAATAGCGCATACTTACCACCGTACCATCGTCGGCCTGGGTGGTATTGTTCTCCAGAAAATCGAGCGGTGTACCATAGCCATAGCCCACGCCATCAACCTCGGGCATCTGCAACAACTTCTGACGATAGGTCTGACGCTGTGTCAAACTCAGGTTATTAATGCCCCAGGTTTCCAGGATATTCTCGTGATCGTAACCTAAGGGCTGATGCATCTTTTCACGAATGTTGCCACTCAACAGCAGGGTAACTGTGAGCATCACGATGGCAAACACAGCCTGAATCACCATCAGCACATGGCTCCAACGCTGACGAACACGACGACGGAAGGTGCCACGAACGATATCGATAGGCTGATAGCCACTGAGTATCGAGGCGGGCACAAAACCTGCCAACGCACCTACCACAGCGATGATGAGCACAAAACCGATGATTGTAACGATGCCAGTATCCTTCAACAGATCCATCGGACAGGCGGCCATCTCGATAGCCTTATCCTGCAGGGCAAGGGCTACCAGATAAGCCACACCAAAAGCGATGGCAGTAAAGAAGATGCTCTCGCCAATCAGCTTCAGGAATACCTGCAAACGCGACAGACCTAACAATCGGCGTGTAGCCATCTCCTTCGAACGCTCTGTGGTAAGCGACACACTCAGGTTTACATAATTAAAAATGGCAAACACCAGTACCAACAGAGCTATCACCACATAGAGGTGAGCCATATCGCGATTGCCGTGGTTCAGGTCGCCCGACTGGAATGAGCATTCCTTGGCGTCGTAATACAGATTGGTCAGCGATGTAAGCACCACCTTCTTAACAGCCTCCATGCGATAGAGCCAGAAGAAAGTCTTCATATACTCACGCATCGCATCGGTCTTGCTACGCAGGTCGGCACCCTCGCGCTGCATCAGGAACAGTACGCTACTACCGGCATTGTTCATCTCTTCGGTATAAGCCGAATAGTTAAAATGCTTATGACTTTCGAGGTTCACCACGCACTCATGACTGCTGGGGATAACCGAGCGGTCGAAATCGTCCATGATGCCGCTGATGGTATAGGTAACATGCCCGTCGGGATCGTTCTTATCGCCCAGCACCACCTCTTTGCCCACGGCATCGCCTTCGGGCCAATAGCGTTCAGCAAACTTCTTGCTCACCACCATCTGGTTGGGGGCTTCGAGCACTTTATGCTTGTCGCCAGTCAACAACTGGTAGTCGAAGAACTCAAAGAAGTTAGGTGCCACCACCAGGATCTCGGTTTGCACCTCCATGCCACGGATATCAAACATGGCATTATAACCAGAGACAGAGCACCACGCCTCTATTTCAGGAAAGCGGTCCTGTAGTTTCTGACCCACACGGAAGTGCGACATGGTGAACTCCTCGTTACCAATCACAAAGGTACGGTCACCACGGGTCTGGTAGTTCTCCACCGATGTCTGACGATAGATGAGATCGCCCAACAGCAACAGGAAGGCCATCGACAGGCACAGGCCCACAATATTAATAATGGTAAACAGGCGATGGCGACCCAGGAACTTAAAATAGCTTTTCATAACGCTTTACTTAATCACTAACACTTCGTTATCCTTAAATGCTTCGTAACCACTGGTAACCACGCGCTCGCCTGGCTCCAAACCTTCGAGAATCTCGTAGTACTGAGGGTTCTGGCGACCTACACGGATGTTACGACGATAAGCCTTAGAGCCACTCTTGTCGAGTACAAATATCCACTGTCCACCTGTGGTCTGGAAGAAGGTACCACGAGGGATGATGATGGCCTGCTCGGGCTGACCCAGTTCAAGGTCGATATAATAAGTCTGACCAGAGCGGATGTTCTCAGGACGCTCGCCTTTGAATACGAAATCACAACGGAACTTACCATCGCGCACCTCAGGATAAACCTTGCGCACCTGCAACTGGTACTGCTTGTCGCCACGGGTGAAGGTAGCTGAAAGACCTGGACGAACGCGGTCGATATAATGCTCGTCGATGCTGGCCTGCACCTTGTAGTCAGAGAGGTCGTTCAACTGACCAATCTTCTGTCCAGGCTGAATGCTCTGTCCTAACTCCACATCCAGCAATCCCAGTTCGCCATCGATAGCCGAACGTATCTCGAGCTTATCCTTACGCTGGCGCACCAATACCACGTTCTTACGCATGTTCTGGAGATTGTCCTCCATCTGGTCCATCTGAACAGTGCGATAGATAGAGTCCTGCTTCAGGCGCTTGGTAATGAGCGAGCGCTTCTTGGCAGAGAGCTGGTAATCCTCCTGCGACTTGATGTAATCCTCCTTGCTAATCAGTTTCTCGGCATACAGGCGCTTGTTCTGATCGTAGGTACGCTGTTTGCGATGGGTATCCATATCCAACTGAGCCTGTTCGGTCTGGTTGTTCAGACGGTCCTGTTGCATAGCCACCTGGGTGTTACGCAGCAGGTTCTGCTTCTCGGCCAGTTCGGCCTCGGCATTCAGAATCTGCAGGTCGAGGTTCGAGTTGCTCAATCGAACAATCACATCGCCCTTGTGCACCATCGTACCTTCTTCAACCACCTTCTCCATCACGATACCACCTTCTTCGGGCGAAATCTGTACTATCTGGATGGGCAGCACCTGTCCGTTGGTACGTACATAGTCCTTAAACTCAGCACGCTGTGCTTCGCTGATGGTCATCTCGTCCTTGCTCACCTTGAGCGTCGAGGCATGGTTGCCAAAAATCAGCCAAGCTAACATAACTAACAACAAGCTACCGCCTGCTGCGTATGGCCAATACTTCTTCAGTTGCTGACTCTTAGTTTTTTCGATTACTCTGTCCATATTGTTTCTCCTTTATAATATCTTACTAATTGTTCCTTTACCATAGCCATGAGCTGACATTGCAGCAGGGTGGCTTTTGAGTTGAGTAGCTGTGCCGATGTGGTGTGCAGATCGATGGCTGTTGCAAGTCCCTCTTCGAACTGTCGACGGGTAAGCTGATAGGCGATGCTATCGGCCTCAACCTTCTTCTCCATCTGTATGGTCTGCTTCTGATAGCCCTGCCAGTCCTGCCAAGCCTCGCTACTCAGTTTGGCCAATTCCAGTTGTTTCTGGTCGTAAGCCTCCTGGGCAATCTTGTAGTTATTCTTGGCCTTGCGGATGCTGGTAAGGGTTTGCAGACGATTGAACAGGGGGATGTTGACTGATACGCCAAAGTATTCACCCATATTATTCTTCATCTGGTTGCGGAATGTCTCCGCAGCATCGTTATGTAGCGTTTTGTAATAAGTGGTGCTCAGACCCGCACTGAGAGAGAGTGATGGATAAAGAGAAGCGCGAGCCTGATGCCACTCATGTTTTGATGTCTGCATGCGATAACGGGCCACCTGAAGTTCCGGGTGATCGGTGTTAGGGGTTGGGTGTTGGATAGCACTATCAGCCATCACCAATCCACTATCACCTACCACCTTAATACTATCACCCAAGGGATAGTTCATGGCCTTTTTCAGTTCCAATATAGCCGAGGCATAAAGGTTCTGCTGGCGTGTCAGTTCGTAATCGGCCTCAGCCTGTTGCGATTCCACCTGAGCCACATCAGCAGCACTCTTTCGCCCCACCTCTTCAAGCACTTTTACCTGCTTGAGCAACAACAACGTCTCTTCAACTTTCTCCTCGGCCATTTTTACTAATCCATCGTAATAAGCCACGCTGGTATAGGCCTGCAGTACATCGAGTGCCGTCTGATCCTGACGCTGGCGCAGACTGGCGCGTCCCATCATCTCGCTGGCCTTAGCGGCCTTGAGGGCATGCAGACGACTGAATCCGTCGAATATTGGCAACGATGCCGAGAGTTGATAGCCATTATAAAACGTACTCACATCGGTATAGCCGTTGGTCTCTGGGTCGATGGCACGACCAAAGTTATACTGGGCACCGATGTATCCATCCACAGAAGGCAGGAATTTACCGATAGCACCGGTCTTCGATGCCTTATAGTTGTCGAGTTCCAACTCGGCCTGTTTCACCTCGTGGTTATGCTGCACCGCATACTGCATGCATTGCTGCATGGTCATCTGTTGCGCCTGAACCGAATTCAAACACAGAGATACTGAGATACAGAGGATGATCGACTTTTTCATATCGCGTTAATTTTATTTTTTGTTCTCGCAATTTTTATTGCAAAGATAGGGTAATAAATATTACCTGCCAAGCAAAAATAGGGCTCCAAAGGCTGATTGTCTAAAATTTATACACCCTTTTGTATGACTTTTATACAATTCTTCGTATCTTTGCACACAAAAATTACATTATGAACAAGTACGGAACCATATTAATCGTTGATGATAACGCGGCCATCCTTACCGCTATGCGTTATCTGCTTGACGGCACTTTCGAACAGGTGCTGACCTCGACCAACCCCGATGACATTCTGAAACTGATGGCTCAGCAAACCATCGACATCGTAGTACTCGACATGAACTTTACCCTTGGTGTAAACAATGGTAACGAGGGCCTTTTCTGGCTTCGCACCATCCGCAAACAACACCCAGAGACACCTGTGGTACTGCTCACAGCCTATGCCGACATTAACCTGGCGGTAAAGGGATTGAAGAACGGCGCCGCCGACTTTATCACCAAGCCTTGGGACAACGACGAACTGCTACGCAAACTGAAGGATGTGCTGGACATGCAGAACGAAATCGTCAGTCTCGACGAAGTGGAACAGGAGCATATCCGTCGCACCATCGACCACTGTCATGGTAATCTCACTCAAGCCGCCCAGCTGTTGGGTATCACCCGTCAGACTCTTTACAACAAGATGAAGCGACTTTAGATAATTGACAATTGATAATTGACAGTTATGGTTACCTTGTGTATTATTATAGGTGTGGTACTGGTAGTGTTGGTGATAGCCATTGTGCACCACCAGCATAAATTGCGATTGCGTGCCCACATCATGAAGGAGGCCATTCGTAATCAGGACTTCTCGTTTCGCCTGCCCACCAACAATCTGTTACCTGGCGAGCGTGCCATGCAGGAAGCGCTCAACGAGCTAGGCGAGAATATCCGTCAACAGATGAACAAGAACGAGGTAGAATCGTGGGAGCGATTAACCCGTGTGCTTACCCACGAGATGATGAACGCCACTGCACCTATCACCAGCATCAGTCAGTCGTTACTGAGCCGTCCCGACGTAAAGGGCACACTCCTCGAAGATGGTATCAAAGCCATCTACGACACCTCGCGCCATCTGAGCGATTTCGTAACCAATTATCGTAAGATGTCGGAGCTCGAAAAGCCTGTCCTTTCCGAAGTGCCCTTGCGCCCTATGCTCGACGAGCTTTGCAAAACCTATCAGCAGTTGGCTTGGACCATTGATGTGCCTGCCGATACCATCTTAAAAGCTGATAAGGGCATGCTGCGACAGATATTGATGAACCTCATCAAGAACGCCATCGAGGCCGAAGCCACCAAGATTATCATTGAACTCACCAACCAACCATCACCTAACACCCAACACCCATCACCTATCACCCTACTTATCGGCAACGATGGCAGTCCTATCCCTGCCGAAAACCGCCAGTCGCTGTTTGTGCCATTCTTTACCACCAAGCGCACAGGTAGCGGTATCGGCTTGTCGTTAAGCCGACGAATGATGATACAACAAGGTGGCATGCTGGATCTGGCAGAAAAGAATCTACCAGGTTGTCATGTTACGTTTGTACTCTCCTCTATCTGAGTGGTAGGCCAGTTTACCAAAAACAGTTTTTCGGTAGCACGTGTAAAAGCGGTGTAAAGCCAGTGGATATAGTCGGGCGTCAACATATCGTCCGTCATATAACCTTGGTCGATATACACATGCGCCCATTGTCCGCCCTGCGCCTTATGACAGGTAACGGCATAAGCAAACTTTATCTGCAGGGCATTAAAGTATTTATCTTTCTTCAGTTGCTTAATGCGGTCGGCCTTCAGGGGAATATCGGCATAATCTTCCATTACCGCATTATACAGTTGTTCCTGTTGTTCGCGCGACAGAGCAGGCGACTCGGTTGTCAGCGAATCAAGAATCACCGTAGCCGTAAGTTCGTAGCTATCGTAATCGGGTAGCGTCATCGTCACATCAGCAAAGCGGAACCCGAACAGTTCGTGAACATTGCGCACACGCTGCACCACAGCGATGTCGCCGTTGGCCAGGAACGATATCTCCTTGGATTGTTCAGTCCAGTAATAGTTGTTCTTCACAATCATCAGTTGGTCGCCACGACACAGTTCGTCTTCGCGATCCAGCACCGTGTTTCGGATACCCTGATTGTAAATGTTAGCGCGCTTGTTACTACGGGTAATCACCATCGTCTCGTCCATCCCCACTCGACTATAGCTGGTGGCCAGCGATTCTATCAGCTCATCGCCTGGCACACGCACAATATCAGCAAAGCCCTGAAATCGGATTTTGGGCAGAACCCAATCGTCAATCAGCGTTCTGATACGGGTAGCATTCCAAAGAATACCCGAATCCTCTGATTGTCTCAGCACCTGGTTCAGGTCGCACTCGTACACTTTCATACCGTAGGCACGCAGCACATCGCTCATCAGCGCCGGACTCTCATCCTCGCCCACAGGTGGCAACTGGGCCTTATCACCTACCAGCACCATACGACAGTTCTGTCCACTATACACAAACTGCATCAGGTCGTCCAACAGGCATCCGCTACCAAACGCATTCTCGCCATAGCCTTGGTTGGCAATCATCGATGCCTCATCTATCATAAACAAGGTATCGCGGTTATTGTTGAAGTTCAGATTAAAGGCCGAGATATCGCCAGCCGATTTCTGACGATAGATACGACGATGGATGGTGTAAGCCGGATGACCAGCGTTGAGTGCAAAAACCTTTGCTGCACGGCCTGTTGGGGCCAACAGAATCATCTTCTGTTTCAACACATTCATCGCCCTTACGATGGCACCCGCCAAGGTGGTTTTACCCGTACCTGCCGAACCACGCAGAATCATCACCACGTGGTCGTCGCGGTCGGTCATAAAGAGCGAGAACACGTCGATGGCGTGCTCTTGTTCGGCCGTAGGCACCATGCCCATAGCCTCCCGAATGCGGAATTTAAACTCGTCGCTAATCATTTCGGCCACAAAGTTACACTTTTTTAGGCACGAATTACACGAATTACACGAATTTTTATTAATTTTGCACCCAGATATGCATATCAACAACAAATTAGTGAATATTGTGCTGGCTGTGATAGCTGCGTGCTTGCTTGCGCTGTGCGTGGCCAGTGTGATGAACGTGAAGTAGATGGACGCGAAGACAACAATCATACGCATAGGGCGCAACACGCTCTCATTCACCGCACTCGATGTTGCCAACACCGTGCACCCCATCGACTATCGTCCGTACGTGGTTCGTGGCGGTATCTCGATGTCGGCCAATCTGCGCGAGGCATTCAAGACAGGCGACTATGTAGACGAGGATACTGCCAAGGTTTTTATCATGGTAGATACCCCTTCGTTGCTGGTACCCATCGAGCAGTTCGACGAGAACGATATGGAGGCGCTCTTTTCGTATTCGTACCCTCCTGGTCAGGAAAAGCGTGTAATACTGTACAACGTATTGCCCGACCTGAAGGCCGTTTGCGTCTTCGCCATCAACAAGAATCTGGATACGGTTATCAAGGACCGTTTTGAGAGTGGCTATAACTTTGTGCATGCCCTTACACCTGTTTGGCGCCAACTGCATCAGCGTAGCTTTACTGGTCATCGCAACAAGCTGTATGGCTACTTCAACAGCAAGAAGCTTCATATCTTCAGTTTCCAGCAGAACCGCTTTAAGTTCTGCAACACGTTTGATGCTGCCCATGCACACGATGCTCTTTACTATCTGATGTACGTGTGGAAGCAACTGCGACTGGAACCTGAGCACGACGAACTGCATATCCTAGGCAACATACCCGAAGAAGAGTGGTTGCTGCAGGAGTTAAAGCGATTCCTGCACAACGCCTACCTGATTAATGCTACGGCCGAATTCCCCGATTCGCCCGCTACCGGCATCAAGGGTATGCCCTACGATTTAATAACCTTTATATCACGCGGACGATGAGAATTATTACAGGTATCTATAAGGGGCGACATTTTGATATCCCCCGCTCGTTCAAGGCACGCCCTACCACCGATTTTGCCAAGGAGAACATTTTTAATGTACTGAACAGCTATATCGATTTCGAAGGTATCAACGCCCTCGACCTGTTTTCGGGTACTGGTAGTATCTCGCTCGAGCTGGTATCGCGTGGTTGCGAACATGTGGTAAGTGTTGAGATGGACCGCGACCACCATCGTTTTATCCAGGAGTGTTTTCACAAGCTTCAGGGAAATAATGGTCAATCCTCAATGCTCCGCTCCAGCTCTGCTGGCTTGCAAGGCAAGAATGTTCAATGTATCCGCGGCGATGTGTTCCGCTATATCAAATCGTGCAAACAGCAGTTCGACTTTATTTTTGCCGATCCCCCTTACGCACTCAAGGAACTGCCCACCATCCCTGGACTGATTTTCGAGAAGAACCTGCTGAAGGATGGCGGTATCCTGGTGTTCGAGCATGGTAAGGAGCACGATTTTTCTAACGCCCCACACTTTGTAGAGCATCGCAGCTATGGTAGCGTAAACTTTTCGATTTTCAGAAAAGAGGCGACAGCATCCTTGTAACACTCTCCCACAGGCGTACCAGGAAATTGTTACGCATGCGTTTCTTCAGGTCCTTCAGCAGTACACTCTGCTCAAGGTCGCGTAAGAAAATGGTTTTCATTCGCATAGCCACACCTTCGTCGAAGAAGAAGATGTTGGCTTCGAAGTTATTCTCGAAACTACGGAAATCGAGATTGGTTGATCCACAGGTGGTGATGGCATCATCGCACACCAGCATTTTGGAGTGCAGGAAACCAGCCTCGTACAAGCTAACCTGTACACCTGCCTCAAGTACCTCGCGCAGATAGCTCCTGCTAGCCCACTCCACAAACTTGGCATCACTGCGTAACGGACAAATCACACGCACATCCACACCACCCAAAGCGGCTGTTTTCAGGGCAAACAGCACCGAATCGTTTGGCAGAAAATAAGGCGTTTCGAGATACAGATAACGCTTGGCACCTAAGATAATGCGCACATAACCCTGCATAATCTCAGGGTAAGGCGTGGTAGGACCGCTGGTAACCACCTGTGCCAGACAGTTGTTGTTGATATCCTCGCATCGTGGATAGTACTTTTTATCCGACAACAAGGTACGATCCACAAAATACCAGTCAACCAGGAACGCACGCTGTAAGGCATGCACACCACCTCCGCTAACCCTCAGCATGGTGTCGCGCCAAGGCATATCGCCAGTACCTTTTACGTAGCGCTGGGCAATATTCATACCACCGATATAGCCCACCAGACCATCAATCACAATAATCTTGCGGTGGTTACGATAGTTCACCTTACTGGTAAACGACGGGAATCGCACAGGCATAAACGAGCGCACCTCGATACCCGCCTCGCGCATCCGTTCAAAAAAGCGATGGTGCACATTCCAACAACCCACATCATCGTAAATCACCTTTACCTCAACACCCTCACGGGCCTTGTCAATCAAGGCATCGGCCACCAACATGCCCAGGGCGTCGTCGGCAAAAATATACATATCCAGATGTATGTGATCCTTGGCCTTGCCGATATCCTCCATCAGCTCGGCTATAAACTGATAGCCATCGGTACAGATATCCACCAGGTTGTCCTTAAAAGGCAGCGACAGGTTCTGGTTAATAAACAAGTCAATCAATGGTTTGTGGCGCTCGGGCAGTCGCAGGTTCTGTTGCTCAGCAAACTCCAGCATCGAACGCTTGGTAAGCTGGTTCATCGAACGTTCGCTCACATAGCGCTCCTTGCGATGGTTAATGCCAAAAAACAAATAAAAGACGATGCCCACCACTGGCACAAAATAAATCACCAGCGCCCAAGCCATCGTCTTTGCAGGTTGACGGTTGTCCATAATCACGTGTACCACCGCCATGATAGCAATGATCTGGTACACTATGAATATGATATTCAGCCAACTCATCGTCCTAATTTCTTTGCCACTTCCTTATATATCAAGTCAACATGTTGATACTCGGCCAGCGTTGCCATCACATCGCCCTCGCCTTTCTTGATAGAGGCCAACAGTTCCTTCACCTTGGCACCCAGGCAGTAATAACGGAAGTCGAGCACAATATGCTCCACATGCGACCGCAAACCGCCCTCACGTTCTTTCAGTTGGAATCCCTTACCCAGCTGATATGAATCCACAGCCATGCTGGCCGCTATCGAACTGATTTCGTAATCGGTATGGCGCGTCAGGTATTCCTCGGCCTTAAAACCTTCTTCGCCGCAATGAGCCACCACCTCTTGCAGAATCTTATTGTACACAGGCTTACTGAAACTCAGTCCGTCCTCGCCCATATCGTAGCTGATAAACTGTGCTACCGAGAGGTTGATGGTTTGCCCGTCTTCGGTCTGAAGGTTTTCGTAGATAATCTTCTCGCCATCGCGAACAATGGTTTTTATCAACAGGTCCTCTACCTGCTGAATCTGGTCGCTGATGGTATGCAGACCGATAGCCATGGGCTTGCCCTGCGCCTCGCGCTCCTGTTGGATGGCGTTCTGTGCCTGCTCGCGATTGTATTCCTTTTCCTTCTCCTCGCGATCACGACTAATCATGCCGTTCATCGATTGGAGCAGGGTTTCCTCCTTGATGCCCAAACGGCGCGACAACTGGGTCAGATACTCATCGCGCAACAGGTTATCGTCAACCACCGAGATACTCTTCACAATACCACCGATAGCCTCCGAACGCTTCACGGGGTCGCTCACGTTCTCAACCGTCAGTTTGGTTTTGAACGAGATAAAGTCCTCGGCATGCTCTTCGATATACGCCTTGAACTCCTGGGCGGTATGCTTACGTGAGAACGAATCCGGGTCGTCGCCATCGGGCAGTAACAGCACTTTTACTTTCATGCCTTCGGCCAACAGCATATCTGTTCCTCGCATGGCGGCATGGATACCGGCCTCGTCGCCATCATACAGCAGGATGATGTTAGGCGTAAATCGTCGCAGAAGTTTTATCTGATATTTCGAGAGAGCCGTACCACTGTTGGCTACCACATTCTCCAGTCCGCACTGGTGCATGGCAATCACATCGGTATAGCCCTCAACCATATACACACAGTCTTCCTTGGCAATGGCTTTCTTACCTTGGTACAAACCATACAGCTCGCGCTCCTTGTGGTAGATTTCCGAGTCGGGCGAGTTCACGTATTTCTGTTGCACACCCTTGGTACGCGCATCCAGCAGTCGTCCACCAAAGGCCACCACCTTTCCACTCACGTTGAACCAGGGGAAGATAACACGACCCGCATAGCGATCGTACACACCCTTCTCGCCTTTGATACACAAGCCCGTCTTAATCAGGAACTCCTCCTGATAGCCCGCTTTCTTAGCGGCAATATCAAGCGCATCGCGCTTTGAAAGCGAGAAACCCAGGTTGAACTTCTCCACAATATCATCGCGGATACCACGACTACGGAAGTACTGGCGACCGATGGCCACACCGTCGGGATCGTTGTTCAGCACATCCTTAAAGTAGTTCATGGCCCACTCGTTAACAATGAACATCGACTCGCGGTCGCTCTGCTCACGTTTCTCCTCCTCGGTCAGTTCCTTTTCCTGTATCTCGATATTGTATTTCTTGGCCAGCCAGCGCAGGGCCTCGGGATAGGTAATCTGCTCGTGCTTCATCAGGAAGTTGATGGCCGTTCCGCCCTCACCACACGAGAAGCACTTGCATATCTGCTTGGTTGGCGACACCATGAACGATGGCGTTTTATCGTCGTGGAACGGGCACAAGCCTTTATAGTTAACGCCCGATTTTCGCAGCGTTACAAACTCGCCCACCACGTCAACGATGTTCGTGGCATCAAGTATCTTGTCTATCGTTTGTCTGTCAATCATCCTACTTATCGTAAGCGTGTACAGGATAATCAGTAGTATAGTGCAAACCGCGACACTCCTTGCGCTCCAAAGCCCAACGGGTAATCAGATAGCCCACGTTAATCATGTTACGCAATTCGCAGATATCCTTCGAGGCCTTTACACGCTTAAACAGACGCTCGGTCTCCTCGTAAAGCATATCCAGACGGTCCCAGGCACGATGCAAACGCAGGTCGCTACGCACAATACCTACGTAGTTCGACATAATCAGGTTTACCTCCTTCACGCTCTGGGTAATCAGCACCTTCTCCTCGTTGGTCAGTGTACCCTCGTCGTTCCACTCAGGCACCTTCTCGTTGAAGTCGTAGAAATCCACATGCTCCAGCGAGTGCTTTGCGGCCGTCTCGGCATAAACCACTGCCTCAATCAGCGAGTTGCTGGCCAAGCGGTTACCACCGTGCAAACCAGTGCACGAGCACTCACCAAGGGCATACAGCTGTTCTATGCTGGTTTGTCCGTTCAGGTCCACCTTGATACCACCGCACATATAGTGGGCGGCAGGACGAACGGGGATATAATCGGTAGTGATATCGATACCCATCGACAGGCACTTCTGGTAGATATTGGGGAAGTGCTTGCGTGTCTCGGCAGGATCCTTATGGGTTACATCCAGACATACGTGATCCAAGCCGTGAATCTTCATCTCCTTATCGATGGCACGTGCCACGATATCACGTGGTGCCAGCGACAGACGCTCGTCGTACTTCTCCATAAACGTCTCGCCATTAGGCAACTTCAGTATGCCACCATAACCACGCATAGCCTCGGTAATCAGGAAGGCGGGATGCGTTTCGTTAGGGTTATGCAGCACGGTGGGGTGGAACTGTACAAACTCCATATCGGCCACCGTACCCTTGGCACGATACACCATAGCGATACCGTCGCCAGTAGCAATCACGGGGTTCGATGTGGTCAGATACACAGCACCGCAACCACCGGTACACATCACGGTCATCTTTGCCAGATAGGTATCCACCTTCTGGGTATCAGGATTCAGCACGTAGGCACCATAGCAGTTAATGTATGGCGAACGACGTGTAATTCTGGCACCTAAGTGGTGCTGGGTGATAATCTCCACCGCAAAGTGGTTCTCCTTAATGTCGATATTGGGATTGTTGCGCACAGCCTCCATCAGTCCGCGCTGTATCTCGGCACCCGTATCATCCTTGTGGTGCAGAATACGGAACTCAGAGTGTCCGCCCTCGCGATGCAAATCAAATTTGCCATCGTGATTCTTATCAAAGTTCACGCCCCAGTTTACCAGTTCCTTAATCTGTTCGGGCGCCATTCTTACTACTTGTTCTACGGCTTTGGGGTCGCTGATGTAGTCGCCCGCAATCATCGTGTCTTCTATGTGTTTCTCGAAGTTATCCAGTTCGAGATTGGTAACCGATGCCACGCCACCCTGAGCAAACGATGTGTTGGCCTCATCCAGCGAGGTCTTGCATATCATACACACCCTACCCTTGTTGGCGCGAGCCACCTTCAGTGCGTAGCTCATACCGGCCACGCCAGCTCCTATCACCAGGAAATCATATTTGTATACCATGTGCTGATGTTATATTTTGTCACAAATCTGCTGCAAAATTACTTAAAATTTCCAATATTCTTTGCATCTTATCAATTTTTTTGTAACTTTGCAGCAAATAGACACCAAACTCATTACAACAATGAAACAACTAGCGCTTATAATCATGCTGATGGTTCCGATGGTGGCACTGGCACAACAGACTACCGTAGGTGGAACCGTTATCGACGAGAAATCGGGGCGCCCATTGCCCCAGGTGAGTGTTTCTGCAGGCCGCATCTCTGTGGTCACAAACGAGGATGGTGCCTTCCTTCTAAAACTGGGCGATAAGCCCGCAAACATCACGGTATCGCACTTAGGTTACAAAACCAAGAAGGTGGCATTACGCGCAGGCGAGACCGAGAACCTGAAGATAAAACTTCAACCCACCACCATACAACTGCGCGAGGTGGTGATACGTACTGGTAATCCACGCGACATTGTAGAGATCGCCATCAAGAAGATTCCCGAGAACTACAGTCGCCAGCCCGAGCTGCTCAAGGCGTTCTATCGCGAAACAGCCATGAAGCGCAAGCACTTCATCTATGTGGCCGAAGGTGTGGAGGACATGTACAAAACCAGCTACACACGCGGTGTAGGTCGCGACAGAGTGGCTATCATCAAAGGTCGCCGACTGCTCAGTCAGAAACAGGGCGACACCCTGGGCTTAAAGGTCATGGGCGGTCCGGTACTGCCCGTACAGCTCGATGTGGTAAAGAACACCGAGTTACTGCTCAACCAGGAGGACATGGATGCCTACAGCTACAGCTGGGGCACACCCGAGATGATCAACGACCGCCTGCAGATGGTGGTTCTGATGGAGCCTCTCTTCAGCAAGGAGTATGCGCTGTATCATGGCAAACTGTATATCGACAACGAGCGCCTGGCATTTACCCGCATCGAGCTCAGTCTCGACATGAGCGATAAGGAGAAAGCCACCCGTACCATGCTGGTACGCAAGCCGTTCGGTGTAAAATTCAAGCCACGCGAGCTGTCGTGTGTAGTCGATTATCGCTATACCGACGGTATTACACGCATCAGCTATCTGCGTAACACCTTTAAGTTCAACTGCGACTGGAAGAAACGTCTGTTCAGCACATCGTTTACCGCCACCTGCGAGATGGCCGTTACCGATAGCCAGTCCGAAGGTGTACAGCCCATCGTCAGTCGCAACTCGTTCGACTCGCACGATGCCTATTACGACAAGGTAGAATATTTTATGGATCCAGAATACTGGAACAACTACAACATTATAGAACCCTCAGAATCGCTGGATAAAGCGATACGCAAACTGGTATCAACTTACCAGCGCAATTGATTAGGTAGTAATTTAAAATGAAGCAGAATATAAGGAATTGGATTTTTTCACTCTTATTGGCAGGTACGGTAGGCAGTTTGCAGGCGCAAACGGTCGATACACTCGTAGTAGATACCTGCGCCACAGATACCATCGTTGAACTGCCCTGGCCACAGAACCTGCAGGCCCGGTTAGACACGCTTACCAGCGATAAGATGTTCGACTATACCCAACTGGGCCTGATGGTTTACGATATCACTGCCGACTCAACCCTTTACACTTATGGTGCCAAACAGATACTGCGCCCAGCCTCAACCATGAAGCTGCTCACAGCCATCACCGCACTCGATCAGTTAGGCATCAAGCACAAGTTCCGCACCTCACTTTACTACACAGGCGAGGTAGTGGATAGCGTGCTGGTAGGCGATCTGTATTGTGTAGGCAGTATGGATCCTATGTTCGACTCAACTGATATGCAGGCCTTTTCGGCCAGCGTTAAGGCATTAGGCATCCATACATTGAAAGGCAAACTGGTAGCAGTAAATACCTTTAAGGACGAGGACCTGCTTGGCGAAGGATGGTGCTGGGATGATGACAATCCATCGCTCACCTCGCTGCTCATCAATGGCAAGGACGATTTCATCAGTCAACTGGCTCAACAGCTCGATAAGGACAGTATTTTCCCCGATGGTCCCGCCGAATATGCAGCCCTGCCCAAGGATGCCGTTCTGCTTTGCCAGCGTAGTCACTCATTAGAGGATGTGCTCATACCGATGATGAAGGACAGCAACAACCTCTATGCCGAGTCGGTATTCTATCAGATTGGTGCCGCCACAGGTGCGCGCCCAGCCAAGTCGTCGCACGCCCGCAATGCCATCAAGCGCACCCTGCATAAGGCAGGCATCACAGGTTCGCATTATAAGATAGCCGATGGTAGCGGACTCTCGCTTTACAATTATGTAACCCCCGAGTTGCTCACCAAACTGCTGGTTTATGCCTATCGCCACCCCAGCATCTATCGCTACCTGTACGTGTCGCTACCAGTAGCAGGCGAGGATGGCACACTGAAGAAACGCATGAAGGATACCCCTGCACAAATCAGTGTGCGTGCCAAAACGGGTACCCTCACCGGTATATCGTCGTTGGCTGGCTATGCCGTAGCCACCAACAACCATGTGTTGGCATTTGCCATCATTAATCAAGGCGTCATGAAGAACGATCAAGGACGTAACTTTCAGGATAAAGTATGCACAGCGATGTGCAAGTGATTAAACATTAAAGATTAAAGATTAAACATTAAAAAACATATCATGAAGAAGGTAATCGATTTATCGCTTGCGACTGCAAGGAAGCAAGAACAGATACTAGTTAGAATTACAGGTCAGGATCGCCCAGGCCTTACTGCCTCAGTGATGG
>JAEEGH010011092.1_pt1 | contig 20527 bp, 18 predicted proteins | sample 9134181 | NCBI WGS metagenome assembly JAEEGH01 (sample SAMN16246544, study PRJNA631951) | gut metagenome | biome: gut microbiome; feature: rumen; material: DP-attached | host: Bos | place: Iran: Karaj | collected 2018-10
GGCTGATATGGACAATAATGTACGTGATTTGCAAAGGGTGGTATACTCGACAAGTGGATCTGCTGAAGACTTGATTTATCTGGATGATGAGTTGTTTGATGAGCCGATGACAGCTGAGGAGTGTGAGGCGGAGTATGCGCGGCTGAAAGAGCGCGAGCGAAAGGGCGGGGAACAGTTGCCGGCTGGGGCTAAGAAGGCGAATAAGCATTATAAGCCGTGGGAGGAAGGTGCTGATGGGCTTGCTGACGTTCGGCGCCGTGGCAGGGGCCTCCATGACAGGGGACAGGGACCAGTCACAACCAGTTCCGGCGATTTGTATTGTGACAGGTACCAGTCCCCAGTCACAGAGTCCCCAGCCACAGCGAGCGCAGGCACGGCAAAGAAGTATCCGGATAGCTACCACGGGATACCGTTCACTACGATACTGAAGAAGTATTGGGAGATGAACAATGGTGGGTTTGAGCCTAACATTGGTGACAGGGATACGTTGACGTATCAGCTGGCTTGCGATTTGAGGCATATTTGCGCTAGGAATGCAGAGTGGCTGGATCAGGTGATACCATGTTATGACGGGTTCCCGATTGAGGAGAAGCGACAGAAGATTGCGAATGCTCTGAAATCCAGTTATGAAGGTATGCCCGGACGACTGAGGGATGTGCTTGATGTGCTGGAAGGGCGCAAAAGCAAAGCGCCAGAAGAGCCTGAACCCTCAGAGCAAGCTGCTCTGCCAGAAAAGATGCCCGAGATGCCTGCGGACAAGAAACTGCCGAAACTGATTAGACTTTTGACGAGAAATACCCCCAACCAATACAAAGCGGCAGTAGCGCATGCGGTGTTCCCACCGCTTGGTACGCACCTGAAAGAAGTGAGTTTCGAGTACACTGATTACGTGCCTCACGAGGCAACGCTGATGAACTGCCTGATGGCGCATACAGGTGCTGGTAAAGGCTGTATCGACGAGCCGATAAAACACATAATGGCGGACATCAAGGAGCGCGATAAGGAGAATACCCGACGCGAGGAAGCGTGGAAGCGCGACTGCCAGAAGAAGGGCGCCAATAAGGATAAGCAGGTTCGCCCCGAGGGGCTTGTGATACAGGAGATTGACCCTGATATGACCAAGCCTGCGCTTGTGACGCGTATGGATGAAGCCGAAGGGCACTTTGTCTACGTGAAACTGAACGAGATTGACCTGTTTGAGCAGCTAAAGGGCCAGACTGGTAAGCAGCATTTTCAATTGATGTGTCTGGCTTTCGATCCAGGAGCAGAGTTCGGACAGACTCGTGTAGGTACGCAGAGCGTAACGGCAAGACCTAAGTGTAGATTCAACTGGAACGCGTGTACTACCATCCAGAAAGGACGCCGCTTCTTTAATAAGGTGCTGACCGACGGACCAATCAGTCGAATCAACTTCTGTACCATCCCCGAGATGGAAATAGGTGCCGAGCAGCCCATATACGGCAAGTACGACGAGAAGTTTGATGAGGAGCTAAAGCCTTATATCGATAACTTGGTAGCTGCTCGTGGCAGAGTGGATTGTCCTCAGGCATTTAAACTCGCCAAGAAACTGCAGGAAGAATGTGCTGAGTTCGCCCGATTGAGTCAGGATGAAACCTACTGGAATCTGAGTCACCGCGCCATAGTTATCGCCTGGCTAAAGGCCTGCGTGCTCTACGTGGCCAACGGTAATCAGTGGGAAAAGACGATTGAGGACTTTGTCCGTTGGAGTCTGCAGTACGATCTCTGGTGCAAGATGCATTTCTTCGGTGCTGATATCGAGGCAGTAAATCGCGGGTGCGAGCGTATTGGCACTCGTGGCCCAAGAAATCTGCTGGAGTTGCTACCTGATGAGTTCACTCTGGATGATGCGAAAAAAGCGCGCCAGAAGCAAGGCCTAGATCCGAAGAATGCATCTAAGATGGTAAGAAATTGGAAAAGCAGAGGCTATGTGACTCAGATATCAGATATCAGTTTTAAAAAGGCCGCAAGATTTAGTAATAACCCAAAAACCAACAACAAATAATAATATACAATGAGTGAAATAGTACAATTAAATAGTAATGCAAAGCTGAGTGAACACTTCACTCTAGGCGAGATGACAAAGAGCAACAGTCATCCTGAAGTGTATAACATCCCTAGCCACGAGGCTATCGCAAACTTGAAGCGTGTTTGCGGGTGGCTGGAAGTGCTGCGTAAGCGGTATAATGAGCGGTATAACGCTTGTCATCTCGAGCGGAGTCGAGAGATCTCTCCACGCGCTGCGCTTGGTCGAGATGACAAAGGAGGGGCGCTTGGTCGAGATGACAAAGAGAAACCGATAATCATTAACTCGGGCTATCGATCGCCACAATTGAATAAGAAGATAGGTGGTGTGGCTGGAAGCAACCATCTAACTGGTTGCGCGGTAGATATCCGAGTGCTGGGTATGGAGCAGCTGATCCGTTACGCGACGATCCTATTAGATTACGCGGATGAATCGAAACAGGACTTCGATGAACTGCTGATTGAGCGAAATCGCTATGGAGCCATCTGGCTACACTTCGCTGTGCGGCCATTCTCGAATCGACGCAAGGTCGCGTTTATACGAGCGTAGACAAGCTTGCTTGATCTACCGAGTGGTAGCGAGCTAGAGCGAAGCTCAAGGTGAATATTATCAACGCTTAGGATTAAGAATCTAAAAATTAGAGGATGTGTCAAAATAGGCACACCCTCTTATTGTGTATTAGAGTTCTATACAATAGGAGCCAAGCGCATAGTTGTCTGCGCAATATTCCTTTTTGCTGTTTCGGGCTTTAGGGCTTCTTCTATTGGCAGGGTAGGGGGATTGATGCACTCTACGTGGGCGAAGCCTGCGTCTAGCAGTTGTTGGCGATCGCTTATGCGACCGGCTATCAGGGCAACGGGCACATTGTGCTTTTGGGCACGTTTCAGTATGCCGTATGGCAGCTTGCCCATCAGCGTCTGGCGGTCGGCTCCTCCCTCGCCTGTTATCACCATGCTGGTTGCATCAAGTTCTTTGTCGAAGTGTACGGCGTCAAGCAGCAGGTCGATGCCTGGCCTGCAGTCGGCATTCATATATTGCAGGAATGCATAGCCCAGCCCGCCTGCAGCTCCTGCGCCTGGGGCATCCTGGCGGTCGTAGCCGAAGTGCTTGGCCGATGCCTCGGCAAACCGCTTGGCACGGGCATCTAGTGCAGCCACCATCTCTGGTGTGGCCCCTTGTGTAGCAAACTTTTGCGGGCCAAACACGTGGGCAGCGCCGTTATCGCCGCAAAGAGGATTGGTTACGTCGGTGGCGATGGTAAAACTTACATCATCCAGTTCGCGGATGTCGTCGAAGGTCCCGCCTTTAGCAAAACTGTTGATGATGGCTTGTAGCATACCTATTCCGCAATCGCTCGTGGCGCTTCCGCCCAGACCTATTATTATGTGCTTACATCCATGGCGCACGGCGTCAGCCACCAGTTGACCAGTGCCGTAGCTTGTAGCCACCATTGGGTTGCGCTCTTCGGGCGCCACCAGTGTTAGTCCGCTGGCTTTGGCTATTTCTATCACAGCCGTATCGCCATCCACCAGATACTGCGCCTTGATGGTGCGCATCATAGGATCTCTCACGTACACATCTACCAATTGGCCGCCCAGGGCATTCTTGAAAGCCTCAAGCCACCCTTCGCCGCCATCACTCACGGGTATCTGCACCACGTCGGCATCGGGCACCTTACTCAGTATTCCCTCTGTCGCAGCCTGATTGGCCTCAATAGATGTGATACACCCCTTGAACGAGTCGATTGCTACAATATACTTCATAATAGGTGCAAATATAGAGTTTTTATTTGATAATTCAAAATTTCTTTGTACTTTTGCAGCCAAAATAAAACAAAGACTAGTTATGAAGAAGTTTTTTATCACATCGATTGCTGCAGCATTGTTTGCAGTTACAGTTAACGCCCAGACGGCGCTTAAGAAGGTATATAATGAGAATATCAACCCACTGGAGCAGATTGACCAGGCTGTGGTTAAGGCTAAAGGCGAGGGTAAGTTGGTTATCTGTCAGGTTGGCGGCAACTGGTGCCCATGGTGCCTGCGCTTTGCCGATTTTATCACTAAGGATGCCGACATCAGCAATGTGATTGCCGAGAACTTTGAGTATATCCACGTAAACTACAATCCACGCAAGTCGCAGGGGCAGGAGAAACTGGAGCAGGGCAAGGCCCTTATGGCCCGGCTTAACAATTGTGGCCGATTCGGATTCCCAGTGTTTGTGGTGCTGGATAAGGACGGCAAAGTACTCCACATACAGGACTCCAGCTTCCTGGAGGAAGGCGAGGGATACAGCAAGGAAAAAGTCCTACGCTTCTTTAAGAATTGGACTCCAAAAGCATTATAAAAAACATCCGCCTGTCGATTGATAGGCGGATGCTTTTTTATGGTATTGTTAGAATGGGAATCCCTGTGGGCGAGGTGCTATCTCTGGCTCACCGTAGTATGATGCCTCGGCATCCTTATCGTTAAGCTTAAACACCATAAACTTCTTGTTATTGCCTGTGCAAGGAGCCCAAACGCCACCCTTAGGTCCGTTAGGATCGCTGTACTTCACAAAGTTGGTCCATGCCGTAAGCATCTTCTCACTCAGGTCCCAGTCGCCCTTGGTCCATGGGCGCCAGCAGTGCTTCAGACTCTTGAACACAAACCACAGGTCGCTAGAGTGGAATGCACCCTTCAGACGCTGGGTTACCTCGGGATGACTGCCATCGTCGGGCAATGGACGTGCAAACTCGTAGGCCCAAGCCTTACCGCCCTTCTCGCCACGAACCTTACAGAACTCAGCGATGTTAGGAGCCATATTACCCATATCGTTCAGTGTGAAACCTATCATATATGGCACGTCGGCAAGTGTTCCCTGACGTGTAGCGTCGTCGAAACTCTTCTCACTTACATATCCGTCGATCATTGGCATGAATGGCAGACCTCTGAACATAGCAGCCATTGGGCCGCCACCTTGCTGACCGTCGCTGTTAATCTGATGATACAGAGTGTTCAGTGCAAAGATAGTCTCAGTGCTGGCCTGACGCATCTTCTGCAGGTCGGTCAGTCCGGCCCAGTCGAACACCTTCTTGGCCTTGGCCTCGGCCTCCTGGAATGTACCACCGCTGTAGCGGGCACCCATCATATTGCCCTTATCGTCGGGGATAGCAAGTCCCTGTGCACTCATGATAACGGCCTTGTGGAACAGACCGCGAGCCAGAGGACTCTCACACAGTGTACGAACACTACCACCACCGGCGCTCTGACCGAAGATGGTTACATTATTGGGATCGCCACCAAACTGGGCAATATTCTTCTTGATCCACTTCAGGGCCTCAATCTGGTCCAGAATACCATAGTTGCCCGATACGTGGTTAGGGTTCTCAGCCGACAGAGCTGGGTGTACCAGGAATCCGAACACGCCCAGACGATAGTTGATTGATACCAGCACTACGTCCTTGGCGCCCCACTCCTGACCGTCGAACTCAGGCTCCGAACCGAATCCCTCGCGATAGCCGCCACCATGTATCCACAGGGCTACAGGCAGCTTTTTGTCGGCCTTACCAGGAGCCTTGGTCCATACGTTCAGATACAGACAGTCCTCGCTTGAGCCCGACTCTTTGCCATAGCCCCACTCAGTGTAATAACCACCAGGATACTGAATGGCCTGAAAACTCGGACGGCCGAATGTGTCGCAAATCTTAACTCCCTTCCAGGGCACTACGGGCTGAGGTGCTTTCCAGCGGTTCTCCTTGATAGGAGGCGCAGCATAAGGTATACCGCGATAAACAAACACGTCAGGATGATCATCGGCCAATACGCCCTGTACCCGACCACCTTCGATAGTCAACACAGGATTTTCGGCTGCGTTAACACATACTGCTACTATCAGCAGAAGAGGTAAGAATAGTTTTCTCATACTTTAATTATTGGTTTTGTTGATAATACGTAATCGTATTATAGACGTATCAATGCGCAAAAAGTTTAAAATAAATTTTTTATGTGGCCTCGTAGGCTAGATATTCCACACGTCGGCCATTACTTGCGGCTATGCTATCCAGCCTACTCTTGTTGGCTGGATGCAAGCCGAAGTCAAGGGGCTCATGCCGCTTTGTTATCTTTCGGGATAAGGATCCAATGTTGATGTTGGTGTTGGTGTTGGTGTTGGTGGTGGTGCTGCTGTGCCGTGGGGACCAATTAGTCCTCCTGATACTGTATCCAGGAAATCATCCGAAAATGGAATAACGCCGGCCTCCATCAACTTATTGTGGATGCCTTTAATCTCTTGTGTTTTCTGAGCGAGCTGCTCCTTGAGCTGCTCAATCTCTTGATCTGTAAGTGTTGCCATAATCCGTATAGTATCCTTCGTTGTCACAAACTGTAAAAACCGCAAACTCTAGGGATTATAGATAATCTACTGGTGAATTAGGTGCATTGCCTATTTCGGGCATATTCCCTTTACTGGGGTCTGGAGTGTCTTCTATATGTAGATCTTTGCCAAGACCAAATCCACCACCATTTACATCATTCAGTACCTCTTCATTGAGCTCTTGCTCTGCTTTCTTTAATTCTTCTTGTTTCATAATACTTATTAATTTAGTTAATTGTTAATGATTAAATTCGAGGGCAAAGATACAAACTTTCTGCGTAATTGATGTCTCATTTACGGAAAAATATGTATCAAATCAGGAAAAAGCGGTAAAATGTTCGTTTTTTCCGAAAAAATGTCTATCTTTGCACCGAATTATTCGGCTATCCTTATGAGAACTCTAAAACTCATTACCAATATAATTGTTGCGGTTGCACTGCTGGTCATTGCTGCCAGTGGTGGTAGTGATAGCATTTACCGGATATTACTAGTAGGAACACTCCTGATATGCATACTTCTAGGTTATCTGCTCTGGCGCGCGCGCGTATATAATAGGAAATTAGCATCAGAAAACCGCAGACTGCATGCTGAGATAGAGCAGAACCGCCAGGAACTACAGCTGCAACCGCAGGAACCTCAGCAGGAACAGCTAGAACTGCAGCCGGAGCAACAGGAGCAGGAACTGCGACCGGAGCAACAGGAGAAGAAGATAGTACAGTTGCAGGTCGCTCCAGTAGAGGAACCTAGCACCGAGCAACAGCTGTTTAGCCGGATCTGCAAGCTGATGAACGAAGAGAAACCCTATACCGAGGAGACGCTGAATCGCGATGTGCTGGCACAGATGCTGTGTACAAATGCCAAGTATGTGGAGCAGGCTATACGCCAGTGCTCAAAAGGCGAGACCGTAAGCGACTTTATCAACCGCTATCGCCTGGAGAATGTGGCCCGACTGCTTATATCCACCAGCGACCCAATAGCTATCATCGGCGAACTTTCGGGTATCCCAAGCCGCGCCACTTTGGCCCGACTTTTCCGTAATGCATACGGTATGACGCCCAGCGAATACCGAAATATTACCCCTAAAACATAGTTTTTCCTAATTTGAGACATATTTTTCCGTAAATGAGACATTAATTACACAAATAGTTTATAATTTTGCCACCAAAATCAATAACGAGTATGGAAGTATCATTTGTAATTGCAGTAGCTTTAGGAGTAGCCGTAGTAGTGGTACTCTTAGTTTTGGTAGCAGTCATTGTGTATCAGCGATGGCGCCTTAGTGATAACAACGCCCATCTGAAGGCGTTTATCAGTGAGAATATGGAAATGCGCGAAAGGTTGCAGGATTATAAGCATACCAGTCAGGCGCAGGTGTTGCGGCTTAACGAGGACGATCTTGACGTCGTTGCAGCCGCTGGAGTTAATAAGAAAAATACTATTAGTGAGGACTCTTTAAAAGATTAAGCATTATGAAACAGGACGATTTGAAGAAGGTTGAGCAGGCGCTCAAAGATGAGGAACTTGACAATGTATCAGGTGGTAGAAGTGGATTAGTCCACGATGATACATCAGAACATGAAGAAAGATTATTAGACAATTAAGATTAAATATATTATGAAAGAGGAAGATCTGAAGAAAGAGCAGCAGCTGAACGAACAGCAGCTCGATGAGGTTGCTGGTGGTAAGAGAACAACCCCCAGAGGTTGTGGATTGGAAGAATAATATTTCCGTGGAGAGAGCATAAATTATGGCCGATATATTTAATAAGGAGGCACTGGATGCACTCGATGACCACAGCGAGGTCGAGGAGATGGCGCGAGTAGCGTCGCCAAAGCTACGACTGGTACTAGGTGCCATGGTAGCCATGATAGTAGTGGTGTGTTATTGGTGTATCTTCGGTACCATCAACTATAAGGTAACAGCTCAGGGTGTAGTATTTCCATTTGGAGATGCTGCACCCATAAGTGTTCCTTATGACGGAGCTGTGAGTCGTGTGCTGGTTAGTCATGGCACAACCCTGCCAGCTGGCGCACCAGTGATGGAGATACGTAACGCCCTGTCGGCAACCGCCGTCAAGGCCCCCCGCGCGGGAGTGCTCTTACAGACACTACCGCTAAGCACCGAGTTTAAGGCCGGACAGCCAGTGGCATGGATGCTGCCGCAAGAGCAGGAAATGGCAGGGCGCGAGATGCTGTGCTACGTTACCTACAACGATCTGCGCAAGCTCAAGCTTGACCAGCAGGTACAGGTAACCCCCGCCAACATGGAGCGCGAAAACTGGGGCTACGCCTACGGACGACTGGTGGGTATAGAACAGTATCCTACCACGCGCCAGGAGATCGTTGGCCGCCTGAAGCTAGACCCGCTTGCCGCGTTCATACCCGATGGACAGCCCATGTACGAGGTACGAGTAGTGCTCGACGAACAGGACGGTGGACTGGTATGGAGCCGCGAGAAGAGTCGCGAAGTAGCCGTGGGCAACGGATCGCTGTGCAACATACAGATCATCACCCAGAGAAAACCAGTGTGGCGCATGTTGACAGGAGCTGTCGACAACGCGATCGAGTCGATAAGAGGTAATTAATCATCTATGAGCAGAAACAAGGTAGTAAAGGTGCCGCAGGTAATGCAGATGGAGGCCGTGGAGTGTGGAGCCGCATCGCTTACGATGATACTGGCCCACTTCGGCAAGTGGCTGCCGCTGGAACAGGTGCGTGTGGCCTGTGGAGTGAGTCGCGACGGTTCGTCGGCCAAATCTATACTCCAAGCCGCTCGTAACTACGGGCTCGATGCCAAGGGCTACCGTGTGACACCCGATGCCCTCGACGGCAAACAGCCAGCCATCATACACTGGAACTTTGAGCACTTTGTGGTGTTCAGAGGCATTGATCGTAAGGGCCGTGTCTGTATCAATGATCCAGGCTTTGGTCCGGTAAAATATCCGATGGAAGAGTTCCGCAAGCACTTTACAGGTGTTTGTCTTACCTTCGAACCTACCGAAAGATTTGAGAAAGGTGGCGAGCAGACCAGTATCCTGTCCTATGTGCGTCGTAACCTCCGTGGAGCCAGCGAGGCTTTCTGGCTCACATTTACGTTTGCACTTATGGCGGCATTCGTGGCGCTGTTCACACCACTGTTTACACGTATATTCCTCGACGAGATACTCTCGGGCAAGAATGCCGACTGGGCCAAGTGGTTCCTGATAGCCATGGGCGCGCTGGCTGTATTCCAGTTCCTGGTTGTACTGTTGCGCACCCGCTATACCAAGCGTGTGGCCGGTTCGCTGGCGCTTAAGGGCAACAAGGAGTATCTGCACCACCTGCTGCGCCTGCCGATGTCGTTCTTTGCCATGCGAAACGTGGGCGACCTGCAGCAGCGCATGCATCTTAACGAGACCATCACCCATGCGATGGTAGAGGTGCTGGCACCACAGGTCATCAACATCTTTCTGTTGGTGCTCTATCTCATGCTGATGTTCGTCTATTCTGTATGGCTTACTCTTATCGGAATGCTGGCAGCCGTAATCAATCTGTTGCTGGTTAAGCATTTCTCTGCCAGACGCATCAATCTGATGCGATCGATGGAGCAGAGCGAAGGCAAATACTTCTCGGCCACCATATCGTGTATCGACAACATGGAGAGCATCAAGGCCGCTGGTGCCGAGACAGGATTCTTTAAGTTCTGGAGCGGACTGTGGACACACAAGTTCAACGCAAACGGACGTGCCGACCGCGAACAGACACAGATGGCTCTGCTGCCCGTGCTAGCCACAGGACTGGTAAACATGGCTATACTGGTGCTTGGCGCCTACTTGATACTGCAGGGCGAACTTACGGTGGGTATGCTCTTGGCATTCCAAGGTTTTATGGGCTCGTTTCTTGAGCCTGTTAATGCCATCGTAAACGCATCGCAGACCATTGTAGCTATGCGCAGCCAGATGGAACGTGTGGAGGATGTGATGAAATATCCCGAAGACCACCGCGACAACAAGGGAGAGGTGGTTAGAGGCAAGCTCACCGGACTGCTCGAACTTAAGAACGTGACGTTCGGCTACTCACCGCTGATGCCTCCGCTTATCCAGGATTTTAATCTTAGGATAGAACCCGGCCACAGTGTGGCATTCGTAGGTTCGTCGGGCTGCGGAAAGAGCACACTAGCCAAACTGATATCAGGACTTTACAAGCCATGGAGCGGCGAGATAACTATCGACGGTCGTCCCATCGAGAGCATATCGAGCGAAGAACTTACCAACTCGGTAGCAGTAATCGACCAGAATGTGGTGCTGTTCGACGACACCGTGGCGCAGAACATACGTATGTGGGACTCTGTCATCGAGGACTTTACGATGGTTATGGCATGCAACGACGCACAGATACGTGCCGACATCATGACTCGTCCTGAGGGCTTTAATACTAAAATCATTAAGGGCGGACAGAACTTCAGCGGCGGCCAGCGCCAACGTATGGAGATAGCCACAGCACTGGCCAAGGAACCCGCCTTGCTGATAATGGACGAGGCCACCAGTGCACTCGATCCCAAGACCGAGGACGAGGTGATGAACCGCATCCGACAGATCGGTCCCACACAGATAATCATAGCCCACCGACTGAGCACCATACGCGACTGCGACGAGATAATCGTAATGGATCAAGGCAGGATACTGCAGCGTGGTCGCCACGAGGAGCTGATTGAACAAGAGGGAATGTATCGCGACCTTATGAAGAGTGAATAAACTATGGCAGTATATATTAACCAGATAAACAAGCGTAAGGCTGCAGAGCAGGCTGCACTGGCCGAGGTAAACGAGAAGGCCAGCAAACGACTGGGCTTTATCGACGGCAAGCGCCCCGTGCCACAAAACGACGAGAGTGCGCTGCGCCAGATACTTGAGGCCTTGGGCATAACCGACTACGAGTTTGAGGACGACTATCTGCAGTCGCCCGAGGAACAGCTTACCGGCATACTACGTTCGCGAGGCATAATGATGCGCGACATCCAACTGATTGGAGAATGGTGGAACGAGTGTGTAGGTCCGCTACTGGGCTATGCCAAGGATGGCAGACTGGTGGCCCTTACCCCCACCAAGACCGGACTGGGCTACCAGTACCGACAGATAGACGGATCAATACGCAAGGTGGCACGCGAGGATATGGGCACCGAACTTAAGCCCAAAGCCGTGACCTTCACCAAGGCATTACCGCTGAAACCGCTCAAGTTAAAGCATCTGATGGAGTTCACATGGGATGTAGTGTCAGGACCAAATGCATTGTTGCTGGTGGCATGCGCGCTGGTGGTCATCCTGCTGGGTATGTTCACCCCAATGGCCAACAAGCTTATCTTCGACACCGTGATCCCTACCGGCGATGCATCCGACTTGTTGCCCATCACCGGACTGCTGATTGGAGCCACCGTGGGCACTATGCTGCTTACCCTAACGCGAAATCTGTATATCATACGCATACAGCATATCGTAGAGCTACATGTGCAGAACGCAGTAATGGCACGCACATTCCTGCTGTCGCCCACATTCTTCAGCAAGAACTCATCGGGCGAACTTACTGCCAAGCTGCAGAATGTGGCAGCGCTATGTTCGCTCATCAACGAGAATATTGTGGGTGTACTGCTTTCGGCTGTACTCAGCGTTATCTATCTGGTGCAGGTCTACATCTATGGCGGCAAACTGCTATTGCCGGCCCTGATAATCATTGTGGCTCAATCCTTAGTGCTGACAATGAACTATCGCTACACAGTAAGATTGCGCCAGAATTACACCGAGCGTGCCACAAAACTGAGCGGACTGGAGTACAACCTGTTTGCGGGCATACAGAAAATCAAGCTTACGGGTAGCGAGAACCGCGCCTTTGCCCGTTGGCTCGATCACTACAGCGCAGCCGCAAAATTCATTTATAACCCCGCATTCAAAGACCGCTTCTGTCCTGCACTGAGCGCGCTGCTGGGTCTGGGCGGCGCCATGTTCATATTCTGGAGCACACTGTCCAACGGTGTTACCACGTCCGACTATATCGCATTCAGTTCGGCCTTTGGCATGATCACCGCCTCGCTGGCACAGCTTAATCTGGTTATACCAGAGTTGGCACAGATTAAGCCACTGCTCGAGAGTGTTAAGCCGATACTTGAGGCTGTGCCCGAGATGGAGGACAAGGCTCCGCAGGTAGCAGGCCTTTATGGCAGTATCGAGGTTTCGGATGTATCGTTCCGCTACGACGAAGACGGCCCGATGATACTCGACAACCTGTCGCTTAAGATAAAAGCAGGCGAATACGTGGGCATTGTGGGCAAGTCGGGCTGCGGAAAGAGTACGCTGATGCGACTGATGCTAGGTTTCGAGGCTCCAATATCCGGCGGTATCTACTACGACAACTACGACCTGTCGAAGGTCGACAAGGCCTCGCTGCGTCGCAAGATAGGCTGCTGTCTGCAGAGCGGCAGCCTGTTCACCGGCGACCTCTTCCATAATATCACCATCACCGCCCCATGGGCCACTCACGACGATGCCTGGGAGGCGCTGCGCATGGCCTGCATGGAGGATGATGTGCGCCGCATGCCTATGGGCCTGCACACCGTGGTGAGCGAGGGTGGCGGCGGATTCAGCGGCGGACAGAAGCAGCGCATACTGATAGCTCGCGCACTGATATCAAAGCCTAACATCATATTCTTCGACGAGGCTACATCGGCACTCGATAATATTGCCCAGAAGTCGGTGAGCGACAATCTCGACAAACTCAGGTGCACACGCGTGGTCATAGCCCACCGCCTGTCTACTATCCGCCACTGCGACCGTATCGTGGTGCTCGACAAGGGACACATAGCAGAGCAGGGCACATTCGAGGAACTGATGGCTAACAAGGGGCTGTTCTACGAAATGGCTCAAAGACAACTTTAAAGATATAACATTAAGATATGAAACGAGGATTTATTATAATAGCCGCGGGGGCAATGATGCTGATGAGCTGCGGCGGAGCAAGTACTAAGGATACTGCCGACAAGAAGGATTCGGTGCAGACTGCGTTGAATCAAGGGGACAGGTCGCTTGATTCTGTCCAGTATAATGGACCTGTCCCCATGATTCAACAACAAACCATGGGTAAGGTGGTGGCTGAGCGATATGCCGACCTGGCATTCGAGACAGCACTGCCCATAGAGCGAGTGCTTGTGAAAAACGGTCAGCATGTGCGCCAGGGACAAGTGCTGGCACAACTCGACCAGTTTAAGCTGCGCACTGCCATTGCCCAGCAGGAACGCGCCATAGAGCAGTCTCAGCTACAGATCGAACAGGCCTACCTGCAGATGCAGGACGTGATAATAGCTCAGGGCTACGATCCCGACAAGAAAGACCAGGTACCAGCCAACGTGATGCACAATGCCGACGTGAAATCAGGCTATGCGCTATCCAAGAGTCTGTTGGCTTTGGCTAAAACCAAACTGGAAGCAGCCCGCCACGAGCTGCGCAGTGGCGTGCTCACAGCCCCGTTCGACGGTGTGGTAGCCAATGTGTCGGTACAGGCACACCAGCTGGCACAGGCCGGACAGACCGTTTGCCGTGTGATAGCTTCGGGCAGTATGAACGTGGAGTTTCGTGTGATGGAGGCCGACCTGGCAAAGTACAAGATAGGCACTAAGGTAGCAGTTATTCCTGTGGCTGACCGCTCTCACACATACAATGCCACCGTGAGCGAGATTAATCCCGTTGTCGACGAGCAGGGAGCAGTAACCCTGCGTGCCCAGCTGGCCAGCAGTACAACTCTGTTCGACGGCATGAACGTAGAAGTATTGACAATTGACAAATGATAATGGACAATTATGATGAGTAAACGACTGTACATTTTCCTGGCGATAGCTCAATTATCAATTGTCAACTGTCAATTGTCAATTGCTCAGCGTCGCGTGGTGCTCGATCTTGACCGTACGATAAGCCTGTCAACTGACAGCTCGTTGTCGGCACAGAAGTACCAGAGCGTTTACGATGTTTCGCGCTATGAGTATCTGTCGTGGCAGGCATCGCGCAAACCGCAGATATCACTCCAGTCTACACCCGTGATGTACGAGCGCTATATGACCCAGCGATATGTATCTACCGAGGATGTGGATGTGTATCGTCAGCAGCGCACGTTCTACTCGCAGGCAGGCATTTCGGCCACACAGACCATGGAGAACTGGGGTGGCTACTTCTATGGCTCTACCCAGCTGGGATTCCTGCGCACATTCGGCGATCAGAATCAGACACAGTTTATGACCGTGCCTGTGGCAGTAGGGTATAAGCAGGATCTGCTGTTTTACAACCCGCTGAAGTGGGCCAAGAAGATTGAACCGCTCAAGCTGGCACGCGCAGAGAAGGAACTCGTCTATGGCATAGAAACCACTTCGGAGGAGGCTGTTGCCCGATTCTTCACCCTGGCGCTGGCACAAGACCAGCAGCGCATGGCCGAGGAGTATCTGGCATCGTGCGACACTATCTATGCCATTGCCGAACGCCGATATAAGATAGCCAGCATACCAAAGGCAGAGCTCAGCATGCTGGAGCTGCAGAAGACCAATGCCCGCACCTCTCTGACCAATGCCCGTATCGCCCGCAACCGTGCTGCCAAGGAGTTAGCCACATATCTGGGCATGGACCGTGCCACCGATATCGAGCTCATCATACCATCGGTAATAGGCTCCATGCACATCGATGCTACCGAGGCCATCGCACTGGCCCGTGAGAACAATCCTACATATCTGGCCAAACGACAGACCACAGCCGAGGCTCGTCGCGAGGCCGAACGCGCCAAGGTCGAGAAGAATTTTAGCGTGAGTCTCGATGCCAGCGTAGGTCTGAACCAGGTGGCTGATAATTTCAGCGAGGCTTATCGTAATCTGCTGAGTCAGGACAAGGCCACCATCACACTGTCTATCCCTCTGAAGGACTGGGGTAAACGCAAGAATGCCTATCTGGCAGCCCGCAGCACAGTAGATGTGGCCGAACGTGCAGAGCAGGAGTCGGCACGCGACATAGAGTTGGAGGTAGCACTGACCGTGGCCGACTTTAATGAGCGCCATTCGATAGTGGAAACCTCGCGCCAGGCTCTCACCATAGCCGAAGACACCTATGCTCAGACCTTGCAGCGCTTTATCCGCGCCCAGGCCAATGCCTACGATCTGTCGCTGGCCCAGAGTCACTGGCAGACGGCCCGCCAGAATCAGATAGCCTCGCTACAAAACTACTGGCTATCCTATTTCCACCTCCGCCGCCTAACCCTCTACGACTATCAGCACAATAAGTCAATAACTTACAAATAGAGATAAAAGAGAATCGGGTGCTCAGTTTGTCGGGCACCCGATTCTGTTGTTGTATACTTCCCCCCCCTATGTCATCTCGACTAAGCGCAGCGCATGGAGAGATCTCTCGACTTCTGTTTGATAATTTTAGGTATGCGCTGCTTGAAGTAGCTGAAGAACATGCGGTAGCCGGGACACAGGTAGTTGCGGCGCTCAGGACCGTTCAGCGTCATGCGCTCATCGAGTCGGTCCTTGGGACAACCACCGAAGCATAGATCGGCTACGTCGCAATGCAGACAGACGCTGGGCAGACTGTCGAGTTTGTATTCGCCAAACTTGCGATTGGTCTCCATCATGTCGTAAAGCGGTGCTTTAAGTATGTTGCCGACGCGGTATTCGGGGAATACGTAGCGGTCGCAGCGATACAGGTCGCCGTTCTTCTCGATCACACCGCAGTGGCCGCATACAGCCTCGTGTACGCACAGCCCGGCTGGGCGACGTGTAAGGTTGCCTATGGCAGCCTCGATCACCTGTACAAACTTACGACCTACATCGTGCCGACTCCACTCATCGAGGATAGTGCATAGAAATCTGCCATAATCCTCGGCAGGCACTGTAAATGGTGCCAGACAGCGTGGCTGGTTGCTGTAGATGCCTGGTGGCAGCGCTACATTGCCACTGCCATGATGCGGCAGGCTCTCTACCACAGGCAGAAACTGCATATAGTTGCTGAACTCGCGCAGAAAGCGGTATACCTCTGAGGCATGCGTAGCATTGGCTGCATTCACAGTGGTCAGGGTGTTAAACTCTACGCCATGTTTCAGCAGTAGTTCCAGTCCGTGCATTGTACGGCTGAAGGTGCCTTCGCCATGGGCATCCTTGCGATAGATGTTATGCAGATGCTCTGGACCGTCGATGCTCAAGCCTATACGATAGTTGTTGTCGCGAAAAAACTTGCACCAGTCATCTGTGAGTAGCGTGCCGTTAGTCTGCAGCGTATTAAGTATGCGGCGCCCTTGGCCATACTTCTGCTGCAGAGCCATCGCCCGCTCAAAGAATGGTATGCCGGCCATGGTGGGCTCGCCACCATGCCAGGCAAACTCTATCTCAGCATACTGCCCGTGTATCTCGATGACCTGCCTTACGTAGCTCTCCAGTACCTCATCAGTCATAAGAGAATGGCCAGCGGCATTGCCGCTCGCCTTCCCTAGATAATAACAGTACTCGCACCTAAGGTTGCAAGCCGCACCTATGGGCTTTACCTCGATGGCGTAGTGTCGCAGGTCGTCGCTCATTCTCAGTATTTAGTTCGTTCGGTTATAAATACTGATACCGCCTGCATATCCACCGCCTGGCATTACCTCATGTCCGTCGTCGGTGCCTATTTCGTGCAGGATGAGGGCGTTGAGTTTCTGGTTCATCATCTCTACCAGCGATTGGTTGGCGTTGTCCTTAGGCCAGGCCAGATTCTCGGTCTCGCTGCTGCCATACTGGTAAAGCTCCACATCGTTGTTGGCCCATAGCGCCTCATAGTCGGCTGGGGTGTTGAAGTTGAGTGGTGAGAAGTAGCGTGCGAACTTGTATTCGGGAGTGATGATGCCACGCACAAATCCACGCTTACTGATGTCGGCACGATAGGCAGGCTTCAGAGCAGGGTTGAGTACGAATGCACTATCGATCATAGAGAGCATCTCGAAGCAGAACAGTGCGCCCTCGCTGTTACGGATGTCGGTAGCCGGATCCTTAACGGCTGGCATCAGCGAATGTCCGTGCAGCGCAGCGGTGATGCTGTTGAACTGCAGCTGATTGCCTGCAGTGGCTATATCTACAAATGTAGGAGCCAGATCCAGGTGCGAAGTAAGGTTCTTGCAGTGGCGTCCGCCTTGAATCTCAGGATGATATATAATCAGAGGCACATGGATGTTGTTTTCGTAGATGTTGCCACCCTTACCCTTCATACCATGCTCGCCCTGCAGTTCGCCATGGTCGCTGGTATAGACGATGATGGTGTTCTTCATCATTCCGGCCTGCTCCAGATAGTTGAGCAGCTTCAGCATGTGGTTATCCTCATCCTGAATGGTGTTGAAGTAATAGTCGCGGAAGCGCTTCCAACTGGTTTCCGATGCAGGTGTAGGACCAACCATGCGTTCCCAATTGTAGTGATACTCGGTATGAGCCTGTGGACGCCCTGGCTTGTCGAGTGGTTCGTTCCAGGTAGCAGGCACGGGCACGTCGTAGGTCTTCTGGTAGAGTGCCACACCTTCTGGTTCGGGCACACCCTCGCCTGCGATACCGCCAATACCGTCCTCGTTGAAATACATAATATCGTGCGGATTCAGGAAGTTTACAGCCAGGAAGAAACTCTGTCCGTCGCTGTTAAGCTGTTTTCCTTTTGTCTCCAGCCACTCGATTGAGTTGTCGGCAATGGTGCCGTCTTCGTGCAATCCCTCATATACAGCACCATACATGTCGCCCTCGGTCCAGTCGCTGAATCCGTATTCCTCCAGACTCTCGGTATCTTTCGATACATGCCACTTGCCCTTAAAGGCTGTATAGTAGCCGGCCTGGCGCAGCATATCGCCCACAGTAGGCAGATCGCGCGGCATGTCGTTAACAAATGCATAGTTGGTGTTGTCGAGCATGCATGTCTCGGTGATGTGGCGGCCGGTGTAGATAACCGAACGGCTACTGGTCGACACATTGGCGCATGCATAGTGTTTCTCGAACGTAGTGCCTATCTGGCGCAGGCGCTCGCGGGCTGCGTAGTCGCTACCGGCAGGATATTGCTCCATGTAGGCCTCCTGGTCGCAGGTGATAAACACGATGTTGTACTTGCCGTCGGCATTAGGCGTAGGCTTAGTCTCGTTTGCCGGGTTGTCCACCACGTCGGCACAACCAGCCAGCAGTGCTGCTCCGGTAGAAAGCAGTGTTGCTGAGTAAAGTCGGTGATTCTGATTTGTTTTCATACAGTCATAATGCTATGGATTGATTTATGGATACAAATTTACGTATAGTGCTACGTAAAGGCTTTCCCCTTGTCGTAAATACGATGAGAGGAAAGAAGAAATACGCCGAAAGGAAAGAAATACGGCGAGAGGAAAGACGGTTTATCTTTGCTGGCGGTAGGCTGATGGCGACTCTTTGCCCAGTTGCTTGAAGGCCTTGGTCATCGAGGCGGGCGACGAGAATCCACACTCTTCGGCTATCACCAGCAGGCGCTCGTCGGGGTGGGCTGTTATCAGACTGATGGCATGGCGCACGCGGTGCTGACATATCATATCGTAGAACGACTGATATCCACTGCGCCGTATTACCTCCGACAGGTAGGTAGCATTGGTGCCCAGTCGCGCGGTCAGCATGTCGCTGGTGATGTGTTGCTCGGTAAATATCCGCTCCTTGGTCAGCAGTTCATCCAGATGGCGACTCATCTGGGCAAAACGCTCTTCGGTAAGTCTGAACGATCCTGTGGCTGACGATGGTTTGGATGATACCTCGGCAGTTTCCTCGAAGGCATCTGTCTCGGCTGGCTGCTGTTGCTTTTCATCGTATGGTTGTCGCCACGGGTTGAGCGTAAAGATACAGAACCAGATGTTTACCCCCGTAAAGATTACATCGCGCACAGCTTTTACTATCGCGTTGTCGGCATAGAAGTTTACGGCCATCAGTACGCATATGGCAGTGGGCAACCATTGTATATATTGCGCAAATCGCACGGGGAAGTCTTCGCTGTCGGCGTAAGTGTCTTCGTTGGCACGGCGCACGGCCTGTCCTATCTTGAGTGCCATGCGTACCGACAGCATAAAGTAGGCGGCAAACACCGCATTCACAGCCAGGAATACCCATGGACGGTGTCCATCAGGCAATGTGATCACTCCTACAGCCTGTAGCAGTAGTGGGGCTAGTATAATAGCAGCAGGCATAAACAGCCAGATGCGCCTGTGGTTCAGAATGCTCTTATTATTACTGGCATTGCGCCCCGCAAAGAAATAGCCTTGACACATCACCAGCATCTGCAGCGAAAAGATCAGCACTGCAAATGCGTTGACGTATAACAGTGCATCGTCATCGCCAACATGTAGCAGGTAGGGCAGTTCCATTATTTGCATCAGGTAGAGCGCACCTACCGACCGTTGGGCAGGAAACAGCTCATGGAAGTGGTCGTTATATGCTTTTGGGCGATAGTACCATTTAAGTATCCATCCGTACAAATTAGTAAGGATGAAGGCCATGTTGGCGGCAAACAGTAGCAAATATACAGTTGTAGGCATAAGGAACAGTCAATTATGGGCGCAAAGATACAAAAATTTTTTTAGAAACAATAATTGTTACCATATTTATTTGTACCTTTGCCGCCAGATTTGTGATAAGAACAGTAAAAATATAATAAAGATGAAAAAGATTTTTTTAGCGATATTTGCATTGGCAATGATTAGTGAGCCTGCCGATGCACAGTTCTTGAAGAAATTGTTTAAGAAGAAGGCTAAGACAGAGAAGAAGGCCCAGAAGAAGACTGATGGTATTGACGACGACGCACAGGTGGCACTGGCTGATTTTGCCACACTGGCCGATAACACGAATAACCGCAATGCCTTTATGGACATCCCCCTTGGCATAAAGGCTGATAGATTTGAGAAGCAGTTGCTGCAGAAGGGTTTCGCAGAGCGAAAGCTGGAGGGAAACCATACCGGCAAGTCGTATATCTACGATGGTGAGGTGTATGGCGCAAAATCTACTGTTACCCTGGCTGTGAGCGACCAGACCGATCGTGTGTATGCGGTAGATGTGACTGAGAACACCATCTATGCTTCGGAGAAAGAGGTGAAGGCACGTTTCTCGATGATTAATAGCGAACTGCAG
>JAEEGH010011094.1_pt1 | contig 20520 bp, 19 predicted proteins | sample 9134181 | NCBI WGS metagenome assembly JAEEGH01 (sample SAMN16246544, study PRJNA631951) | gut metagenome | biome: gut microbiome; feature: rumen; material: DP-attached | host: Bos | place: Iran: Karaj | collected 2018-10
GAATTGGCGTTTTCCATTTCCAGCAGCTGGTACTTGATGGAGGAGCTGCCGCAGTTGAGAACTAATATCTTCATGGTTATTTCTGTTTTTGTGCGATTGCTTGGTTACAGGTGATGGCGACCAGTTTATACACGTCATCAATTGAGCAGCCACGGCTGAGGTCGTTGCAGGGCTTGGCGAGGCCTTGCAGCACGGGACCGACGGCTTCGGCACCAGCTAGACGTTGGACGAGCTTATAGGCGATGTTACCGACTTCGAGGCAGGGGAACACGAGTGTGTTGGCCTTGCCGGCGACGGGGCTGCCAGGAGCCTTGCTTGAACCGACTGAAGGCACGATGGCGGCGTCGGCCTGCAGTTCACCGTCGAGAACGAGGTCGGGACGACGCTCCTTGGCGATACGCGTGGCTTCGATGACCTTGTCGACCACCTCATGCTTGGCGCTGCCCTTGGTGGAGAAGCTCAGGATGGCGGTGACGGGATCGATCTTGGCGATGGCCTTGGCGGTGTCGGCGGTGCAGATGGCGATCTCGGCCAGCTGTTCAGCCGTCGGCATGGGTGTCACGGCGCAGTCGGCGAAGACCATGCGGCCGTTGGTGCCGTAGGGGCATCCCTCGGGAAGGAACATCGTGAAGGCGCCGCTGACGCAGGTCACGCCAGGCACGGTCTTGATGATCTGCAAGGCGGGACGCAGCATGTCGCCTGTGGTGCTGCGGGCACCGCTGACGAGACCGTCGGCCTCGCCGGCCTTGACCATCAGGATGCCGAGATACATGAAGTTCTGGGCCAGGTCGTCGGCCTGCTCGGGCGTCATACCCTTGGCTTTGCGGAGCTCATAGAGGAGGTCGGCATATTTCTGCTTGTCGGGGTTGTTTTTCGGGTCGACGATGCGGGCCTTGCCGATGTTTTGGAGACCGAACTCGGCGGTCATCTCTTTGATCTTCTCGGCGGGACCGATGAGGATGATGTCGGCGACGCCGTCAGCCAAGAGGCGGTCGGCGGCTTTCAGGGTGCGGGGCTCGTCGCCCTCGGGGAGCACAATGCGTTGTTTATTGGCCTGCGCATTGGCAATGATTTCTTGCATTAAATCCATCTTATTCAGTTTATAGTTAATAGTTGTTCAAGTTGTCAGTTGTGGTGCCGCCTTTTATGTCATTCCGAGGATTTTGAAGGCATAGATACGCTCACTCCTTCGTCGTTCGGTATGACATGCCTTCAAAATCCGAAAGGAATCTATAGGAGGCGGATATTTATTTTGACCTGCAAAGTTAGTAAGTTTTTGCCTCGGTTTGCAAATAATCCATTATTTTTGCAGCGTAAAAACGACCTTTCATGCCGCGATACACCGACATATTCTATACACCCTCCTATGTTGAAAAGGTTCAACCCGTTGACACGGTGCAAGTTGCCGACACCCTGCGTGCCGTCGACAGCGTGGCGTGCGACAGCATAGCGCCGAGTTTCATCACCTCGGGCTTCGACGGCACTCTCATCCCATTGCCGAGGATGACGTACGAAGTGCTTCAAGGCTGGAACCTGGCCTTGTTGGGCCTGATGCTGCTGCTCATCGTGCTCAACAAGCAGCTCTATCCCCGTCAGTTCCGCCAGCTCTTGAGTGTGCCTGGCGGCGTGGCCCACACCAACCAGCTGCTCAGGGAGTGGAACCCGCAGCGCAGTTTCATTTGCGTGTCGTTTATGATGGGCTATATCTTGCTGATATCGCTCTTCGTGCAGAAGAGCTGCGTGGTGCTCTCGCATGACGTGGCCACCTATAATGTGACGCGCGTCTTCGGCATCGCTTGTGGGTGCATAACAGGGTGGATGCTGCTTCGTTTTGCCGTCCTCCATCTCGTCAACTGGCTCTTCGACGCCCGCGAAGCCGTTGACCGACAGATGGCGGTGCAGTTCTCAGTGTCCGTTTTTACCCTTTTAGTCATGGTGCCGTTGATGCTCTTGCTGCTCTATAACCCCTCGAGATACTTTGTCTGGATTGGCATCGCCGTGATGGGTCTGGCGGCCGTGGTGCGCCTCATCATCGAGATAATCGAGACGAGACTTGTAACAAAAATGCCCGCGTTTTATATTTTTTTGTATTTTTGCGCCCTCGAAATCGCACCCGTTGCAACGCTCGTGACCGCAGGCTGGCGATACTTTAGTCAGGGAGCTGTGTTTTAATGAGTTATACGACTTGGATGTGGGAAAAAAAGAGTATTTAGACGTTCTTAAAAGAGAAGAAAAAAGATGAAGATTAAGTCAATTTTGGTGTCGCAACCCAAGCCTGCCGACATTTCGAAGACTCCCTTTGCCGACATGATGAAGAAATATGGAGTGAATTTCACCTTCGAGAAGTTCATCAAGCTTGACGACGTCACCGCCAGCGAGCTTCGCCAAGAGCATATCAAACTCCCGGAATACACCGCCATCATCCTCACCAGCCGCAATGCCATCGACCATTTCTTCCGCGTGGCCAAGGAGATGCGCTACACGGTGCCCGAGACGCTGAAGTATTTCTGCATCAACGAGTCGACGGCCTTCTACCTGCAGCGCTATGTGCAATACCGCAAGCGCAAGGTGTTCTATGGCAACCAGACGTTGAACGACCTCATCGACATCATGAAGAAGCATAAGGATGAGAGATACCTCTATTGCTGCTCCGACATCAGCTCCGACGCCACCATCGACCTGCTGACCGCCGCCAAGCTCAACTTCACCAAGGCCGTCATGTTCCGCACGGTGCCTTCCGACCTGAAAGACGTCATTAAAATCAATGACTACGACATGCTGGTATTCTTCAGCCCCATGGGTATCCAGTCGCTGAAGGTCAACTTCCCTGACTTCGTGCAAGGCGACGTCGCCATCGGCGGCTTCGGCGAGGCCACCTGTCAGGCCATCGTCGACGCAGGCTTCACTCTCAACTTCCACGCTCCCACGCAAACAGCCCCCTCCATGACCATGGCCATCGAGGAGTATGTGGCTGCCGAAAACAAAAAGACCAAGAAGAGATAAAACGCTGTCAACCAAACCGTTTCATCCTATGGTCGCCCCCGAAGGTTTACCGAAATACGAGCGCATCTGCAAGGAAAACGATATCCAGACGCTCTTTGAGAAAGGTTCGGGCGTGTCGGTGTACCCCTATCGTGTAATCTACCTATTCCATCACGACGAGAGCCGTCCCGTCACCGTGCGCCTGCTGGTGTCGGTGGCGAAGAAACGCTTCCATCATGCCGTCAAGCGCAACCGCGTGAAACGCCTCATCCGCGAGGCCTGGCGCAAAAACAAGAGCCCGCTCTACGAAATCTGCCGAAGGGATAATATTTCCGTCGATGTAGCGTTAGTCTATACGGCCACGGTCATCCACACCTACGACGAGATGCTTGCCAAAACGAGGAAAGCCGTCGTCGAGATTGCCAAACACTATGGTTCGACCAAGCTCACCAACCATGAAAAGCATCGCCAAACTGCCGGCTAAGTTCCTGATTCTCTTGATAAGGATCTATCAGGTGACGTTGTCGCCCTTCATCGGCAACAGCTGTCGTTATACACCCACCTGCTCCAACTACGGCATCGAGGCCATTGAGAAATACGGCTTCTTCAAGGGCGGCTGGCTCACCTTCAAACGCATCCTTTCGTGTAACCCTTGGGGTGGCAGCGGCTACGACCCAGTCCCATAGGGACGACAGACATTAACCAGGGGTGAAGCGCAGAGTAACCCCTGTAAACAAACAAACAATGAAGAGAACAACTATCACCCTCATCCTCGTCCTGCTCCTCCCGCTCGGCCTCCTCGCCCAAGAGAAGCAGAACAACTTCGAGATCGCCAAGAGCATCGACATCTACAACAGCCTCCTGCGTGAACTTAACCTCAACTACGTCGACGAGATCAACCCGGGCGAACTCAACGAGGCTGCCATCAAGGCCATGCTCGACGGCCTCGACCCCTATACGGTCTTCATCCCCGAGTCGGACATCGAGAACGCCAAGTTCATGACCACGGGCGAATACGGCGGCATCGGCGCCCTCATCCAGTACGACGGCGAGTGGACCCGCATCTCCGACCCCTATGAGGGCTGGCCCGCTCAGAAAGCCGGACTCATTGCTGGCGATGCCATCCTCGAGGTGAACGGCGTCGACTGCAAGAAGAAAAACACCCAAGAGGTCAGCAACCTGCTGAAGGGTCAGCCCGGCACCGAGGTGAAGCTCAAGATCAAACGCTACGGACAGGACAAGCCGATCGATATGACCCTGAAACGCGAGAAGGTGAAGATCGACAACATACCTTATTATACTGTGCTCGACAACGGCATCGCTTACCTCTCGCTGAGCGGCTTCACCCGCGACGCCGCCAAGGAGGTGAAGGAGAAACTCGTGGAGATGAAGAAAGACCACACGCTGAAAGGCTTCGTCCTTGACTTGCGCGGCAACGGCGGTGGCCTGATGAACGAGGCGGTCGACATCGTCAACCTGTTCATCCCTAAAGGCAAAGCTGTGGTCTCGATGAAAGGCAAGGCCCCCAACACCAACAGCATCCATCCTACCACCAACGACCCCGTTGACCTTAACATCCCCGTGGCCGTCCTCGTCGACGGCAACAGCGCCTCGGCCAGCGAGATTGTGGCCGGCGCCATCCAAGACTACGACCGCGGTGTCATCATCGGGCAGCGTACCTTTGGTAAGGGATTGGTGCAGAATATCCTGCCTTTGAGCTACAACACCCAGATGAAGGTCACCGTGGCACATTACTACATCCCCAGTGGCCGTTGCATCCAGGAGATCGACTACTCGCACAAGAAAGACACCACCCAGACGAAGACCGACACCCTCGGGAAGCCTTTCAAGACCCTCGGCGGACGCACCGTCTACGAAGGTCACGGCATCATGCCCGATGTGAAGGTGAAACGCGACGCCTATGCCACGGTGACGGCCTATCTCTATGCCAAGAACTACATCTTCGACTACGCCAACAAGTTCCATCACGAACACAAGAGCATCGCGGCTCCTGAGGCTTTCCAAATCGACGAGGCCACCTATCAGGACTTCATGAAGTTCGTGAAAGACAAGAAATTCACCTATACCACCGAGAGCGAGAAGACCATCGAGAAGCTGAAGAAGGCCGCCAAGGAAGAAGGCTATCTCGATAAGATCAAGCCTCAAATCGAGCTGCTGGAGAAGAACCTCGCCGCTGAGAAGGACAACGACTTGCTCAACAACCGCAAGGATATCGAGGAACTGCTGCGTTCTGAGATTGTGGGCCGCTACTACTACCAAAAAGGCCGTATTATCGCCTCGCTCAACGACGACCCCGACCTGAATCGCGCTTGCGAGATCCTGCTTAACACCAACGGCCAAGACGAATACCACAGCATCTTGAGCGGCAAGTGATGACAGCGCAGGCTTCCATACGACCCTATCTCAACCAGGCCTATCTCTTGGGCTTGCTGATGGTGGCGGTCGGCCTCACGCTTTCGCCCTTTGTGATGGGCATGTCGCAGTTCTGGCTCGTCCTCGTCTGGCTCGTGGACGGCATCCTTGCCAAGGACTTCAAGCAAAAACTCACCCGCTTCTGGCACAACAAAGCCGCCGTTCTCCTTGTCGCTTTCTACCTCATGCATGTCGTAGGCCTGCTCTGGACCTCTGATTTCGACTATGCCCTGCGTGACCTTCGCGTCAAGTTGCCCATCTTGGTCATGCCCTTTGTGCTGTCGAGCATGGAGCCTTTGGACCGCAAACGCTTCAACTTCGTCATGCTCGTCTATGTGCTCTCGGTCTTCGTGGCCACCCAGGTCAGCTTCTTCACTTACCTGAGACACGACTACGACGACATCCGCGAGATTTCGCGCTTCATCAGCCATATCCGCTTCTGCCTCAATATCGTCTTCTGCATCGCCATTGTCGGGTATTACCTTTGCAAAAGAAGCTCAACGACTCGCAAGATACAGGTCCCTGAGCCCGTCGAAGGGCCGTCCAAGTCAGTCCCGAACTTTAGCCTAAAAACAGCGATTGACCGTTTCCTTCAGTGGTTCCTCATCCTTTGGTTCGTATACCAGATCTACATCTTCGAATCCCTCTCCGGCTATGTGATTCTGGCCGCTGTCGCCATCGTCACGGCCGTCTATGCCTTCCTGCGTTGGCAGAAGGGCAGGGGATGGCGTATCGCCATTGCAGCCTTGGCCATCGCTGTCGTTGTGGCGGGATCTCTTGTCGTGTGGCATGAGATGAAGCCGCTACTGAAGGTGGAGCCTGTCGACTTCGCCACTTTGGAGAAGAAGACGGCCCAAGGTAACGACTATTGGCACGACACGGTCCACAACCCCGTGGAGGACGGCCGATATGTGGGGCTCTACTATTGCCGTAAGGAACTACAGGAGGCCTGGCCGCAGCGCAGCGACCTCGCCTTGACCGACACCGCTGCCAACGGCGCGATGCTGGAAGCCACGTTGGCACGTTACCTCACCTCGAAAGGCCTGCGCAAGGACGCCCAAGGCGTGATGGCCCTCACCGATGAGGATGTCCGTAACATCGAGCAGGGTGTGGCCAACTACAACAACTGGCAGCATCCGGGCTTGCGGGCCAGACTCTCGTCGACTTTGTTTGAGTATGGCCTCTATCGCAAATACAACAACCCCAACGGAGGCTCGCTCTCGCAGCGCATCGAGTTCACTCGGGCTTCGTTCCATCTCATCGGGCAACATCCGTGGTTCGGCGTGGGCACCGGCGACGTGCCGCAGGCCTTCAGCCAAGCCTACGACGAGATCCATTCGCCCCTTGCCGAGGAATACCGTTTCCGCGCCCACAACCAGTATCTGGCCATCGCCGTGGCCTTCGGCTTGGTGGGACTGGCATTCTTCCTTTTCGTGCTGCTTTATCCTTGGCTGGCTTCACGGAAAAACCATACCTATTTATATACGGTGTTCCTCTGCATCATGTTGCTCTCGATGTTCCCCGAGGACACCCTCGAGACCCAGGCAGGGACCATGTTGTTTGCCTTTTTCACGGCGTTGCTGCTTTTTGCTGCCCCACAAAAACGCATGGATGTCAATCAGTAAAGGTTTTTTCTTTATCTTTGCGGCATCATGTGTGAAAAAACGAAGCCGTCATGAAAAAAGAACGCTTTATTTGCCCCTACACCATTTACGATCGTCTTGAGGAACTCGACCCGCGTGATGCCGAGTTGATGCGTCTTGCCCACGAGGCCACGCAGAACTCCTATGCGCCTTATTCCAAGTTCCATGTCGGTGCCGCGGTGCGCTTGGCCAACGGCGCTATTGTCGTGGGCAACAACATCGAGAATGCGGCCTATCCGAGCGGCCTCTGTGCCGAGCGTGTGACTATGTTTGCGGCTATGGCACAGTATCCTGGCGTGCCTTTCGAGGCCCTCGCGGTGACGGCTCACTCCGAGTCGAAGCTCATCGACGAGCCTGTTGCCCCTTGCGGTGCCTGCCGTCAGGTGATGGTGGAGGTGGAACAGCAGTCGAAGCAGCCGTTGCGTGTGCTATGCCAGGGCGAGACGGGTCCCATCTTCGCCTTCGATGGCATCGAGTCGCTGGTGCCGTTTATCTTCCTCGATAAGTTCCTTGATTAGGCAAACGTAAACAACAGATTTCCGAAGAAATTCCACAAAGTGGAGGCGCCCACGGCAAACACCTTGCTGAGGTAGAAGTTCCATTTCAGCTTGCCATTGAGCAGGTAGACCGTCAGCGTGTCGATACCCAAACCGATGAGCGAGATGACGAAATACTTGATGTATTCCACCCCGATCTGTGGGTTGGTGCTCTGGAAGGTCCAAATGCGGTTGAGGATGTAGTTGGTGGTGGCGGCAAAGACGAAGCCGAGGATGTTGCTCAGGTATTTGTTCCATTTCAGCCATTCCTTGCAGACGTAGGTGACGCCGAAGTTGACGAACACGCCCGAGAAGCCCACCACGCCGAATTTCAGGAACTTCAGCAGCAACTCTTGGGACAGTTCTATTTTGAGCAACAGGGCTTTCATCGTGTTGTCTTTCTGACTGCAAAAATAGTGTTTTTTTTCTATGTGGCTAGCAATAATAACTAAGAGATTCCCTTTGGGAATGGAGGTTGTCATCTTTCGTTTTTCTGCGGCGGCATATAGAACTAACGGGCGGTCAACGCAACAGGCCGCCGCAGTTTACGAGACGAAATGGACTCCATTCCCCAAAGGGGAATCTAAAAAACACTATTTTTGCGCAAAATTTCGACAATGACCGACGTAAAGCATATTTCCATCGAGGATTACGACTATCCCTTGCCCGACGAACGTATCGCCAAATACCCTTTGGCGGAGCGCGATGCCTCAAAATTGTTGGTGTTGAAAGACAATGAGATACGGGAGTCGCAGTTCAAGCATGTCGGCGACTTCCTGCCCAAAAATGCCTTGCTGGTCTTTAACGAGACCAAGGTCATCCGTGCCCGCCTGCAGTTCCATAAGGCCACGGGCTCGCGCATCGAGGTGTTTTGCCTTGAGCCGGAGCAAGACTATCAGATGGCGTTTTCAGCCTGTTCGCCTGTGCGTTGGAAGTGCTTGATAGGCAATGCGAAACGCTGGAAGGAAGGCAAACTTGCCATGCCTTTGACGGTGAATGGCGAAGCCGTGACGCTCTATGCCGAGCGCCTGATGCAAAACGACCAATATGCTGAGATCGAGTTCTCGTGGACGCCCGAAGCCCTTTCGTTCGCGGCTGTGCTTGAGGCCGCCGGCGAGATCCCGTTGCCGCCCTACCTGCATCGCGACGCCGAGCCTGCTGACCGCGACCGTTACCAGACCGTATTCGCCCGCTACGACGGCTCGGTGGCGGCTCCCACGGCAGGGCTGCATTTCACCCAACCTCTCATCGCCGCATTGCACTCTCAAGGCTTCGCCTTCGACGAGGTGACACTTCATGTGGGGGCTGGCACCTTCCGACCCGTCGCCACCGAGACCATCGGCGAACACGCCATGCACTCGGAGACGATTGTCGTCCGCAAATCGTTGATACAAAACCTGATCAATCAAATCGGGAAACCCATCATCCCTGTCGGCACCACCAGCACCCGTACCTTAGAGAGTCTCTATTGGATCGGCGTGATGCTGAAGGAGCAGGGGATGGAACTGCGTCCTATGCATGTGGAGCAATGGTTCCCCTATGAAAACCATGCGCCTTTGACGGCTGCCGAAGCCCTGCAAAACATTTTGGAATATCTTGAAAAACATGGCCTGTCCAGGCTCGAAGCCAGCACCGCCTTGATGATAGCGCCGAGCTACCAGATGCGCGTCATCACCGGGCTGATCACCAACTTCCACCAGCCCAAGAGCACCCTGTTGCTGTTGGTCTCCGCCCTCATCGGCGAGCGATGGAAGGACTGCTACCGCTTCGCCCTCGACCATGGCTTCCGTTTCCTGAGCTACGGCGACAGCTGCCTCTTCCTGCCCTGACTTTGGAACGGTTTTTGATAAACTGAACAATCGTAAAACTCTAAAACTATCACAATATGAAGAAATCAATCTTATTCGGTGCTTTGGCATTCTTCGCCATTAGTGCCCTGGGCATCCAAACTGCGAACGCCCAAGACGTCGACAAAAAAGCCAAGAAAGCTGAAACCACCGTCGTGACCAAGAAGGACAAGGCTGATTGCTGCGACAAGCAGAAGGCAGAACAAAAGCAGGCCGAATGCTGCGACAAGCAGAAAGCAGAACAAAAGAAGGCCGAATGCTGCGACAAGCAGAAAGCTGAACAAAAGAAATCCGACTGCTGCGCTAAGCATCAAGCGGAAGAGAAGAAAGCCGACTGCTGCGCCAACAAGAAAGCGGCCAAGGATGACTCGAAGGACATGAAACTCGACGCCAAGGCGAAGACTGAGAAAAACGCCAAGACTCCCGATCAGAAGCCCAAAGTCAAGAAAGCCGAGAAGCAGACAGGGACGGAGAAATAATCTGTCTTGACACGGTAACAATAACGAGAATGCGGAACGGAGGCAAGCCCTCTGTCCCGCATTTCTCTTTTATATAAAACGGTCTTATTTCTTTCTTCCTGACAGCAACTCGGCATAGGCCCGCAGGTGTTTTTTCCGCTCATCGGCGATGTCGACGGCATCTAAAGCCTCGAAGGCCTTGCGGTCGTAGTCGAGCATGACCTGTTCGACGGCTTCGCGCACGTGCAGACGGTCGTAGATGCTCTGCACCTCTTCGATCTTCTCCTCTTCGTCGTGGTCCATACGCAGGGTGAAGAGCTGCTCAAGGCGCTTGCGGTCTTTTTCTGATGCCAGCTCCAAGGCCTTCAGGTAGAGGTAGGTCTTCTTGTTGTCGGCGATGTCGCCGCCATGGCGTTTGCCGAACACGGCCACGTCGCTGTAGAGGTCGAGGATGTCGTCTTGCAGTTGGAAGCTCATGCCCATATTGATACCGAAATCGTATAGGTGTTGGATGTCTGCCTCTTTGGCACCGGCCACGGTGGCACCCATCTGCAAGGCGGTGGCCAGCAGCACGGCGGTCTTCAGCCGGATCATCTCTAAATAGTCGTCAAGGGTCACGTTGCCTTGGGTCTCGAAGTTGAGGTCCATCTGCTGTCCCTCGCAGATCTCGATGGCCACCTTGCCAAGGAGTCGGGCGAGTTCAGCGCCTTTTTGCGGCTTCAGCGCATATTGGAAGGCCATGGCGAGCATGGCGTCGCCCGAGAGGATGGCGATATCGGCGTTCCATTTCTGGTAGACCGTCTCCTTGCCGCGGCGTAGTGGCGCCTTGTCCATGATGTCGTCGTGGATGAGCGTGAAGTTGTGGAAGGTCTCCAAAGCCAAGGCAGGCCATAGTGCCTGTTGCTCGTCGCCGTCAAACAGCTCGTTGGCCAAGAGGCAGAGCATGGGACGGAGACGTTTGCCGCTTTGCAGGAGGGTGTATGAGATGGGTTCGTATAGCTCCTTCGGTTGCCCGTTGAGGTCGGTGTTCGCCAAGAAATCGGCGAAATCCTGTTGCAGTTGCTTGATTTTCTCCATGAAAATGAGGTTTTAATGGCACAAAGGTAAAGAAATATCCCCGATTGGACAATTTTGGAGCGAAATTTGTGGTTTTTATTTTATTGACGCGAGACTGCGAGACTAAGGGACTATGAGACAACCTAGCCCGAAGTCTCGGAGTCATGAAGTCCCGAAGTCAAATAAACACAGAAACACAATGAAATACCTTCGTTTGATTCCCATTATGTTGCTCGGCGCGATGCTCGCCTCATGCAACACGACTAAGAAACTCTATGAAGCCCAAGAATACGACCAAGTGATCATGCGCGAAGCGCCTAGTATCTGCCATGGCAACAAGAATGCTGACCGCATCAACATGGTGGCAGCTTCGTATCACAAGGCCAACCAAGCCGACCACGAGCGCATACAGGCCTTGAAGGCCACGGGTCAACCCGATGTGTGGCCCGAGATCTACCAACGTTATTGCAGCATGAAGGGCCGCAGCGAGGCTCTGTCGTGTTTCCCGAGAGAGGTGAAAAAAGAGATGGGCTATATGAAGCTCGACCTTAACGAAGAGCTGGTTACCTCCCGTGCCAAGGCCGAGAGCTTCCTGGTCGCGAAAACCAACCAGTTGTTCGACTCGGGAACGGAGGAAGATGTGTTGGAGGCTGCTAAGTATAAGGCCCAGCTGATGAGAACCAATCCCGAGAATCCGAGTCTCGGCGACCTCCAAAAAAAGTGGATGCTGCATTATCCCATGCCGGTGCTGCTGAGCTTCAGCAACGACATTCGGCTGAACCTGCCCGATGGCTTCTCCGTCGTGGTGATGGATTTCGACGAGGGCGAGTTGCCTGCCTACAATGAATTCCATACGCAAAGCCAGAGGAAAACCGACTATTTCACGAATGTCTGGGTGCTGGTGAAGGACGTGGAAGCCACGCCTTCGCGCATCGACAAGGTGAGTTTCAAGGAGACGAACGGGGGAAAGGAAGTGGAAGTGACGGATTATTCCCAAAACAAGACGGTGAAGGTAACGGGAACCATCAATTTCTGCGAATACTATAAAGGGAAGATCGACTACAGCATTCCCTTCGAGGTGACCTCCACCTTCACCAACGAATACAGCACCATCAAGGGCGACCGTGGAGCCTGCTCGGAGGAGACGCTGCAGCGCCTCGGCGGCAATTCAGTGCCCGTCCCCACGGACGAGAGCATGCTGCTTGATGCGGCAAAAAAGCTTAACGATTTGATTGCGGCTGAGTTGAAGAAGTAGTCAGCTTCGTCAGACGTTGCACCACCGAGTCCATGATGCGTTCCAAGTCGGCAGGACGTTCGGTGTAATACCTCATGTTTTGTGTAAAGATGGTGTCGGTGATGCCATGATGCTCAAACAGTTGGGCGTAGTAATCCTGTGATATCTTGATATAGTCTTTCGGGACGAAAGCCGTCGTGTCGTTGGGGTCGCGATCCCGTTCCAACGTCTTCTGCCGGTTGATGTCGGCCTCGATGATTTGCACGTCGGTCATGAGGGTGATCATCTCCTGCTCGCTGAGCAGACGGTCGGGCACAAAGCCTTTGTCCTTGCAACCCACCATGGCAGCAAGGACAAAGAACAAAACAATGAATGGTATTCTTTTCATCTTCAATCAATTGCCGACATCCGAGAGGAACTTGATGCGCATCAGGCGGACCTCTTCTTCCTCGTATTCGTCTTCACCGAGTTCGCGTAGGGCGGCCTGCACGTCATCCGATTCAGCCTCATGGAAATATTCAAGGATGTCTTCTTGGTGGTAGATGTCCACGTAGTCCTCGATGAAATAGTTGATGTCGAGGTGGGTGCCCGACGACACGATGCTCTCGATTTCAGAGAGCAACTCGTCGAAGCTGAGGCCCTTGCCGTAGGCGATGTCGTCTAACGGGATCTTCTTGTCGATGTTCTGGATGATGCCGATCTTGAGGGCCGAGTTGTTGACCACCGACTTCACCACCATGTCGTTGGGGCGGGTGATCTCGTTCTCTTCCACATACTCCTTGATGAGCTTGATGAAAGGCTCGCCGAACTTCTCGGCCTTGCCAGCGCCCACGCCCGCGATCTGGGTCATCTCCTCTTTGGTGATGGGATATTGGATGGCCATGTCTTCGAGCGACGGGTCTTGGAAGATGACGAAAGGCGGCAGGCCGTTCTGCTTGGCGATGGTCTTACGCAGGTCTTTCAGCAGGGCGAAGAGGGTCTTGTCGGCGCCACCGTCCTTGCCAGCGCCCATGGCCGCCATGGTCTCGGGATCGTCGTCGTCGGAGTTCTCGTAGTCGTGGTCTTTGACGAGCATGATGGTGTAGGGCTTCTTGATGAAAGCCTTGCCCTCCTTGGTGATCTTCAGGATACCGTAGTTCTCGATATCCTTCGACAGCAGCTTGTTGACCAAGGCCTGACGGATGACGGCGGTCCAATATTTCTCGTCATGTTCGTCGCCAGCACCGAAGAACTCGTTGTTCTCCTGTTTGGCCGCCTTGATGTCGCCGGTGAGTTTTCCAGCCAGCAGCTCGGCGATATGTTTGGTCTTGAAGAGTTGCTTGGTGTCTTCCACGGCTTCGAGGACGAGTTTGAGGTCTTCCTTGCCGTCGAATTTCTCTTTGGGTGAGCGGCAGTTGTCGCACGAGCCGCAGTTCTCCTTGTCGTATTCCTCGCCGAAGTAGTGGAGCAATAACCTGTGACGGCACACGGCCGACTCGGCATAGGTCACCGTCTCGTTGAGGAGCTCGCGGGCGATCTCTTGTTCGGCCACGTTCTTGCCTTTGTTGAACTTCTCGAGTTTGTGGATGTCCTCGTAGTCGTAGAACGCGATGCAGTTGCCTTCGCCACCGTCGCGACCGGCGCGACCGGTCTCCTGGTAGTAGCCTTCGAGGCTCTTCGGGATGTCGTGGTGGATGACGAAACGCACGTCGGGCTTGTCGATGCCCATGCCGAAGGCGATGGTGGCCACGATGACGTCGACTTCCTCCATGAGGAACTTGTCTTGGTTCTCCTTACGCGTCTGGCTGTCGAGGCCGGCGTGGTAGGGCAGGGCACGGATGCCGTTGACGGCGAGGGTCTCCGCCAGCTCTTCCACTTTCTTGCGGCTCAGGCAGTACACGATGCCAGACTTGCCCGGGTTCTGCTTGATGTATTTGATGATGTCCTTGATGACGTCTTTGGTCTTGGGGCGTACCTCATAGTACAGGTTCGGACGGTCGAACGACGACTTGAAGACCTTGGCATCCATGATCTCGAGGTTCTTCATGATGTCGTTCTGCACCTTGACGGTGGCGGTGGCCGTCAGGGCGATGATGGGCAGGTTGTCGCCGATGGCGTTGATGATGGGACGCAGACGACGGTATTCAGGACGGAAGTCGTGGCCCCACTCCGAGATGCAGTGCGCCTCGTCGATGGCGACGAACGAGATCTTCAGCCCACGCAGGAAGTCAACCGTCTCGTCTTTGGTGAGCGACTCGGGCGCCACATACAGCAGCTTGGTCTTGCCGCTCTTCAGGTCTTCCTTCACCTCCAACAGCTCAGCTTTCGAGAGCGACGAGTTCATCACATGGGCGATGCCCAACTCAGTACCAAAGTTACGGATCATGTCGACCTGGTTCTTCATCAGGGCGATGAGCGGGGAGACCACGATAGCCGTGCCTTTCGACATCAGTGCAGGCAGCTGGTAGCAAAGTGACTTGCCACCACCTGTCGGCATTAGGACGAAAGTGTTGTTGCCGCCAAGGATGCTTTTGATGATCTCTTCTTGGTTTCCCTTGAATTGGTCGAAACCGAAAACATTCTTTAGTAGCTTATGAATCTCGAGGTCTTCTTTTTTTGCCATGATTTCCTTCTTTTGGTATTGTCCGATTTTTTGCGCTATTTTGCAATCTCTAAAGCGAAACTGCGTTCTAAAAATGAGCCGGTTTGAGCTCATGTCGCAAAGACAAAGTTATAGATTTTAGGCCATACGGAGCAAGAAAAAAGCGAAAAAAAATGAAAAATAATGACACAATTGTTGAATTAGCTACTCAAATAATTGAAAATGAGGCTAATGCAATTATGGGTTTGCGGAAACGAATCGATGACGATTTCCGAAAGACGGTGGAACTGATGCTGGAGAACAAGGGGAATCTTGTTTTCACAGGCATTGGGAAGAGTGCCATCATCGCCCAAAAGATTGTGGCTACGATGAATTCGACAGGCACCACTGCGGTGTTCATGCATGCCGCTGACGCTATCCACGGCGACCTGGGCATCGTGCGTGAGGGCGACGTGGTGGTCGTGCTGTCGAAAAGCGGCGAGACGCCTGAGATCAAGGTGCTGGTGCCGCTCATCAAGCTGCGTGGCAACAAGATTGTGGCCATCGTCGGCAACCGCAATTCGTATCTCGCTTCGCAGGCCGACTTTGTCCTCGACGTGAGCGTCGATGAGGAGGCTATTCCTGGTAGCCTTGCCCCCACGAGTAGCACTACGGCGCAACTCGTCATGGGCGATGCCTTGGCACTCATATTAATGAGGTGTCGTGGCTTCTCGACCGACGACTTCGCCAAGTTCCACCCGGGTGGCGCCCTCGGCAAGCAGCTCTATCTTCGTGTGAAAGACCTCTACACCCGCAACGAACGTCCCGAGGTGGGCCCCGACGACAACCTCACCCGCGTCATCATCGAGATGACACACAAACGCTTGGGTGCCACGGTGGTGTGCGACGGAGACGAGGTGCTGGGCATCATCACCGACGGCGACCTGCGCCGCATGCTGATGAACACCACCGACATCGAACACGTGAAGGCCGCGCAAATCATGACTACCCATCCCAAGACCATCGACGAAGAGGCGCTGGTGGTCGACGCCTTGCACAAGATGCGCGAGAACAGCATCACCCAACTGCCTGTGGTGAGCGGTGGTAAATATCTGGGTATCATCCATCTGCATGATATATTAAAGGAAGGGATTTTCTGATGAAGCTGAGAACTGAAGATCTGGTGAAGAAATACGGTCAGCGCACCGTGGTCAACAATGTCAACATCGAGCTCGAACAAGGAGAGATCGTGGGTCTGCTCGGTCCCAACGGCGCGGGTAAGACGACGACGTTCTATATGGTGGTGGGCCTCATCAAGCCTTATGCGGGCAAGGTCTTCCTCGACGAGAAGGACATCTCTGACCTGCCTATGTACAAACGCGCCCAAATCGGCATCGGCTACTTGGCGCAGGAGGCCTCGGTGTTCAGGCAGATGAGCGTGGAGGACAACATCATCTCAGTGATGCAGTTCAAGCGGGGCCTGTCCAAACAGCAACAGCAGGAAAAACTGGAGGCGTTGCTCGACGAGTTCGGCCTGCAGAAGGTGCGCAAGAGCAAGGGCATACAGCTGTCGGGAGGCGAGCGCCGCCGCACCGAGATCGCCCGTGCCTTGGCCATCGACCCCAATTTCATCCTCTTGGACGAGCCTTTCGCTGGCGTCGACCCCATCGCCGTCGAGGACATCCAACGCATCATCTTCAAGCTGAAACGCAAAAACATCGGCGTGCTCATCACCGACCACAACGTGCACGAGACGCTGAGCATCACCGACCGCGCCTACCTGCTCTTCGACGGACAGGTGCTCATGTCGGGTTCACCCGAAGTCCTCGCCGCCGACGAACACGTCCGCGAGGTCTACCTCGGGCATAACTTCATATTACATAAAAAAGAGCTGTAAGGGAGATTCCCTTTCAGGAAATGGAGTTTTCCGTAATCTAATAAAGCGGCGGCCAATAAGACCCATGATGTCATGAGACTCTACTGGCCGCCGCATTATTATATAAGCACGGAACTCCATTCCCGCGCAGCGGGAATCTCCTTTCGAGACTATTCCATCTTTCCCGCAAAGAAGATCGACAGCAGGATATAAAGCACCATCACGAAGGGCAGGGCGACCCAGCGGAAGATGGCCACTGCGGCCACTGCCACGATGAGGAAGATCCAGCGCACTTCGTTGCCTTTCCATTTCGCGGACTTCATCTTGAACGAGAAGAACCGCAGGTTGCTGACCATCATGAATGAGAACACCAAGGTGATGCCGAGGCAGGCCCAGAAACCCAAGGAGCCGTCGGTGAGATGCCCCAGCTGGGCGAGCGCCAAGGGTAACGAGGCGACGAAAATGGCCATGCCAGGCGTGGGAAGGCCACGAAACAGGGTCTTCTGGGTGTCGTCGGTGTTGAACTTGGCCAAGCGGACGGCAGCAAACACGGGCAGCAGGAAGGCCGCGCACGCCAACGGACTGATATGGTAGTATACGATGTCAGGTAAGTCGAACGAATGGATCATCAGCCAATACATGAGGAATCCCGGCGCGATGCCAAACGAGACCATGTCCGACAAGGAGTCCAAGTCGGCACCGATGGGCGAGTGGGCATGGAGCAGACGGGCCATGAAGCCGTCCAAGAAGTCGAAGAGACCCGCCACAAAGATCATGATGGCCGCCTTGAGGGGCATGCCGCAGGCGAGAAACAGTAACGACAAGCAGCCCGAGACCAGGTTGCCGCAGGTGATGACGTTGGGGATGTGTTGCTTGAGATGGATCATTTTTCGTTGGGTTTGATGAGGCAAAGGTAGTGTTTTTGTTGGAAAAACTGTATCTTTGCAGGAAATTTCAATGAAACCATGCAGCATCAATTCTATTCCATACAGCAAGTGGCCGAAATCGTCAACGGACAGCTGGTGGGAGCGGCGGCCGACATGAAGATCAGCGACCTGCTCATCGATAGCCGTCACCTGATGGACCCGAGGCTTGCCTTGTTTTTCGCCTTGACGAGTGCGCGCAACGACGGACACAAATACATCAAAGACCTCTACGACCGTGGCGTGCGTGCCTTCGTGGTGAAAAGACCTCTGCAAGAGTCCTGCCCCGACGCCACATTCGTCGTCGTGGCCGACACGCTGAAGGCCCTGCAGACCCTGGCGGCCCACCACCGTCAGCAGTTCGACATCCCCGTCATCGGCATCACGGGCAGCAACGGCAAGACCATCGTCAAGGAATGGCTCTACCAGATGCTCAGCCCCGACCATAACATCGTGCGCAGCCCGAAGAGCTACAACTCGCAGGTGGGCGTGCCCCTCTCGGTGTGGCAGATGAACGAAAGCTACGACATGGCCATCTTTGAGGCAGGTATCTCCGAGCCGGATGAGATGATGTCTCTGCAAGACATTATTCGTCCTTCCATAGGCGTCTTTACTAACATTGGTCAGGCGCATGAGGAGAATTTTATCAACCGCGCCCAGAAAGTGGGGGAGAAGATGAACCTCTTTACCAAGGCTGAGTCGTTGGTGTATTGCATGGATTATTCCGACATACAGCAAGTTGTCATTCGTTCAGGCATGGCGTCAAAGGTCAAGTTGTTCACCTGGAGCCGCAAGTTTGAGGAGGCAGACCTCATTATCACCTCGGTGGAAAAATGCGAGAAGACCTCGACCCTGCACGCAGCTTATCAAGGTGAGAGCATGACTTTTGTCATCCCGTTCACTGACGACGCCTCCATCGAAAACGCCATTCATTGCATCGCCGTGGGACTGTTGCTAAAGATGCGCCCCGAAGTCATCGCCGAACGTCTGCTGTCGCTCACTTCCATCGCCATGCGTCTTGAGATCAAGGCGGGCATGAACAACTGCACCATCATCAACGACTACTACAACTCCGACATCAACTCGCTTTCCATCGCTTTGGATGTGATGCGGCAGCAACATCAGCACCAACGTCGAGTGGTCATCCTTTCAGACATTCTGCAAAGTGGTCGAAACGAGATGGACCTATATTCCGAGATTGCGCAACTGCTTAAGAATAAAGATGTTGACATGTTGATTGGCATTGGAGAAGGTATCTCGCGTCAAGCCAACAAGTTTGACATGGAACGGTATTTCTATCCTAACGTGGGCGACTTCTTGGCGCATTTCCCCTTCTCGAAGTTCAGCAACCAAACCATCTTGCTCAAGGGCGCACGTGCGTTCGAGTTTGAGCAAATCGGCATGGAACTACAGGAGAAGGCGCATGAGACGGTGCTAGAGATTAATTTCAACCACTTGGTCAACAATCTCAACCATTTCCGCTCCAAGATCAGGCCTGAGACCAAGCTCATGGTGATGGTGAAGGCCTTCGGTTACGGGAGTGGCAACCTTGAAGTCTCCAATGTGCTGCAGTTCCATAATGTCGACTATCTGACCGTCGCCTTTGCCGACGAGGGCGTGGAACTGCGCCGTGCGGGCATCAACTTGCCTATCATGGTGATGAGCCCCGAGGTGAACAGCTACGACAATATCATCAAATATCACCTTGAGCCCGAGGTGTTCAGTTTCCGCAACCTGGAGTGCATCGAGCGTGCTATGGAGAATCTGGCCTTGCCCGAGGCGCATCCCCTCAACGTGCATATCAAACTCGACACGGGCATGCATCGTTTGGGCTTCTCTATCGACGAGTTGCCTGAGCTGATTCGTCGCATCAAGGCGAATCCGATGTTGCATGTGAAGAGTGTGTTCTCGCATTTGGCCACTGCCGACAACCCCGCTGAGGATGACTTTACGATGAGCCAGATCCACAACTTTGAGCGTGGCAGCCAGATGATTTTGGCGGCTTTCCCGCATAAGGTGTTGCGTCACATCCTCAACACGGCTGGTATCACGCGTTTTCCGCAATACCAGTTTGAGATGGTCCGCTTGGGCATTGGTCTGTATGGCGTGCCCACCTGCGATGCTGACAAGGGTGCCTTGTTGCCCGTGGTGTCGCTTAAGACGACCATCAATCAAATCAAGCAGGTGCCTGCTGGCGACAGTATCGGGTACAACAGGCATGGCCATGCCGAGCATGACATGCGCATCGGTATCGTGCCTATTGGCTATGCCGATGGTCTCTCGCGGCTGCTGGGCAATGGTAACGGCAAGTTCTATGTGAACGGACGACAGGTGCCTGTCGTGGGCGACATTTGCATGGACATGTGCATGCTCGATTTGACCGATGTGGAGGCTGATGAGGGCGACACGGTGGTCATCTTTGATGCCGAGCACGACATCAACGACATTGCCCGCGCCTGCCAAACCATTCCCTACGAAATCATGACCCGCGTTTCGCAGCGGGTGAAACGGGTGTATTATCAGGAATAAGTGAGTTTCCTTTCGGGAATGGAGTTGCGGTTGATGTTATTAAGACTGCGATTGGGGTTTCCCTTCGGGAATGGAGTCAAGGTTAATTTTATCAAAGCGGCGGCAGATAGAGCTTACTTAAAGTAAACGTTATTTTGCCGCCGCGGGAAGACAGAAAAAGGGAGCCCTCCATTCCCGAAGGGAAACTCCTACCGCCGTGTGAAGACTTAAATGGAGTTTTCCATTCCCGCATGGAAACTCATTGGCCTTTCATCAAATCGTCTATGACCTGTTTTACTTTTTCGCTCCAAGGGGTTTTGTCATAGACGAAGCCTTTTTCAGTTACGAGTTCCTTCCATTCTGGATTCTTCTTTTCAATCAGTTCTATTTTAGCTTTACGAGACAACCCTTTTATTCTGTTTTCTTCGTCAATAGCAGATTGATAACTGGTGTATTCTTTGTAA
>JAEEGH010011097.1_pt1 | contig 20518 bp, 13 predicted proteins | sample 9134181 | NCBI WGS metagenome assembly JAEEGH01 (sample SAMN16246544, study PRJNA631951) | gut metagenome | biome: gut microbiome; feature: rumen; material: DP-attached | host: Bos | place: Iran: Karaj | collected 2018-10
TCACGTTACTTACCTAAATAACCCACATTTTCCCCCATGAGCATAGGCTTTCCTTGCAAGAAACTCCGCAGTTTTACCGCTTTTCCACCGTAGATACTCCATCGATGGTCCATCGTTTCGATGGAGGATCGATGGAGGATCGATGGAGGACTGATGGACAATCGATGGAGTATCCTCAGAGTTTCAAAGGAGGAATTTGCTGTTTACACCTTGAGAATTAGAAACGCTCACCAGCCTTTAGGAGCTGACGTCCGCTATTTTCAAGCCGTGATTACTGTGCAATTCTCACTTTTTCTTTGGAAAAGTTGCTTGATTTGAAAAACTTTTAGTATTTTTGCTTTCGAAATGAGCAACATCCGAACATACAGGATTAATCAAACAATGCATATGATTTCTATTCCTCTGCATTATAACAAATAGCCCATATGGAACAAATGGAGATGTTCTACTTGTTGACAATCCGAGAGTTAAAAAATAAACGAAAATACATTAAATGTATCAATAACTTTATTGAAAATACAAATGATTTCATATTATTATCTTACTCGTTGTTTTAAAAGGTGTATACTAGAAATTACTTCTGAGACCTCCAGTGATATACTTTGGGATTGTTTGAGGCCACTTCATAATAAAAACCATCCTGAAAATATCACTTTCAAAGTCGTAGCAGGCAAAAAAAATTATGATATAATAGGTCGCTATGGATATGCAGATGATTTCTATTCTCAGAAATTCATTGATATACTATCACAATTTGTTGATATGTCTAACATGTGTTATCCAATTAAAATTGATGGAATAGAAGAACAATATTATGTTATCAACAATTTAAAAGCATATCCTTTTTGGAACAGAAAAGAACATACGTTTATGGACGATCCGTATTGTTTTGGCGTTCCTGACGAAAACATCCATATTGCAGGTATCGAGGATACTAGTATAATTCTTCTATCAGAAGAAGTAAAGAACGCATTGTTGAAAAACAAGATCTCAAATATTAGTTTACTTGAAACTTTCGGATGTTCTTTTGAGGAATTCGAAGAAATTAAGAAGTCCGGTTTCAAACCACAAATACATGTCTACAAAGATAAATAACATGCGAAAGATATTATTCATCATATCCCTTGCGGTATTACTCATCTTATCCTTTGTGTTATTACGTAATGGAGTCTTTGCACAGAAAGATTCTGTTCTTGAGACTGATTCTCTTACTCAAAAAGAGAGAAAGCAGTTGCAAGAGAAAATAATAATGACAGATAAGGATACGCTTCTCTCTGAGGCTTTCTTCAGAAAATGGGAGGAAGCATCTGCCGAATATGCACGTTCACATTCCAATCCTATGATAGACAGTATCTATCAGAAGGTATTCACACACATAGTCAATTCATTTAAGAAACGTGCTTCTGAAGATCCAACGTATAAGGTAGAAAATACTAAGTATATAGTCCTTCCATGCTACCTTGAAGTCTGGGAAGAAGATACTGTTGTTGAGCAAAGTACAGAACATTCCAATAAAAATCTTAAAGTGGCTGAACTTGGTGTAGGGGATATAATTGGTGGCCATTATGAAAGAGTCGCAAGTGGATATTATGTCCCTCATATAAAGTCTGACAAACCTGTATTGTACGACTTTCCCACAATTCATAATCTCATGGAGAAATATCTGTATGAAAATGACGATGAAATGAAATATAGAAGAAAAGAAATAGAAAATCAAAAGTATATTCCTATTGCCCCTCATCATTGGGGGAAAGGCTGGTATTTTTATTCTATGCCTATCATCTATAGAATTTGTTTCTGCAATAATAAGGGGGTAGGTGTATATACTCGTACTTTTTGGTGTGCAGGTAGTGATTACTTTCTACCTGCTAAAAGTGATGAAATCATTTGGAAAAGTAGCTGGATAGAATAAAAATCACATAAATAACGTGAGTTATATGAATTTATCCACTTGTATATTATTGAAAACCATAAGGTTGAAAGAGCTCTGAAGGAGCGACACCTAAAAGGGCAGTCCGTTAGGGCTGTTATATTTGTCGATATTAGAGGGATGAGGTCTGTAGGACCGACACCTAAAGTCTTCAGGTGTCGCACTTACAGCGCTCCTTTAATCACGCATCTACCGAATAACAGCCCTTACGGACTGCCCTATTAGGTGTCGGGCTTTCAGCCCTAGCAGTCTTGAATTGTTCGCAAAGCTCACCAAGGTATGCAAGTTCTTCGCTGAAGCTCATCAAGCTGAAGCAATTCGTCGAACTCACGTTAAAATACCATATTTCATCTATGGAAAAAGACTTGAAATAAACACTATAAATCCCATAATGTTAATTAATCTCATAATTTGCGCTTGGATTTGGACATTAGGAGAAAAATGAGTAATTTTGCCGAAATCTTAAAAAAAAGATAACTAAAACAACTAATAATAAACATAAAAAATGAGATTTTACGCAAAACTCATGGGGTTAACCCTCAGCGCTATGCTCTTCTCAGGCATGGCTATGGCACAGGACGTGCAGAATTTCTATGAGAAAAACAAAGTTCTTAACTACAACGACGGCGACAAGCAGGCTGGTGAGATGCCACAGCCTGACAAGTTCGACCCTAACTTCCACATCTACCTCTGCTTCGGACAGTCGAACATGGAGGGAAATGCGAAGATTGAGCCACAGGATCGTGATAACCTGAGCCCTCGCTTCCGCATGATGGCTGCCGTGGATATGAAGACCACAGGCCGTAAGAAGGGACAGTGGTATGTGGCTGTTCCACCATTGTGCCGTGCATGGACAGGTCTTACTCCAGCCGACTACTTCGGTCGCTCTCTCGTTGAGCAGCTTCCAGAAGAGATAAAGGTTGGCGTTATCAACGTTGCAGTAGGCGGTGCGAGCATCGACCTCTATGACGAGGATAAGACCACAGAGTATATCTCAAAGCAGGCAGACTGGTTCAAGAACTTCTGTAAGGAATATGACGATGCACCTATGCGCCGACTCATGGAGTGTGCGAAGGCAGCTCAGAAGGTGGGTGTTATCAAGGGTATCCTTCTTCATCAGGGCTGTACCGACAACAACCAGAAGGACTGGCCTCAGCGCGTGAAGCTGGTTTATGACCGTATGCTCAAGGAACTTGGCCTCAAGGCTGAGGAATGCCCATTGCTCGTTGGTGAGCTTATGACAGAAGAGGACGGCGGTTGCTGCTTCCATCACAATGCTATCATCGACAGAATTCATGAGACTATCCCAACAGCATATCCAGTATCTTCACTCGGCTGTAAGGGTCGTCCTGACAAGCTCCACTTCACAGCAGAGGGTTATCGTGAGCTCGGTCGCAGATATGCCAACGTTATGATGTCACTTCTCAACAAGGAGTCATTCAAGGTGGCAAGCACAACAGTTCCATGTCAGGAATATCCAAAGATTGACAAGGACGGTCGTGTGCAGTTCGGTGTTATGGCACCACAGGCAAAGTACGTGGCTGCTGACATCTGTAGCAAGAAATACCCTATGGTGAAGGATTCAACAGGTTTCTGGACAGTTACAACAGACCCATTGGTTTGCGGTAATCACTACTACTTCCTCACTATCGACGGCACAAACTACATCGACCCATCTTCAAAGGCAGTATTCGGCTGCGGCAAGATGTGCGGTACTATCGATATCGACGTGAACATCAAGGACAATGCGCCTCTCATGGCAAGAATGCACGGAGCAACGATGAGCGACGAGGAGATTGCCCTCTATCAGCCAAATGCAAATGCAAAGCGCGGACAGGTGCGCGAGTGCCGCTACTGGTCATCAGTAGAGAACCGCGAGCGCCGTTGCTTCGTATATACTCCTGCAAGCTACGACAAGAACGTAAAGGCTAAGTATCCTGTTCTCTACTTGCAGCATGGTATGGCAGAGAACGAGACAGGCTGGAGCACACAGGGTAAGATGCAGTACATCATGGATAACCTCATCACTCAGGGCAAGGCTAAGGAGATGATTGTGGTTATGGATAACGGTAACTGCGACTATGGCTTCGGCTCAAAGAAGGGCGAGTCAATGCAGGAGTTCGGTGCTTCTTTCCAGAACGTGCTTCTCACAGATATCATCCCATTCATCGACGGTAACTTCCGCACAAAGAGTGACCGACTGAACCGCGGTATGGCAGGATTGTCATGGGGTGGTAAGCAGACTCTCGACATCACAACAGCCAACCTCGATAAGTTCGCTTACATCGGCACATTCAGCGGTGCTATCTTCGGTCTTGACCTCAAGACATACGCTAACGGCGTATTCGCTGATGCCAACGCATTCAACGGCAAGGTGAAGTATTTCTTCATGGGCATGGGCTCTGAGGAGAACTTCGGTGCTGAGAAGATGACAAAGGACCTGAAGGAGATGGGCATCAACGTGACTTACTTCCCATCACAGGGCACACACCACGAGTGGCTCACATGGAGAAGATGCTTCGCTGAGTTCGTGCAGCATATATTCTAAAGAAAAAAAGACCCACCCCCTTGCCCCTCCCGTAAAGGGAGGGGAGTAGTTAGTGATATCAACCTGTCCGAAGCCCAAGTAAAATCATTAAGTGATGATACACAAGCTTTTCGGCAACAAAGAAATCTATCTACTCCCCTCCCTTTATGGGAGGGGCAAGGGGGTGGGTCTTTTTTTCCACTATTTTTTTGGTATTTTCCTCAAAAATATGTACCTTTGCACCCTAAATAAACTAAGAAAAAATCTTTTGTAACATTTATCCCGCATTTGCTCCAGCGGTTATAGTAAAAGAACCTATACGCTCTGATACTATAAAAAAGTCTTCCCCTCGGGGGAATATGGGGGGCTGAAATATAGAAATGAAGAAGAATCTCGAAACTATTTGTATTCACGGCGGATGGAAGGCTACAAAGGGAGAGCCTCAGCAGTTACCAATTTATCAGAGCACAACATTCAAGTATGACACCAGCGACCAGATGGCTCGTCTGTTCGACCTCAAGGACAGCGGTTATTTCTACACTCGTCTGGCAAACCCAACCAACGATGCTGTGGCAAAGAAGATTGCAGCCCTCGAAGGCGGTGTTGGTGCAGTTCTCACAAGCTCTGGTCAGGCAGCTAACTTCTACGCTATCTTCAATATCTGTGAGGCTGGCGACCATTTCATCACAGCCAACAATATATATGGTGGTACTTTCAACCTCTTCGGCGTTACTCTGAAGAAGCTCGGTATCGAGTGCACATTCATCGACCCAGAATGGGATGATGAGCGCATCGAGAAGGAGTTCCGTCCAAATACAAAGTGTTTCTTCGGTGAGACAATCTCTAACCCAGGTTGTAACATCTTCGACATAGAGCGCTTCGCAAAGATGGCTCACAAGCATGGTGTACCATTGATTGTGGATAACACCTTCGCTACTCCTATCAACTGCCGCCCATTCGAGTGGGGTTGTGATATTGTTACTCATTCTACAACAAAGTACATGGACGGTCACGCTACTCAGGTAGGTGGTTGTGTGGTTGATTCAGGTAACTTCGACTGGGATGCTCATGCAGACAAGTACCCTACCCTCACCACTCCAGATGAGTCATATCACGGCACAATATACACAAAGGCATTTGGTAAGGCTGCTTACTGCACCAAGCTCGTTACCCACCTCATGCGCGACCTCGGTAGCATTCCTGCTCCACAGAACTCATTCCTCCTCAACCTCGGTCTTGAGACTCTCGCACTTCGTATGCGTCAGCACTGCGCTAATGCACAGAAGGTAGCTGAGTGGCTTGAGAAGAACGAGAAGGTTGGGTGGGTGAACTATGCTTCACTGCCTTCAAACAAGAACTATGAGCTTGCAAAGAAATACACTCCTAACGGTACCTGCGGTGTTATCGCATTCGGCTTGAAGGGTACTCGTGAGGATGCTATCAAGTTCATGGATAATCTCGACTTCATCTCAATCGTTACCCACGTGGCTGATGCCCGCACCTGCGTTCTGCACCCAGCAAGCCACACTCACCGTCAGCTCTCAGAAGAGCAGTTGCGCGAGGCAGGCATTGCTCCAGACCTTATCCGTCTGTCAGTAGGTATTGAGAATGCCGAGGATATCATTGCAGACCTCGAGCAGGCAATGGCTAAGATGTAAAGACCCTCTAAATCCCCTTGCATAGGGGGACTTATAAAGCAAATTGGCAAAACAGAAATATTACGTAGTATGGAACGGACCGTCTCCTGGCGTGTATTCCTCTTGGGAAGCATGTCAGGAGGCGGTCAGTGGCGTTTCTGGGGCTAAGTATAAATCATTCAAGACACAGGCAGAGGCGGAGGATGCCTTTGAGATGGGAGAAGAAGAGTATAGCTTGGCTAGTGGGACTAGTAATTCTAGTGATTCTAGTAGCTCTAGTGAAACTAGAGAAACTAGCACTTCTGCCGCTTCCAAGCCTGAGCGCCCCAACTACAACCCTGCAAACCTTCCAGCAGATGCTATCCGCATGGCTATAGCCGTGGATGCTGCCTGTTCAGGCAATCCTGGGGCAATGGAGTATAGAGGGGTGTATCTCGCTGACGGCAAGGAGATATTCCACTATGGACCAGTACATGGCACAAATAACATAGGCGAATTCCTTGCTATTGTTCATGGTCTGGCTCTGCTCAAGCAGAAAGGTCTTGACACCATGCCTATATACAGCGATTCGGTCAATGCACAGCTATGGGTAAGAAAGCATCAGTGCAAGACAACACTTGTCCGCAATGACCAGACGGAGAAACTGTATCAGATGATAGAAAGGGCTGAAGCGTGGTTGAGAAACAACACGTATAAAAACCCTATAATCAAGTGGCAAACCGATAAATGGGGCGAAATTCCAGCTGATTTCGGGAGAAAATAAAGCCGTTTAAGAGAAAAAATCACTTTTTTCGAAAAAAAATCGTGAAAAGTTTGATTTATATCAACCTTTTTATTATCTTTGCAAATGTTTTCCGGCATACCCAATCTGGTTTAACCTCTGAATACTATACTCTCACAAAATATTCTCACTATTAAGCTCCTAACAATACTGAACAATCTATTGTCGGTAAAACCATAACACTCATAAAGAGTGCTCAGATGGAACGGCACTTGTCAACCGACAGTGCCGTTCTTTTTATTAATCTAATAACAAAAAAACGGAATGAATACAAAGAAACGCATACATTTCTCTCTTCTTTTATCACTTATATCAGTTATATGCCTTGCCATGCCAGCAAAGCGTATAAAGCGTTCCCTTACCCTTGCTGACGGTACCACAGTAATGGCTACGCTCGTCGGTGATGAAAACGGGCACTGGTATGTTGACGATATGGGGAAGGCTCTCTCTGAAGATAATACAGGCGTGGCTCATTACCTCTCCCTCTATGAACTCGACACTCGCCAAAGGGCTATGACAGAACGGATGGCTATGCGTAACAAAAGCAGGAAAGCCCGACTTGCCAAGGCGAAACAGATGTCATCAGCCATAACACGAGGCTCTGACGAAACCATCTACAATGGCTATACAGGAAAGAAGAAGGGATTAGTAATACTCGTCAACTTCACCGACAAGAAGTTCACCTTCAAACGCGCTGACTTCCTTGCCCTTGCAAATGAGAAAGGATATAATAAGGACGGGGCACAGGGCAGTGTGAGCGACTACTTCAGAGACCAGTCATACGGCAAGTTTGAACTACAATTTGACGTAGTAGGTCCATACGACCTCTCGCACGATATGAAATACTACGGCAAGAATGACGACAGAGATGATGATGTCCTTCCAGGAGACATGGTTACAGAAGCCGTGAAACTCGCAGACAAGGATGTGAACTATGCTGACTATGACTGGAATCGCGATGGAGAGATGGACCAGGTGTATATCATATATGCCGGCTATTCAGAAGAACAGGGAGGTCCTGCCTATGCCATATATTCGCATGAATGGGATCTTGAATCAGCACATTATTTTAACTATGGTGGAGAGGGCGCCATTCTTTTGGATAACGTCTGGATTAACACCTACGCTTGCAGTAGTGAGCTGAAGGACTTTACAGGCAAGAAGATGAATGGCATTGGTACCATGTGCCATGAGTTTAGCCATTGTCTCGGATTGCCAGATTTATACGATACAGGTATCGGCATTAACTTTGGCATGGGAACATGGTCGCTTATGGATTACGGCTCATATAACGGTGACAGTTATCGCCCATGCGGATATACCTCATACGAGCGTTGGGCTGCCGGATGGCTTGAACCTGTAGAGCTCTCTGCGACCACCAGCGTAACCGGTATGAAGCCTATCACCGAAGCTCCCGAAGCGTATGTGATATACAATGATGCAAACAATGACGAGTACTACCTTCTGGAGAATCGTCAGCTCACCTCATGGGATGAAGCGGGCTACGGTCATGGACTGCTCATTCTGCATGTGGACTATGACCAAGAGGCTTGGGAAGACAATACGGTGAACAATGAAGCATCTCATCAGCGTCTGACTATCATTCATGCAGACAACGATGACCTCTATACCTCTTTTGAAGGAGACCCATATCCCGGCACGTCAGGCAATAATGCCCTCACCGACTTTAGCATTCCGGCCGCAAGACTATACAATGCCAACACAGACGGCAAATTGTTTATGCGTAAGCCGATAACCGACATCACAGAAAACGCTGACAGTACTATCAGTTTCAACTTCTCTAACTCCAAGAATCCGACAGGCATAACCCAACACCAAACATCTGCCTCTAAAAAGATATACAGCATCACCGGGCAATATATGGGTACAGACCTGAAGAAACTCCCACAAGGAGTATATAAGGTAAAAGCCGGAAGATAACGGCTTTTTAGAGAAGATATGACAGCCAAACTAGCAAGTTCATGACACACATGGTAATTACAGAATGTAAAAACTGATAAATGCTATATATTTTACAAGCTGTGTGACAATAATTGCAGATAAATTTGTACCTTTGCACTCGCAAACTCACTCTGAGATGATTTCGTAAAATCATCGAAGCGACAGAATGAGCGAGTGCTACATTTTGAAATGCGTCGCTGCCACTTTGTTTTTGACGATTAGGAACTACCACACTCGAAAAGCAAGTAAACAGACAGAAGCCAGATACCCCACATTTTTTTTGTAGCCGACAAGAACAGAATAGAAACAAAGCCTGATCAAGGGTATCAACAGGCAAAAAGAAATGTGACGGATGATTTTGACCCTCTGAAATTATATTATATGGAAAGATACGCAGAATCTCTAGAAGACAAAATCGTTTTCTGTGTTTCGCCTATCTGGTATGGAATGGACACTAAGCAACTTACCCCAATAATTGAATTATGCAAAAAGAAGGGTATTGAATTCATCGATTTCTCAAATAATCCAAAATATGTGAGAAATGATTACTATTTTACGGATGGAAGTCACATGAATTCCATTGGTGCTGATGAATTTACCAAAGATTTAATAATAGAACTTAGAAATAGAAATATTATAAAATAGTCAATATCTGGACCTACATTTAGAGACATCGAAAGGTAAAAAGACAACCTCACCCTTGAAGGGGTTTCTTCTTTGTATGAAAAGATTATAATGGGGAGTAACAAGGGAATCGTTTTATAAAAACACTCCAAAGATAGAGATAAAGAAAAATAGGTGTGCATGATTTGCACACCTATTTTCTTATATTATTTTTTTCCGGGACTTAATCCTTTACATATTCTGCGAAGTCTGTGAGACGCATATCGCCCTTGCGACGGAGTGTGTCGTGGAATGCGAATGCACATGGCAGATTGTGATGAGTATGACCGCCAGTAGCGAGCTTGAGATAGTCGCGGAGCAATGGCTTGTAGTCTGGATGAGCACAGTTCTCGATGATGAGATGTGCACGCTCCAATGGACTCTTGCCACGAAGATCGGCAACACCCTGCTCTGTCACGATTACGTTTACATCGTGCTCTGAGTGATCCTGATGGCTAACGAATGGTACGATAGAAGAAATAACACCATCCTTTGCAACAGAAGAGCAAGTGAAAATTGAGATGTATGCGTTGCGCTCGAAGTCGCCAGAACCGCCAATACCGTTCATCATCTTCGTACCAGAGATATGTGTAGAGTTGGCATTACCATAGATATCAACCTCGATAGCAGTATTGATAGCGATGACACCAAGACGGCGGATAACCTCTGGAGAGTTACTAATCTCAGACTGACGGAGTGTGAGACGGTCCTTAAGCATATCAATATTGTCATAGATCTTTGCAAGGCACTCGTTGCTGACGGTAAGAGAACAGGTAGAAGCGTCCTTTACACGACCTGTGAGCATCATATCAACGATAGCATCCTGAAGCACCTCTGTGTAGATGTTGAAGTCAGGAATGTTCTCATCCTTAGAGAGAGCACCGAGGATAGCGTTAGCTGTTGTACCCACACCGCTCTGAAGTGGAAGGAATGAAGGTGGGATGATACCACGCTTCATATCATTGAGAAGGAACTGAGCCACATTAGCACCTATCTGGTCGGTGATTGGGTCAGAGCCCTTGAAACCACGAGCCTCGTCAGGGAGGTTGCACTCAACAACGCCTACTACCTTAGACTTTGGAATCTCAACGTATGGCTTACCGATACGATCACTTGGCTTAGTGATAGGAATTGGCATACGGAAAGGAGCGTCGAGAGGCTCATATACGTCCTGAATAAGACCTGTCTTATCGCTATGGAAAGAGTTGAGCTCAAGGATTACCTTATCAGCAATACGTGCTACGGTTGGAGAGATACCACCGGCAGCAGTAAGAGATACATGATAGGTATCACCAACCTCCTCAATCTTAGAAACCTCGAGGATAGCCCACTGGAGCTTGCCATAGAAGCCATAGCGGAGATCCTGAGCCATGTGAGAGAGGTGGAGGTCGTTGTATGAAATCTGATTCTGATTTACAGCCTTACGGAATGAAGGGTTTGTGGTGTAAGGCGCACGGAACTTGATAGCGTTAACCTCAGAGAGAACGCCGTCAGTTGACTGGCCAGTACTTGCACCAGTGAAGAGATTAATCTGGAACTCGTTACCCTTAGCATGTTCAGCCTCAGCAATCTTTGCAAGTTCTCGTGTAACAGCCTTTGGCACACCAGCAGGTGTAAAGCCACTAAGGCCGAGAGAATCACCATTCTTGATAAGAGCCGCAGCCTCTGCGGCAGTAATTGTTGTGTACATTAAGAGATATATGTTTAATTGATGTTATAATTTTCCTTTTATAAAGGCTAAGGACTAATGTCTAAAGGCTAAAGTCCTTTTTGTCTTTTTAGTTTTTGCGAGTGCAAAGAACCTTCGCACGAAGCAAAAAGTGCGTGTCAGCCTAAAGGATGGCGCACGGTCTTCGATTTTGCGAGTGCAAAGTTACACATTTTTTGCGAATTAAAGACATAAAAGAAGAAGAAATTACACATTTTGCCGTAAAATGTGCAATTTCCTCTTGGTAATTACAAATTTGTAATTAGTTATTACTTAATTCGAGCCCCAGAAACGGTGAATGTGCCATTAGCTGTCTCGATGACAAGACAACCATTCTCGAAGTACTTACGAGCCTTTTGAGTGCGTGCTACAGTAGGTACAGCCAAGAGGTCACTAATGCCTGTTGCCTCAGCATCACCATAGGTTACATCAAGGATGAAGTCTAACTGCTCACCTGCATTCGTGAAAGTGAAACTTGTCTTGCCGTCGATAGCGAAGGTCTGAACATTTGGTGTTGCACAAAGCTTATTGGCAGCAATCTCGGATATAGTTGCTGTACTCTCGAATGGAGTATATACCATTTTTTCATCGACAAGCTCTGACGTACCGTATTCTGTACCATTGACCTCATACCAGAAGCAGATGCGATCACCAACACCTTCATGCTTACAGCCAACAATCTTCACACTGCTTATAGTCTTACCTTCAGGAGCATAGAAAGTGTTCTGAGCACCATTGGAGAGCTTGACTGACTTGTATTTTGCGCCATTATAGGTAATTTCACTTGCAGCACCGTATGATTTGTCCTTATTGCCCGTGAGGGAAAGTCTTGCTCCGTCAATATAGTCGATTGTATTGATTGACTTTTCAGAAGAAACATAGTAATATATCTGTGATGTAGTGCCTATAAGCTCAGGATAATACTCTTCAAATGTTTCCTCCGCATTAGCACGCTCTGCCTTGACGATATTCTCTACAAGTGAGTTTGCATATACCTCAATATTGGTGTAGTATTTCTTCTCATCAAGGTCATAGTCGTTGGCATCTGCATGCAGAGGGTCAAGTCCGTACTTTATCTCGAAATCGTCAGGCATACCGTCACCATCGGTATCTGCGAGCTTATCGCCCGTAAGAGTAGGCCATACCATTAAATCACTCTTGTCATCCTCCATGATTATACCTGTACCGTTCTTTGCATCATCCGTAATACGTACATCGACTGCATCACGAGAGAGAGATGCACCGGCAGACTCTATTACCTTTGAGAACGCATCACTTGCCTTATGCTGAGAAATAAGACTATAGTTGAACGCAGCATCTGAGGATGTGAACCTGGTTGCAGACACACAAGTACTCTTCCAATCCTGATAAGTGATAGACGACTTACCATCCATCTTGATTGCTGCCGTGCATATATTATCCTTAGTCACAAGAGCAGAACCTTCCATGACATTGCCTGTAATATAGAACTTTCCAGGCACATCAGTACCCGTGCAGTTATCACATGCAGTTGTAGGATTAATGAGACGAGTCTTGGCTGAGCTTGCAGTATTTGAGCCTGGTTTATAGTAGTTGTTGACAATATTGAAGGTCTTAGCCTCAGCACCTTCTTTCGTTTCACCACCATAGGCAGAATTGCTGCCCCAGTTGTAGATTACGTTATTAACATAGTCCACAGGACCAGTGAGCGATGACACATAGCCATGGTCGAAACGAATCATTCGAGAGTCGTTATGCGCAAGGAGATTATGGTGGAAACTTGCATTCTTACCTCCCCAGATACCTGCATAACCATGTGTACCGCTCTTATACCGATTGGTCTTCAGGCTCTCTGAGAGAACACACCACTGGAGGGTAAAGTTCTCATTTCCATAGAATGAGCCTACCTCATCGGTACTCCATGACATAGAGCAATGGTCTATGATGATATTCTTCTGGATTTCATCATCCTTGTGAGCTGCAGACATGGCATCAGCATCACCTCCATTGCTACCAAGTCGGCAACGGATGAAACGTACAATTACGTTGCTTGCATCAATGGAGAAATTATAGCCTTTGAGACAAATACCCTGTCCCGGAGCTGTCTGGCCAAGAATAGAGATATCACCCTTCTTAATCTTGAGAGCACCTTTAAGCTCAATTGTTCCTGCCACATCGAAGACTATGATTCTTGGTCCGTTTTTCTTTGAGATGAAATAACGGAGTGTACCCTCAGCCGGATTGGAAACATTATCGTCAAGTGATGTCACATGATATACAGCACCACCACGTCCACCTGTGGTGAATCGACCATAACCTTCAGCACCAGGAAAAGCAGGGGCAGAGGCAAACTGTGCAAGGGCTGTAGTGATAGCCAAAGTAGATATTGATAGCAGAGTAAAAATTCTTTTCATAAATCGTGTTTAAGGTAACTTTTTATTTATTTTGGGCAAATTTACATATATTTTTTGAGATTGCAAAAATTTTGGAATAAAAAGTGTAAAAGTATGGAGAGGGAAAGAGGTATGGAATAATAAAACGGGGCAGTATCTTGTGATACCACCCCGTTATATCTGGTGTCAAATGTCAAATGTCATTTATTTTACACGCGCACCTGTTGCTGAGAATGTGCCGTTAGCAGTCTCGATAACGAGGCGGCCATTTACAACAGCCTTGCGAACCTTGGCTGACTTAGCAGCAGCGACCTCGCTGATACCTGTAGTGGTTCCATCGATGTCAGAGTTGATAGCGATAGCATAGAGACGGAATCCACCTGTGGTTTCCTTGACCTTTGCCGTACCGCCTTTAGTAGCCACGAACTTGATTACTTTGTAATCATCCTTCGCTGTACTCTTAAGATTGTTCTCAGACAAAGCAGATCCATCAAGCTCGATACATGGTGTTTCACCATATATTCCCATCGTACTTGCTTTACTACCTTTTGCAGAGAACTTGATAGTGAGAACATCTTCTGTTTGAAGAGGTACATTGATAACGAAGTTCTTAGAATCGAACACCACATAATCAACACCTGTTTTGAGAACATTGTCTTTTTTTTCGCTGTTACCATACTCAAAAAAGATTCCCTCATTAGCAGCAAGCTTTATCTGCATCTTGTGATTTTTTGCATCTGAACCTGTATAGTTTACAGAGAAACAATCCTCTATTTCATCCATCTTATATGTTGTGGGTGCAGCATAATCACCCAAGACATAAGTTTCTGCCTTGTTGTCAAAGTGATAGACTACAGGCTCTGTCTTCTGAGCATTAACACTAACTGCCACAAGAGCAGTTGCAATAAGAGTAAAGATTTTCTTCATACCGTTTAATTTAAAGTTAGCTTACTTATGATTCTATCTATGAGTGCAAAGATACAACATTATTCGATAAATCACAAATACTTCTTTACTAAAATTCCAAATTTTAGTTTTTTTTACCAAGAAGGAGTGTAACGAATTGTCACACTCCTTACAAGATATATAGATTTACTGATTACTATACCAGCGTGGATCACCCGCCTTGAATTTGCTTACGCTCTCATTCTTCAACGTGAAGTTGCCTGCTGCAGCATCAGCATACTGAGGATCAAGAACTGTTGCCTTCTCGTCGATAAAGAGGTTTGTCTTACCACCCTCAGCACCATCAAGAACATTCAATTTATCGCAGTTGAAGTAGAAATTATTATTTCCAAATGTAGGAACCGATGTCTTTGACTGGTTACTCCAAACCGCAGTTGTATTTGTCACAATATTGTTTGTCCAGTTGATTGTTGTACCAACGAAGCGGACATAGAGAAGACGCTTGCCACTCTTGTTTGCCGCAGCATTGATAGTACAATGGTCTATGGTTATCTTTGGAGTCGCACCCGCAAATGCCTCGGAAGCATCGTCAAAACGAACAAAGTCACGCTCAGCACAGCTATTATAGATGGTAGAGTTAGTGATTGAAAGCTCATCAATGCATCCTGTGCGACAGTCGAGCATATCACCTCCCTCACATACAATATCATGAATTAAACAGTTATTGAACTTGATGTAAGGAACCTTTGCAGGAACATTAACATAGTAAACACCCTTCTTGAAGTTCTTTATTTCTGCGTTGTCAACAGAAATGCCACCAACGTTTGTTCCCTTGTAATTGAAACACTGGTCACCCGTAGTACCTTCACCATCGATATTAACCTGATTGATTGTCAGGGAAGCACCATCATCAAGTTGGAAACGACCATTGATAACAGGAACACGTGTTGGGCGGATACCCTTGATTGTAACATTCTTGCTAATAACAATTACACCTGCTGTTACAGATTCCGTTGAACTCTTTACAACAAATGTACCACCAGTAAGGGCAAATACATCACCATCCTTAGCATTGGCCACAAGGTCAGCAATATCATCCGTTGGACGCACAAGAATAGCACCATCCAGGTCAACAATCGTTGTGAATGTCTTGCTGCCACGTTCCTTCAATACTCCATTGGAATTGTAATAAAGTTTGAGGGTATATTTGGTTTCAGGACTGAGTCCATCAACTTTCGCCGTGCCAGAGTTTTTCTCAGCATCAGTAATAGTATGGGTAGCGATTAAAGCACCTGTCTGATCGAAAGCACGAATCTCAGAAACATCTTTCTCTTCTTCTGCCCAAGAAACCACCACACTTCTGTCACCAATGTTATCTTCCTCAATACCCTTGAATATCTGCTGAGCACCAGTACGGAAAAATAGAGTTGCAGCCTTTGAATTACGACTTGGATTCTTTGTGTCCTTGGCAATTACCTTTACACTATATCGGGTATCATAGGTAAGGTTCTCTAACTGCATTTCATTTTCAGCAATATTCACGGAAATAGGAGTAGAAGTAAATGTAAGGCTGTCGTCAGGATACAGCTCAACAGTATATTCGGAAACACTTGTTGAAGCTTTCCACTTGAGCAATGCCGACGTTTCCTTAACATTCTTCACTTCAAGATTGATTGGTGAAAACTCTCTATCATAGATGATGTTCGTGATTTCCTCCATCGGATCGCTACATGACGCCATTGAAAGGATTCCAATGCCAATCAAGCATTTATTGATAATAGATTTTTTCATATAAGGATTTTTTCGGTTTTAGATTTTATATTGAATTTATAGGTCTCTTGTAAGGTGAAAGGTCGAAGGTCAAAAGCCATAGTCCTTTGACCTTCGTCCTTTATATCTTACAACTGACCGTAGTTACCATCATTGTTGAGCATATTATTGCTCTTGTCAATAAACGTCTTCCATATAGGCCAGAGGTAGTTAAGACTTGGCTTATTAACGAAGATGCCGTCCCAGTAGTCTGAAGTGATGACATTCTCATCATTGTTGATGAACCAGTTCTTTGGTGTAAAACCATCCTCCTTGAGTGAAGAACCGATTTCATCGGTCTGACCTTTCTCAAGACCATAGATAACGATAGCCTCACCAGACTTTCCATCGCCTACGTACATTCCATAATCAGAGATAAGTTCCTTGTCGGTTTTCTCGTCATATGTCTTAACATAAAGCTTTGCAGGATAGTCTGCATAAGCACCTGTACGATTAGCAAGTGCCTGTAGCTTCTGCTTTGCCTCTTCCATCTTCTCATCAATGATACCCCAGCGAACAAGGTCTGCGCGACGGAGAGCCTCACCTGCGAACTCAAGTCCACGCTGCTCTACGATACCCTTTTGGAATGCATCCTTGTCAACTGTGTATTTTGCCTTGAGATCTGCAACTTCGTTAGCAGGAAGTACACGGGCAAGAACAGGCTCCATATAAGCCCATGCTGCTATAGGACCTTCAAGATAGTTGATAGCCTCTGCTGCCATGAGATAAACATCTGCAAGACGCATATACTGCCAGTTAATACCATCGTCATTAGTAGAGGTTACTATACGATCCATCCACTCGTAACGGAGCTTACCAAAGCACCATTGTGTAATCTTGCGAAGATCCTGAGAAGCCTTGCCATCAACAAGAGTCTTACTCCATTCGTAAGGAACACAGGTAATATCACGACGCTTGTCATTCTTGCTATAGTCATAGAAGAGATATGGCATTGGACCGTTTACACCGCCCTGTGCCTGCTGTGTATATTGATCCTTTGCCTGATGCTTAACGCCCCATGTGTAGAGCACACGGCCACGACCTGCAGAGAATGGGATTTCCCAAAGGCTTTCAAGATTCGAAGCAGGAGAAACTGTACCATCTGCACCATCCTTACAAAGGTTCTTGAAGTTGTCCTCAAACTCACCAAGAGTATTCTTGCCAGAATTGATGACATCAAGACACTCGTTCTTTACTATAGCCATCATCTTATCCTGAGAAAGCTCAGGATTGTTGCTACGACGATAACCATCACTACGAAGTGCATAACCGCAAGCATATAAAGCAAGGCGAGCACGAAGACCTTTCACAAAACTCTTGTTCACACGCTCAGCTGTCGTTGTGATGCGACTCTCATTTGGCCAATAGCAATAGTTCTCTGCCTCTTCAAGATCCTTGAGAAGCTGGAGATAGATATCATCCTTGTTTGTACGTGGAAGATAGATGTTATCATTATTGTTTGGAACAAAACGAGCCGGAACATCCCCCCATGCTTTGATAAGGTCGTTATAGATTACAGCACGCATTGTGAGAGCCTCACCAAGAAGGTGAGCCATATCCTTGTTTTCATCAATCTTACCATACAGACGAATCCCCTCGATAGCAAGGTTTGCACGCTCAATTCCTTCATAGAACTTAGCGTATGCGTTGTTATCGGTATTCATCTGAGTGTTGTTATCCAATGCAGAGAAGTTACAGAGGCTCATCTTATCGTCATTTTTCTTTGACAGACTTGGATATGAGCCTGATGTCGTCTCCACATCAGAGTTTACACCATAGTAAGGAAGGTAGCGTCCACGATATGAGTTTGTCTCGCCAAAGGACACGTTGATTGACATAATCTCCTGCTCTGCCAAAGTATATATGCTATATACAGAAACCTGATCAAGAGACTTAGAAGGAGAATCCATATCACAGGATGTTACAAGACCTGCAACAGCAAGTGAGAATATAGACAGTTTTATATAATTTTTCATTGTTATATCTGCTTTTAGAAGTTCAAGTTAAGACCAAATACAAACTGACGACTACGTGGATAGCCTGAATGGTCAACACCAGGAGTGAGTGGTGTACTACGAACACAATCACTCTCTGGATCAAACCCAGAATAGTTTGTCAGCGTGAATACATTGTAACCTGTTACATAAAAGCGCAGGCTTGTGATATGAGCCTTCTTTGTCAGATTGGCTGGAAGAGTATAACCCAAGGTCAGAGTGTTCAAACGAAGGAAAGAAGCATCCTCAATAGCCCAGTCTGTAAGTACGAAACGGCTCATGTATGGACTCCACATAGTAGTGTTCGCATTCATTGCCCTCAACTGATCCATGTCATTACAAAGAGTACCATCAGCATTAAGGTTAGTCCATCGCTTACCATCTGCCATATCTGTAATCAAACTACGATACATATACTTAGAAGTAGATGTATATTCAATCTTGTTAGCATTATAGATATCGTTGCCTACGCTAAAGTTAAAGTTTGCAGCAAGGTCGAAACCATAAGCACGGACATTAATACCGAAACCACCCGTGAAATTAGGGTTTACATTGCCAATAATGGTGTTGTCATTATCAGAAATCTTACCATCGGCAGTTTTACCTTCTTCATTCGTAGTCTCGCCTGTTGAATTCCAGACCCATGCACCCTGAGCCTCATCCCAGTGTTGTGTGGTAGATGCTATCTTCATTGTACCTGGACGGATGTCTCCAACAGCATATGATGAATTTATAACATTATCTTTCAGAGTCCAACTCTTAGTTGATTCATTGTATCCCACAAAGTCATCGACTTCATAGCGACCCGCGTTTCTGAAGCCACGAATCTCACCAATCTGACCGCCTTCAGCAATCCAATAGTCGCTAATGATCTCTGTTGAAGCCCAATACGAGCTAATACCATAATCATTCAGTCCACCTAGAGACTTTATCGTCTTCTTATTGAAACTTATGTTTGCGTTGAAGTCAAGACCAAAGTTCTTTTTATTAACTGCATGCCATGAAAGAGTAGCCTCAAAACCCTTGTTCTCTGTCTCACCAATATTACGATACTGGTAGTCATAACCTGTACCTGGTACAGGGAACTTCATAAGAAGATTCGTAGTATTGCCAATATAAGCCTCAAGACTACCAGAAATCTTACTGCGGAATAGAGTGAAGTCAAGACCCAAGTTACGAGTTGTGGTCGTTTCCCATTTAAGACCAGGGTTAGCCATAATCTTACTTGGAGCAACGTAAGTTTTAAGACCGTTTACCCATGTTGTACTTTTTCGTTCATACGACTGGATAAGCTGGCCAACAGGAATGTCGTTGTTTCCAACAGATCCATAAGCCAAACGTAATTTCAAGTCGTCAAGCCAATCCTTAGTTCCTTCCATGAACTTTTCTGAAGATATACGCCAGGCAATAGCAGCAGAAGGGAAGTATCCCCAATGGTTTTTGGAGCCGAATTTAGAAGAACCATCAGCACGGAATGTGGCATTGAACAAGTACTTATCGTCATAGTTGTAGCTAATACGACTGAAGAAAGACTGGAGTTTGTCATCATCCATATCAAGGCCATCTATCGTAAACAGATATTCACCTCCTGATGGAAACCTCCATGCAGTATCTGCATCATAGTCAGGAGGGAATCCATGAACCTCATTTGTCACGTCATGCTGCTTTGTTATTATATACTCATGACCGGCAAGCAAGTTCAATGAATGTTTGCTATCCTTACCAAACAGTTTCTTGAAATCATAGTTCAATGTGTTTGTACTACGGAATCTGTGACGCTTTGTGTCAACCAGTCGGATTATCGGCAATCCCTGAAATTCAGGAGTTGGAAAATTCTTTGCATAATATGTTGTCTTACCCTTATATGTCTGAGTATATTGTGTGTAGTTCTCATAACCCAACTCTGCCTTGAACTTAAGGTTCTTGACAACAGTCCATCCGAATGCGCCGGAAAGATTGAGGTTCTTACGCTCCTTCTTTGCATCATTATCCTGCTGAGCCACTATAGGATGATAGAGGTTACCGAGGTCATCGTCAGCTGAAGCTGCTGCCGAGTTCACATTCCTAACAGGGAATGGAGGATACAGAATAGCATACCTCAGACGCTTGTCAGAATCGTATGTACTTTTAGCTTCATTAGATCCACCACCCCTGACATGTGTATCAACATATCGAACCTGATAGTCAAGGTTGTTTACCTTGCTTTGCTTTTCGTTAAGCTTTAGACGG
>JAEEGH010011098.1_pt1 | contig 20517 bp, 17 predicted proteins | sample 9134181 | NCBI WGS metagenome assembly JAEEGH01 (sample SAMN16246544, study PRJNA631951) | gut metagenome | biome: gut microbiome; feature: rumen; material: DP-attached | host: Bos | place: Iran: Karaj | collected 2018-10
ACGGTAGTCACACTTGAACAGGCCACTGGGCTTACGGTCGCCCACACGGACGACTATCTCGCCCTTCTCACCGTCCTCGCACGGCGTTCCGTCGGCACGCAGCAGGTCGATGTCGTACTGCGCGTTGGGCATACCCATCGAGCCGGGCTTGGGCGTCATCCAGGGGAAGGTGCCAAGCGTCATGGTGGTCTCCGTCTGTCCGAAACCCTCCATGATGTTGAGGCCTATCTTCTCCTTCAGTCTGTCGAACACGGCGGGGTTCAGGGCCTCGCCGGCCGTGCAGCAGTATTCAAGCGACGAGAGGTCGTATCTGGACAGGTCCTCGCGTATCATGAAGCGATAGATGGTGGGTGGCGCACAGAAGCTCGTCACCTTGTACTTCTCTATCTGGCGCAGCAACGTATCGGCATTGAACTTCTCATGGTCGAACACGAACACCGTGGCACCGGCGAACCACTGGCCGTAGAACTTGCCCCACACGGCCTTTCCCCAGCCTGTGTCGGCCACGGTCAGGTGCAGCGAACCCTCGTGCAGGTTGTGCCAGAAGACACCCGTCGTCAGATGTCCCATGGCGTAGAGGTAGTCGTGGGCCACCATCTTCGGCTCGCCGCTGGTGCCGCTGGTGAAGTACATCAGCATCGTGTCGTCGTTGCTATTGACGAAAGCGGGACGTTGGAACGCAGGAGCATTGCCTACCTCGCCCAGATAGTCGCGGAAATCGTCAGGGACATGATGTCCGATGACGATATACTGGCTGACCGTCGGACTCTCGGCCATTGCCAGCTGTATCTGACCGGTGACGTAGGCATCGTCCACACAGATGATGGCCTTTACACTTGCGCGCGTGTTCCTATATACTATGTCGTGCTTGGTCAGCATGTGGGTTGCGGGAATCACTATGGCACCCAGCTTGTGCAGGGCCAGCATGACCACCCACCACTCATAGCGTCGCTTCAGTATCAGCATCACGGGGTCGTTCTTGCCGATGCCCAGCGACTGCAGGTAGGCGGCAGCCTGGTCAGTCTGCTCCTTCAGTTCACGGAATGTTGTACGGATTTCCTCGCCCTGGTCGTTGGTCCACAGCAGTGCCAGTCCGTCGGGCTTCTCCTCGGCCCACGCGTCCATCACGTCGTATGCGAAGTTGAAATTCTCTGGGATGATGAACTCCAGATTCTTATTATAGTCCTCTACAGACGTAAACGTCGTCTGCTTCAAAAAACGCTCTATCATTTTCGTTATATCGATATATCGTTATTACGTTATTACGAAGTTACTCTACGGTAAAGGCGAGGAACTTCACCGCCTTGTCGCCGATGGCCAGCATGCCGTGGGGCTTTGTGGAGTCGAAGTAGATGCTGTCGCCCGCTTCCAGCACGATGGTCTTGCCGCCGATGTACAGCTCCATCGCACCCTCCAGCACGAGGTTGAACTCCTGGCCAGGATGCGAGTTCTTGTAGATGGTACGTGCGCCAGGCTTCGGCTCGACGGTCACGATGAACACGTCGGCCTTGTGGTCGACGAAGCCTCCCACCAGGCTCTGGTACTTATACGCCTTCGTGCGCTCGATGCTCATGCCCTGTCCCTTACGCACCACGAAGTACGACTTCATGTGGGGTGCCTCGGCGAAGATCAGCTCCTCCGTCGACACGCCGTACTTACGGGCAATCTTCATCAGGTTCGAGATGGTGATGTCCACCTCGCCCTGCTCTATCTTCTCATACTTCTCCACGTCGATGCCAATGGTCTCGGCCATTTCCTCAACGGGAATGTCAAGAACGTCGCGCAGTCCGCGCAGGCGCTCACCAATCTGTTTCAGTTGTTCGTCCATATTTTTGTGTCGTTTATTAATTTTGGGTGCAAAATTACTAATAATAGAGATAAACACCAAATTTTTGTGGCAGGGAATACATAGAAAAGCTGCTATTCTTAGCTTTTCCTTGCCGAGTAGCAACAAAACAGGGTCGTCACTTCACCTCTTCCCATCGCAGCACGGCACCGTTACGGCGGGCTGGGTCGGCACCGGTGAAGTCCATGGAGTAGGGACTGCCCGTCGTCGCACTCTTGCCTACGTAGCGGTGGTTGCGCAGCGACAAAAGCATGAACGCACGGTTCAGGTAGTCCTGCCACATGAACAGCTCGGCCTTCGCGGCGTCCTTCGTCAGGCGCACGTCGCCAGCTATGCCGATGCCTGAGCAGAACACATAGCGACCGTCCTCGCACTGTAGCAGCACTTGTCCCCTACCCTTGTCGATGATACGGAAGCGCGTCTCCTTGGAGTTGTTCTTAGCGTCAGTGTCGTACATGAGGCCGTGGGGCGTGGCGTGCATGGGCCGTCCCGTGGCCAAATTGACAATGCGGAACGTCTTGCCGTAGGGAATGTTACCGCTGCGGTCGGCCTGCGGCTCCTCGACGGTGAAGTTGTCGAACTCGGCATAGCCACCGTTCCTGCCGTTCTTGTTGAAGGCAAACAGCGCATGGCGAGAGCCTTGGAACGTGGTCAGCTGGTAGCTCAGCGGCATCTCCTTGCCCAGCGGCTTGAAGTCCGTGCCGTCCAGTGAGTAGGCGTACGAGGCACGGTCGTGGTCGAAGTCACCGTTCATACGGAGCCAGAGTCTGCCGGTTTTGCTGAAGGGAGAGCCATCGGCCACGCTGAGGGCGACATCGACGGTGTCGTTGCGGTACTGCTCGAAGTAGCGGAGGGTAAGCGTCTTCCCATCCTTCACGACGCCTATCCACGAGCACGGTATATTGATGTTGCCCAATCCGCAGACGTCGCCGTCCTTCATGCCTTTGGTACACAGCTCGACCGTAGCAACCGACGTAGGACCGACGACGCGCTGTGTCAGCGTGTTACGCGCCCACATCAGCTGTTCGGCGGGCATGGTGTTCAGGCGCAGCCGGCCACCCTTCAGCGACCACATCTTGTCGTCAGGGTTGTGGTTCCACTGCCAGACGGGCTTCAGTTTTTTAGAGGTGAGAGGTGAGTGGTGAGAGGTGAGAGGGTAGTCGAAGTCGTCGCTACGGTCGTAGGGAGCGTGGGGAGTCTCACCTCTTACCTCTTGCCCCTCACCTCTTACCTCTACATCAGGCTTCAGCCATGTGCGCGGCGCACGTCCCAGGTTTCCTTCCAGTCCGAGGTATGGCCAGCCGTCCTTCCATGTAATGGGAGCCAGCGTAGTGGTACGGCCGATGCTGTGGAAGTCCATCATCAGCAATGCCCACCACTGTCCGCCCTGATCCTGCACGATGCCGCCCTGATGGATGTTGGTGCATGCGGTGGCATCCACATCCACCTTGGGAATGCCGAACTTCGTGCCGTCGGGCATGATACGGCCTCCGTGCCACTGCGTGAGGGCGGCAGCGTGGTAGCCGAAGGTCTCGTCAGCCGTGATGGTGACGGTCTCGTACGGTCCCCAGATGCTCCTCGACCGCGAGCAGAGCGTACGGCCGTTGGGCTTGTAGTCGGTGGAGATAAGGTAGTACATGCCGTCAATCTTATAGATATGGTGTCCCTCGCCCACAGCACTGCCCTCAGGAATGATGACGCGGTCGGTCTCCTCCTTCGGACCACTCATGTCTGGCTTCAGCTCCGTGCAGTGTACCTCGCCGTAGCCGTGTATGGCATAAATCCTACCGTCGTCGTCGAACAACACCGAAAGGTCGTAGATGCGCCCCTGCATGTTGTGGTGCTCCCACGGTCCGCGGATGTCCTTACTGGTATAGCACTGCAGTCCCTTGCCGTTGACGTTCGAGAACACGTAGAACTGTCCGTTGGCATAGCGTATGCACGGCGCCCAGATGCCGCTGCCATAAATCTCGCGGTGGTTCTTCAGCGAGAAGGCGTCGTCAGCGAAGTCGAAGCGGTCGAAACAGTAGCTGATGTTCTCCCAGTTGACAAGGTCGCGTGAATGGAGTATCACCAGGCCTGGCACGCTGTGCATGGTGGTGCCTGCCAGATAGTAATCATCGCCGACGCGCAGGATGTCAGGGTCGGAGAACTCGTCGTAGAACAGAGGATTAGTGAAGGTGCCGTTGCCGTTGTCGGCCGTCCACGAGCGGTTCTGAGCCAGCATTGTCAGGCTCATCAGGGCGCACAAAGCGCAGAGGATTGTACTTCTTTTCATTGTCTTAGCAGTTCGGTTTAGGCTGCAAAATTAAAAAATAATTATGAATAAACAAAGAAAACAGCGAAAAATGACACGATGTAATGCCATGAGAAAAAAACAGGATAATATTTGGCCGAAAGGAATAAAAACCGTACCTTTGCAAAACTTGAAAATGACAAACTGTAAACAAACCTCAAAAAGCTGTCGGCATGCACATGGGCTGGCATACCGGCTGGCGGTACGGACAGCCGTACTCGTCAGCCTGCTGATGCTGGCGGTATCTGTCACTCGAGCCGCCACAACGGAGGAGCAGACCACTGCCGTCCACGAAGATGACGACAGACAGGAGCTGGCCGCCATCGACAGCCTCGAACGTGCCGGCAAGCTGTCGCCTGCCATGGCCAACAGCCAGCGCGCCGCCTGGTATCAGGACCACTCACAGCTTCGCACGGCGGTCATGTACTATAAGCGCGCACTGGCCCCCGACGAGCTGATGCGCCCTGACGCAGTAAACTACTACCAGACGCTGTACAACCTGGTGATAGCCCTCGACAACAGCAACAATCTGGACGACGCCATCACCTATGCCACCCGTGGCTACAATCGCGCCCGTAAGGACACCACGGCAACCGTCCAGGACTGTGCCAACCAACTGCTGGCACAGGTGGGCTGCTGCCAGCTGAAGCTGGGGCGCAGCTTCGAGGCCGACAAGACCTTCCAGCAGGCCCGCCAACAGGCTGAGCAGCTGGCCGACCGGCACGAGCAGTCGCCATACTTCGCCACGACGTGCTTCGAGGTGGCCAGCATGATAGCCAACCAGTACCTGAACACGTTCAAATACAACTACGCCCTTCCGTGGGTCACCATGATGGACCAGTGGCTGCACCGGCTGCGGAAGACCAGCACCGACCGAGAGCTGCTGGAGCGCTATGCCGCCCAGGTGGACATTGACCGTGCCATCATTCTCAATCGTACAGGACAGCGCGACCAGGCCGAGAAGGTGTACCGCCGCTTCCTCGACTCCGACTATGCCTCATCGTATGGCGGCATCTACGACCAGGCATATTATTTAGAAGTGACCGAACAGTGGCAGGCTCTGCTGAATATGCTGCCTGCCATAGATGCCGTCGAGCAACAGGAACAGACGTCGCCGACACTCGACTATCTGCTGTCAACCCCTTCGACGGCATTCAAGGCACTGATGAAGACAGGACACCGCGAGGCAGCACTCAAAAAGGCCGAGGAGATCATCGGACTGCTGGACACCGTGCGCAGCAACCAGCAGAGGAGCGACGCCGCCGAGCTGGCCGTCATCTTCGAGACACAGGAGAAGGATGCCCAGATAGCCCGCCAGCAGGCCGACATGACGCGACAGCAACTGGTGGCCAGCATGGTCATCTTCGTGGTTGTCGTGCTGGGTCTGGCCGTCTTCATCTTCTTCCGCCAACGGGCAGCCAAGCGGCTCGGTGTGGCCCACCAGCAGCTGCGCACTGCCTACGACCAGCTTGAGGAGACAACCACAGCCAAGGAGCGCATCGAGAGTGAGCTGCGCATTGCACGTGACATCCAGATGTCGATGGTGCCGCGCGTCTTCCCTGATGCTGCCCACGACCACCTTGACCTCTACGCCTCGATGACTCCCGCCAAGGAGGTGGGCGGCGACTTGTATGGCTACGTGATGCTGGGCGAGAAGCTGTACTTCTGCGTGGGCGACGTGTCGGGCAAGGGTGTGCCGGCATCGCTGTTCATGGCACAGGCCACCCGTCTTTTCCGTACGCTGGCCGTCCAGGGCATGATGCCTGCCGAGATTGCCATGCGCATGAACGACGCCCTCAGCGTCGACAACGAGGCAGGCATGTTTGTCACCATGTTCATCGGTATGGCCAACCTGACGACAGGCCACCTCGACTTCTGCAATGCAGGACATAACCCGCCAGTGATAGGAGCCTCCCCCACCCCCTCCGAATCAGGCAGCTCCACTCTGGAGAAGCCTGGAGGGGCTTACTTCCTGGAAATGATTCCCAACGCCCCCATCGGCATCATCCCTGAACTGGAGTATGTCGGCGAGGAGATTGACAACATCAAGGACACGCCGCTCTTCATCTATACCGACGGTCTGAACGAGGCCGAGAACCGCCAGCAGGAGCAGTTGGGCGACGACCGTCTGCTGGAACTGTTGCAGCAAGTGGCCGACAAAGACAGCCGTCAGGTTGTCGAGACGCTGCAGCAGGCCGTCGAGCGTCACCGTGACGGAGCAGAACCGAACGATGACCTCACGATGATGTGCCTCAAGATTTACTGAACCTTTGTATAGCCGAGCGTCAGTACGCTCATGCGGATGCCTTCGACGTGACGGATGGCATCAGACAGGGCCGTGATGGTAGCCCCCGTGGTGCAGACGTCGTCGATGATGAGCACATGACGGTGGCGTAACGGCTTGTCGTCGCGTAACACAAACATGTCGTCGACGTTCTGGCGACGCTCCTGGCGCGTCAGCCGCGTCTGGCTCTCGGTGAACGCCTTACGGCTGACGGCATGGCGGATGACGGGCAGCCCCGTCAGCTGGCTGATGCCTACGGCCAGCTGTTCGCTCTGGTTGTAGCCACGCTGCCGCAGACGGTTGCGGGCCAGGGGCAGGGGCAGCAGGGCGTCGATGCCGTCGAAGAAGCCGGCGGGCCGCATCTCGTTGGCCATCAGCCGTCCCATGTCCTCGCCGATGTCAGGGCGGTCGGCATACTTCAGGTCGTAGACAATCTGTGCCACTGCAGAGTGTGGCGTAAAGAAGAACAGGGCGGCGGCCCGCTCGACGGGTGTCAGGTGCCAGAAGGCCTGCGCCATGATGTTGTCGGTGGCCTTCCACTGGAATCCCGTCCGTGGCAGGTGCAGCATACACACGCTGCAGATGCTGCGTTCTGTCGGTGCCAGCCTATTGCCGCACACCACACACTGTCGTGGCGATATGAAGTCGAGCAGACGGGTTAGCCAGTTCATAGTTCACAGTTCATAGTTCATAGTTATGCTACGCCGCCGGTAATCATAATGTTCAATGGTCAATGATTACAGTTCAATGTCTTCCGTGTTAAGGCACTGGCGGATGATGTCGTAGGTGAAGCCACGGCCAAGGGCGAAGCGCACCAGCTTCTGGTTCAGCTCGTAGTCGTTGGCGGCACGGGTCGTCTTGCGCTTCTGTGCCAGCAGAGGGCGTAGCACGTCGAGATACTCCTCGTCGTCCACCTCGTCGAGTGCCTGCTGGCTGATGTCCTCGTCGATGTGCTTCTGCCACAGTGCCTGTTCCACCTTACGCCGTCCCCACTTGTTGTAGCGCACCTTGTCTTTCACGAAGGCTCGCGCATAGCGGGCGTCGTCGACGTAACGCTCCTGCACCAGCCGCTGCATGACGCGGGCCTGTGCCTCGTCGTCCAGCCCCCAGCGGCGCATCTTCTCCGTCATCTCCCACTGGCAGTGCTCGGCCTGTGCGCAGAGTGCCGTCAGTGTCAAATATGCCTCTTGTTCTGTCTTCTGTGTCATCGTATTGCTTTGATAAAACGTGTCTTGCCGTATTGGTCGTCCAGTGCCTGCACGTCGTCGAAGCCCAGCTCCTGCAGCCATTCCTCCACCAGTTCCACGTACAGCGGGTTACACTCCAGCCACAGCATGCCGCCAGGGTGGAGCGCCGACTGCGCGTAGTTGGCGATGGGGCGGTAGAACAGCAGCGGGTCGTCGTCAGGTACGAAGAGTGCCAGCTCCGGCTCGTAGTCCAGCACGTTGGCCTCCATCTGCCCAGCCTCACCGTTGCAGATGTAGGGCGGATTGCTGACGATGATGTCCCACTGCGGACTAACGTCGACCGACTGCCGCAGCATGTCGTTGCACACGACATTGACCGTGGCTCCCAATCGGTGGGCGTTGTCGCCAGCCACCCTCAGTGCTGTGGGCGACACGTCCCACGCCGTCACACGGCTACCTGCCATCTCTAAGGCCAGCGTGACAGCGATGCACCCGCTGCCCGTCCCGATGTCAAGGATGGAAGGCCCCGCTCCTGTCCCCCCTTGGGGCGATGATGGGCTACTGCCGACAACGAGACTGCCGCTACTCCCCCCCTTGGGGGATAAGAGGGGGGCTGCTACTATCCTGCGGCACAGTTCCTCCGTCTCCGGCCGTGGAATCAGCACACCAGGCTCCACATGGAAGCTGCGACCGCAGAACGTTGTCTCGCCCAGCACATACTGCACCGGCTCGTGCCGTTCCAGCCGTTGTGCCAGCTGTTCCACTTCGTCCTGTGGTATGGTGGCGTCACGGCCTGTCAGCAGGTCGCCCAAGGTCAGTCCGTAACGCACCTCATACACCATGCGGGCAATGGCTTTCGCCTCGCCCTCGTCGTATGCCCTTGCCAGCCTGTGCCACAATTCCTGATAGCTCATACCTATTATAATTATGGCACAAAGTTAGTGGTTTTTTGCGAGACAGCCAAATGTTTTGCCTGAAATATCACAGCAGTGTGTACAGTAACAGCCCTCACCCCTGCACTTTTTGCAAACTCGACTTTGCAATCATCCACGGCGCACGAAAAGGACAGTATGTTTTTTGTGTATTTATACACGAATAAACCGAATAAATGACGTGAAGCCATCGGTTATCAGCATTTATTTTCGTACCTTTGCAAGCACATTTTACAACTTAACAATAAACTAACCATGTTTCATATCTATGAAGGTTTCCATCTGGTTGATGCCTACCATCAGCTGCGTCACCAGCGGAAGTATCATCCTGAGGACAGCACCAAGCGTGTGCTGAAAATCGCCATTGTAGCCATCGTTACACTCCTGCTCTGGAATATGCCGTCGGAGTGGTTTGGCATCAACAACCTCAATGTCATCCAACAGCGTGTGATTGCCATCTTCGCATTTGCCACGCTGATGTGGATACTCGAGATTGTGTCGTCATGGGCCACGTCGGTAGCCATCATCGTGCTGATGCTGCTATTCTGTTCCGACAGCGGCATAGCTCCGATGGTGAACGAGGAAGAAGTTGGAAAACTACTGTCTTATAAAAGCGTGATGGCATCGTTTGCCGACCCCATCATCATGTTGTTCATTGGTGGTTTCGTACTGGCCATTGCCGCAACCAAGACGGGGCTCGACGCGCAGCTGGCCAAAGTACTGCTCAAGCCCTTCGGTACCAGGAGCGAAATGGTGTTGCTGGGTTTCCTGCTCATCACGGGACTGTTCTCGATGTTCGTCTCGAACACGGCCACCGCTGCCATGATGCTGACGTTCCTCGCCCCAGTGTTCCGTCAGCTGCCGCCTGAGGGCAAGGGCCGTATCGCCCTGGCCATGTCGATTCCCGTAGCTGCCAACCTTGGCGGTATGGGCACACCCATCGGTACACCGCCGAACACCATCGCCCTGAAATACCTCAACGACCCTGAGGGTCTGAATATGGGCCTCGGCTTCGGTCAGTGGATGATGTTCATGTTCCCGCTGGTCGTCGTGCTGCTGCTCATCAGCTGGCGCATCCTGCTGAAGTTCTTCCCCTTTACCCAGAAAACGGTAGAACTGAAGATTGACGGTGAAATGCAGAAAGGTTTCCACTCGAAGGTGGTGATATTCACCTTTATCCTCGCCATTGTCCTCTGGCTGTCTGACCGTGTAACCGGTATCAATGCCAACACGGTGGCCATGATTCCGTTCTGCGTCTTTGCCCTGACGGGCGTCATCAACAAGCGCGACCTGGAGCAGATCAACTGGAGTGTCATCTGGATGGTAGCCGGTGGTTTCGCCCTCGGCTATGGTCTGAACGCCTCTGGTCTGGCTGCCAACGCCGTGGAGAGCATCCCCTTCGGCGACTTCTCGCCGCTGCTCATCCTGATTCTCGGCAGTGCCATCTGCTATCTGCTGTCGAACTTCATCTCGAACTCGGCAACAGCGGCCCTACTCATGCCCATTCTGGCTATCGTCTGCGGTGCTATGGGCGACAAGCTTGACCCCATCGGCGGTACGCCCACCGTCCTCATCGGTGTGGCCATCGCTGCCTCGTCAGCCATGATCCTGCCCATCTCTACGCCGCCGAACGCCCTGTCGTTTGCCACAGGTTATGTAAAGCAGAACGAGATGGCAAAGATGGGTATCATCATGGGCATCATCTCGATGGTCTTTGGCTTCGGCCTCGTATATCTCATGGGTACACTACACCTAATCTGACGAAATAGAGAAGCCCTCCCACGGAGCTGGTAGGTAATGACAGCAGCCACAGTCGAATGCGACTGTGGCTGCTGTTGTGATTTTTACCTAGTGAATCGCTCCGGCAGTTCACGCTTTAAGACATCATTCCGTATTAAATGTCGAGCAAGTCAAGCAGGGCACGCGAACTGGGATCAATCGCCCCACCTGTATCCACGCCACCATACTCTAACCCCGTTGCGTTTACGCCACTACCTGACAACAGCTGTGTGGCTTCTGTCTTTACCAGCACAACAGCAGGTGCTGTATATTCTTTCTTTTCCATTGCTTTCATATTTCAATTAATTGCCGTTTCACTTTATTACCTTTTTACCATTTGCATCGGCAGAGGCAAATGGAATGGTGGCAACACCACTTCCGGCTACAGCACCAACTACAGCCGTAGCACCTCTCCATGAACTAGAAACGGAGTAATCTCCTGTTGTAGAAAATCCTGTTGCAGGGAATCGAGCATCAAACGATAAGGCAGTGTACGTGTCTGCTTTACCTTCTGACAAACTCAACGAAAACGATACCGTCTCACCGGGCAATGCTTCTACATCTGCCACAGTAACCACTTGGGCCAAAGCCTGTCGCTCGCCGTTGGCTACCATCACCAAGAGTACAACCAGTTAGCAAGCTTCGAAAACACTATATTCCTCACCCAATATGTCGAGGAAATCAGTAGCCATGCCATCACAGCAAGCATCGGCTGTTCTTTCTAATTGCCACATAAAGCGTGCCATTCGTCACAAAAACATGCAGAATATCCCAGATATTTGGCCGTATCCGCAACTATCTGTACTTTTGCATCGTCAAAAGATAAAAAAAGAAGATGGAAACAGAAAGAATACTATTACGCCCTTGGCTGGATAGCGATGCCAAGACGCTGTTTAAATACGCCAGTGACCCAGAAGTTGGGCCTCGTGCTGGATGGCCACCACATAAGTCTGTGGAAGAAAGTCAGGAGATTATCCAGACTGTCTTCAATGCTGAAGGGATGTGGGCGGTAATATTGAAAGAGTCGAACGAAGCCATTGGATGTGTGGGCTACCTCCTATCATCCGCATCGAACCTGAAGATTGCAGAAGATCAAGCAGAGGTAGGCTATTGGATAGCCCGTCCATATTGGGGCAAAGGAATCTGTACTGAAGCACTTCAGATGGTCATCGACTATTGTTTTAATGAAAAGGGATTCACTACACTCTGGGGTGACTACTTTCCTTCAAACCCAGCTTCTGGTCGCGTGATGGAGAAGTGCGGATTTGTGGATACTGGCGAGGAAACTTTATGTCCCAACCTGGTAGTGGGCTCAGATTGCCCAGTAAGAGTTATGAAATTAATAAAGAAGTAGTATGAAGAGAACAGTATTATATTTGTTATTCGCTCTGTTGCTGGTAGGCTGTGGCAGCCAGCCGCAGACGCTCAGCGAAGTGGAGTCAGAATACGTGACTATCGACGATAGCATTCGCGTACATTATAAATTATGGAATGAGTCGACTAACACTGATGCCAAGACCATCTGTTTTGTTCACGGCTTCGGCTGTGACATGAACACATGGGAGAAGCAGTTCGAGGCCTTCCGAGACGACAGAGGCCTGCAACTCGTATTCATCGACCTACCAGGCTACGGGCTGAGTGACAAACCACATGTGGAATACACGCTTGATTTCTTTGCCCATGCCATCGATGAAGTGTTGAATAAGAACAGCATCAAGGATGCAGTCTTTGTAGGTCACAGTCTTGGAACACCCGTATGTCGTCAGACACTGATGACAACAGACCATAAAGGCGCTTTGGTGGATGTTGACGGTGTATATTGTTTCTACGACGGTACTGAGACACCAGAGTATGTAGAGGCAGTCAATCAGTTTGGCCATGCTTTCGACGGTCCAGAATGCCGCGATGTCATTACCGGTTTCGTTTCGTCATTGGCTGGCAAGGAGACACCTCAGGAGGTTAACGACTATGCCATGTCTGTGATGCCCGAAACGCCTCAATATGTGGCTTCGAGCACAATGCAACACCTTATTGAAAAAAGATGGTGGACGAATCGTCAGATAACTCAGCCTACGATGGTCATCTGTACCCAAAACAGTGGTCTTGATTCTGACAACGAGCAGAAGATGCAGCGTCTCTATCCCAACCTCGACTATACGGAACTGACCACTTGCGGACACTTCATCCACATGGAGCAACCTGATATGTTCAACGACAAGCTGAAGGCTTTCATTGATACGCAGATGAACAACAAACAGGCTGGCGAAGTAAAGATCCTGTTTGAGATTCGCCCAGAGGTGAACTACGTTACCCATCTCTATACACTTGCTGGACTGGGATTCTCTGACGAAGAATATACTGCGAAATATGGCTATACACTCCCCAAGGCAGCTGTAGATACCTTGCAGAAATACAAGGACTACCTTACGTTCGGACAAGGCGAAGGTGGTATGTTGTCAGGTACGTTCTTCTTTATGGTATCGGCAGAGACATTCGCCAATGCGGATAGTCTCCAGAAAGTGATGGACAAATATCAGGAGATGGCAAAGAGTTATAACTCACCTGATGAAATCATGAACGTAGCCAATGCCATTGCCAAAGTGTATGTCGATAACTATGACCGATATCTCAAGGATGTCTATCCCCAGGCGAAAAAAGATATGGAAGAACGTCAGAATCAGTTGAGCCAATACATGAAGGATCATTCTTTCGTTAAGGATTGGGAGCGCGTAACTAGCTATACTTGGAACAGAGATGATTATCATTGGCTGTTGTATCGTGCAGGTGCAAAAGGCCCGTCTTACAACAACCTGAACGAGAACACCAATACCGTCTATTACAATCAGTATTTGGACTACCAACTGTCCATGTTCAGCCATGAGTTTGGTATCTTCCTGATGCAGGACTGTATCGATCCTATTGTAGAAGAGATGAAGGAATATGTCCGTACTTTGAACTCAACGAAGGATTTGACCTACGTGCCTTGGAGTGCCTTCGAGAGTCTGGCTTGCTGGTATAATTGCAAGATAGCAGGGAAGAAAACAGAGGATTACCGTAACTTCGGCAGTGCCGACGTGAAGACTTTCTGTCAGATCTTTGACCGTCTCTCTGCAACAGGCATCACAGACCCTGCAGAGTTGTATCGTAAAGGTATCATGGAGTATTTGAAAGAGTAATAAGTAATCAATGAACATTCTGATAATAAACGGAAGCCCACGAAAAAGGGGGTTGACCTCGCAGATGCTCGACATCATGCGAGAAGAAGCGACACAGAGTGGAGATAAGGTGCAGATGGTTTACACCAACGACCTGAGTATCAAACCTTGCATCGGTTGTATGGCCTGTCGCACCAAGTTGAAGTGCTCAATTGCGGAGGATGACTCTCAGCGGGTATTGACGATGATGCAGGAAGCCGATGCCATCATCATGGGGGCACCTTGCTATTGGGGTAATATTCCAGGACAGATGAAACTGCTGTTCGACCGCATCGTCTATGGCATGATGCGCGACACGCCCCGTTTCCCGGAACCACTGATGAAAGGAAAGAAATGCATCCTCATCAGCACCTGCACTACACCATGGCCTTGGAATATCTGGTTCAAACAGTCACGCGGTGCCATCCGTGCTATGCGCGAAATCTGTCGCTATTCCGGCTTCAAGATAGTCGCAACCATCGAACGAGGCGGCACGGCAATGCATCCGCAATTGTCCGAGAAGGACAAACAGAAATGTCATAAGGCAATAAGAAAAATATAATATATGAGTGAAATCATGAGTCTGAATAACGATGAACATACTGATTTTATCCGGTAGTCCTCGCAAGGATGGCAATACAGAACTGTTGGCTGAAGCTTTTGCAAAAGGAGCTGCAGCGCATCATCATGTGAAGATTGTTTCTGTACGTGATTATACGGTTAATCCGTGTTTGGGATGCAACACTTGTTTCAAAACGAACGGCATCTGTACTCAGAAGGATGACATGACCATCCTATATGAAAAGATGAGCCAGGCAGACATGCTCGTCATTGCCTCGCCAGTCTATTTCTATGGTATCAGCGCACAATTGAAGGCCGTCATCGACAGGTTCCATAATCCCATTCGCGATACTTTCCACATCAAGAAGATGGCATTGTTACTTGTTGGTGCCGCCACGCTTCCAGAATTGTTTGATGCCATTCTGACGGAATACAACCTCTGCTTGAAGTTCTTTGCAAAGCAAAGCGGCAAAGCCGAGCGCTTCAATATTGAGGATGCTGGCAAGGTACTTGTCAGGGGAATCAAAGACAAGGGCGACATCAAGGGAACAAGTTTTTTAGAGGAAGCCTATCAATTGGGCACTTCAATATGAAGCCTATCCCAGAAGTTCCTTCAGTTTATTGACATTGCTACGCGAAACGGGGATGGCATCGTGACTGTGGCGCATCACGAGCTGCATGGCACGGGAATTAGAGGAGATTTGTTCCACCTGACCGAGATTGACCATAAAGGCACGATGACAACGGACTATCATGGGATAAGCCTGTAGCGAATCCTCCATCTGTTTCATCGTGGCACGGAGCATATTGGTATGCACTTCATTTCCTTGTAGTTGGCAAACCTTTACATAGTTACCAACTGCTTCTATATATAATAGGTCTGAAATCTCGAGGGTTACATGTTCGTTGGTGTTACCTTCGAGTGTTATCTTTGAATCCTGATCAGTATCACCTGCTGAAGTGAATTCCTCAGTTTGTTGTGGGACTCCTGCGTTTGAATCCTGCAATTTCTTCAGTTGTTCGTTCAGCAGCTTGGTTTCCTCCAACTCTGCAGACAGATAACGGCTACGGAACTTGAAGCGCCAGTATAAGCCGATGGCAAAGGAGAGGAAGGCGATAATCACTAATGTCTCCAGGTAATTGCTCAACGACAACTTGTTGCCCTCTACCAGACTGCTCATCGCCAAGTGACGATAGAGACAGATGAATAGTGACACCAACGGCGTGTTAATGCATTGGAAACGGAGATTACGACTGATGATATAGCTGACACCACGATCGTAGGAGCGTGGCATGCGGACAACGTATCGCAGAATGACTTCCGTCAGGAAACAACTCAGCAAGCCCAATGCAAATATCGCCAACAAATGAACATAGGCCTGCCACTGCCATATTTCAAGTCCGAAGGGCTTGAAGATGGCTATAGCCAGTACCATAAAGGCGGTACTGATGAAGCGTATGCTAATTGTTTCTTTATGACCTTTGTTCATACAGCTGGCAAAGGTACGAAAAAGAAATGAAAAGTGGATTGTGAAGAGGGGAAAAAGTGCTTCCGCTCGTCACTTTATGCTCATTTCATCCCATTTCATTGCCCGTTTATCACAAACCTATGCAGAATATCCCAGATATTTGGAGGGTTAGATGATACGTCTTAATTTTGCACCCAGAAACGTTGAACAACAAAAAGGTAAAGTTATGAAACCAAGAACGATTATTGGAATAGTGTTGATTGTGGCCGGTGCTTGGAAGCTGGCCAATATGTGGGGAGTCATTGAGAACGACTGGCTATGGCGTCAGCCTTGGACGACTTACATTGCTCCAGCAGCACTTATCTACTTAGGAGCACTAGTGGTAGTAAACAGTTATCGACGCGACCCAGATCAATGGCTTCAGCGTCCTCTGCCTATTGGTGAAGACGGCAAGCGCATCTGCTGCAGCGTGCGCTACGGCGGCGATGAGTACATCTATCGTGGTGAACCATTTCATGGTGCCCGTCTCGACGCTTTCTGTGGCGGTATCCGTATGGATCTGCGAAATGCCACTATTACAGAGGATGAGGAGATAGAGATCCATACCTTCTGTGGCGGCGTGGAACTCTTCGTACCTCAGACGGTGAACGTCGTAGTCAAGAGTCGCAGCTTCATTGGCGGAGTTGGCAATCATGCTTCAAGAACAGCAGGAAAGGATGCCCACTGCCTCCACATCATTGCCGACAACTTTATTGGAGGAGTAGATATAAAGAATTAAATGAGTCTGTTGTACAAATAAGAAACAAGTAAATAAAATATGGAAAAAGTTATTAAATTCTGTCAGAGTTGCGGAATGCCACTGACTGACGAGGTTCTCGGCACAAATGCCGACGGAAGTAAGAACGAAGAGTATTGCATGTACTGCTATAAGGACGGTAAGTTCTTGCAAGACTGCACGATGGACGAGATGATTGAGCATTGCGCCCAGTTCGTAGGAGCAGTTAACGAGGGGTTGCCCAATCCGATTACAAAAGAGGAGTATATCGGACAGATGAAGACGTACTTCCCCAACCTGAAACGTTGGCGCAAGGCGCTGAATGTTACTAATGATGAGGCCATGAAGGTCAATCCTGCTTTGGCAGGTGTGAAAGAGCTTATAGCCCAGATGGCCGACTCGCTGCCCATAGCCTACATCTCATCAGTAGATAACGAAGGCTATCCCTGCGCCAAGGCCATGCTGGCACCTCGTAAACGTGAGGGCATCCGTACGTTCTATTTTACCACTAACACCTTCTCGCTTCGTGTGGCTCACTACAAGGCTAATCCCAAGGCCAGCATCTATTTCTGCGATACCAATGGTTTCAAGGGTATGATGCTTCGTGGCACGATGGAGGTGTTGACAGATGCCAAGAGCAAGGAGATGATCTGGCGCGAGGGCGACGAGCAGTATTACCCTGGCGGCGTGACCGATCCCAACTATTGCGTTCTGAAGTTCACAGCTACCGATGGTCGTTTCTATAGTGACTTTTATCCAAGAAGTTTCGTCATTGAGTAAATGGACGTAGTTTTGATTGTTATATTGTTATGAAGAAGTGGTTAAAGATTTCGCTGTTGAGCGTGCTGGGACTAATCGTAGTCGCAGGAGTATTTACGTGGATAGAGTTTGGCTCCATCATTCAGGGGGCTCTTTCAGCTGAGAAACTCGACGATGGCATGTACTACATGGAGTATAAAGGCGACGACGGATTCAAGGAGTTGATGAAGCGCGGTGGAAGTAAAGACATCAACGATCTAGCCGATTACACGACTGAATTCCTGTCAAAGGGATTTTTCAAGACTGCCAAGATTGACTGTCCAGTCATGCCGGTAGGCTATTCAACACTGACCGTCAGGACTCCTGAGGGTGGTGCAATGATGGCCCGCAACTTCGATTATCCATACGGTACAGCTATGATTATGCATACCATTCCAGACGAAGGTTATGAATCCATCACCACCTTCTCCACCGATTTCTATGGCTTTGGCGAAGGTTACAAACCAGAAGGTTTCAAGAACCAATATATGGCGCTGGCTGGTTTGTTTCTGGCTCTTGACGGTATCAATGAGAAGGGCTTTGCCATAGCCGTGCTGGATGCCGGCGACAAAGTGGTGACCAATCAGGATACTTCCAAGCCCGACCTCGCCACCACCTCAGCCACGCAATACCTGCTTAAGAATGCAGCTAACGTTGACGAGGCACTGGAGTTGCTTCGCGGCATCGACATGAACTCCGACCCTGGTTCGGCCTATCACTATTCGATGGCCGACGCATCGGGCAGAAGTGTTGCGGTGGAATATGTGGACAACAGGATGGTGGTCACGGAGTCACCCTTCGTTACGAACCACTATCTCTGCGAGGAAAAGTTTCAGGTGGGACTACATGAGGGTGATCATCGCCACGAGAAACTCATGGAGCAATACGACAAGGCTGGCGGTGTAATGAACGAGAAGGAACTGACTGATGCCATCATATCTGTCACCCAGCTTCCAGAGAAAGGCGCCATCGTCGGTGGCACTCTCTGGACGATGGTGATGGACTTGACACATCCTTCCGTCACGTATTACTCTCGTAGGCATTTCGACAAGTCCTTCCGTTTTGAGCTAAAAAGATAAAAATGACATGTAATAAATGAATAAGACAAGATGAAAAAAGAAATATTGTATATATTGCTGGATAATTATGCCGAGCACGAGATTGGTTTTATGCCAGGTGCAGTGAGTACCGATGCCACAGGATTTCGCAAGGAACCAAAGTATATCAATAAGATGGTAGCTCCAACGATGGAACCTGTCAAATCGTTAGGTGGTATGCGAACCCTGCCCGACTATTCGTTCGAAACCATGCCAGTCGATTATGCTGCTTTGATATTGATAGGTGGTTTTGGCTGGATGAATCCCGAAGCTGAGCGTGTATTACCCATTGTTAAGGATGCTCTGGGCAAAGGTGTTGTTGTTGGAGCTATCTGCAATGCCGCTTCATGGATGGCCAAACAGGGATTACTGAACAACATCAAACATACGGGTAATGGTATCGACCAACTGAAATTGTGGGGTGGCAACAACTATACCAACGAGGACGACTATGTGAACGAGCAAGCCGTGACTGATGGCCGCATCGTTACCGCCAATGGCTCTGGATATCTTGAATTTACATACGAGTTGCTGAGACTGCTTGAGAACGATACACCAGAGATGATTGATAACTGGTACACGTTTATGAGCGACGGACTGGTAAAATTATACTCACCATGTCCTCGTTTTAAATTCAATACCATCGGGCTTTTTACCAGCAACAATAAAGCTACCGTTGATTTCTATACGAAAGCCTTTGGCTTTACCACTTCATGGGATGGTGTACAGCCGAATGTAGAGATGTTCCTTGGTAACAATAGAATAATACTCTACCCACGTGATGCATTCGAGCAGATGGTCTCAAAGAATTTTCGGTATCCAGAAGGTCTCAACGGCACAATGGAGTTGAGCCTCGATGTGCCAACTTTCGCCGATGTTGACAAAGAGTATCAGAATACTCTAAACTGTGGCGCAAAGTCCGTACTTCCTCCGACAACAGAACCTTGGGGGCAGCGCACTTGCTACGTTGCCGACCCTGATGGAAACCTCATAGAAATTGGATCGTTTGTTGAATAATTCAAGTTTCTTCGTCCCTGTTGCATGGATGATTGCTTGTATCGCCCTCTTCGCTACAATTCAAGAGGGGTATTATATTCGCAGTAAATGGACATAAGATAAACAAATATGAAACTGAACAGAGCAACGGTTGAAGATTATGAGTCCATCATTGCATTTTACGATGATGTGACGGACAGGACATCAGAGATGGAACTATATGCCCGATGGCAGAAAGGAAAGCATCCCACTCATGGTGGCATCAAAGCTTATATTGAGGAGGAAAGCATGTACCTATATAAAAAGAATGATGTGATAATTGGAGCTATGGCAGTCACGATGTACCAAGGCGAAGATTATCATAACATCGAGTGGTCTCAGCAGGTTCTAGATAACGAGGTGACTGTCATTCATATACTTGCAGTAAGTCCTGACTGCCAAGGAAAGGGCATAGGTTCTGAGATGATTCGTGAGGCCATCTGTCTTGCCCAGACAAATGGCATGAAAGCCATACGTCTTGATGCTCTTGCCTCCAACACACCAGCCCATAAGATTTACAAGGCATTAGGTTTTGAGTACCGCGGCCAGCAGCATCTATATGCCGAAAATACCGGCTGGACAGATTTTTACTTCTTTGAATATATAAATCACACAATTTATGAAAGAAATAACTGTTATATGAAACACGAGATTATTGAACTGCACGATGTGCAGATTATTGGCATGGCCAAAAAGATTGCCTTTAATGAGGCGAAAGAAGAATGCCCAAAGTTCTGGGGTGAGTATGTGGAAAAGATTATCAAGCCTGTAGTGTTTGAGAAACAAGCACCCAATACCTTCCAAAAAGCAGCCATCGACAATGGCGTAGGTGAGTTCGGACTCTGCACTTGCGACATTCCCAACCACAATTGTGCTACCTGTTGGGAAGCAAACTTTGGTGCTTGCAAAAATAAAACCTTTACATACGTTATTGGCGGTATTTATAAAGGTGGCGACGTGCCTGAAGGTATGCAGCTCTTCCCCATTCATAGCGGAAAGTGGCTGAAGATGCATTTCGAGGGAGGCATGAAAGCCTTTCAGGAGCAGTACACAAAGTTCCATAAGGAGTGGTTGCCTGCACATCCGGAATACAAATGGGCGCTGAATTCCTGCTGCATGGAGTGGTATCAGGGCACAGACATCCAGTCGCCTGATTATCAATGTGGCGTGATGATGCCGTTAGAATAGAGGTATCTGAATAACGATGAAAATATTGATTATTTCCGGAAGCCCTCGTAAGGGTGGCAATACAGAATTGTTGGCT